>Ga0209148_1000067_pt1 | contig 338678 bp, 323 predicted proteins | sample AraplaCol_mMF_r2_2_FD_184288 | JGI IMG/M metagenome (GOLD analysis project Ga0209148, IMG submission 184288) | Arabidopsis root microbial communities from North Carolina, USA - plate scrape CL_Col_mMF_r2 (SPAdes) (version 2) | ecosystem: Host-associated > Plants > Roots > Endosphere | place... | reverse complement strand
GCGCTGGCGCTCGAGGCTTTCTGAATACGGACGGCTGAACGCAGAAGTCGCAAAGGTTACGCAGAAGTCGCACAAGAAAAACCAGAATTTGTCTTCGGGTCCTTTCGCGACCTTTGCGTAGTTTTTGGCTTCCTTCTGCGTTCGGCTGCCCGATCCCGCGCAAACATCGATCCGGGCACCTATCCATCGACAAGCCCCCGGCCCGAAGAAAATCAAAGGCTGATCGCCGCGATTCCCGCCAGCACGATCAATCCCCCGGCAATGCGGCGCGCGAGATGGTCCTCGCGAAAGAGCCAGCACGCGAGGAAGGCGCCGATGACGATGGACGACTCGCGCAGCGGCGCGATCAGCGCCACCGGCGCGCTCAGCATGGCGGTGAGAACGAGGACGTAGGCCAGCGGGGACAACACGGCCACGATGAGGATCGGCACAGCGTCGACGCGAAGGACGCCGGGGATCCGATGCCGCCGCAGCAGCGCGATGGGTGTCAGGATCAGGCCCTGCAGCAGCAGCGTGCCTGCGTAATAGCTCACGGGCGCCAGGTGCCACGAGGTGACCGAGTAGCTGTCCCAGAGGGTGTATGCGGCGATGGTGGCACCTGTCGCGGCCCCCCAGAGGATCCCCGGCACCGGACGGCGGCGGCTGCCTCCGAACGGATTGCCCGCGACGACGAGGATGCCCGCGATGACGAGCAACGCGCCCAGCAGGGCCACCGTGGTGAGCCGTTCGCCCAACAGGACTACCGCGAACAGCATCGTCAGCATGGGCCCAGTGCCGCGGGCGACCGGATAGACCACGCCCAGTTCCGCGCGGTCGTAGCCGGCCTGCAGGATCAGCGAGTAGGCGATGTGCAAGGCGGCCGAGACGGCGGAGCCCACCGCGAGCCGCCAATCGAGCACCTGCTGCCCCTTGGCCATGAGGACCATGCCGATCGGCACCCACAGCAGCGCCGAGGCGCAGGTATAGGCCCAGACAAACACAAAGGTGTCGCCGCGCTTGTATTTCGACGCGATGTTCCACAGCGCATGGGCTGCCGCCGCAGCGAGGACCAGCGCGACGGTGCCCGGCTGCATCAGATGATGTCGGGCAGGTCGATGCCTGCGCGCTCTGCCAGGCGGCTGCGCTGCGGATCGCGCAACGCGAGCATCGCGACCAGCGCGTCGATCACGACGAGCTGCGCCAGCCGGCTGCCCGCTGCGGCCATCTGCGCCGGCAGCGGCGCACCGCCGACGACCAGCGCGACATCCGCGAGGGTCGCCAGCGGGGTGCCGTACTGGTTGGTGATGGCGATGAGCGAAGCCCCGGCGGACGACGCTGCATCGGCGATGGCGAGCGTGGTCGAAGTGCGTCCGGTCGAACTGACGGCGATGACGACATCGCCGGGGCCGAGGAGGCGCGTCGCGATCATGGCCGACAGGTAGTCCTGGATGCCGATGGTCGTCACGCCGACCGCGCGCAGACGGAAGACTGCGTCGGCGGCGACCGTCGCCGACGGGCCTGCCCCGAATGCGATGACCTGTCGCGCAGACTGGATCGTGCGGACCGCTTCATCGAACGCAGGGAGTTCGACGGCCCCGCCGAGCGCCGTCAGTGCGTCCGTGCCTGCGCGGATGGATGTTTCGAGCACCGTGGCCGACGTTGCATCCGCAGCAAGCACTTCGGGCGGCGCGAAGAACCGGGTGGTGCCCCGGGCGCGAGCGATCTCGATCTTGAGTTCGGTAAACCCGGTGAACCCGATCGCACGCGCGGCGCGGACCACGCTCGGTGGCGAAACGCCCGCACGAGCGGCAACCTGCGCGGTGGTACTGGCACCGACGAACAAGGGATCGGCGAGCAGCAGAGCCACCACCTTCGCTTCGCTGGCAGCCAGATCGCCGCAGCGGGCCTGGATGCTCCCCAGCCATTGCCCGAGTCGCCCTTCTTCCGAAGAAACTCCATTACCGACTTCATCGATCATCTGGAATATATTACATTGCTCTTCCGAAGCAGACAACCGCCGCCCAGACAGTTGCGCTGCAACCAAGCCGCAGGAGTCCTTTTGCATGAATCCAGATAGCAGTCCATCCGTCGCCGTTGTGGGTCCGGGTGCCATCGGCACCACGATCGCGGCGGTGCTGCACGAGGTCGGCCGCACGCCGTTGCTGTGCGGCCGCACCCCACGCGATCATCTGACGCTGCGCGATGGCGATCGCCTCATGACCATTCCAGGTCCGGTCCGGACGGATCCCACCCAGGTCGATCACCCGGTCGACCTCGTCTTCCTGGCCGTCAAGGCGACACAGACCGAGGCAGCCGCAGCATGGCTTCGCGCATTGACCGGTCCGGAAACCGTGGTGTGCGTCCTGCAGAACGGCGTCGAGCAGTTGGAGCGGGTCGCTCCACATTGCCCACGTGGGCGCATCGTGCCCGCCGTCGTGTGGTTTCCTGCACAGGCGCAACCCGATGGTTCGGTGCACTTGCGCGGCGACGCTCGCCTCAGCCTGCCGGACACGCCGGCTTCCTGCCTGATCGCCGACGCAATGAAAGGCACCCGCTGTTTTGTCGAGCTGGCGGCGGATTTCAGAACCCTGGCCTGGCGCAAGCTGCTGCAGAACGCGGTGGCGGGGCTCATGGCGCTCACGCATCGCCGCTCGGGCATGTTCGGCCGGTCCGACATCTCCAGGCTCACCCTGGGCTATCTGCAGGAATGTCTGGCGGTGGCACGCGCCGAAGGCGCCGAGCTCAGCGACGAGGTCCCGCAGGCGATCCTCGACAAGTTCCAGTCATCTCCCGCCGACATGGGCACCTCCATCCTCACGGATCGCGAAGCCGGCCGGCCGCTGGAATGGGACATTCGCAACGGCGTCGTCTCACGCCGCGGCCGGGCGCACGGCCTTCCGACGCCGATCAGCGATGTGCTGGTGCCGCTGCTCGCGGCTGCGAGCGACGGCCCCGGCTGATTGCCGGCCGACGGGCATCGCCATCGGTTCCGCAGCCGCACGGAAGCGCTCGGGGGGACCTCCGCGAGCGGGCATCCGCAAGTCCGCAAGGCCCCCTGCGCCGATCCCCAGGCGAGACATTGGCTGACAGCACCGCACCGGGTGCCGACACGATGATCGAGCGATCACAACCCTGGAGGAAAGAAATGAAGAAGGTTTGTTTCGCTCTCATCGCCTCGCTCACCGTGCTGACGGCCGGCGCGCAGGTCGGCAAGGCTGCTTCCGAAGCCACAGATGCGGTACAGCACAAGATCGATGAGAAACAGGCCGAAAGCAAGGCCAAGAAGAGCGGGCCGATCGGCAAGACAGTCAACAACGTCAAGTCCGGCTATCACAAGAACCGCGCGAAGAACTCGGCCAACAAGGCCAAGCAGTCGCTCAAGAACGCAGGCTGACCAAGCGCAGCGCCGGGGAGTCTCCGGCGTGGCGGATCGCCGGGGGGTCGATCGCCTGGTGTTGACGCAGGGCCTGCTCGAGCGTTGCAGCTCGCCGCTCAAGCTTCCAGGAACTCGAATCCCATCGTCCGCGCGTGGTAGTGCAGCCCGCCGTCCTGAACGATCAGGAAGCGGGCGCCCTGCGCGCCCACGTTGTGATGCGAATGCGGTGCGCCCGGCGGCGTCACCAGCGTGGCCCAGGGGGCCCAGGGGCAGCGCTCGCCACCGACCATCGAATGGCAGCTCTCGCCCTGCACCACCAGCGTGATGGCGGCCGAGTTGTGGCGATGCGTTCGCTGGTGGGTGTGCGGCTGCAGCGTGTTGAAGCTCAGCGTCAGCGTGGGGGTGAGGTTGCGCGCAGCGGCCTGCCGGTCGGAAGAGAAGATCAGCGCGCGGCCTGAGGTCTCCTCGCGCGTGCCGGAGGAGAAGATCAGCGCCAGCTGGCGCTCGATCTCCGCGGCCGGATAGTGCACTGCGTCGATGGTCGCATCGGTCACGGGCGCCGGTTGCGCACGCTCGAAAGCCAGTTGCGGCTCATTGCCGACGCTCCAGAGCAGCGCACCTTCGGCACCGGCCTGCAGCCGGTAGCCCGTTGCCCCCGGCAGCAGGAACACGTCGCCTGCGCCGAAGGCGAAACCCTCGACCGCGCCCGTCACGCGCCCGCCCCCGGAAATCACGTACCAGACCGAGCCGGTGGCACACACATCCAGCGGCAGCAGCATGTCGCGTGCCGCAATGCGCACGTAGCGCGCCAGCATCAGCGGCGTGGTGGCCGCAAAGCCGCAGCCGAGCGCTTGGGACTGGTCGCAGTCGAACACGCCGAAGCGCCCCTCCTGCGGCGGCGCGAACAGCCGCGCAGGCACCTCCGGCAGCTTCACGTTGAAGGCGTTGCCGGAGTTGAAGAAACGCGCCCTGGCCTGTGCCGCGCTGGCCGGGGCGTGCGGGTGCTGCATCGGCAGGTCGGCCATGTCGACCACGTCGGCGGCCACGGTGGCATTCATGGTGTCTCGCCCTCCCCGGCTGCCGCGTAGGGAAGCAGCACGTTCAGCAATACGTCGGCGCCGGCTGCAACGTGCGCCGGCTCGGCCCATTCGTGCTCCGCGTGGCTCACGCCGCCCCGGCACGGAATGAAGATCATCGCGCTGGGGCACAGCGGTGCCATGTGGCGCGCGTCGTGGCCCGCGGCCGAGAGGATCGGCATGTGCGGCACGCCGATGCGTCCTGCAGCCCGTGCGATCGACTGCTGCAGCGAAGCATCGAACCCGTTGGAAGGCGCGTCGACCAGCGCGGTCACCCGCACGCGGCACGGCGCAGCCAAGGCCTCGCACAGCTCGGCCAGCCGCTGCCCCAGGTGGCGAAGCACCGCGTTGTCGGGATGCCGCAGGTCGATGCGCATCGTCACGCGTTCCGGCACCACCGAGGGTGCATTCGGCTCGACCTGCAGGCGCCCGATGGTGAACTTCACGAGGTCGTCGTGGCCGCCTATCTCGGTGTAGAGCGCCGCCGCGATGCGCGTGAAGGCTTCCAGCGCGTCGCGCCGGTCGGCCATCGCAAGCGTGCCTGCATGGCCGCGCTCGCCGTCGATCACGATGTCGAAGGTCTTCTTGCCCTGGATGCCGGTGACCACGCCGATCGTGCATTGCTGCGCCTCCAGCACCGGTCCCTGCTCGATGTGCGCCTCCAGGTAGGCCGCGACCGGAAAGCCCAATGGCCGCCGCCGCAGCGCAGGAAACGCCGCGTGCAGCGCGTCGAGCGCATCGCCGACCGCGACGCCGTCGGCATCGCGCACCTCGCGCACGGCCTCCAGGCTGCGCACGCCGGCGAAGGCTTCCGAACCCATCATGCCGGGCGCGAAGCGCGAGCCCTCCTCGTTCATCCACGCCACGCAGACGATGTCCACCGGCGGCCGCACGCCGCGCTCGGCCAGCGTGGTCAGCACCTCGAGGGCCGCGACAACGCCATACACGCCGTCGAAGCGCCCGCCGCCGGGCTGGCTGTCCAGGTGGCTGCCCGCGAGCACGGGCGGCGCATCGCGGTCGGCGCCCGGCAGCGCGATGAAGAGGTTGCCCACCGCGTCGGTCGACGGCTCCAGCCCGACCGACAGCGCCCAGTCGATCATCGCGTGCCATGACGCGATCTCCTCCGCGCTCAGCGCCTGCCGGTCCACGCCGCCGCCCGGCGTGGCGCCGATGCGCGCGAGCGCCATGAGCCGGCTCCAGAGCCGCTCGGCGTCGATGCGCCAGGCGCCCTGCACCTGGGTGGCTGCGGCGGTGTCCATCAGTCGGTCTTCATGATCTGGCTGGGCAGCGCGCGCGGATCGCGCGGCTTCCACTGGCCGGCCTCGACCTGCGCGAAGAATTCCGCGAGCAAGGCGTTGAACGCGGCGGGCTCTTCCAGGTTGAGCGTGTGGCCGGTCTTGGGCATCACGGCCAGGCCGCAGGCCGGCAGCGTCTTCTTGAGGAAGATGCCGGGCTGCAGGCAGTGGTCGTCCTCGTCGCCCACGACCACGAGCGAGGGCACGGCCATCGCGCGCAGGTCGCCTTCCAGGTCGTAGATCGAGGGCCGCCGCGCCTGCACGCCGCGCATGGTGTTGGCCGCGCCCACAGCGTCGTGCTGGCCGAGCCAGGTCGCGAATTCCTGCCAGCCGCGCGGGTCCTTGTTCTGGAACTGCACGCGGCTCGCGCCCAGCGAATAGGTGCGGGCGAATTTCTCGGAGCCTTGCGCCTCGAACTGCCGCGCGACCTCGAGCGAGACGCCGCGGAAGTATTCCTCATGCTCCTTCTCGGCGCCGTAACCCGCGCCGGCGATCACGAGCGAAGAGGCCCGCTTCGCATGCCGGAGGCCGAAATGCAGCGTGGCGAAGCCGCCCATCGACAGCCCCACGATGTGGGCGCGTGCAAGCCCCAGCGCGTCCATCACGGCCACGATGTCGTCGGCCGCGATGGCCTGCGAATAGCGCTCCACGTCGGCGGGCACGTCCGAGGGCGGATAGCCGCGCGCGCCGAAAGTCACGCACTGGTGGCGCCGCGCGAAGTAGCGCATCTGAGGTTCCCAGCTGCGGTGGTCGCCGCCGAACTCGTGCACGAACACGATCGGCGTGCCGCTGCCGGCGGTCTCGTAGTAGAGGCGGATGCCGTCGGGTGTGGTGGCGAATCCCATCGTCGACGCCTCCTCAGAACAGCGCCGCCGTCGCCGGCAGCGAGCGTGCGCGCTCGACTGCCTGCGGCAACACGTCGCACAGCGCCTGCGCCCAGGCCCTGGGCACGGTGGTGGAGATCTTCACGAAGCGATGGCCGAAGCGCGGCGTGTGGTACGTGCCCTGCCGCACCATGATGTCGTGCTCGCCGAGCGCGGTGACCAGCGCCTCGGGCGTCACCCCCGCCTTGCTGCATTCGACGACGATGAAGTTGGCCTGCGACGGGAACACCGGCACCTCGAAGCCCGACAGCTTCGCGAAGGCGTCGACGATCATGCGCTGGTTCTCGCGCTGCTGCGCGATCACCTCGGCCATCCATTCGGCCTTCACCGACAGGCCAGCGATGGCCGCGCGCTGCGCCAGCACGCTCGCGCCCAGCGGGGCCTGCGAGTGCGGCAGGATGCGCGCGAGCAGCTCTGGCGAGGCGACGAGCGCACCGAGACGAAGCCCCGCGAGGCCCAGCCACTTGGAGAAGCTCACGATGGTGACCGTGCCTTCCGGATAGAAGCGCGAGGCCAGCGTGTGGCTGTCGGCGAAGTCGCGGTAGGTGCAGTCGTGGATGAGGATGGCACCGATCTCGCGGGCCCTTTCGGCGAAGGCGCGGATCTCGTCCTCGGTGTAGGTGGTGCCCAGCGGGTTGTTCGGGTCCACGAGGTAGATGACGGCCGTGTTCGCGTCGGTCGACGCGGCCAGCGCCTCGGCCGAGAGCTTGAAGCCGTGCTCGGGTCCGTAGATCGGAATCTCGGTGATCGCCGAGCCTGCCTTGGCCGCGAACTGCAGCGGCCACTTCCAGCCGGGGTCGGTGGTGACGAAGCCCTTGCCCGCCGCGCAGAAGGCACGGCAGGCCAGCGCGAGCGCCGACACCGCGCCGTCGGTCACCACGGCCGACTGGTCGGGCACGCCGAGGTCGGCCACGATGGCCGAGCGCAGCGCCTCCATGCCCAGCGGCGGCGCGTAGGCGTGGAAGCTCTCGTCGTCGATGGCATCGTGCAGCGCCTTGCGCACGGCGGGGTGCAGCGGAAAGTGGTTGGTGTTCTGGCCCAGCCACATCAGATCGGGGTTGGAGAACAGGCCATCGAAGTAGCGGTTGCGGGTTTCCGCATCGCTCGTCACCGCCGGCACTGCGCTCGCGGGGTTCAGCGCCGCGTTCATGCCGCGAGCCTCTGCGCCTGCTCGGCCGCCATGGCCTTCTTGCTGGTCTTGATGATCGAGCCCCGCGCCGCGATGCCGCCGTCGATGGTCACCACCGTGCCGGTGATGTAGCTCGCGCGCGGCGAGGCCAGGAACACCATCAGCTCGGCCACTTCCACCGGGGTGGCGGGGCGCCCGCCGGGGTAGTTGTCGAACAGCTCTTCCCAGCGGCCCTCGTCGCCATGGGTGTCGAGCGCGCGGCGCTTCATGAGCTTGACCATGCGGTCGGTGGCCACCGGACCCGGGTTCACGCCCACCACGCGGATGCCGTCGTCCAGGCTCACGCCGCCGAGCGCGCGCGTGAAGGCCATCACGGCCGCGTTGCCGGTGGAGCCGGCGATGTAGTTGGCGTCCCAGTTCTCGCCGGAGTTGCCGATGTCGTTCACGATCACGCCGCCGCCCGCGGCCTTCATGCGCGCGTAGTAGATCTGGCTGAGCTCCATGTAGCCCAGCACCTTGAGCTGGAAGCCGCGGCGCACCACCGCGAAGTCGAGCGACTCGATGGGGCCGGAGGGGATGTCGCCCGCGTTGTTCACGAGGATGTCGACGTGGCCGGCCGCCTCGGCCAGCTGGACCATCGCGCCGGGTGCGGCCAGGTCCATCGGGTGGATGTTGACCTTGACCGGGTGGAGCTTCTCGATTTCCTCCTTGGCCGCGGCGAGTGCGACGCCGTCGCGCGCAGCGAGTTGCAGATGGCAGCCTTCGGCCGCGAACGAATGGGCGGCCGCAAGGCCGATGCCCTTGGAGGCACCGGTGATGAGTACGGTCTTGCCTTCGAGTTCGAGTTTCATGGGGTTGTCCTGGGATGCGGGAATGCGATCGGAAAGGGAATGGAAGAAGGAAGGCTCAGGCGACGCCCGCGTCCTGCTCGGACAGCGCGGCGATCAGGTCGACGATGTCGTCCTCCAGCAGGCTCACGTGGTCGATGGCGGCGTTGAACGCGGCGCCCGGGTCGTTGCGCCGGATGGCGTCGAGGATGGCGCCGTGCTCGCCGATGGTGGCGCTCATGCGCCCGGGCTGGAAGGTCACGTAGCGGCGGTACACGCGCACCCGCTTGCGCAGCGCACGGGTCTGCTCGGCCAGGTAGTGGGTGTTGGACGCCTCGTAGAGCGCGTCGTGGAAGTCCTGGTTCACGTCGTAGAAGCGCGAGTGGTCACCCGAGGCGAGGATGCTGGTCAGCTCGTCGTGCAGCTGGCTCATGCGCTGCTTCTGCGCCTCGCTGGCACGCCGCGCGGCGAACTTGGCGCACAGGCCTTCCATCACGGCCATCATCTGGAACATCTCGATGAGCATCGGCAGCGAGATGCGCGCCACGCACACGCCGCCCTGGCGGCTGCGCAGGTCGACGAGCCCGGTGGCGGCCAGCGCCTTGAGCGCCTCGCGCACCGGCGTGCGCGAGACCTTGAAACGCTCGGCCAGCTCGGCCTCGTCGAGCCGCGCGCCGGGCTTCATGACGCCGCTGACGATCAGGTCCTCCAGCGTGTCCTTCAGCTCGTCTGACAGCGTGGCGCCCTTGCCGCGCTGGCGCTCGCGCGCACGCAGCGCCGATGGCTCCACCATCTCGGGGTCGTTCGGTTCCATGTTCTGCCTTCCTTGTTGTGGTTGTGTTCGTTTCTTGTCGGGCACAGGCCCTCGACGCGTCTCTGGTCTCTATCGTGGCGGGGTTGCGGCGATCCGGTCAGAACGGCCTGTCGCCCGCCACGGTGGTGCGGTGCATCACGCGACGGTACGTGTTGTCGTCGTAGGGCGTGGCGCGGTGCATGGTGCAGCGGTTGTCCCACACCAGCAGGTCGCCGGCCAGCCACTTGTGGCGGTAGCTGAACTCCGGCGAGATGGCATGCGCGTTCAGCTCGGCCAGCAGCGCCGCGCTCTCCTCGGCGGGCAGGCCGTCGATCTGCTTGACGACGTCCTCGCCCACGTAGAGCGAGAGGCGGCCGGTCTCGGGATGGGTGCGCACCAGCGGGTGCACCACGTCGGGCGTGGCGGCCAGCTGCTCGGGCGTGAGCGGGTTGCGGTCGGCGAAGGCCTTGCCGTAGTAGTTGGCATAGCTGTGGGTGGCGGTGAGGTGGCGGATGCGCGCCTTCATGGCGTCGTCGAGCGCGTCGTAGGCGGCGTGCATCGAGGCGAAGAAGGTGTCGCCTTCCACCGGCGGCACTTCGAGCGCATAGAGCAGCGCGCCCATGGAAGGCTCGGCCTTGTACGAAAGGTCGGAGTGCCAGTTCCAGCCTTCCTTGTGGTTGCCGATGGGCTTGCCGTTCTCCGACACGTTCGACAGCACGTAGACCTCGGGATGCTCCTTCTTCAGGAACTGCGTGAGCACGTGGCCCAGCAGCGGTCCGAAGCGCCGCGAGAAGGCCACGTGCTGCGATTCGTTGATGCGCTGGCCGCGAAACAGCAGCACCGAGCGCTGGTTGAGCGTCTCGCGCAGCACCGCGAAGTCGTCGTCGCTCACGGGCTCGCGCAGGTCCAGCCCTTTGACTTCGGTGCCGATGAAGGAGGTGAGGTTCTCGAGTTGCATGGTCGGAATGAGTCTCTGTGGATGAGAAGTAGGGAAGTTGCCGGCGCTCAGAGCCGGTAGTCGGGCTGGGTGCGCTCCAGCATGCGCAGGAACGCAGGCCATTCGCGCGTGCCGGGCGGCAGGATGTCGCCGGCGAATTCGGTGAACTGGCGCGCGGCGAGCGCGCTCACTTCGGGCTGCGGATACACCAGCGACTCCCCGGGGGCGAGCCCGCCCTGCGCGAGCAGCTGCACCTTGGCCGCCTTCTCGAAGTAGTACATGAGGATGAAGGCCTCGGGGATCGTGCGCCCCACGGTCAGGATGCCGTGGTTGCGCAGCACCAGCGTGTGGTGCGCGCCCAGGTCGCGCACCAGCCGCTCGCGCTCGCCGGTCTCCAGCGCCACGCCCTCGTAGTCGTGGAAGGCGGTGTGGCCCTGGTAGCGCATCGCGAACTGGCTCAGCGGCGAAAGGCCGTTGGGCATGGCGGCGATCGCCGTGCCGGCCTCCGAATGCGTGTGCAGAACGCACAGCGCATCGGGACGTCCCGCATGGATTGCGCTGTGGATCACGAAGCCGGCGCGGTTGACCTCGGCGTCGGTCTCGTCGACCTTGTTGCCCTCCAGGTCGATCTTCACCAGCGAGGAAGCCGTCACTTCCGAGAACAGCAGCCCGTAGGGATTGATGAGGAAGTGGTGCTCCGGCCCCGGCACGCGCGCCGAGATGTGGTTGTAGATCAGATCGTCCATGCCGAAGTGCGCCACCAGCCGGTAGCAGGCGGCGAGCTGCACGCGCAGTTCGGCTTCTGTTTCAGGGTACACGCAAGGATGGGGTTTGATCGCTGTCATATCGATTGCTTCGTCACGCGTCACGCGCCACGCCAGGTCCGATGTCTGTTCACGGAACACCGCGGAACCGGCTTTGCCGGCCCGCTGGTGTTGCCCCCTGCAAGCGGGAAGGCGTGCGCGACACGAAGTGCGCGAAGACCGGGGTGTTGTTCGTTCATCGCCACCACACCAGTTTCTGGTCGATCCACACCAGCAGGCCGTAGAAAACCATGCTCGCGATCGACGCCACCAGCACCGCCGCCCACACGCTCAGCAGGTCCACCTGCTGCGTCGATTCATAGATCATTCGCCCGAGCCCCGCGTAGGCGCCGAGCATCTCGCCGACGATCGCCACGATCATGCTGCGCGGCACCGAGACACGCAGCGCCGTGACCACCGACGGCATCGCCACCGGCAGGCGAAGGCGCCAGACGATCTTCAGCTGCCCTGCCCCGAAGCTGCGCATCAGGTTCACCGCCGCGGCATCGGCCTGCTTGAGTCCGTGCAGCGCATTCACCAGCATGGTGAAGCCCACGGCCAGCGCCACCAGAGCGATCTTCGATGCCGCGCCGAGGCCGAACCAGATCAGGAAGAGCGGCGCATAGGCCACCGTCGGCACCGCGTTCACCGCCACGGCCAGCGGCATCACGATGCGCTCCAGCGGCGGCGCGAGCAGAAGCACCACCGCCAGCAGCAGCCCGAGCAGGCTGCCCAGCGCATAGCCGCCGAGGGCCTCGCCCAGGGTGGACAGCAGCGCGGCCATGAGCCGGCCGGTATCGCTGAACGCGTGCCGCACGATCGCGTCCAGGCTCGGCAGCACGAAGGGCGGAATGCCGAAGAGCAGGATCGCGCCCTCCCACACCACCAGCAGCACGACGATGCACAGCACCACCGGAACGACGGGCGATGCCATCAGCTTTCGCTGCGCCACCATACGAGCCTCCTTTCCACGAAGGTGAGCAGCCCGTAGAGCAGCGCACCCATCAGCCCGCAGGCGAACATCACGACCCACAGGCGCACCACGAGGTCGGCATTCATCGCTTCCATGAGCATCACGCCCAGGCCCACGGTCTCGCCGAACCACTCGCCCACCACCGAGCCGATCAGGCTCAGGCCGATGGCCACGCGAAGCCCGACCATCACCTGCGGCAGCGCCGAAGGCACGGCCAGCCTGAAGAACATGACGAAGCGGCCCGCGCCGAAGCTCTTCATCAGCGCGACGCGCTGCGGGTCGCAGGACTTGAGCCCGCGCAGCGTGTTCACCGTCACCGGGAAGAAGGTCAGGAAGAAGGCGGTCATCACCTTGGCCAGCAGCGAGTTGCCGAACCAGATGACGATGAGCGCGCCGAAGGCCACCACCGGCACCGTCTGCGACACCACGAAGAGCGGGAACACCGAGCGCTCCATCCAGCGCGAGTAGGTGAATACCGTGCCGCAGAAGAAGCCGAAGAGCGCACCGGTCGCGAAGCCGAGCACGGTCTCCAGCAGCGTGCGGCCGAAGCCGCGCACCAGCTGGGGCCACACCGACCACGCGTCCTGCGCGATGGCGCTGAGCGCGGGCAGCAGCCTTGGCGATGGCGCGAAGGCGTGCACGCAGAACTCCCACACCAGAGCCAGCCCCACGAAGGCCAACGCGGGAGAGCGCACTGCACGCTGCAGGAAGGCGTTCACGAGGCGGTGCCCTCCTGCGCGAAGGTCTTGCGGCTTTCCTCCTCGATCTCGGCGAGCAGGCGCTGCTTGATGCGGATGAACTCCGGCGTCAGCACCACCGAGGGATCGCGCGGGCGAGGCAGGTCGATCGCGGTCTCGCTCTTGACGGTGCCCGGGCGGGCGCTCATCACCAGCACGCGGTCGCCCAGCACGATGGCCTCGTCGATGTCGTGCGTGATGAAGAGCACCGTGCGCCGGTGGCGCGCCCAGATCTCGAGCAGCCAGTGCTGCATGCGGCTGCGCGTGAGCGCGTCGAGCGCACCGAAGGGCTCGTCGAGCAGCATCAGGTCGCGCTCGAACAGGAAGGTGCGCATCAGGGCCACGCGCTGGCGCATGCCGCCCGAGAGCTGGTGCGGATTGTGCCCCGCGAAACCTGCGAGACCGAACTCCGGCAGCATCGCACGGGCCCGCTCGCGCGCTTCCTTGCGCGGCACGCCCTCCACTTCAAGCGCGAGGATGGCGTTGTCGAGCACGGTGCGCCACGGAAACAGCAGGTCGCGCTGCGGCATGAACGACACCTTGCCCAGCAGCTGGCCGTCGCGCTGCGGCGCGCCGCCGAACAGCAGCGAGCCGTCGTCGTCGGGCGGCAGCAGCCCGGCGATCATGTTGAAGAGCGTCGACTTGCCGCAACCCGATGGGCCCACGAGCGTGACGAACTCGCCCTTGGCGATGCGCAGGTTGACGCTCGACACCGCAACGGTGCGCGCCTGCGCGTCGCCGAAGCGCTTCCACACGTTGACCAGTTCGAGCATGGGCGGCGCCGTATCGCCCACGGCGGCGGGCGGCATCACTTCATGGGGCATGAATTTCATGGCTTCGGGTCGCGACGGCAATGGGGCTCAGAACTTCTTGTCGGCCACGGGCACCTGCGTCCAGAAGCTGGGGTCGTAGGCCTTCGAGAGATCCGCCGGAGCCTTCAGCGCCTTGTAGCCCACGAGCTGGGTCTGCATCTTCTCGACGGTGGGCAGGTCGATGGCGAGGATGCCGTCGGTGGTGCCCTTGCCGGCCTTCACCAGCTTCTCGAATTCGTCGAGCATGGCTTCCTGGTGCGCACGGTTGAGGCTGGGGGCCGCGGCCATGACGATGTCGATGGCCTCCTTCTTGTTCTGCAGCGCGTACTTCCAGCCCTTGATGGTGGCCGTGAGGAAGGCCTGCACCTGCTGCGGCTTCTCGTTGCGGTACTTCTCGGAAACCAGCACCGTGTCCTGCTGCACCACCACGCCGTAGTCGTCGGGCTTGATGAGCGTGAGCTTGTCGCCCAGGCCCTGCTCCTTGAGCGTGTTGAGCTCGTTGTAGTAGGTGGCCGCGGCCACGTCGAACTGCTTCTCGACGAACGGCGCCATGGAGCCCGACTGGGGAACGATGGTCAGGTCGCTCTGCTTCACGCCGGCCGAGGCGAGCATCGAGTACAGCGTGTACTGCGTGCCGGTGAACCAGGTGGCGACCTTCTTGCCCGCGAAGTCCTTCACCTTGGTGATCCCCGAATCCTTGTAGGTCACATAGGTGAAGGGCGTGTTCTGCACGGTCACGCCGATGCATACGAGCGGCAGGCCCTTCTCGCGGGCGAGAAGCACGGTCTCGGTGCCGCCGGCCAGGCCGAAGGTGTCGTTGCCCGAGGCCACCAGCGTCTCGACGTTGAGATTGGGACCGCCGGGGTTGATGGTGAGGTCGAGGCCTGCCTGGTCATAGAACCCCTTGGCCTTGGCCACGTAGAAGCCGGCGAACTGCGCCTGCGCCAACCATTTGAGGCGCAGCGAAACCTTCTCGGCGGCGGACGCGGGCATGCCCGCCAGAAGAGCCATCGACGTCGCGACGGCGGCCAGGATACGCAAGGACTTGAAAGACATTGGATGGCCTCGTGAATACAAAAACTTCTTAAAGCAGTATTCATGCCATGCGTTTTCAGGCTGTTTTCGGCGCACGGAAGTGGAAATTGGCCCGAAACATGCACCGGAGTGCAGCTCCCGCCCCACTTCGAACTTCCCATGAACCGAATGCATGCGCTGACCGACCTGTCCGCCCGCGAGGCTGCCGCCCTGATGAGGTCCGGCGAACTGCGCGTCACCGATTACGCGCAGGCCCTGCTGGACAGGGCCGGCGCGACCGCGTCCTACGGCGCCTTCCTGCACCTGGACCCGCCCGCGCTTCTTTCCGCCGCCGCGGCGCTCGACGCCGCGCCGCGCCCAGCGCCGGGCACACGTCCGCTGCACGGCGTGCCGCTGGCCTTCAAGGACAACATCGACGTCGCCGGCATGCCGACCACAGCCGGCAGCCCGTGGATGGCCGATCACCGCCCGCGCCTCCACGCGGGCGTGACGCAGCGGCTGCTCGATGCGGGCGCGCTGGTGCTCGGCAAGTCGAACCTGCACGAATGGTCGCAGGGCGTGACGGGCCACAACCACGGCTTCGGCCCCTCGCGCAATCCCTTCGACCCCGCCCGCGTGACCGGGGGCTCCAGCGGCGGCAACGCAGCACTCTTGGGCCTGCGCGCCGCGCCGGCCGCCATCGGCACCGACACCGGCGGCTCGGTGCGCGTCCCGGCCGCGCTGTGCGGACTGACGGGCTTCCGCCCCACCGTGCGCCGCTGGCCCGACGAAGGCCTCGTGCCGATCTCGCCGACCTTCGACACTGCCGGCGTCATGGCGCGGTGCGTGGATGACTGCGTGCTGATCGACCACGCGGTGGCGGGAGGCCCCGCTCAGCTCGGCGCCACGCCGCTCGCGGGCGTGCGGCTGGGCGTGCCGCAAGCCTGCTTCTGGGAGGAGCTCGATCCGCCCGTGGAGCGGCTGGCGCGCGAGAGCCTCGAACGGCTCGCGGAGGCCAGCGCCGTGCTGGTGCCCTGCGACCTGTCCGAGGCCGATGCGCTGTTTCGCGAAGGATCGATGACGATCTCGCTGTTCGAGATCCTGCCCGCGCTGGCGGCCTACTTCGCGCGGCACGACCGCCCCTTCGATGCGCGCGCGCTCGCCGATGCCGTGGTCAGCCCCGACGTGCGGCCGCTCTTCGAGCGCCTCTTCGGCGCGACCGCGATCACCCCCGAGGCCTACGCGCGCGCACTGCACACGCTGCGCCCACGCATGCAGGCGGCCTACCGGGAATGCTTCGCACGGCACGCGCTCGCCGCGCTCGTCTTTCCGACGAGCCCGCTGACCGCTGCGCGCATTGGCGAGGACGTGGAAGTCATGCTCTGCGGCCGCGCCACCACCGCTTTCTCGGCCTACATCCGCAACACCGGCCCCGCCGGCATGGCCGGCCTGCCGGCGTTGAGCCTGCCGATGGGACTGACCCTGGAGGGCCTGCCCGCCGGACTGGAACTGACCGGCGCCGAGGGCACCGACTCGGCACTGCTGGCGCTGGCCCTCGGCGTGGAAGCGGTGCTGCCCCCGGCGCCCGTTGCGAACGCGGTGCAGCTTCGCTGCTGACACCCACTGGCGAAAGCCCTGATGGGCAAGGGCAAGGCTCGCGCGCATCGAAGCCATGCAGCGAATCGCGCGGCCGGGGCGAGATCAACCCAGAGGCAGGGACGCTAGCCGGAAGCGCTTGATTCGGCAGCGCGCAGCCAGGCCAGGAGATCGGCCACGGGGTCGATGACCGAATGCAGCCCCTCTGCCCGCAATGCCGCGGCCAGCTCCAGGCCGACGGCACCCACCACGAAGATCTTGTCCTGCGAAGTGGGCTCCAGTTCGCGGCAGAGTCTCCGCAGCTCTGCGAGCGCATCGTCCGGCCGGGCCGCCACGGCAGCAGGCATGGCGTCCAAGACCCTCCAGTTGCCCACGACCGAGCCGTGGCCGGTGGCGTCGAACGCACGCTCGTACAGCGCCGTCATGCTCATGTCGAAGGTGATCACCTGCAGCTTGCGGCCCAGGCTTCGGTGCTGCGCGAGCACGCTGCGGGTGAAGCCGAAGGCCGCGTCCCTCAGTTGCCTGCGCACGATGTCATAGCCCGTGTCGAGCGAAGACATCACCACGACCCGATCGAAGCCCGCGCGAAGGCTGCGAAGGCGCCGATCCAGGGCCTCGACTGCCTGCGCGTTCTCCAGCGCGGTACCGATGATCCGAGGGGCGCCCTCCACTTTCGCGACCTCCCATTCGTCGGCGTGCCACCCGCACCGCGCGATGTGCCGCCGCAGCGTGGCGGTGATCTCGTCGCTCGAGTTGGGATTGAGGAACAGCGTTCTCATCAACGGCCCGCCGGGAACCTGCTGCGCCAGAAGTCGGCGATGTCCCGGCGACGGCAGAACCACACATCGGGAAAAGCGGACGCCTCCCGCAGGAAATCGCGCAACGCATCCGCGCGTCCGGGCCTTCCCGCCAGGCGCAGGTGCAGCCCGATGGACATCATCGCGGGGTGACGGTTCGCCTCGCGGCGGAGGCAGGCCAAGGTGCGGCGCAGGTGGTCCGTGAAATCGTCCGGCGTATCGAAGCCCGGCGCCGAAGCGAAGCGCATGTCGTTGCAATCGAAGCTGTAGGGCAGCACCAGATGGGAATGACCGCGCACGTCCGTCCAGTAGGGAAGGTCGTCGTTGTAGCCATCGCTGTCGTACATGAGCCCCTGCTCCACCGCCAGGGCGCGCGTGTTGGCGCTGACGCGTCCGGTGTACCAGCCGACCGGGCGCTGGCCGCAGAGCCGCTCCAGCACATCGAGCGATCGCACCATGTGCTCGCGTTCCTTCGCCTCGGGCATGCCGTCGTGGTCGATCCAGCGCGCACCATGCGAAACCACCTCATGGCCGGCATCGACGATCGAGCGCGCCGCCTCGGGGTTCTTCTCCAGTGCGCCGGACACCGCGAAGTAGGTGGCAGGCAAGCCGCACTCGCGCAGCAGTTCCAGTATCCGCCAATGGCCGACCCGGCTTCCGTACTCGTAGTGCGACTCCACCACGAGGTCGCGGCGCCCTGCACGAGCCACTGCACCGGCCACGTCGCTGTTCAGGGCCTCGGAATGGGTGTCGCCCTCCAGGACGCAGTTCTCCCCGCCTTCCTCGTAGTTGACAACCACGCTGACGGCGACCCGCCGGCCGCCCGGCCATTCGAAGTCGGGCCGGCTGCGCCCATAGCCGACGAAATCCCTGGCCGGCGCGTTCATTGCTGCGTCCTGGCCTTAGACACGCACAAGGCAATCGTCGCGAGACCGATCGCGCAATAGAAGGAGATGTACAGGGGATTGTCGAAACGATCGAGCAGCCATATGCAGATGCTCGGTGCCAGCGCGCCGCCGAAGACGCCTGCCAGCTGGAAGCCCAGCGATGCGCCGGTGCACCGCACCCTGGACTCGAACATGTCGGGAATGAAGGCGGCCAGCGGCGCCCACAAGGAAGCCTGGCAGACCATGCCGACCACGGAAGCCAGGATGACCAGCGAGGGAATGCGCGTCTCCAGCAGCGGAAAGTAGGCGAAGGACCAGACGATCGATGCGGCGACGCCGGCCAGCAGCATCCCCTTGCGGCCGAAGCGGTCCGACAAGGCCCCGAACAGCGGGATCGCGACCACGCCGACGACAGCACCCCACAGCACGGCATTCAGGGCCAGCTGGCGCGGAAGACCCAGCCGGGTCGGCACGTAGATCAGCAGCAGCATCGAAAAGACATACCAGATGACGCCTTCGCCCGCACGCACGCCGATGGCGAGCAGAACCTGGCGCCAGTGGTGGCGAAGCGTCTCCATCAGCGGAGCCTGGGCCTTGCGCGAACCGTGCTCCAGGCTCTGAAACACCGGCGATTCGGACACCGTGCGACGGATGAAGTAGCCGATGCCGACCAGGAAGATGCTGGCGAGGAAGGGAATCCGCCATCCCCAGTCCATGAACTCGGCGTCGTCGGTGATGGTGTTGATGAAGCCGAACATTCCGTTGGCGATGAGCACTCCGATCGGACTTGCCACCTGCACCAGGCTTCCATAGAAGCCTCTGCGGCGCCCTGCGGTATCGAACTCGTTGACCATCAGTGCGGCCCCGCCCCATTCGCCGCCGAGCGCCAGCCCCTGCGCGAAGCGCAGGATCGCAAGCGTCAGCGGAGCCAGCAGCCCGACCTGTGAATAGGTGGGAAGCAGGCCGATCAGAAAAGTGGACAGCCCCATGATCAGGAGCGTCGAGACCAGCACGAAGCGCCTGCCGACCTTGTCGCCGAGCGAGCCGAAGATCGCGGCACCGACAGGGCGCGCGACGAAGGCGATGCCGTACGAAAGCAGCGACAGGAGGGTGGCGATGAAGGGATCGGACTGCGGGAAGAACAGCTTCGGAAAGACCAGCGCCGCGGCGGTGCCGAAGATGAAGTGGTCGTAGAACTCCAGGGTGGTACCGATCAGGCTTGCGGCGGCGACGCGCCGGGGGCTAGTGGTCTTGCGGGCCGACCGTGCGTCGGCCTGTTGCGCGACGCGGGCGGTGGAAGCTGATGTCATGGGCATCTCCTGCATTGCTTGTGTTCGCGTCATTGCAGCACCCATGCAATCATCAGACAATCAGAATGATCTGAACGATTATTCTCCAAACATGAATATTACGCTCAGGCAGATCAAGGCATTCCTGGCCGTCGCGGACACGGGCGCGTTCGCGCGCGCGGCCGAGCGCATGCATGTCTCGCCCTCTGCCCTGTCCACCCTGGTCAAGGAACTGGAGGCACAGATCGGCCTGAAGCTCTTCCATCGCAGCACGCGCGTGGTCCAGTTGACCGAGGCAGGGGCCGAGTTCCGTCCGCTGGCTCGCAAGGCGCTCGACGATCTGGAGGCGGCGGTCGCCGGATCCCGCGCCCTCGCCCAGGTCAAGCGCGGCAGGGTCACGGTGGCGGCGTCCATCGTGGTCGCAGCCACCCTGCTGCCCTGGGTCATGCAGTCCTTCCGGCAACGCCACCCGGGTATCCAGTGCATCCTCAAGGATGGATTCGAGGAGACCATCCGCGACCAGGTGCGCCGGGGAGAGGTGGACCTCGGCGTGGGAACGCTCATCGAAGGCGAGCCGGGCCTGTCGGAAGTCACCCTGTACAGGGACCATCTGGTGGCGTTGATGCCCGACGGCCATCCGCTGACGCAACGCGGCTCGGTGAGTTGGCGCGAGCTGGCGCAGCACCCTCTGGTCTGCCTGCCCGAGCGCAGCCCGTCACGGGCATTGGCGGACGACGCATTCGAGGCCGCCGGGCTCAAACCGGTGCCTGCCTACGAAGCGACCTTCTCCTCCACCTTGATCAGCATGGTGGCCGCAGGCATGGGCGTTGCGGCCCTTCCGGTGAACGTCCGACAGCTCTCGGGCCGCGCAGGCGTGCAGGCCCGGATGCTGGTTCGACCGACCGTCAAGCGTCAAATGGGTGTCTATTGGCGAAATGACGCAGCGCTCACCCCCGCCGCCAACGCATTCCTCAAGCATCTGCAGAGCTTCGTTCGCACCAACCGGGGCCTGCCGGATGAGGCGGCAGACGTGGACAGTCGCTGAGCCGGACCACGCAGCGGCGGCTAGGAGTCCGGACGATCGAGCGAAGCAGCGGCCCAGTCGCAGCTCAGGCGCGGGCTCAGGCAGGTCCCGCGCAGGTCTCGCGGCAGTTCGAAAGCCGGCCTTCGTCAGAAGGCACTCTTGACGACACCGCCGTCGACGCGCAGCGCGGCCCCGGTGGTTGCCGACGCGAGCGGACTTGCCACGAAGGCCACGAGCGAGGCCACCTCCTGCGGCGAAGCGAAGCGCTTGATCAGCGACGTGGGGCGGACGTGGTCGAAGAACTCGGCCTCGACCTGTTCGAAGCTCTTGTCGCTCGATCGCGCCATGCCCTCCACGAAGTCGCCGACGCCGCGCGATTTCGTCGGGCCCGGCAGCACGCTGTTCACCGTGATGTTCGTGCCGGCGACCGATTCCGCAAGGCCGCGCGAAACCGCGAGCTGCGCGGTCTTCGTCATGCCGTAGTGGATCATCTCGGTCGGAATCTGCACCGCGCTCTCGCTCGAGATGAAGATGATCCGTCCCCAGTTCGTGCGCTTCATTTCCGGCAACACCAGGCGCGCAAGGCGCACGCCGCTCAGAACATTGACGTCGAAGAAGCGCTCCCAGTCTTCATCGGGGATGTCTTCGAAAGCCTTGGCTTCGAAGATGCCGAGGTTGTTGACGAGGATGCCGATGCCAGGATGACGGCGCACGACCTCTTCGGCGGCGTCGGCCCGGCTGAGGTCCGCGGCATAGCCCGTCACCGTGCCATGCGTCTCCAGGCGGATGCGATCCACCGCCTCGTCGACCGCCAGCTGCGACCTGCCGTTGACTATGACGCTCGCGCCCTCCTGGACCAGGGTGCGCGCGATGGCGTAGCCGATCCCGGCCGTGCTGCCGCTGACCAGCGCCAGCTTGCCATTGAGTTGAAGGTCCATGTCCGTTCTCCTTAGGTTCGAAGTTTGTGTCCGTGAAGGCCTGCACCCGTGCCGTCGGCACGACGGCGCGCGGCAGGCACTCGCTGGCGGTGAGGAGGCAGCCCCATCAACCCTGTCCCAGGAAAGCGATCAGCGCGGGGATGACCTGGTCTGGCGCCTCTTCCATCAGCCAGTGCCCGGACCCCTTCACGATCACGCCCTGCACGTTGGTCGCCACCATCCTGCCTTGTTCGATCAGGAACGTGCCGCCCGCCTTTTCGCCGGAGAGAACCAGCATCGGCATGGGCAGCGGCGTCTTGCCCAGTTCCGCGAACTCTGCCGCATCCTGCTCGAAGGCCTTGAAATATTCAAATCCCGCGCGCATGCCGCCAGGTTGTGCGTAGGCCTTTGCATAGAACCGGCGATCGGCCTCGGGCACCGAATGCTTGGGATCGGCCGCGAAGTCGTTCCAGAAATGCTCGAAATAGATGCGTTCGCGCCCACTCACGAGCGCCAGCGGCGTCGGGCCGTGGAAGTGGAAATGCCAGAGGTCGCGAAGGAGCCAGACGTTCTGCCATGCGCCGATACCGGGCAGGAAGGCATCCATGAGCACCACCCTGTCCGTCTCCGAAGGAAACTGGGCAGCGTACGCGTAGGCCACCATCAGCCCGATGTCATGACCCACGATGCTGGCGCTGCGGATGCCCAGCGAGCGGACGAGTTCATGGATGTCGACGGCCATGTTCTTCTTTCCGTAGCCCGTCTCGGGCTTCGACGAATTGCCGGCTCCGCGAAGGTCGGGCACGACCACCGTGTGCGTCTTCGCGAGCAGCGGCATCAGCGGATTCCACATGTGTCCGGTCTCGGCGTAGCCATGCAGCAGCACGACGGCCGGGCCGGTGCCGCCAATGCGGTAGTCGATGCGGGTGCCATTCACCTGCGCGCTGCCTGCGCGGAAGCCAGGGACGGCGTCGACGACCGGTGCGGCATGCGCCGGGGCACCCATGGCGAGTGCGGCGCCAACCGCGGCTGCGCCAGCGATCAGCGTGCGCCGGACAGGGCTGGAAAGGGAGGTGGGCTGGGTCGATGTCATGCTGAATTTCCTTTGTGTGTTTCGAGGTGAGCGAAATTTATGATTCAGCTTCACTTCCAGAAAGTGCTCAAAGATGGTTTACTCATTCAGCTTTCCTGAATGATTGGAACCAACCGCCATGGACCGACTGCGCGCTTACGAGGTGTTCGTCACGGTGGTGGCGCGGGGCAGCTTCACCAAGGCGGCCGACGCGTTGGACACCTCTCCAGCCAACGTGACGCGCTATGTCAACGAGTTGGAGGCCCACTTGCGCACGCGGCTGATCAACCGCACGTCGCGGCGCCTGTCGCTCACCGAGGGCGGCGAAGCGCTGTTCGATCGGGCGAAGTCGATCCTCGAGGAAGTGGCGGAGACCGAGGCGCTGGCCACCACCGCCTCGCTTCAGCCGCGCGGGCGCCTGCGCATCAACGCACCACTGAGTTTCGGCAGCATCGTGCTGGCGCCCGTGTGGCCCAGGTTCATGGCGAAGTACCCCGACGTGGAGCTGGACGTCGCGCTCATCGACCGCGTCGTCGACATCGTCGAAGAGGGCTATGACCTCGCCATCCGCATCTCGCGGACCATGTCGGGCACCCACATCGCGCGCCGCCTGGGCCGCTCGCAGAACCTGGTGTGTGCCTCACCCGAATACTTGGCGACTCATGGCATGCCCGAGGTCCCGGCGGACCTTTCCCGGCACCAGTGCCTCGGCTACACGTACGGCGCCACATCGGATGAGTGGCAGTTCGCAGGCCCCGACGGCACGCTGGAGTCCGTGCGGGTGCGCTGGGCCCTGAGGGCCAACAATGGCGAAACCGCCCGCGCAGCGGCGATCGCCGGCGTCGGCGTGATCTGGCAGCCGAGCTTCGTGGTCGGAGAGGACGTGCGGGCTGGTCGATTGGTCGAGGTCATGCCTGGCTACCGCATGCCTGCCATCGACATCCTGGCGATCTACGCAAGCCGCCGCCACCTCAGCGCCAAGGTCCGGGTGATGGTCGACTTCCTGGTGGAGGCCTTGCAGTGTTCGCCATGGGTGAAGGACGAACGAGCGGGCGTCGACGGTTGACCACGGACTGCCGACCCGAGGCATAACAAGCCGATTTCCGCGGCGCCGGACTCGGCACCGCGAAATTGAATGGAACTCGCTCCGGCCAAGAGAGAGGTCATTGCGTCACAGCCTCAAGGTAGGGCTGCATGACACGCTCCACCCGGTTGATCTTGGCAAAGTGTCTCAGCTCAGCCATCGTGACCTTACGGCTACGCCAGGCATCCTTTAGCGCCTCCAGCGCCACATCCAATCCGATCTTGTTGCGAAACTTGAAGCAATCGGTCACCGTCTTGGCGATGCTGTACACGCGAATGGGTGCCCCGTGATCGGTCACCGTCTGGATGCCCTCGCTGTACGCAGAGCCGCGCAGGCGCGTGATGCGCAGCGTCGGGTAGCCCATTGTTGGCGTATGCGTCGCCTCGGGCAGCGCGATCCACACATCATGTGGCAGTTGCGTACCGACCTCATGGAATTGGAGCGCACTCAGCAGGCACACCACGGCCTTTGGCACGCGCTGGCAGACCTCCATCAGCGTCTGATGCTCGGTGATCTCCGTTTCGGGCAGCCCACAAACGCCACGGGCGAACCTTTGCAGCTTGCCAGACTGGTGCAGCCTGCTGAGAAGCTGTGATGACCAGCCGTGCTGGCGTACATCAGCAGCCCGAAGCAGCCGCTGTTGTCGGGCCAGTTCGAGGATATGGTCAGACTGCTTCATGGAGTTCTAGTTTAATTTATGCATTACTTATATCCAAGTAATGCGTAATTCAATCAGAAGACTCCGGCATGGTCGGAGGAGGTTACTGCCCGTCATCGCTGCCCTTCCAGCTGGTCCTGCTAGAGGCGCAATCCGAATTCCGTGTTCGCACCAACACGTAAGCTGTTTCCCGGTGGTTCGGTTTTCTCCGCATCCCTGCAGATTCACTTCCACGTCGGCTCGGCCGCCCCATCGGGCATCGAAGATTCATCCCTTCAACAGCGGCAGTCGCAGCGTGAGCCCCAGCACTCCGCCGCCAAGAGGGGCCGAATAGATGCGTCCGCCATGGTGACCGGCAATGCGCTCGCAGGCCCTCGCGCTGGCCACCACTGCGGCCGAATGCCTGCTGTCGAAGAACTTCGCGAGTGGAGGATGCATGTCGACGGCATCGAGGTCGCGCCAGTGGATCACCGCTTGCTCGCGATCGGCATGCGCCGACAGCTGAAGCGTGGCGCCCGCGCGCATCACGCCGGCGGCATAGGCCATGACCTTTGCCAGCAGCTCATGCAACTCCGACTCGATCGCGAACACGCGCATTGCTTCCGGCGGCAGCCTGACGTCGAGGCGGATGGCTCCTGAATCGGGCCGGATCGAGGCAGCGCCAAGCAGTGCACGGATATCCTGCGGTCGGCTGGCGCTCAAGCGCTGCAGCGTCTCCTGGCGGGCCTGCGCGGCGAGCTCGCGCGCCCTGGCGCCCTGCCGCAGGTTGGCGACGAACAGCGAGCACATCGTGCCGACCACGCCGCCAAGGCCCAGCACGATCACGGCAGCGATGATGAAACCAAGGCTCCCCGTTTGCAGCTGCCCCGCGCCGGTCATCAGCGCACTCCCGCAGGCCGAGGCGTGTATTCGCCAGAGGGGTCGCGCGTGCAGCGTTCCTGAGCTGGCGCCCGGTCGACCTCGCAAGCACTCCTTTCCGGAGGCGGCAGACGTTGCGCATTGTCGAAGCGCATCGGCCACGGGCCTTCGCCGCGGAAACCCGGCGGCAGTGGACGATAGGGCATGGGCGGCGGGGGCAGCATGATGCAGCCGGTCAGTCCGGATGCCGCCAGCACGCTCGCGAGAAGTCGGAATCGGTTCATGATTGGAGGCTCACTGCCGGTTGGCAGAAGCGAAGAAGGAAGCGGAAAAAGAAAGAGCCGCGCGAAGGAAAAGAGGCGGCGGGTACACGCCCGTTCCTTCGCACGGCGAGGTCGCACGCTCAGAACGCGTGTCGGATGCCGAAGTCGTAGCCTGTGGACGAGCGCGGCAGGCCGCTGTAGCCCGTGCCCGTGCTGCCGTAGCCGGTCGTGCTCGCCGATACCAGGCCGCCCGTGTAGTTCACGTCATTGCGGTTGTTCACCCGCGCCACCGTCGCATACAGCGCCGTGCGCTTGGACAGGTTGTGCACGTAGCCGATCGCGAACTTGCGCGCCAGCGGGTCCTCGCCCGTGATGCCCACCCCACCCTCGTTGTAGCGAACCTGCGAGTACGACGCGCGGATCAGCCCCGCGCCCACCGGCACCGTCGCGCCGATCAGGTAGCCGTTGTAGCTGTCGTGCGTGTTGCCCAGCGCTGCGTAATCGAACTTGTTCTTCACGTTCGACAGCTCCCCGAACAGCTTCACCGGACCGAAGTCGTACGACGCGCCCAGGTTGATCGTCTGCACCTTGCGCTCCAGCGTGGTGGTGTCCACCGCGATGCTCTGGCCCACGCCCAGTGCGATGTCCAGCGGCCCGTTGGCGTAGCCGAAGCGCCCGCCGACGTAGCGGCCTGCGCTGCTGCTGGTCGCTGCCGTCGTGCTGGTGGCGCTGGTGCTGGCGTTCTCGTGCAGGCTGTACTGGAACTGGCCGTAGAAGCCGCCCAGGTTCGGCGGCAGGAAGTAGCCGATCGAGTTGCTCGCGCGCACGTAGTTGGCGTTGTTGATGGTGGTGTTGCCGCTGACGGTGTTGATCACGCTGCTGCCCGAGCCGTTGGTGCCGAACGGATCGAAGACGGTGTCGTTCCAGAAGGTGGGCGTGTAGTCGCGGCCCAGGCGCAGTTCGCCGAAGCCGCCCGACAGGCTCACGGTGGAGCGGCGGCTGAAGGTGGAGATGCCGGTGGCGCCGTCGTCGTTGCTGATGGGCGCCTCGAGCCAGAAGCTGGCGGCCAGGCCGCCGCCGAGGTCTTCGGTGCCGCGAAAGCCGATGCGGCTGGAGTTGTAGGCGGAGTTGCCCAGGCTGGTCTTGCTTTGCTTGACGGACGCGCCGGTGATGGGGTCGCGCGCGGTGCTCGACTGGTAGGTCAGGCCGGCGTCCACGACGCCGAACAGCGTGACCGACGATTGGGCAGAGGCCAGGCCGCAAGCGGCCAGGGCAGCGAGTGCCGTGAGGGTTTTCTTCATTCAGGGTTCTCCGGTTGCAGCGGCTCCACATCGAGCAGCAGGCACGCATGGTCCCGTTCAAATTCGGAGGAATCTTGTGGGTTGGCGCTCGCCGGGCGGCAGTTGTTGTTTCCACGCAAACCTTGAAGGTCCACCGACGGAAACGCCTCGTGCAAGAAGTCTCCCAGAAGCGGCGCGATGCTCCTGCCGAAAGGAGTCACCCATGACATTGGCCTTGCAAGGCAACACCGCCACCTCGCTGGGCGTGCAGCAGCTCGCCAGCGCATTCAGCCCCACCTTCTCGTACCTGCGCATCCTTCGCAACCTCATCATCCCGATGCCCGAGAGCCACACCGTGCCAACCGCACGCATCGACGCAGTGCTGGTGTGCGAGACCGGCGTGTATCTCTTCGAGATCAAGGCATGGCGCAATGCCTTCGTCTACCGCAAGAAGGCGCAGCAGTCGCCGCCGCGCTGGTTTCTGCGCCTGCACGGCGACAAGAACGCACGCGAGGTGAAAGACCCCGCATGGCAGGGTGGACGCAAGACCACGCAGCTCAGAAGCCTGCTGTCCGACGAGCTGCGGCTGCAGTACTTCGTGCTGCTGCCCTGCGAAGGCATCGAACTCGAAGGCGTGATGCCGGCGGCCGTCATCACGCAGCATGACCTGCCCTACATCGCACGCCTGGTTCGGAACAACGGCCGCCTCGCGCGCAACTACCCGCTGCTGGACGAGCAGGGAATCGATCGGACCGTCCAGCGACTGCTCGAGATCCAGGGCGGGCTGACGCTGGAGGATCACCTTCGCAACTGCCGCGAGGGAAGTACCCAGCCTGCCGCAGCCGCCAGGGCATCGGCATGGGCGGCTTCGAACGCGATGGGGTTGCAGTAGGCCGCAGGCAAAGACCCCGGCAGCGCCGGGGCAGCCCGGTCAAGGTCCCAAATTTCTCCGACTTTGGCGGAAACCATGCAGCGATGCAGTTTCCCAAGCCATTGGCAGCCGCCGCCGCGCTGCTTGCCTTCACCGCCGCTTCTTCCGCCTGGGCGGTCGAGCCTTTCACCGTGCGCGACATCAGGCTCGAAGGCCTGCAGCGCGTCGAGGCCGGCACCGTCTTCGCCACCATGGGCCTGCGAGCCGGCGACACCTACAGCGACGAGCGCGCCAGCGCTGCCATCCGCGAGCTGTTCAAGCTGGGCCTCTTCAAGGACGTGCGCATCGACGTGAACGGCAACGTGCTGGTGGTCGTGCTGGAGGAGCGCCCTTCCATCGCCGACGTGGAGTTCGCGGGCACCAAGGAGTTCGACAAGGCGGCACTGCAGAAAGCGCTGCGAGAGGTGGGGCTGTCCGAGGGGCAGGCCTACGACAAGGCGCTGACCGACCGCGCCGAGCAGGAGCTCAAGCGGCAGTACATCGGCCGCAGCCTCTACAACGCGCAGGTGATCACCACCGTCACGCCGCTGGAGAGGAACCGCGTGAACATCACCTTCACCGTGACCGAAGGCGAACCCGCACGCATCAAGGAAGTGCGCGTGGTCGGCAACAAGGCCTTCAGCGAGAGCACGCTGCTGGATCTGTTCGACCAGGACACGGGCGGCTGGCTCGACTGGTACACCAAGTCCAACCAGTACTCGCGCAGCAAGTTCAACGGCGACCTGGAGACGCTGCGCTCCTTCTACATCACGCGCGGCTACCTGGAGTTCCGCATCGACTCGACGCAGGTCGCCATCTCTCCCGACCGGCAGACGCTGACCCTCACGATCAACATCACCGAGGGCGAGAAGTTCGCGGTGGCCGGCGTGAAGCTCGCGGGCGACTACCTGGGCCGCGAGGACGAGTTCAAGACGCTCGTGACCATCCGCCCCGGCAAGCCCTACAACGGCGAGGACGTGGCCGCCACCACCAAGGCCTTCACCGATTACTTCGGCACCTTCGGCTACGCCTTCGCTCGCGTGAAGGCGGAGCCGGAGATCGACCGGCAGAACAACCGCGTGACGCTGGTGCTCAAGGCGGAGGCCTCGCGGCGCGCCTATGTGCGGCGCATCAACATCGGCGGCAACGCCAGGACGCGCGACGAGGTGATCCGCCGCGAGTTCCGCCAGTACGAGGGCGCCTGGTACGACGGCAACAAGATCCGCGCCTCGCGCGACCGCATCGACCGCCTGGGCTTCTTCACCGACGTGAACGTCGATACCGTCGACGTGCCCGGCTCGCCCGACCAGGTCGACCTGGCGGTGACGGTGGCCGAGAAGCCCACCGGCTCGCTGCAGCTGGGCGCGGGCTACTCGTCGACCGACAAGGTATCGCTGACCTTCGGCATCACGCAGGAGAACGTGTTCGGCAGCGGCAACTACCTGGGCCTGAACGTGAACACCAGCTCGTACAACCGCACCATCTCGCTCACGGCCACCGACCCGTACTTCACCAAGGACGGCATCTCGCGCACGCTGAACGTGTTCCACACCACCACACGGCCCTACTACGAGGCCGACGGCAACTACAAGCTCGCCAGCGACGGCGGCTCCGTCCGTTTCGGCTTCCCGGTGGGCGAGCAGGACACCGTGTTCCTGGGCATCGGCCTGGAGCGCTGGTCTTTCACGCCGGGCACCAACGGCACCTATACGCTGGTCGATGGCTCGTACGTGTACACCGCCACGCCGCAGGCGTACCTCGACTACTTCAAATGCACGGGCACCGCGCCGAGCGTGAGCTGCGCCAAGTCGAGCATGATCGCCATTCCCGCCACGCTGGGCTGGTCGCGCGACGACCGCGACAGTGCGCTCGTGCCCACGCGCGGCCGTCTGCAGAGCGCCAACCTCGAGATGGGCGTTGGCAGCGAGCTGCGCTACCTGAAGACCAACTACCAGTACCAGCAGTATTTCCCGCTGTCGAAGCAATACACGCTGGCCATCAACGGACAGCTCGGCTACGCGCGCGCGCTGGGCGACAGCACCTACCCCATCTTCAAGAACTTCTACGCCGGCGGCCTGGGCTCGATCCGCGGCTTCGAGCAGAACTCGCTGGGCCCGGCCGACTCGGTCACGAGCGGCGCGCTCGGCGGCACGCGCAAGGCGATCTTCAACATGGAGTTCAGCACGCCCTTCCCGGGCGCGGGCAACGACAAGACGCTGCGCCTGTACACCTTCCTCGACGCGGGCAACGTGTTCGCCGACCGCACCGCGAGCATGACGGACGCGCAATGGAAGGCGCAGAACCGCATCCGCGCCTCCACCGGCATCGGCATCAGCTGGATCTCGCCGCTGGGCCCGCTGCGGCTGGCCTACGCGGTTCCGCTGGTCTACCAGAAGGCCGACACCGCGAACAACATCTCGGCCGACCGCACACAGCGCTTCCAGTTCCAGATCGGAACCTCGTTCTGAGTGCGAGCGGCTTCTTCGTGCGGCGCCCAGGCTGGGCGAGCCAGGCGCCCGCTGCTCAGCCCTCCGCGCGAGGCGGCACGATCGCGCGGACGCGCGCTGCGCCCTCCGGCGAGCGTGGGTGCGAAAGGCCCAGCCCTTCGGAGGGCATCTTTCCAGGCGGCGGGCTGCCGGGGCGGGGCGGCCGGTCGACCGCCGGGTTCGCCGCCGGATCGACCACCAGCGCGAGCGTCGCGACGTAGCGCTGCCGTTCCTCGCGCACCGAGCCGAGCACCGTGGCACCGGCCTTCAGCGCGATGCCATCGACGCTGTTGAGCGTGTCGCGAAGCCGCGCACGCCGGTAGGAGGAGACCTGCGTGTAGAGGAACTCGCTCAGCGCATCGGGCAGGAAGAACTGCGAGGTGAGAACGGCGCGGACGCCATGGATCACCTTGAAATGGATGTGCGTCGTCCGCCCTGCGTACCAGCCCGGATAGATGGTGGCGAAGGCTGCGCCGCCGTCCCGGTCGGTGAACTGGCTGCCGCGCAGGAAGGTCTTGCCTTCGAAGGTGAGCGAGCGGTCGTCGCCCTGCTCGCCGAAGCCCGAGTAACGGCCCTGCGCGTCGCAATGCCACAGGTCCACGCGCAGTTTCGGAAGCGGCCGGCCAGTCGCGTCGCACACGTTGAAGCGCACCTCCAGCGGCACGCCCTCCAATCCCTCGGCGATGTCCGAACGCTCCAGCGCGAGATCGAGGTAGTACGGGCCTTCCGTGGTCTGCGCCGTCAGCGCAAGCCGGTGCGCTGCGGCGGGTGCAGCGTTCGCGGCTGCCGACAGGCCCGCCGCGCCGAAGGCGGCCAGCAGGCCGCGGCGTCCGATGGATGCGCGCGGATGGGGGGTGGAGGTCATGGGTTCCTTCTTTCTTCCGCCGCATCGGGCGACGAGGGTCGTGTGGCCCGGCTCTCCGCCCAGAAGACGATCAGTGCCCAGGCCTGCGCGAGCAGCCAGAAGAACGCCGTGATCGCCAGCAGCAGCGGCAGGTCCGTGTGAGCCGTGGGAGGGGTCATGGCCGGCATCGTGGGGGCGCAACGGGGAGAAATCATGGAGAACGCAGGAAAAGCGGTTCTCCCATATTCCTCCACATTCGGCCGCAATGATCGGGTGCCCTCCCACCCGGTCCGCCTCCCGTCTTTGCCTGCCTGTCTGACTGTCAGTCCGCCCACCGTGCATGCCGCAGAATGGGGCATTGCCCCTTCGAGCCCATGCCGCACCTGACCCTTTCCAGAAAGATCTTCCTGGCGCTGGCCGCCTTGCTGATCGTCCTGCTGATCAGCTTCGCGGGGCTGTCGATCATCGCGCTGCAGCGCGGGCTGGGCTCCTACGTGGCCGAGATCGAGATCCGGCGCATGGACTGGCTTTCCCAGACCCTGCTGAAGTACTACGCGGCCCACGGCGACTGGAAGAGCCTTCAAGACAACGACGAGGTGTGGCGCCGCCTGCAGATGGGACGGCTGGCCGCCGCGCTCGACAACGGCACCGGCGGCAGTTCGGACGAACGGCGGCTGCCGCCGTGGTACGAGGACCGCGCGATGCAGGGCAACCCCGCGCCGGACGGCAAGACCCACGGCTTCCCGGCGGGCGATGGCAGCCCGCCTCCCCCCCCGCCGCCCGAGCCCGGCTTCGGATCGCAGCACCTCGAGCTGGTGCCCCGCCGGTTCCCGACCATGCCCCCGCCCTGGTTCTTCCGCGATCCGCGCGAGATGCCGGACTCCATCTTCCAGCGGCTGGCCGTGCTCGACGCGCGCGGTGCGCGCGTGGTCGGCGCCGAAGGTGACTTCGCCAACGCGGCGCGCGTGCCGATCCGGCGCGACCGCAGCGTCATCGGCTACCTGGCGCTGATGCCGTTGCAGGGCCTGGAGAGCGAAGCCGACCGGGCCTTCGTCGCGCGGCAGTCGGGCGTGATCGTGCTCACCGGCCTGTGCGGCCTCGGCTTCGCGCTGGTGCTGTCGTGGCTGCTCGCGCGCCGCTGGTTCCGGCCCATCGACGAGCTCACGCAGGCCGCGCAGGACGTGGCACGCGGCCGGCTTTCCACCCGGGTGGCGGTCCAGGGCTCGGACGAACTGGCGTTGCTGGGTCGAACCTTCAACGACATGGCGCAACGGCTGGACACGATGGAGGCCTCGCGCCGCGCCTGGCTGGCCGACGCCGCCCACGAGCTGCGCACGCCGCTGGCCGCGATGCGCGCCGAGATCGAGGCGCTGCAGGACGGCGTGCGCACCTTCGACGAACGCACCGCGCTGCGGCTGCACCGCCAGGTGATCCGCCTGGGCCAGCTCGTCGACGACCTGCGCAGCAGCATGCGCGAGCCGCAGAACGACCTGCTCACGGCCACGGTCTTCCCGATCTCGCTGCTCAAGGAGGCGCTCGACCACACGCGCGATCGCTTCGCCGCGCGTCGCATCAACGTGGACCGCCGTGCGGTCGACCGCATCGACGCCTCCGCACAGCCTGTCGTCGAGGGCGACGCACACCGGCTGCATCAGGTCTTCATGAACCTGCTGGAGAACGCGCTGGCCTACACCGACGAGGGCGGCGAACTGCGCATCGACGTCGCCGTCGAAGGCGCATGGACGGGCAACCGGCTCACGCTGGTGTTCGACGACAGCGCGCCCGGCGTTCCCGAGGCCGAACTGCCGCGCCTGTTCGACCGCCTCTTCCGCGGCGAGAGTTCGCGCAGCCGCGAACACGGCGGCTCCGGGCTGGGCCTCTCCATCTGCCGCGCGACCATCGAAGCGCACGGCGGCACCATCGACGCGTCGGCCTCGCCGCTGGGAGGTCTGCGCCTGACCCTCACCCTTCCACTGGCAGCAACGTCATGACACGCATCGTCATCGTCGAAGACGAAACCGACATCGCCTCGGTGGTGCAGGACTACCTGCGCCACGCGGGCTACGAGACCGAGCACTTCGCCGACGGGCAGAGCGCGCTCGACAGCATCGTCGCCTCGCCGCCCGACCTCACGCTGCTGGACATCATGCTGCCGCGCCTCGACGGCATCGAGGTGCTGCGCCGCGCGCGCGAGCACACGCCGCACCCGATCATCATGCTGACGGCACGCATCGAGGAAGTCGACCGCCTGCTGGGTCTGGAGCTCGGCGCCGACGACTACGTGTGCAAGCCCTTCTCGCCGCGCGAGCTGGTCGCGCGCGTGCGCGCCGTGCTGCGGCGCACCGCGCCGAACGCCACACAGGGCTCCTCGCCGCCGGGTCACGCGACGGGACTGCTGCTGGACGACGTGCACTGGCGCGCTTCGCTGGAAGGCACGCCGCTGAACCTCACGCGGCGCGAGTTCGGGCTTCTGCAGGTGCTGTCGCGGCACCCGGGCCGCATCTTCTCGCGCGCCCGCCTGCTCGAACTGGCCTACGACGACACGGTGGACGTGACCGAGCGGGCCATCGACAGCCATGTGAAGAACCTGCGCCGCAAGCTCGGCGCGGTGACTCCGCAGCACGACTGGATACGGTCGGTGTACGGCGTTGGCTTTGCGTGGGAGGCCCCGGCTCCGGACTGAGCTGTAGCCGCGACCCGAGGAACGGACAACCACCTCATCCCGGGAAGGCCCCGGCGCGGAAGGCGACTGCGAGCGAGCGCAGCCATCCCATTTTTCTCCCGCTTTGAAGTCCACGATACCGGCATGAACAGTCACCGGTATCGAAGCCCAGAAGGCACATGGCGCGCATCGCACGCATCACGTGGCGCACTGCAGGGCCTGCATCACGACGGCCTGGCGGCACCGGCATACACACGAGGCGGCTTCCCGGAACCCCTCGGGCGGGCCCGATGGGGCAGCGGCATGCTGCTTTCTTCTGTGGCCATGGCGCGCTACCGCAAGCCGTCCTGGGCTCCGCGCTTCGCCGGCTTGCTGGCATTTGGTGCGCTGGTTCTCGGCATCTTCGTGGCGAGCAGAGACACCTGCGCCCACGGCGAATCGACCGCGGCGGGCAGCTACAGCCAATCCACCCTCATGCCGATCACCACAACCGGCTCCACGAGCCCGAGCCTGCGCGAGAGCAGCTGCCGGCGCGGCCGCGCCGGCTCCGGGCGGCTGCGGACGAAGGCTGCCTGAGGCCATCCATCACTCATCGCGCCGCGTTGCGATCCGAGATCATCTTCGGGCTGATGAAGATCAGCATCTCGGTCTTGTTGTTGACCCGGCTGCGGGTTCGGAACAGCGGGCCGACCATGGGCAGTTCGCCGAGCACCGGCACGCGCGATTCCGAATTGGTATCGGTGAGTTCGAAGACGCCGCCGATGACGACGGTGCCGCCGTTCTCCACCAGCACCTCGGTCTGGATGTGCTTGGTGTTGATGGCATAGCCCGCGGTGGTCGACTGGCCCACGGTGTCCTTGTTCACTTCCAGCGCCAGGATGATGTTGCCCTCGGGTGTGATCTGCGGCGTCACCTCCAGCTTCAGGTTTGCCTTGCGGAACGCGATGGAGGTTGCGCCGCTCGATGTGGCCACCTGGTAGGGCAGCTCGGTGCCCTGTTCGATCAGCGCCTTGGTCTGGTCGGCCGTCACCACGCGAGGGCTCGACACCACCTTGCCCTTGCCGTCGGCCTCCAGTGCCGAGATCTCGAGGTTGAGCATCTTCGTGAGGCCCGAGTTGAAGAGCGACAGCGCGAACGTTCCGACCGCGTCGCCGGTGCTGCTGGTCGCGGGCAGGTTGACGAAGCTGGTGCTCGAATAGGTGTTGGTGCTCGTGGTGGTGGTCACGCCGCCGGTGGTGCTGGAGCTCACCGAAGGCGTCACGCCCACCGACGAGTTCGCATTGACGAAACCGCCGCCCAGCTTGGCGCCCAGCGACTTGCTGAAGGTGTCGGTCGCCTCGACGAAGCGCGCCTCGATCAGCACCTGCCGGATCGGCACGTCCAGCTTCTGGATGAGCTCGGCCACCTGAGCCAGGCGCGAGGGGATGTCGGTCACGAAGAGCTGGTTGGTACGCACCTCGGCCAGCACGCTGCCGCGCGTGCTCAGGATGCGCGTCGTGCCGCCGGAGCCGCCCCCGGCCCCGCTGCCACCGCCCATGAGCCCCTGCGCCACGGTGGCCGCCTTCGCATAGTTGAGCTGGAAAGACTGCGTGCGCAGCTGCTCCAGTCCCTGCAGGGTGGCCTGGGCCTCGGCCTTGATCTTGTCCTTGGCGTTGAGCTCGTCCTCCGGCGCGATGCGCAGCACGCTGCCGTTCTTGCGCATGCCGAGGTTCTTCGCCTCCAGGATGATGTCCAGCGCCTGGTCCCATGGCACGTCCTTCAACCGCAGCGTCAGCGTGCCGTTGACCGAATCGGAGGTGACGATGTTGAAGTTGGTGAAGTCGGCGATCACCTGCAGCAATGCGCGGATCTCGATGTTCTGGAAGTTCAGCGACAGTTTCTCGCCGATGTAGCCGACCCCCTGCGTCAGCTTGGTAGGGTCGATCTTGCGCGGGCGCACCTCCACCACGAACTGGCTGTTGCTCTGGTAGGCGCTGTGCTCCCAGTCACCGCGCGGCTCGATCAGCATGCGCACGCGATCACCGGCCTGCTGCAGGCTCACCGTCTGAACGGGCGTGCCGAAGTCGGCCACGTCGAGCTTGCGATTCAGGCCCTCGGGCAGCTGCGACTTCGTGAATTCGACGACGAGGTTCCTGCCCTGCTGGCGGATGTCGACGCCGACCTGGTCGTTGGGCAGGCTCACGATCACGCGGCCCGCGCCCTCGGTACCCAGGCGGAAGTCGACGTCGCGCAGCGGCAGCACGTCGCGATTGCGGTTCTCCGCGAATTCGATGGAGGTGGCGGCCACCAGCGCGGGCCCTGCCGCGGCCTGCAGCGACACCAGCAGCGACTTGCCGCGCACCTCGGTCTTGTAGGTGGTCGCCTGTTTCAGGTTGAGTACGAGACGCGTGCGCTCCCCCGCCTGCACCACATTCACGGAACGCAGGTTGCCCTGGTTCATCTCGATGGCCTCACGGCCCAGGCTGCTGCCCATGCGCGTGAAGTCGAGCGCGATGCGCGCAGGCGACTGGATGGTGAAGCCGTCGGGCGCGGAGGCCAGCGGCTCGGAGAAGTCGACGCGCAGCACTTCACTGCCTGCCTGCAAGGACCCCGTGACCGACTCGATCCTGTTCTGCGCCTGCGCCGCCGCGAGCGGCCCGAAGGCAGCGAGCAGGAACACGGCCGCGCGAAACCGGCGCGCGAACGCGACTATCTGTTTGTTCATTTGACTGCCTTGAAATTCGGCACCTTCTCCTCGCTGCGCTGAGCTTCCCTCCCGAGTGCAGCGCGTTCCGCAGACCGCGCAAGCCGTTGCGCGCGGCGGGAACGGGCAGCGCGACGCCTTTGCGGCGCACCCGCTGCCCCGTCTAGTTACCTACACGCTCAGAACGCGTGTCGGATGCCGAAGTCGTAGCCTGTGGACGAGCGCGGCAGGCCGCTGTAGCCCGTGCCCGTGCTGCCGTAGCCGGTCGTGCTCGCCGATACCAGGCCGCCCGTGTAGTTCACGTCATTGCGGTTGTTCACCCGCGCCACCGTCGCATACAGCGCCGTGCGCTTGGACAGGTTGTGCACGTAGCCGATCGCGAACTTGCGCGCCAGCGGGTCCTCGCCCGTGATGCCCACCCCACCCTCGTTGTAGCGAACCTGCGAGTACGACGCGCGGATCAGCCCCGCGCCCACCGGCACCGTCGCGCCGATCAGGTAGCCGTTGTAGCTGTCGTGCGTGTTGCCCAGCGCTGCGTAATCGAACTTGTTCTTCACGTTCGACAGCTCCCCGAACAGCTTCACCGGACCGAAGTCGTACGACGCGCCCAGGTTGATCGTCTGCACCTTGCGCTCCAGCGTGGTGGTGTCCACCGCGATGCTCTGGCCCACGCCCAGTGCGATGTCCAGCGGCCCGTTGGCGTAGCCGAAGCGCCCGCCGACGTAGCGGCCTGCGCTGCTGCTGGTCGCTGCCGTCGTGCTGGTGGCGCTGGTGCTGGCGTTCTCGTGCAGGCTGTACTGGAACTGGCCGTAGAAGCCGCCCAGGTTCGGCGGCAGGAAGTAGCCGATCGAGTTGCTCGCGCGCACGTAGTTGGCGTTGTTGATGGTGGTGTTGCCGCTGACGGTGTTGATCACGCTGCTGCCCGAGCCGTTGGTGCCGAACGGATCGAAGACGGTGTCGTTCCAGAAGGTGGGCGTGTAGTCGCGGCCCAGGCGCAGTTCGCCGAAGCCGCCCGACAGGCTCACGGTGGAGCGGCGGCTGAAGGTGGAGATGCCGGTGGCGCCGTCGTCGTTGCTGATGGGCGCCTCGAGCCAGAAGCTGGCGGCCAGGCCGCCGCCGAGGTCTTCGGTGCCGCGAAAGCCGATGCGGCTGGAGTTGTAGGCGGAGTTGCCCAGGCTGGTCTTGCTTTGCTTGACGGACGCGCCGGTGATGGGGTCGCGCGCGGTGCTCGACTGGTAGGTCAGGCCGGCGTCCACGACGCCGAACAGCGTGACCGACGATTGGGCAGAGGCCAGGCCGCAAGCGGCCAGGGCAGCGAGTGCCGTGAGGGTTTTCTTCATTCAGGGTTCTCCGGTTTCAGGTCTGATGCGGCCGCTCGGTATCGACCGGCTGTACGCATCGTTTCGTCCAATTCGGGAGGAATTTGGTGGTTTGGTTTTCCAGCGCGTCGAGTGTTGTGCGCGCACGTCATGGCTGTGCGCTGGCGGCTTTACACGGTCGTTCAAATTTCTCCCAGATCGCCTGAAAAGATGCGTGCATGACGAAGCTGGAGCCCCGAAGGTGATGCGTTCACGAATCCTGCTGCCGGCCGTGTGCGGCGCACTCGCCATCGCGTGTGCCAGCACGAGCATCGCGATGGTCGATCGCACCTCGCGACAGCTGGCCGCAGGCATGCTCATCGACCACACGAGGCAAGGAATGCCATCCGCATCCACACGAGCGCAGGCCGATTCGCGCTCGTGGTGGTCCGCCTTCGGAGACCCCGTACTCGACAGGTTGATGGCCGCATCGCTCGGCAGCAATGCGCAGGCGGGCATCGCCGCGACCTACATCGCACTCAAGGTGAATGCGCGGGAGTCGAGCTACCTGGAGAACGCGCATGCGGCCGTCTCCCGGCAGATGGCACTCATGAAGGACGCGAAGCTGCCGTACGACGACTTCGCGAAGCAGCTGGCGCAGCGCCAGTCCGACGCCCAGGCGACCATCGAGAAGCTGCAGGCGCAACGCGCGAGCTACATCGCCTATCTGGCGAGGCGCTGCAGCACGAGAGAAGAAGCGCTCGGCGAGATGCTCGCCGATGCATTGCAGGACGGATCGCTGCCCCGCTTCGCGGCCAAGGTGCCGCGCGAGCTGCCGATGACGGTGCTTGCCAACAGGAGCGACATCAGGCTGGCCGCTGCGCTGTACGGCGCAGATCCGATGGCGATGCGTTCGGGCACCATCGGCGAGGCTGCAACCGGCGAGGCGCAGGACGTCGACGTGCGCGCCGAGCCCCGCTATGCAAGCGCGATCGGGCAGGCCCGTGAGCAGATCGCCGAAGCATTGCGCCGCCTGCAGATCCGAAGCGACATTGCCGACACCGCCTCCGCGCACGCCGAGATGGCGCGCGCGAGTTTCGAGGCGTCGAAGCTGCGGCGCGACCGCGGCGAGATCTCCGAGGTGCAGCTGATGGAGGATTTCCAGGGCCTCCTGCTGGACCTCCACGCACTGGCCGTTGCCAGGGGCGAACTCGCGGTTGCGTGGATCGTCCTCATGGGAAACATGGGCAGCGGCGCCTCGACGGACGCCATCGCCGCCCCGCGCTCCGCGCAGGCGGAGCAGACCCCATGGACAGGGCGGATCCGGCCATCGCCCTATCTGCACGAAGTCTCCCGGAAGTTGCGCAATCCTTGAGTCTTGAAGGAGCATCGAATGACCACAGCCCTGCACAAGGTTCCTGCCCGTCCTGTGCTGACACTGGCCAGCCACGGACACAAGAAGACGGATGTGGGGGCGCTCGCGCGCGGCATCTGCGCCCCCGGCGGCGAACACGAGACCAACGCCGCGACCGCGCTGGCCATGCAACAGCTCGCCGCTGCCTTTCGGCCCGCCTTCAGCCGCATGCACATGCTGCGCGACCTCGTGATTCCCATGTACGAAGGCAGTGCCGTTCCCACCGCTCGCTTCGACGTGACGCTGGTGTGCGAGGCAGGCGTGTACCTGTTCGAAGTGAAGGGCTGGCGCAACGCGGTGGTCTATCGCAAGACCTCCACGCACACGGTGCCACGCTGGTTCCTGCGCCAGCACGGGCATTCCCTGGCACGCGAGGTGAAAGATCCGGCGTGGCAGTGCGGCCGCAAGACCACGCATCTGCGCAGCCTCATGCCCGCAGACTTGCGCGTGCAGTACTTCGTCCTGCTTCCCTTCGAAGGCGTGGAGCTCGAAGGCGTGATGCCCACCGTCGTCATCACGCCCCAGGACCTGCCCTACATCGCGCGCGTGGCACGCAACAACGGCCGCAGCGAGCAGGGCTATCCCATGCTCGACAACGCTGCCATCGATCGCACGCTGCAGCTGCTGACCGATCTGCAGGGCGAGCTCACGGTGGACGACCACATGCGCAACTGCCGCGACCGCAGCGCGCACGCCGCGAAGATCGCACGTGACCCGATAGGGGCCGCGCACCCCGGCCCGCTGAAACTCCAATGACGCGATGAGCCGCATCCTGCTGGTGGAGGAAGGGCAAGACGCCGCCTCCGTGCTGCTGGACGAATTGCACCGCGCCGGGCACGAGACAGAACACATCGAGGATGGTGCGGTCGCACTGCACCGTATCCTGACCTCGCCGCCTGCGCTGACCCTGCTGGACGTGGCGCTGCAGCGCGTCGACGGCCTGCAGATCCTGGAGAAGATCCGCGCGCGCAGCGACCATCCGATCATCGTGTTGACCGCGCTCGCGCAGGAGTCGGACCGCTTGCGCGGCTTCGAGCTCGGCGCCGATGACTACGTGTGCAAGCCCTTCTTCCCCAGGGAAGTGGCGGTGCGCATCGACACCGTGCTGCGCCGCTGCGCGCAGCGTCAGCGAGCGCAGCAGGCATACGTGCCGATCACGTTCGGCACAGTCCGCGGCTGTGCGATCCTGGACGGTCACCGCCTGCCGCTGACGCGCCGCGAGTCGCTCCTCCTGCGAGCGCTGTCCAGTGAGCCCGGCAAGGTGATGACGCGCTCCAAGCTGCTGGAGGCCGCATTTCCGGAAGCGCTGGAAGTCAACGAGCGCGTGGTCGACACGCACATCAAAAACCTCAGGAAGAAGCTGGCGGCCGTCTCGACCGCGCATGACTGGATCCGCTCGGTCTATGGGGTGGGCTTCGCTTGGGAATCGCAGGTGGCACAGGGCGCCTTCGCTTACCACGGCACCGAGCGGCCGATGCCCTTCAACGATGCATAGGCCCTGGCAGCAGCTGCTGAAGTCGAGTCATGCCGGCTGCATCGGAGGGGTCAGGCTCCAGCCTGCGCCGCCACCCTCGTCCCGCGATCGATGCCGGCAGTGCGATGAGAAGAAATCAATGGCGTGGATCCGATCGATCCGACGCTGCATCCCAGATCCCCATGGCGTCGATCACGGCGTTCTCGATGACCGAGTACCGGACGCGATCGCGGGCAAGGACCGAGATGCCCAGAAAGAAGCTGTCGAAAGCCGCGGCCAGCGCAGGCGCGTTCGTGGACTGGCGCAGTTCGCCGCTCTCGATGCCTCGTTCCACGCACGAACGGAATCCGGCGCGGGTGCGGCTGCGGATGTTCCGGAGCAGTTCGGTGATGGCCTCGCTGCCGGAGGAGCATGCGCCCATGACGCCCAGCGCGACCATGCAGCCTTTGGGATGCCCTGCCTCGCATTGCATCTTGGCCGATCGGTGCAACGCAAGGTACACCGCCTCTCGCGGCGCGATCGAAGGATCGTGGAGGCTGCGGGTCACATTGCCATAGAGGCTCATGTAGCGCTCGAGCGCTTCCTTGTACAACGCCTCCTTCGACTCGAAGGCCGCATAGAAGCTCGGCGCGGCGATTCCCCCGCCGATGGCCGCTTTCAGCTGCGACAACGAAGTCGATTCGAAGCCATGCTCCCAGAACAGGTGCATGGCCGAGGTGAGTGCCGCATCGCGGTCAAAAGTCCGTGGTCGGCCCCTTTGAGCCATGAAGATCTCCGCCAGGCGAAAATTTACATACTAATCGATACATAAATTCCGGACAAGGCGGAGCCTTCCGCGTTCGCCGACGCTCAATGCGGTTGACATGCGTCTCCCGCATCCGTATATTTGTACCGATCGATACTTAATTTGCGCGATGCGTAGACAACGGCACCTGACCGGTCGAAGACGGGCCTCGGGACCTTCGCACCGACATTGAGAAGGCCCAGATCCTCCCCGCAGCACGAGCTGCTCTTTTTTTCCCTATTTGTGTACCGATCGGTATATTTCCTGGTGCGATCACGGACGGTTCGTGCCAACCACCCACGGAGAACCTGTATGTCGAAAGAACTTGAAGCACGCCTGGATGCCATCGAAAGCCGACTTGCCATCGATGCACTGATCGCCAACTACGCGGAGGCTTTCGACACCATGAACGAGGAGCTGCTCGCGACCTTGTGGCACCCCGACTCGCGGCTGCTGCTCGGTGCGAACGGAGACGCGGAGGGGCTCGATGCCATCCTGGCGCAGGCGCGCGTCAACATGAGGCGCATGCCGCACATGCACCACTGGATGGCGAATGCGCTGATCACGGTGGACGGCGACCACGGCCACGGCGTGGTCGCGGCGAATTGCCTCTTCTACGACATCGAGAAAGGCCCGCTGCAGGTCAGCGGCCAGTACAGGGACATCTATGAACGAAGAAGCGGGCGGTGGGCGTTCCGGGAGCGCGTGTTCGAGACGCACTTCGCCACGCCGTTGCAGAACTGGGTTCCTGTCGCGGGAACCGAACGCTTTGGCCGTCCCGCCTGATGGGCGCTCCAGCAGCTCGAACCATGCAGACGAACAACTCTGACACGCGCCGCTGGCTGGCGTTCGCGGTGCTGCTGGTGGGGGCGTTCCTGCCCCCGCTGGACTTCTTCATCGTCAACGTCGCCCTGCCGTCCATTCGCAGCGACCTCGGCACAAGCGCAGCGGAACTGCAGCTGGTGATTTCCGGTTATGCCGCAGCCTACGCGGTGTTCCTCATCACCGGGGGGCGGCTCGGCGACCTCTTCGGCCGGCGACGAGTGTTCCTCGCGGGGATCAGCGGCTTCGGCCTGACGTCCCTGCTGTGCGGCCTCGCGACCTCGCCCTCGATGCTGATCGTCGGGCGCGTGCTTCAGGGCTTGAGCGCCGCGGCCATGGCGCCCCAGGGGCTGGCGTCCATCCATGCCCTGTTCCCGGTTCAGGAGCGCTCGCGCGCACTGGGACTCTACGGCGCCGCTGTCGGGTTCGCAGCAGTGGTCGCGCAGGCACTGGGCGGCGCGTTGATCTCCGCGGACATCCTGAACCTTCAATGGCGCATCATCTTCCTCATCAACCTGCCGGTGGTGGCCGCCGTCTTGATCGGAGGATTGCCACTGCTGCCCGATGCCCGCGGCGACAGCCCGGCGCCGATCGACTGGGGCGGCGTGCTGCTTTGCGCGCTCACGCTGGGTCTGCTGATCGTGCCGCTGGTGGAGGGACGCGAGCGCGGGTGGCCATGGTGGGCATGCGCGATGCTCATCGCGATGCCTTTGGCCGGCCTCTGCTTCTGGCGCTACGAGAGGGCATTCGCCCGACGAGGCGGCGTGCCCCTCGTCAGCGTGGACCTGGTCCGCATGCCCGGCCTGATCAGCGGTCTCGCGGGCGTGCTGTTCTTCTACGTCGTCTCCGCGTTCTTCCTGGTGTTCTCGGTCTACCTTCAATCGGCGCTCGGCCTGGGTCCCCTGGAGACCGGATTGGTGTTCCTGCCCTTCGGCGTCGGCTTCTTCATCGGGCCCTTGACGACACCGCTGGCTGTTCGCGCTTTCGGCAGTTGGGTTCCGGCGATCGGCATGCTGTTCGAGGTGGCGGGTTGCCTGTACCTCGCCGCGCTGGTGGCCCGGGCGCCCGCGCAAATGCCTGCTCAACTGCCGTTGATGGTCGCGGTCGGCCTCCTCGGCTTCGGGCAGGGCTGGGCGCTGCCGACCCTCGTGCGCTCCGTCATCGATCGTGCGCCGGCGACCGGTTCGGGGATGATTGCCGGCCTCACGAATTCGGCCTTGCAGATCAGTGCGGCCCTGGGCGTCGCCGTCATCGGCGGGGTCTTCTTCAGCATCGCGGGCGATTCACCCGACCCGATGTCCATGGCGAAGGGATTGATCGCGGCCATGCTGTGCACCGGAGCCAGCCTGTCCCTCGCTGCCGTGCTCTCCATCGTCGCTTCGAGGTCGGGCATCCAGGCCGCTCCAAGGCCCGTGCCGCGCTGACGTTCGGCCACTGTCGGCTCGACAAAGGAATCCCATGCGCTCTTCTCTCGGCGGCTGCGCCACTGCTTTTCGCTGCATGCAGCCGCATCGGTCCACGACGCGTCCTTGCACACGCCATGGGCTTCGGGGCCCTTGACTTTTCGACCAACTAGTAGATAGACTGAGGCCATGAACCTTCCAGACCTCTCTCCCAAGGCAGCCGAGATCGCCAACTGCGCTCAGGGGCTCCTCGCGACCAAGGGGTACAACGGCTTCAGCTACGCCGACATCTCGGAGGCCGTGCACATCAGCAAGGCAAGCATCCACCATCACTTCCCGAGCAAGGCCGAACTCGTGCAAACCGTCCTGCGAAGATACCGTGAACAAGGTCGCGAAGGCCTGGCCGCGCTGGCGAAGCAGGTCGCCGATCCGCTGGCCCGCATCCGTGCATACACCGGCTACTGGGAGACGTGCATCCGCGACGAGACGGCGCCGTTCTGCATCTGCGCGATGCTGGGGTCGGAATTGCCCGCGATCCCCAAGGAAGTCGCCGATGAGGTCCGAGGGCATTTCAGCGATCTCGCCACGTGGTTGGCGGGTGTCTTGAAGGACGGTGCCGCACAGGGGACCTTCAAGCTGCGAAGCGATGCGCAGTCCGAGGCCATGGCCCTCATGGCCACCGTCCACGGTGGAATGCTGGCAGCCCGCGTCTACGGCGACCCGGCCGCGTTCGCGAACGTGGTGCAGCAAGGCGTCGAGCAGCTGCTGACGCCGAAAGCCCGACGCTGACCGCCAGGCCCCGAGCCTTGGCACAGTCATTTTTTAACCCTTTTGTCTATCGACTAGTAGATAGATAAGAGTTTCATCGGAAGCCTCTGCGGCGCGGCTTTCGATGCCATCCACCACGCGCCCTTCATCCGCGACGCACGTCGCACAGGAAATCACCATGCAATTCCCCAAAGCTTCCAAGCTCCTTGCCGCAGGCGCAACCAGCGTGCTGCTTGCGATCGGCACGCTCACGGCGGCCGTCGCCGCAGGCCCTGCCGACCCGGTGCGCATCCGCGGCACCGTCGTCTCGCTCAGCGGCGACCGTCTGCAGGTCAACTCACGCGAAGGAAAGCCGGTCACCGTGACGCTCAAGGCCGGCTGGAAGGCATCGGCGGTCGCGAAGGCCAACATGAGCGACATCAAGCCGGGAGATTTCGTCGGCATCGCATCGCTCCCCCGCTCCGAAGGCGGCGACGGCGCCCTGGAAGTTCTCATCCTGCCGCCGCAACTCAAGGGCATGGGCGAAGGCAGCTATGGGTGGGACCTGAAACCCAACAGCACCATGACCAACGCCACCGTCGCCGACGCAGTCAAGTCGGTCAACGGCAGCACCGTCACGGTGAACTACCACGGCAAGGAAAAGAAGATCTCGATCCCCGAGGGCACCCCGATCGTCACGCTGGTGCCGGCAACGCCAGAGGACGTCAAGCCAGGCGCCGTCGTGTTCATTCCCGCGGAAAAAAGCGGTGACGGCCTGTCAGCGGGCCAACTGATCGTCGGCAAGGACGGTGTCGTTCCTCCCATGTAAGGAGTCCCGTGCCGGCCAGCGTCCGCGCCTGGCCGGCCGGGATGTTTCATGAGCACATCCTCACCCTCCATCCCCGACACGACGCCGCCCGCTGCGCGTCGAAGCTTCATACGGCGGCATTCGCTCACCGTGCGGGCGACGCACTGGCTCAACGTGCTGTGCCTTTCGTTCCTGCTGCTGAGCGGGCTGCAGATCTTCAATGCCCATCCGCGGCTGTATTGGGGGCAGTACGGCGCCGACCCGGATGTAGCCTTGCTGTCCATCGGCACGAGGCAGATCGGCAGCGCGTCCCAAGGCTTCCTCCAGATCGGCCCGCTGCATATCGTGACCACCGGTTTTCTCGGCGTCTCCGACGAAGGCGGCAGCGCGACCCCGAGAGCCTTCCCCACCTGGCTGACCATTCCTTCGTACCACGACCTGGGAGCCGGCAGACGCTGGCACTTCTTCTTTGCATGGCTGCTCGTCCTCAATGGCCTGCTGTACCTGGCCCATGGATTCTGGCGAGGCCATTTCCGCCGCGACCTCTTGCCGAACGGAAGCCAGCTTGCACCTCGGCACTTGTGGCACGAGATCCTCGATCACGCCCGCTTGCGCTTCGCGCGCGGCGAAAAGGCACGCCAGTACAACGCCCTGCAGAAGCTCAGCTACCTCGTCGTGGTGTTCGGCCTGCTTCCGCTGATGGTGCTGACCGGCCTGACGATGTCACCCGGCCTCGACGCTGCCTTCCACTTCCTGCCCGATCTTTTCGGTGGGCGCGCGTCGGCTCGCACGATCCACTTCGTCACCGCATTCCTGCTGGTGTCGTTCGTCGTCGTTCACGTCGTGATGGTTATCGCGTCGGGCCTCTGGAACAACCTGCGCTCGATGCTCAACGGCAAATACGCCATCACCGATGAAGGAGTCAGACCATGACGCGGCAATCTTCGCGCCGAAACTTCCTTGCGCGCCTTGCCGCGGGGGCAGGCGCCCTCGCACTGACCGGCTGCGACCGCCTGGTTCAAGACGACAACCTGGATGCGTTGCTGCGCCAGACCGAGAAGCTGACGCTGGCAGGCCAGAGAGCCCTGCTCTCCAAGCACGCGCTCGCAAGGGAATACACCGAAGCAGACCTCTCGCCGGTCTTTCGCGCCAACGGCACGCAGATGCCGGACTCGAACGAGTACGCCCGGCTTCTGGAAGGAAGCTTCACGGACTGGCGGCTGCAGGTGGACGGCTTGGTCGAGCGCCCCCAGAGCCTGTCGCTCGCCGAACTCAAACGCTTTCCTTCCCGCACCCAGATCACGCGCCACGATTGCGTCGAGGGATGGAGCGCCATCGGCAAGTGGCAGGGCGTACCGCTCGCCCATGTTCTCGACGCCGCAGGATTGAAGCCCGGCGCCCGCTATGTCGTGCTCCACTGCGCAGACGAGCTTGAAAAGACGCTCGACGGCAACGGGCGCTACTACGAGAGCATCGACCTGATCGATGCCTACCACCCTCAGACGATCCTGGCCTACGGCATGAATGGAAAGGATCTTCCCGTCCAGCATGGCGCACCGCTGAGACTGCGAGTCGAACGGCAGCTCGGCTACAAGCAGGCGAAGTACCTGATGCGCATCGAGGTCGTCGATGGCTTCTCGACGCTGTTCGGCGGCAAGGGCGGCTTCTGGGAAGACCGCGGCTATGAGTGGTATGCCGGGATCTGATCCCCGCGACCCCGCATGTACGCGTCATGCCCTTGCATGAGGTACCGTTCCCGTTCCCACAGAATCAGGAGGCAAGATGAATGCCGATGCGCTCGCCGGTCTCTACAGGGACTACATCGCGTGCCTGAACAGGCGCGACCTCGACGACCTCGGGGCCTACGTTCACGACGAAGTCCGGCACAACGGGCGGCAGCTGGGGGTCGGGGGCTATCGGCTGATGCTGCAGAAGGACTTCACCGACATTCCCGACCTCCGCTTCGACATCGAACTGCTGGTCTGCCAGCCGCCGTTCGTGGCGAGCCGGCTTCGATTCGACTGCACGCCAAAGGCGAATTTCCTTGGTCTTGCCGTGAACGGGGTGAAGGTCTCGTTCTCGGAAAACGTCTTCTACGAATTCCACGACGCGAGGATCATCGCCGTGTGGTCCGTCATCGACAAGACGGCCATCGAGGCTCAGCTGCGGCAGGATGGAGCGGCCGGCCATTCCTAGCGACGAAGCACTTCGAGCCTCACGCGTGATCGGTGGACCGCGTCACCGTCTCCCATGCATCGATCTCGCTGGACAGCGCGGCAAGCTTGGCCCGCACGAGCCCCAGCGCATCCGTGCCCAGGAGCAGGTGCGCAGGCGGGTTCGGGGCGTCGACGACCGCCAGGAGCGCCCGCGCCGCCTTGGCCGGATCGCCGATCTGCGAACCGCTCTTGGCCTGTCTGGCCTGCCGGATCGGCTCGAAGAGCGCGTCGTAATCCTCGACGGTGCGCGCCGACCGCACCATCGAGCGGCCGGCCCAGTCCGTGCGGAACGACCCGGGCGCGATCGCCGTGACCTTGATCCCGAAGCCCGCGACTTCCTTGCCGAGCACCTCGGAAATGCCTTCCAGCGCGAACTTGCTGCCGCAGTAGTACGCGATCCCCGGCATCGTGATGAAGCCGCCCATGGAGGTGATGTTGATGATGTGCCCGCTGCGACGCGTGCGCATCGATGGCAGGACGGCCTTGATCATCGCGACCGCACCGAAGACGTTGACGTCGAACTGTCGCCTCATTTCTTCCAGGCCGGACTCCTCGAGCGTCCCTTCGTGCCCATAGCCGGCGTTGTTCACCAGCACATCGACCTGCCCGTGCCTGGCAAGCAGCTGGGGGATGAGTCTTTCGATCGCCTCGAAGTCGGTGACGTCGAGCACGACGGCATGCGCACGTCCGGGAGCGCTTCGCTCGAATGCCGCCACGCTGCCCTCGTTCCTCACGGTCCCGAGGACCGTGTGCCCCTCGGCAAGGGCGGCTGCGGCGAATGCCTTTCCGAATCCCGAAGTGACGCCCGTGACGAGGAAGGTTTTGCGTGGGGTCTGGTTCATGGTCGGCTCCTTGGAAGTGATGGATCGATCCTAGGAGCCGGTGAGCAGACCCGAAATGCCAGGTCGCACGCTTGGCTTGCCTAAAACCACAAACCCATGGACTGGCAGGCTGCACCATGGCAGATTGGCGACCGAAATGAACGACGCCCGAACGCCAGGCAAGACGCCGAACGATGCCCCGAACGAATCGCCGCAGATCACCGACGTGCAGCGTCGGATGGTCGAGCTGGCAGAGCCGCTCTCGCCCTCGGAGGGCTACAACCTCACCGTACTTCCCGATGTCCGGATTCTCAGGTCCGACCGGCCGCTGGCCCGCGCGCCGGTGCTCTACGAGCCCGGCATCGTCATCGTTCTCCAGGGCCGCAAGCGCGGGTTCCTCGGCGACGAGGTCTATCTCTACGACGCGCAGCACTACCTCGCCGTTTCCGTGCCTGTTCCCTTCTCGATGGACACGGACGCGTCGGCGCAAGAGCCGCTGTTGGCGATCTACTTTCGCCTCGACTTCAAGGTCGCGGCCGACCTCATGATGCAGCTCGACGAGCACGGTTCCGCCAAGGAAGCGGCTCCCAGGAGCCTGACGTCGACGCCGATGGACGAACGCCTGGCTCGCGCCGTCCTCAGGTTCCTCGAGGTGATGAACTCGCCCCTCGAAGCCCCGATCCTGGGGCCGGGCCTGGTTCGCGAGATCTACTTCCACGTTCTCACTGGCGAGCAGGGAAGCGTCATTCGGGCTTCGCTCACCCGCCAGGGACATTTCGGCAAGATCGCCAAGGCGATCCGGACCATTCATGCGGACTTCCACAAGAAGCTCGACATCGACCAGCTCGCCGATGAGGCAGGCATGAGCCCCACCTCGTTCCACGCCCATTTCAAGGCCATCACCTCGACGTCGCCGATCCAGTACTTGAAGACGACCCGCCTGCATCAGGCCAGGCTGATCATGGCCAGGAACCAGACCACCGCCGCGCAGGCGAGCGCCCAGGTGGGCTACGAAAGCCCTTCGCAGTTCAGTCGGGAGTTCAAGCGCATGTTCGGCCGCGGCCCGGCCGAGGAGGCCTTCCGCATGCGCCAGGCTTTCGCGGCGCCGGACCCCTCGCCGCACGCGGTGTATGTGGCTGCGCACTGAGGGGGCCCGCGCACTTCTTCCTTGCCATGCCAAGGGACTCGCTTGCGTGCTGAGCGAGACCTCGGCGCCCATCGGAGCTGGTCGTCATGCGGCGCGCGCCGGCTGCTCGCCGGCCCGCTCGAGCTCCTGCATCAGCGTCTGCCGCGCTACGGCCGCCTTCTGTGCCTGCGCTTCTCGCACATGCCCGTAACCACGGATGGTCTGGGGCAGCGAGGCCAGCCTGGTCACGATGGGCAAGGTCTCGGCACGCAGGCCTGACAGTGCAGCCCGCATGTCGCCTTCGTACTGCGCCAGCAGCTGGCGGTCCAGTGCGCGCTCCGCCGTGTTGCGGAACGGATCGAGCCAGCTCCCCCTCAGGCCGCGCATCCGCGCCATGCACTTCATCGCCAGAAGCACCCAGGGGCCCGCTTCGCCCTTCACGGGTTTGCCGCTATGGGGATCCTTGCGCGCGAACGGCCACACCCCGATGTGAAAGCGCAGCCGTATCGGGCCCTCGAACTCCCGCTCCAGCGCCGCCCGAAAGTCGGGGTGTGTGAAGAGACGCGCGACTTCCCACTCGTCCTTGGTCGCCAGCAGCCGGTGATAGTTGTGCGCGACGGCCCTGGCCAGGGCGTCGCCCCCATGCAGATCGGCTTCCAGCCGGCGCGCTTGCTCCACCAGCGTGCGGTACCTCTGCACGTGGAGCTCCCCGCTGTGGGCGCGCAGGTGCTCGATGCGATGCGCGACCGTCTGGTCCAGGCCCCGGTTCTGCCGCGGCACGAAGGTGATGATCTGCGCCGGTTGCCGGGCCTTCAGGTGCTGCTCGACTGCCGGCCGGTCGTGGGCGACACGCCGTCCCCAGAGGAACGCATCCTTGTTCATCTCCACGGCCACGCCGTTGAGCTCGATGGCTCGCTCGATGGCCGTCCTTCCCAGGGGAATGAACCCGCGCTGCCATGCCAGGCCCAGCATGAACATGTTGATGCCGATCGGGTCGCCGACCAGCGCGGGGGCCAGGCGCTCACCATCTACCAACACGAGGTCGGCCTTTCCTGCCGCAGCCTCGATGCGTTCGATGAGCATCTGCGGATCGAGCTGCCAGTCCGGATCGCGCGCGAACTCGTTGGTCGGCACGAGGCCCGTGCTCACCGCTGCACGTCCGCGACCGGCCGGCAGCCGCGAAAGCGATTCGTCCGATGCCGCAACGACCAGATCGCAGCCGATCAGCGCATCGGCCTCGGCTTCGGCAATGCGCGTGGCGTGCAGCATCCGTGCCTCGGGTGCGAATCGCACATGCGAGGTCACGGCGCCGTATTTCTGCGAGAACCCCGTGACATCGAGGTTGGAGCTGTACCGGCCCTCCAGATGCGCGGCAACGGCCAGGGTCTGGCCGATGGTCACGACGCCGGTGCCGCCGATGCCGCAGATCAGCACGCTGTAGGCGCTTTGCAGCGGCGAGAAGACGGGCTCGGGCAGAGGCTGCGTGTAGGGATGCGTCGATGCCGCCCCTGCCGCGCTCGCCGCGGCACGGCGTGGCTTTGCCCCCTCCACGCTCACGAAGCTCGGGCAGAAGCCCTCCACGCAGGAGTAATCCTTGTTGCAGCTTCCCTGGTTGATGCGGCGCTTGCGGCCGAGCTCGGTCTCCAGCGGCTCGATCGACATGCAGTTCGATACCGTGCCGCAGTCGCCGCAGCCTTCGCAGACCGCCGCGTTGATGAACAGGCGCCGGTCGGGGTCGGGCAGCTTGCCGCGCTTGCGCAACCGGCGCCGTTCCGCCGCACAGGCCTGGTCGTAGAGGATCACCGAGACTCCGGGATACTCGCGAAAATCCCGCTGCACGGCGTCCAGTGCGGTGCGGTGATGCACTGCGACGCCCTCGGGCAGGGACACCGCGGCATAGCGCTGCGGTTCGTCCGTCACGACCGCCATCTTGCCTATGCCCTCGGCAGCGAAGCCCGCGAGGATCTGCTGCGGGCTGAGGTTACCCTCGACCTGCTGCCCGCCCGTCATCGAGACGAAGCCGTTGTACAAGACCTTGTACGTGATGGGCACCTGCGCCGCCACCGCCTGGCGGATCGCGAGATAGCCCGAGTGCGCGAGTGTGCCGTCGCCGATGTTGGCGAACACATGTCGTTCGGCGGTAAAGGGCTGCTGGCCGAGCCACATGACCCCTTCGGCGCCCATGTGCGACCATGTCGTGGTCTGCTGCGGGTTGACCAGCAGCGCCATGCTGTGGCATCCGATACCAGCCAGCGCGCGGCTGCCTTCGGGCACTCTCGTCGACCGGTTGTGCGGGCAGCCCGAGCAGAACCCAGGCACGCGCGTCGGGCCCGGCACCCTCAGTGTTGAACCGCCTGCCGGTGCAGACATCGGCCCTTCATGACCCATCACGCGGGCCAGCACCTCGGCCACCCGCACCGGCGAGATTTCGCTGGCGTTCGCAAAGGCAATATCCGCGGGCACCGAATCGAACCATCCGCCCTCAAACCGCTTGCCGACGAGGCGCGGCGCGCTCGCGCTGCCGTAGAGGATGGTTCGCAGCTGGTCTTCCAGGATCGGGCGCTTTTCTTCGACCACCACGATCGTGTGCAGCCCCCGCGCGAACTCGCGCACGATCAGCGGATCCAGCGGCCATACCAGGCCGATCTTCAACAGCTTGAGATCGGCGAACCGCGCGGGTCCGCCCTCCGCGGCCTCGCGTCCCAGGGCCTGCAGAACGTCCTGCCACGCCTTGCCGGCGGCGATGACCCCGACTCCGGCGCGCTCCGGCGCGGCGACGATGCAGTTGAGTCCATTGGCCCGGGCATAGGCCAGCACCGCAGCATGCTTGTGGTTGTAGAGCCGATCCTCCTGGGGAAGCGGCAGATCGAAAGGCCGGATCTGATAGCCCGTCCCGAACGGGTCGGTCGGTCGGCTCGGCGCCTCGGGCACGGTGATCGCGGGCCCGTCGGCCCCCACATACACGGAACCGCCGCCTTCGACGACATCGGTCACCACCTTCATGCCCACCCAGCAGCCCGAGAACCGGCTCATGGCGATGCCGTGCAGGCCGTAGTCCAGCAACTCCTGCGTATTGGACGGGTAGAGCACCGGCATGCCGACCGCCATGAAGACCGGATCGGAGAAGTTGGCGACCGAGGAGCTCTTGGCTCCGTGGTCATCCCCTGCCAGGCAGAGCACCCCGCCCTTGGGCGAGGTACCGGCCTGGTTGGCGTGGCGAAGCACATCGCCCGAACGGTCTACACCCGGACCCTTGCCGTACCAGATGCCGAAGACGCCATCGACGCGGGCACCCGGAAAAGTGCCGACGTACTGCGAGCCCCAGATCGCAGTGGCCGCCAAGTCCTCGTTGAGACCCGGGCGAAACACGACGTTGGCGGCCTTGAGCGCCTTCTCGGCGGCCCAGAGCTCCATGTCATAGCGGCCCAGCGGAGAGCCGCGGTAGCCAGAAACATAGCCGGCCGTGTTCCATCCGGCGGCGGCGTCGCGGGCGCGCTGCTGCAGCGGCAAGCGCACCAGTGCCTGGATGCCGGTCATGTACACCCAGCCGTCGTCGATGCGGTAGCGGTCATCGAGGGTTGCGACGTCGCGAACCAGTGCAGTCTCCAAGATTTCTCTCCTCATGGAATGTCAGTGCTGGGCGGCCGGCACGTCGCTGCCGCTTCGGCCCACCAGGAACTGCAGGTCGCAGCCATCGTGGGCCTGGTTCACGGTATCGACGTACAGCTTCATGTAGCCTCGGGCGGCCGCGGCGACGGGCGGCCTCCACGCGGCCTGGCGCTGCTGCAGCTCATCTTCGGGAACGAGCAATTCGAGCCGTCGCGCCTCGACGTCGAGCTCGATCAGGTCTCCGTCGCGCACCAGGGCGAGTGCGCCGCCTGCCGCCGCTTCTGGGGACACGTGCAGCACCACGGCACCGAACGAGGTGCCACTCATGCGGGCATCAGAGATGCGGACCATGTCTCTCACGCCCTGCTTCAGCAGCTTCACGGGAATGGGCAGCATCCCCAGCTCGGGCATTCCCGGGAAGCCCCGAGGGCCACAGTTCCTCAGCACCATGACCGAATCGGCGTCGATCTCCAGCGCAGGGTCGTCCACCCGCAGGTTAAGGTCGTCCTGGTTCTCGAACACCACCGCGCGCCCCCTGTGCTTCAGCAGGCGCGGTTCGGCAGCCGACGGCTTGATGACGGCACCGTTCGGGCACAGGTTGCCGCGCAGGACGGCAACCCCGGAGTTCGCCATGAACGGCTTGGCCACACGGTGGATCACGTCCGGGTTCCTGCACAAGGCGGTGGCGTTGTTCTCGGCCAGCGTCCTGCCGGTCACAGTCAGAGCATCGGCATGGAGCAGGCCGGACTCGCACATGTCGCGAATGATCACGGGCAGCCCGCCGGCTTCATGGAAGTCCTGCATCATGTAGCTGCCCGAGGGCTGGAGGTTAAGCAGCGTGGGCACCTCGCGCCCGATCCGGTGCCAGTCCTCGATGTCCAGCGGCACTTCCATGCGCCGTGCCACCGCCGTCAGATGGATCACCGCATTGGTCGACCCGCCGATCGCCGCATTGACCACGATGGCGTTCTCGAAGGCCTTGCGCGTCAGCAGCCTGTCAAGCGTGAGATCCTCGCGCACCATGCCGACGATGCGTCGGCCCGCCATGCGCGCCAACACCCGGCGCCTCGCATCCACGGCAGGGATCGACGCGTTGTCGGGCAGCCCGATGCCCAGCGCTTCGACCATGCACGCCATCGTCGATGCCGTTCCCATCACGTTGCACACGCCCACGGAGCGGGTGAGGCAGCCTTCGGCTTCCTCGAAGTCCTCGTTGCTCGCACGGCCGGCGCGCAGTTCCGCCGCCAGGTTCCATGCGTCCTTGACGCCGAAGTCCTTGCCACGAAAGCTGCCGTTGAGCATGGGACCTCCGGACACGCCGATGGTCGGCAGGTTGACGCTGGCGGCGCCCATCAGCAACGCCGGCGTCGTCTTGTCGCACCCCATCAGCAGAACCACGCCGTCGAGCGGGTTGGACCGCAGCGTCTCCTCGACGTCCATGCTGCACAGGTTGCGCAGCAGCATGGCCGTCGGCCGGGTCAGCATCTCGCCGGGCGAGATGACCGGGAACTCCATCGGAACGCCACCGGCTTCCAGGATGCCTTCGCGCACCTGCAGGGCCAGGTCGCGGAAGTGCGAATTGCAGGGCGTGAGTTCGGACCAGGTGTTGCAGATCCCGATCACGGGCCGCCCGTCGAAGTGATCGGGGGGCACGCCACGGCTGCGAACCCAGCCTCGGTTCGCAAAGTTCCTGGCCCCGCTGCCTTCGAACCAGGCTTGCGACCGTAGCCTGCGCTTCTCTTCATCGGACATACGCTTGTCTCTTTCCATAACCGTCATGGGGAGCGGGTCGGCCTGCACAGCGACGCCGCGCAGTCCGTGCAAGCCGCAGGCGGCACATTCGCGCCGAACGAACCCGGACTGGCTGGCGAAGGGTAGGCCTGCACCTGCGACCTGGCTTGCGATGACCGGCTGGCGAGGAATTCCATGCCGCCGCAGCTCGCAGCGCGACGAACCGATCCACCTGCTCGCAGCCGTACACGGCGGAGCCTTCGCAGCCAATGTGCGCGGCCATCGGCATGCGACGCCCTACTCATCGCTTCGCGCCGGCAAAGCGGATGCCCTCGCACGCATCCGGCGCTCCAGCACGGCCAGCACAGGCGCCAGCAGGACCACCATCAGCAACGGCACCGCCGCGGCACACATGGCGACCGTCACGCCCATCTGCCGGGCCAGCAGTGCTGCAGCGATGAGCGGCGCAGCACTGCTGCCGAAGCGCGAGACGGCTCCCTTCCAGCCGACCGCTGCGCTGCGCAGCGCAGCCGGATAGACGACGGGCGTGACGATGTTGAGCGACTGGTAGGTGCCAACGACGAAGAAGCCGGCGCTGACGATCGCCGCCACGAAGGCCGCGGTGCCGAACGGGAAAACGCCAAGCCCGACGAGCGACAGCGCACCCAGCAGCGCATACGCGGCAGTCACGCGGTAGCGCCCAAAGCGGTCTATCACGAAGCCGGTCGACAGTCCGGCGACGATGGATGCCCCGCCGGCCATCGAGGCGTAGCCCGCATAGCTGGCGACCGAGACGCCCCCGAATTCATGGAAGAAGGCCGCGCTGATGCCGAACAGGTTCACGCAGATCTGGCCGCAGATGCAGGCGAACCAGAGCGCTGCGGTGAAGAGTGCACGGTGGTGACCGAAGATCTCGATGAGCGAGAAGTGCGAGCCGGAGCGCCGCTCCGGTTCTCCAAACCGGGTGCCCGGCTCCACCGCGATACCCAGCTTGCGAAGCGCGCCCACGATGTCCGTCGATGACGCGCCTATGCGAGCCAGATGGAGCGGCGACTCGGGCACCAGCAGCAGGATCGGCAGGATCATCAGCAGCGGCGCCAGCGCACCGATCAGGTACATGCCTTTCCAGCCGATGCGGTCGAGCGCCAGGGCCACGAGTCCGCTGGCGCCCACCGCGCCTATCGCCACGCCCGCATAGACGATCCCGACCAGGGTCGAACGGCGCTTGATGGACGAGATGTCGGCAGCGAGGCTTGCGGCTGCGGGCAGCAAGCCGCCGCCCAGCACGCCGGCGATGAAGCGGGTGGCTCCAAAGCCGGCGACCGAAGTGGCGAACACACTCATCAGCGTGGCGATCGAGAACAGCGCCAGCAAAGCGATCAGCATGCGCTTGCGGCCGAAGTGATCCGCCAGCGACGACAACAGCAGGCCGCCGATCGCTTGCCCCATTGGCTGCAGCGCGAATGCACCGGCCAGGCTGGCGGTGGGCACGCCGAGCTTCGAGGCGATCACGGGGAGGATCTGGCCGGTCACCGCGAGGTCGTAGCCGTCGATCAGCAGCACGAGGAACAGTGTCGCCACGGTGAGGACGTGGCCGCGCCGCACGGGCGAGTTGTCCAACCGATCGCCGAGGTCGATCCTGCTATCGGCCGCAGAAGGGACCGCCTCATCCGAAGCGGCACTTGCGTCGCTGCGGGGCATGAACTTCGGCATCTTGTCGTCTCCGTTGTCGTTCCATCGTTCCATTCGCGCGGAATCGAAGCGCGGCCGAGCGCAGGCGCGACCGGCCGCGGAACGGCTGGCGCGTTCGGCGTCCGCGCGAGGTAGCTAGAGGGCAGGCGCCTGCGCGATGATCCGCAGCTTGCGAGAGCCCGCGATGATGTCCTTGGGCCTGAGGCCATAGACCTGGCGGATCGAGTGGCTGAAATGCGTCGAGTCGGGATAACCGATGTCCAGGGCGACGTTCACCAGGCTGTCGACCGTGTGCACGCGGTGAAGCAGGCCCCGGGCTCGTTTCCAGGCACGCACGTTGCGAAACGACACGCCCACCTCCTCCTTGAACAGATGCCGAAAGCGCGACATCGACAGGTTCACGCGCGATGCACATTCATCGGAGGCCGCAGCGCGAAACGGATCGTTCTTGATGCCGTCCAGCACGGTCGCAATACGCCGGTCGAGCGGACGCGCCGGCAGCGGCTCACCGAAAAACGCGAGGTCGAAGTCGCACGGACGCAAGGCGAGAGCGCCGCCCGGCGAAGCAAGTCGACCATGGACCTCGCGCACGTGCGCCGCGAACCCCGGTGCATGCACCGCTCCGCTCCTGCGCAGAAGCGGTGGCAGTCTGCTCGCATCGACCGTTTCGGGCTCGACCAGAATGTTGAGCACGTTGCGGCCTTCACATGCAATCTCGTAAGGAACGTAGGGCTGAACGACGGCGACTTCGGTCGAATGCCATTCGCCACCGCCCAGCCGCACGCGCAGTCGGCCGTCGATCGCCACGTACAAGATGATCGAACCCTGCGTCTGCCTGCTCGGGGATCCAAGAAGACCGGCATAGAAGACACGGTCCTTCGTGATCCACATGACACGGTCGTCGCTGGTGCAACGCCTCGGAACGAACGCAGGGCCGCCCGTGGCCGGGATGAAGCCAGCCGCGGGGTCGAAGGCATCTCTCATTTCGGGTCTCGTCTTTGCGGTCCGGCAGCCTCAATCGCTCTTGGCAGGGATGATGGGCAGCAGGATGAAGGGCTCGTTGCCCTTGTCAAAGTGGAGCGTGTTCTGGCCGCCGAAGATCTCCGGCGGCCGGTCCTGCGGATTTGCATGGCGGAAGGGGCCCACGCCCGTCATCGGGTACGGCTGGTCCGAGAAGCCGGCGTCACCCAGGCCGTGGTCGTAGTCGCAACCGCGGATGTTGAGGGCCAGCGTGTAGCCGGGCGGAACCACGATGGAGGTCGGCAGGATCTCGATGTCGAGGACGACCGGCTCGCCTGGCACGAGCAGCTGTAACTCGTCATGCGTGTGGTAGGGGCGGTACGGCAGCGACTTGGCCTCGTCCAGCTTGCGGTGCGAGGCACGCAGCCAACCCAGGGCGATCGGCACGCGCGGATCGTTGGAGCCGACGAACAGGACTTCCTTGCCGTCCGGCGCGAACAGCCGCAGCGCCAGGAAGATGTCGGCATCCGTGGTCCTCGAGGAGATCACCAGTCGCGCCGCGACGGGGCCGGTGATCTCGAACTCTTCCTCGGCCGGCGGGAGCCTGAACATGAGCCCGTCGTCCATGGTGTTGTAGGTGATGCTGGCGCCGGTGGCCGGCGTAGTGCCGAGGCTGCGGCTGGCGGGTTCGAGGTAGTACCTGGTCCACTGTGTACGTGCCAGCGGCCATTCCTGCTCGTCGCGGATCGTGAAGTGCTCCCCCGGCCGGCGGATCTGCAGCTGCACCGGCGGCTGCCGGTCCCAGCCCGTGTCCTTGCCTTGCAGGAAGTGCCCGAGAAAACGCTTCTGCAATGCAACGCCCTCGGCGCGGTAGAAAGGGCTGAAGTGGCTGTTGCCATGCACCTCCAGCCATTTCTGGCTGGAAGCCGCCGCCATATAGCCTTCGAAATTGCCGCGCGGATGGACACCCATGCCGCCCCAGTTCGCAGCGGACAGTAGAGGCACCTTGACACGGCTAAGGTCGGGTTTGCGCCCGGCATAGAACTCGTCGTCCAGCGGTCGATTCAGCGACTCGTTGGACATCTTCGGAGCGCGGTTCGCCGCCAGCTCCTCGTCCGACAGGGTTTCCGGACCGCAGACCAGCTCGCCGTTGTTCGGATTGCGAGAGCCGCGCTCGCCGTAGCCGTGCTGGATGCGCAACACCTGGCGCTCATACCAGCCTTCGCCGAACTGCGAGTAGATGCCGCCGTGTCGGGCCGCATCCCGGTAGCGGTCGACGAACCCTTCCCACACGCAGATGGCCGCGAGGTGGGGAGGTTGCAAGGCGGCTACGTACCACTGGTTGGTCGCGTAATACGAGATGCCGTTCATCCCGATCTTGCCGTTGCTCCAGGGCTGCGCCGCCGCCCATTCGATGCATTCGTACAGGTCCCTCGTTTCCTGCTCCGACGTGGGATCGAGCACGCCCGGGGAGCGCCCCGCCCCGCGGCTGTCGACGCGGATGCAGATGAAGCCGTCGGGCACCCACTTCTCGGGATCGACGACCTCCCAGTTCATGTATTTGTTCGATGAGCCTTCGGCGATGTCGGGGAAGTCGCGCACCATGCGGTCGTACGCGCTCTTGTATCCCACCTGCATCGGGACGCCCTTGCCATAGGCCCCATAGGAAATCAGTGCCGCGTAGCGGCCAGGTGCCTCCGGCAGAAAGACATCCGCACGCAGAACGATGCCATCGGTCATCGGAATCGGCAAATCCCAGAGGATGCGCATGCCGTCGGCATGGACGGGCTCGGGCATGTCGTTGGAGAGCGCGTGGTCTACGCTCCCCTGGGTCGGGTTCGCTTGGTTCATTCTGATCTTTCCTTTGATGCTCAACTGATCTGGATTCCCAATGACGGCAGGATCTTTCCGAAGCGGTCGATCTCCGAATCGACATAGGCCTTGAACTCGCGCGGTGCCATCGCCTCGACCACGCCACCGCCTTCCTGGATGTACTGCCGGTACTTGGGGTCCTGGCCGAGCTTGACGAACATGGCGTAAAGCGAGTTGACCGCCGCCTCGCTCATGTTCTTCGGCCCCCAGATGCCCGACCACGCAGGAATTTCCGGCACGTCCAGGCCGAGTTCGGCGAAGGTGGGCGTGTCGGGAATGATGGGCGAGCGCACGTTGCCGGAGAGTCCGAGCGCGCGCATCTGCCTGGCCTGGATCCAGCCCTGCGCGGAGACCGGTGCGAGGAATGTGCAGTCGACCAGACCCGAGATCAGGTCGTTGCTCGGCGCACCCTTGTACGGGACGTGCACCAGTTCCACGCCGGCGTTCTTGCAGAACAGCGAGGCCATGATGTGTGTGGGATTGCCCAGGCCCGAGTTCGCGATGGTGAGCTTTCCCGGCGATGCCTTCGCGGCATCGACGAACTGCTGCATGGTCTTGAATCGGGAGTTCGCCCCGACGAGCAATGCCCATCCGTAGTAGGTGGCCAGACGGGTGATGGGCGTGAAGTCCGCCTTCGAGTCGAAGGGCAGGCTCTTGTACAGGGCCGCGTTCGTTGTATGGCCGGCGGAGTTCAGCAATACCGTGTTTCCGTCGGGCTTGGAGCGTGACACATCGAGCGATCCGATCACGGCACCAGCGCCCGGCTTGTTGTCGATGACGACGGTGCGGCCGCTCGTGGTTTCGAGCGTGTGCGCCAGCAGCCGCCCGGTGACGTCCATCCCGGAGCCCGCGGGAAAGGGAACGACGATTCGCAGGACATCAGGCTTGCTTGGCTGGGCGATCGCGGGCAAGGCGCTGCCGAGTGCTGCGCTGATGAGTGTCCTGCGGTTGATGTTGCTCATGCTCTTGTCTCCGGATTGGTGTGTCGGGAAGGACACGGCGCGTCGGAGGACACCCTCAGGCCGTGCCAGTTCGAACCAGTCGCGTTCCACGTGCATCGCCGCCCGATGGACTGCTACGACGGCGAAAACGATGTCGGCTTCAGGATCTTCGATTCCTGTTGCCGTATGGCGCCCAGCTCCCTGGATCGCACCCTGTATGCCTGCCAGGCCGGATCGGCCTCCATCGCCGAGCGCCGTTGCTCGCGATCGGCCAGGCTGGCAAATCGCCACAGGTGCACGATCTGGTTCAAGGGGCCGATCTCGCTGACGTAGAAGCCCACGAGACCGCCCAGGTACCTGTTCTGCAGCGGCAGCGCCATGCTCTCGTACAGCTTCAGGAAGTCGGCGGTGCGCCCGGCTTCGGCGGTGTAGGTTCTGAGCTCGAAGATCATGGCCACCTTGCAGGTCGATGTGGATGGCAGGTGCGGGCCGGCTGCAGGCCGAAGTCGACACGGTCGTGCGGGCGATGCATATCGAACGGCCCTACTTCTCGTTGTCGACGGGGTTCGACAGGACCCCGATGCCTTCGATCTCGACTTCGACCGTGTCCCCTTCCTTCATCCACACGGGCGGCTTGCGTGCATAGCCGACACCCGCGGGCGTGCCCATGATGATCACGTCGCCCGGTTCGAGCGTGAGGGCCTCGGTGATCAAGCACAGCGTTTCCGCAACGGGGAACAGCATCCGGGCCGTGTTGCTGCTCTGCATGACGGTGCCGTTCAGGCGCGATTCGATCTTCAGCCCCGCAGCGCCAGGAGGGAGTTGGGACGCCGGCACCAGCCAGGGGCCGAAGGCACCCGTGGCATCGAAGTTCTTGCCGATGGTCCATTGGGCCGTCTTGCGCTGGTAATCGCGCACCGTCGCGTCGTTGAAGCAGGCGTAGCCGGCGACGGCCTCCAGAGCATCGGCCTCGGTCAGGTGGCGTGAAGCCTTGCCGATCACGACGGCCAATTCGGCCTCGAAATCGAGCTGGGTCGATACGCGCGGCCGCTGGATCGGTCCACCGTGCGCTGTCAGCGAGGACGGGCCGCGCAGAAAGAAGCTGGGATAGTCGGGCCGCTGGTTGCCGCCTTCGGCGGCGTGGTCCGCGTAGTTCAGCCCCATGCAGATGATCTTGCCGGGCCGTGGCACCACGGGCAGCAGCCTCGCGGCACCGAGCGGAACGCGGGCAGCCGCAGGCGCAGAGGCGGCCTCCTTTGCCGCGGCGGCAAAGCCAGCGGCACCGCCGCTGCAAAGAGACACCATGTCGCCCGGCAGGGCGACGATGGCGCCATCCACGACCGCGCCCAAACGAGGCGTCGGATCGGAGTCGGTACGGAAGGTGACAAAGTTCATGGGTTGGACTGAGAACAGCAGTGGAAGCGAGGAGGTGGAGGAGTTACGGTCCTGTGCGCGTTATGCACTCAGTGGGCCTTCAGCCCGGCACCGACCGAGCTCATCAGCGCATGCAGCGCGCTGTGGCCCTCGAAGCCGATGCCCGGGCGCTGCGGCGGGTGCACGAAGCCGCCCTCGACATGCGTGTCGTCGGCAAAGCCGCCGAAGGAGCCGAACACGCCGGGGTAAGCCTCGCAGCCGCCCAGGCCCAGGCCGGCCACCAGGGCCAGGGACATCTGGTTGCCGCCGTGCGGAAAATGGCTGCCCGCAGGCCAGCCCTGCGCCTCCAGGGCCCGCACCATGCTGGCAAAGGCATGCAGTCCGTAGGACTGCGGAGGGTCGACCTGGATCAAGTCCTTCTCGCTGCGCCAACCGCCCAGGCGCACCAGGTTGGTCACGTCCTGCATGCCGTAGAGGTTTTCGCCGGCGGACAGCGGCGGTGCATAGACGGAGGCGAGTTCGGCCATCAGCGAGTAGTCGTTGGGATCGCAAGGCTCCTCGAACCAGCGCAGGCCATAAGGTGCCAATGCCTCTGCGTAGCGCAGGGCTTCCTCCCGCTGGAACTTGCAATTGGCATCCACCGCCAGGTGGCCGCTGTCGGGCAGCACACTCAAGGCGCAATCGATCCGGCGCAGGTCCTCGTCCAACGAAGCCCCTCCCACCTTGATCTTCACATGGGTGTAGCCGCCGGCCTGGTGGCTGCGAATCTCGTCTGCCACGTCCTTCGCGACACCGCCCGGGCGGTACCAGCCTCCACCCACGTACACGGAGACCTTGCGCTGCATGGTCCCGCCGCGATAGCGCCGGGCCAGCACTTCCGCCGTGGGCAGTTCCTGGGCCTTGCCGATGGCATCCCACAGTGCGGTCTCGATGGTCCCGATGGCGATCGATCGCTCGGCATGGCCACCCGGCTTCTCGCCGACGAGCATCGCCGCCACAGCCATGGCTGGATCGAGCACCCCGGCTGCGTCGAGCAGCGACTCAGGTTGCGCCCGCAACAGCCGCGGGAAGAAGCGCTCGCGCATGGGCTGCCCGCAGGCATAGCGTCCGGTGGAGTTGAACGCATACCCCGTGACCGGTGTGCTGCCTGCGCCGGAATCCAGCCGTACCGCGACGATGGAGGTGGTCATCTCCGCGAAGGAGAACACGGCGTTGCGCATGGTGCTCTGCACCGGAAAAGCCGCTTCCTGGAGGTCAATGATCCGCATGGTGCCTTCTGTGTGTCCTGGAACTTCTTCCTCGGGCGGGCTCAGCGTGACGGCTCGATGCCGGCGGCCCGGATGAACTTGCCGTAGCGAGCAAGTTCCTCGTCGATGTGTTTGCGAAAGGCTTCCGGTCCGGCCGGTTCGGCGGGAAGAAAGCCCATGGCCAGCAGCTTCTCGCGCACCTCGGGCTGGCGCAGCATCTCGCCGATGTCGGTGTTGATCTTGTTGACGATCGCCGCGGGCGTCGCCACCGGTGCCACGAAGCCCAGCCATGCGCCATAGCGGAACCCCGGGAAGCCGGACTCGGACATCGTCGGAACCTGGGGCAGCACGGCGAGCCTCCGCGAGGTGCCGACGGCCAGGGGCACGAGCCGGCCCGACTGAAGGAACGGCAGTACCGCGGAGACGCCGGCGAACATCACCTGCACCTGGTCGCCCACCACCGCCGTGGCGGCTTCCGCCGCGCCCTTGTAGGGCACGTGCAGCATCCGGATGCCCGCGCTGCTCATCAGGATCTCCATCGGAAGATGCTGGGCACTGCCGACGCCGCTGGTGCTGAAGTTGATCTCGCCGGGCCTTGCCCTGGCCGCATTCACCAGCTCCTCGACCGAACGCACCTGCAGCCGGGGCGACGCGACCAGCACGAAAGGCGTCTCGCCGATCAGCGCGATCGGCGCGAAGTCCTTGAGCGGGTCATAGGGAAGCTTTGCGTACAACGCCGGGTTCGCAGCCAGCGTGGTGTCGTTCGGCACCAGCAGCGTGTATCCGTCGGCCGGTGCGCGTGCGACCTGCTGCGCGCCGATGATGCTGTTGGCGCCGACCTGGTTGTCAACCACGGTGCCCTGGCCCCAGCGCTGCGCGAGCTTGCCCGCCATGAAACGGGAGGCGACATCCGCCCCCGCGCCCGCGGCGAACGGAACGACGATGCGCACCGGCTTTTCCGGATAGCCGGCATGCGCCAGGGTTCCCACCAAAAGCGCCGAAAGAACCATGGCGGCGCAGCGCAGCAATGCCAGCACGCCAGTCACTGCCTGGACGGCACGGTGCGCGGACCGTGCGGACACTTCCATGGTCTTGATCATTCTCGTCTCCGTCTTTTTTTGTCTGGCCGGCGGGGGCTGCGGTGATCACGCCCCGGGTCCGGCATGCGCAATTCTGGATGTGCCGAGACCAACGCAAAAGAAGAGATTTCAGCTGCCATCCATCTAAAATTTCGCTGGATGGCTCTGGAGATGCATCATGGATCTGCGACAGGTACGCTACTTCCTGACGGTGGCGGAAAAGGGAAGCATCAGCGCGGCTGCAGCTGTGTTGCACGTGGCGCAGTCCGCGATCAGCCGGCAGATGCGCCTGCTCGAAGACGATCTCGGCGGCCCTCTCTTCCATCGCAGCATCGCGGGGGTGCAACTGACCGACGGCGGCCTGATGTTCTTGGAGCGCGCCCGCTTCATCGTGCGAGAAGTCGAAAGCGCGACCACGGACGTCTCCAACTTCAACCGTGGCATGCGAGGCTTTCATCGCGACGTGCGCGGCACGGTGCGAATGTCTTCGGCACCCACGGTCGGACAGGCGATTCACGGGCGCCTCGCGCTGGACTTCCGCCATCGCTTTCCTCAAGTCCGGCTGGAGCTGACCGAGAGCCCCACCGACGACGCGCTGCATCGATTGACCGCTGGCACCATTGACCTGGCCATCGTGTCGAATCCCGGAAATCAGGAACACGTCCATTTCACGCCGCTCGTGCGCCAGGAGATCGCTGTCTTCTGTCTTCCGGGCTCGAAGCTCGCCGCCCGTTCGAGCGTGCAGGCGCGCGAACTGCGCAAGCTGCCCATCATCATTTCCCTTGGCCTGCGGCACAGTCTCGAGACCGAGCATGGAGTGATGCAGCCGGTCATACAGATCGACGGTAACGAAGGGGCCGCACAACTGACCCGCGCGGACCTTGGCGTCGCCGTTCTGCCCAGATCCGTGGTACGAACATCCAGCATCTGGCAAGGCCTGGTGGCGGTGCCCGTCCGCGGCTTCGCGGTGACCCGCATGCTCGCGGTCGCCAAGGGACGGCCCGTGAGCCTGGCAGCGAAGGTCTTCCGCAATGCCGTCGAGGAGCAGATGGCACTGTGCGTCGGGGAGGGACTCTTCCTGCCACCCTGAAGCGAATCGGCCTTCAGAGCTCCGTCTTGCTTGTCCCGCGGATCAGGGCGACCGCGTCACCTTCGTGGAACCGCACTCGCGCAGCAGGCGGCCTACCCGGCGACCTCGTGCACGAATTGACCCGCGCTCAGCGTGTTGACGGTCTCACCCGGGATGTCCATCAGGATGCGGCTGCGTTCGGGCGTCATGGTAACGGTGATGTACTGGACCGGCCTCGCGGCGGGATCGTGCAGCACGCGAACGATCTTCAGCAGGGGCGCTCCGACTTCCGTCTGCATGAGCTTCGCTCGGACCGGATCGCTCAGCTCGGCCGTGATTTCCTGGATCACGCGGCCGAACTTCACGCCTTGGGCCATCAGGATCTCATAGAGCGCCTGCTTGCGAAGCGAGGTGGCCGTGACCTGCTTGCCCAGCCGCTCGGGCACCCACGCATCGGACAGCATGACCGGCGTGCCGTTCATGCTGCGCAGGCGCAGCGCATGCACCGCCTTTTCTCCCGGCGCGAGCTGCAGCAGTGCGGCCACGTCCGAAGGTGCCTCGACCCGCTCGACGCGCAACACCTGCACCTGCGTCTCGCTCGCCGTCTGGCGCAGGCTGTCGATCAGGGAAAGGCTGGGTCGCGCCCGTACCAGCGGCAAGCGGTCCTGCAGCACGAAGGTGCCGCGCCCATGCCGCCGCTCCACCAGGCCCTGCGCGGCCAGGTCCGCCAGGGCCCGCCGCACCGTGATGCGCGAGACGCCGAAACGCTCGCACAGCGACTCCTCCTTCGGCAACAGCCCCGAAGCCGAATACACGCCGCGCACGATCTCGTCGCGAAGGACCACGAAGAGCTGGCGGTGCAGCGATGTGCCCGGCGCCCGGGGCAAGGGGGATGCGGCGAGTTCGACCTGGGCTTTCGCGGGTTTCATCAACGTCGGTGGCAGGGAGCTTGTGGAAGGCGCGAGCATAGCCTGTCGATGGTCGGGTGTTGATAGCAACAGGACAGCCGGCGACAGCATTCATGCACACGCCCGTGTCCGCAGCGTCTGGAATCCCGGCGCCCCCGGCACCGTTCGACCGGGTCGCTGCAGCACCCAGGCTCGAATGGGTGGGACCGGCCCGCCACAGGCATGCCTGCAGCCGGCCTGTTCACTCCAGCGGATGACGCTTGACGAGCGAGCCGAGGCGCTCGCTCTCTTCACGCACTTGCGCTGCGAACTCGGCCGGTGAATTGACGACGGGCTCCGCTCCCGCCGCCGCGATCGTTCTTTGCACGTCGCCGTCCTTCACCGCGTCGCGCAGCGCGGCCACGATGGCCTGCGTCACGGGAGCCGGCATGCCCAGGGGGCCGAAGACGCCGAACCAGTTGATCGAGCGGTATTGCCCGAAGCCGGCCTCCTTCGCCGTCGGCACCTCGGGCAGCACCGCGCTGCGCCTGTCGCCGGTCGTCGCGAGGAACCGCAGCGTGCCCGCCCTGGCATGGGGCAGTGCCGCCGCGATGCCCGTGAAGGACAGGTTGACGTTGTTGGCGACCAGGTCCGACACGACGGCGCTGGTGCCGCGATAGTTGACGACGACCGCATCGGAAAGCTTCGACTCCGCGACGAACTGATGCGAGAGAAGGCGCGACTGGTTGTCGGTGGTGCCGAGCGAACACCGCTGCCCTGCGCGCTGGCAGTAGGCCACGAACTCGGCCAGCGTCTTGACCGGCATCTTGCCGCTCACCACGATCGCGTTGGAGGCCTGGGCCACCGCCGTGACGGGCTGCAGCCGCTGGAGCGGATCGACGCCTCTCAGCCCGGGGGTATAGCGCGTCAAGGCGATGGATGGCACCTGCAGCAGCAGCGTGGAGCCGTCGGGGTGGGCATCCATGACGCGGCGCGTGCCGATGAGCCCGTCGGCGCCCGGCACGTTCTCGACGATCACCGGCTGCTTCCAGAACACACCGAGCTGACGGGCCACAGCACGCGCCACCGTGTCCGTCCCGCCGCCGGGGGCGTAGGGCACTACGATGGTCACGGGCTTGGCGGGGCGCCATGGCGCGTCTTGCGCGCAGGCGGCGGATGGCGCCAGCCATGCCATCGCGGCAAGGGCCGCGACCAGCGCGGCGCGTCGCCCTGCGGTCTGTCCTGTGTGTCGCACGCTCTTGTCTCTCGTCTTGTCTCTTGAAATGATTGGCGTGATCCGCTGCTCGGCGCCCGCAACAGCCGCAGGTAGTGAGCGTCGGTGGCGTTCAGTCCAGCTTGAGGTTCGCAGCCTTGATCAGGTTGCGCCATCTGTCCAGGTCCTTTTCGAAGGCCTCGCGAGCGGGTGCCGGCGCTCGATGCGCCACCACGAGGCCGCTGGTCTCGAGGTTTCGCACGACCTCGGGATCGGCCAGCACCGTGGAGAGTGCGGCAGCCAGGCGATCGAACACCGCGGGCGGCAGGTTCCTGGGTGCGAGCACGCCGCTCATGTAGGTCGCCTCGAGCGACGGAAAGCCGAGTTCTCCCACCGTCGGCACGGATGGCAGGGCCGCGATCCGCTGGCGCGTGGTGACGGCGAGCGCCTTGAGGCGGCCGGACTGCACGTGCTGCGCCACGCCGGTGGGAGCGAAGAACGCGAAGTCGACCACGCCGGAGATGAGGTCCGTGCTCGCCTGCCCCGATCCCTTGTAGGCCACGTGCACGGTGTTCATGCGCGCTTCCAGCCGCATCATCTCCGCCTCCAGGTGCGGGATGCTTCCCACCCCGCCCGATGCATACGACAGCCCCTTGGGCCGCTTGTGCGAAAGCGCCGCCAGCTCCCGGATGTCCTTGGCTTGCACATCGGGGTGCACGACCAGCACCATGGGCAGTTCTCCAATGCCGCCGATGTAGCTGAAATCGGTCGGCCGGTAGCCCACGGCCCGGTAGGCCGGCGTCACGGAGATCGCGCCGTTGTCCGCCAGATAGAGGGTGTAGCCGTCCGAGGGCGCGTTGGCGACCAGCTGGGCGGCGATGGCGCCTCCCGCGCCGGGGCGGTAGTCGAGCACCACAGGCACGCCCAGGTGGCGTTCCAGGCCAAGGGCCAGCGGCCGCCCGACGCCATCGCCTCCGCCGCCCGGCGGGTAGCCGATGACGAACTTGATGGGCTGCTGCGGCCACGAGGACTTCTGCGCCCGGGCCCAGGGCGCGGCCAGGAGGCCGCCAGCCAGTGCGAGCACGCCGCGGCGCGACACCCGGCACGGCGGCTTCGGGGAATGGATAGCCATGCTTGTCTCCTTCGATTTTTTTCGAATCAGATGGCGCGCCCGGTAAGCACCCCGGCGACCTGATCGCATCGGACAACCGTCACTTCCTCACCCACGCCGGCATTTGCGTGGGCGCCGCTCCGGGCGAGGCGGCTGGCAAGGGCGGGCCTGCACGCCTGCCCTCGCCGATTCAGGCGACGTTCTGCAAGGCGAACTCGTTGACGTGGCCCGAGGGTAGCGCGGCCATGCCGGGGTCGCGCGGCAGTTCGACCCGGAACCAGCGCTCGAGGACGTCCGCGATCAGGTCGTAGCACGCGCCGAAGCGGATCACCTGCATCGTCTGGAAATTGATCAGCGTGCCGGAGCGGCCGTACATGTGATAGCGGCACAGGCCGTGATCGATCCTGATGTCGGCGATCTCGTGCAGCTCGGGCTGGACGTCTTCCAGCCTGAACCGCGATCCCGTGCCCGAGATGTTGGCCGACGAGCCGAACAGCGGCACCAGCTCTTCGCGCGAGAGCCGCGTCAACTCCCTGTGCAGCGGACCTGCATTGAGCAGGTTGCCGATCGTGCCTCCGGCCGAAGAGGCCTTCAAGGCGTCGTCGCCCAGCTTCATGAGCAACGGATGGTCCGCGCGGAACGGCCCGATCACGCCGAGCGGCAGGTCGTAGTCGAGGACGATCGCCTCGACCATCTCCTGCTCACGCTTGCCGAGGGTCATCATGTCGCGCTGCGTCTCCAGGTCGGCGGCCATGGCGTTGCGCTTGTGGCCGCCGCGCTGCTTGGTATCGAAGATCTTCCTGAGCGGCTCCATCGAGGCGCCGCACATGGCGTAGCCTGTGTGCTGTGGCACGAGCGCGATACCGCCGTTCTTGACGACGTCGATGATGCGGCGGGCGTCGCCCGCGATGTCGAGGGTGGGCATGCAAGTCTCCTGAGGGTTGGTGGAAGTTGTCGAAGGCATGAAAACTAGGCGCGCACCGAATTCCAGGCCCAGGCGCGCTGCACGCGATCCTTGTCCTGCCATGCGCGAATCAAGGCGTCGTCGCGCAGCGTCAGGCCGATGGCGTCCAGGCCGCCGAGCAGCGCTTCGCGGCGGGTCGCGTCGATGGCGAACGGTTGGGGACCGCCGTCACTGCACTGGATCGTCTGCGTCCGCAGGTCGACTGTCAGCGCGGAACCATCGGCACACCGGGCAGCCAGCGCCTCGATGCGGTCCAGCGGCAGCCGGATCGGCAGCATGCCGTTCTGGAAGCAGTTGGCATAGAAGATGTCGCCATAGCTGGGCGCGATGACGGCGCGGATTCCCAGGCACATCAAGGCCCACACGGCGCCTTCGCGCGACGATCCACAGCCGAAGTTGTCGCCGGCCAGCAGAAACGGCGCGTGGCGGAAGCGCTCCGCATTCAGGATGCACGCCGGATCGGCGCTGCCGTCGGGCAGGTAGCGCAGCGATTCGAACGCGAACGGGCCGAGCTGGTCCTTCGGCAGGCTGGTGAGGCGCTCGATCCGCACGATGACGTCGGTGTCGACGTTCGCGCGCATGAAGGGGATGGCTGCGCCACTGACGATCGTGAAAGGTTGCATGGCGGGTGCTCCGGGTCAGGCAAGTGCTCGCACGTCGCTCAGGCGGCCCGTCAGGGCCGCCGCCACCGCCATCGCGGGGCTGGCCAGGTGCGTGCGCGCCTGCGGGCCCTGGCGGCCGACGAAGTTGCGGTTCGACGTCGAGACGCAACGCGCCATGGGCGGCACCTGCTCGCCGTTGGCCGCGACGCACATGCCGCAACCGGGTTCGCGCCACTCGAAGCCGGCGGCGGCAAAGACCTGGTGCAGCCCCTCGGCTTCCGCAGCGCGCTTGACGTCCTCCGAACCCGGGACCACCCATGCACGCACGTGAGGCGCGACGTGGCGGCCGCGGGCCACGTGGGCTGCCGCGCGCAGGTCAGAGAGGCGGGCGTTCGTGCACGAGCCGATGAACACCCAGTCGATCGGCGTACCGGCGATGGGCGCCCCCGCCTCCAGGCCCATGTAGTCGAGCGCCTGCGACGTCGCATCAGTGCCGCCGCCTGCCGCAGCGCGCGGAGCGGGAATCCGCGCGTCGATCGCGATCGCCTGCTCCGGGCTCGTACCCCAGGTGACCGTGGGCACGACCAGGCGCGCATCGATGAACTCCTCGCGGTCGAAGACCGCGTCGGCGTCGGTCTTCAGCTGGCGCCACTCAGAAACCGCCGCGTCGAAGTCGGCGCCCTTCGGAGCGAATCGGCGCCCCCTCACATATTCGATCGTCCGATCATCCGGGGCGATCACGCCGGAACGGGCGCCGAGTTCCACCGTGAGGTTGCACAAGGTCAGTCTCGCCTCGACATCGAGTGACTCGATCGTGGAGCCCGCGTACTCGACCGCATGACCCACCCCGGCATTGGCGCCCAGCCTGGCGATGATGTGCAGCGCCAGGTCCTTGGCCGTGACGCCGAAGCCCAGGGCTCCTTCACAGCGGATGCGCATGTGCCTGGGCCGCTGCAGGCGCAAGGTCTGCGTCGCGAGCGCATGCGTGCTCTCGCTGGAGCCGACCCCCAGTGCCAGTGCGCCAAGCGCACCGTTCGTGCAGGTGTGGCTGTCGCCGCAGATCATGGTCAGGCCCGGCAGCACGATGCCCTGCTCCGGCCCCATCACATGCACGATGCCCTGCCCCCGCTCGCCAAGGTCGAAGAGCCGGATGCCGAACCGCTGCGCGCCCTGCCTGAGCGCCGACCACAGCTTGCTGCCCGCGAGGTAGGTCGTGCCGTCGCGACCGGGCCGGGTGGAGACGGCATGGTCGGGCGTCGCGAACACGAGATCGCTGTCGTGCACCGCGAGTCCGCGCTCGGCCATGTCCGCGAGCGACGCCGAGCCGGACAGGTCGTGCAGCAGGTGCCGGTCGATGTGAAGCAGCGCCCATCCGTCCCCGAGGTCGCATACGACGTGCGCGTCCCAGATCTTGTCGAAAAGAGTCCGCCCGGCCATCACGCGGTGCCTCCGGCGCGGCCGAGCACGCCCACGGCAGGCGCGGAGGGATCGATCGCTCCCGCGCCGGCATTGAAGCGACGGCGCAAGGCATCCCAGTCGTCTGCACCAAAGCGCCGGAACGTTTCCGCGACGGCGGCGGCGACCGGCGGCACGACGCGCGTGGACTTGAGTGCAGCAAGTGCGGCGTCCCCGGCTTCGATGGCAGCGCTCAGCAGCAGGCCCGGCACGATCGCGAGCTTGTAGCCCATCGCTTCCGCAACCGACACGTCGAGCACCGGCGTGCGTCCGCCTCCGACGATGTTGAGAAGACATGCACCGCGCACCCGCCGCGGCACCAGTTCGACCTCCTCGTTCGTCTGCGGCGCCTCAACGAATGCGATGTCGGCACCGACGTCGATGGCCGCATTCGCACGGTCGATGGCCTCGTCCAGGCCCAGCATGGCGCGCGCATCGGTACGGGCGATGATCAGGAACTCGTTGGAGCGGCGCGCCTCGACGGCAGCGCGGATCTTCGAGACGAACTCGTCGCGCGTGACCACTTCCTTGCCTTCGAGGTGACCGCATCGCTTGGGCGACACCTGGTCCTCGATGTGGATCGCCGCGACGCCTCGCGACTCGTACTCGCGCACGGTGCGCGTGATGTTCAGTTCATTGCCGTAGCCCGTGTCGGCATCGGCGATCACCGGGACATCGACCGACCGCGCGATCACACCGGCGTTGTCGGCCATCTCCGTTTGCGTCAGCAGGCCGAAGTCCGGAAAGCCGCGGGCCATCGCCGTGCCTGCCCCAGTCATGTAGACCGCGGGAAACCCGGCCTGGGCAACCAGCCTGGCTCCGATGCCGTCATAGGCGCCGGGCGCCACGACCATGCCCGGCTGAGAGATCAAGTCTCTCAGCGACCGTCGATGCTCGAAAAGAGGATTTGTCATGATGTCATCATATTCTAATAACAACAGGACGTCGCCAACAAGAACCCTGCCCCGGGTGATTACCCTCGGTAATTTCGTCCGGCCGGCATTCCAAGGGGCCTCATGCGAAGTGGAGGAGCGGTTCATGCCGCGATCGAGGTCGGGCTGCGTGGCCGCGACCCGTCCCCGCCGCGGGACTGATCGCCATCGTGGGCACCGCATGCCCGCCATGCCTTGCAGGCGCTTCGTCAGTGCTCTTGTTCGAGCGTCCACAAGGAGCGCGGTGCACAGATTGTTCGGGCTGCCCGGGGACGACGCCCGCAGCCCTTGGAAGTGGGCGTGTGTGCCGACGTGGCGCCGCCTGATACAATGGCGGCTCGCTCACACCAGTTGAGCGTTGCCTGGCCAGGCAAGCCGAATCTCACGGCAGCGCGTCGAAGTCACTACGACGAGAAAAACAACAATGACTTCATGCAAAAGAATTTGCCGTAGCGTGGACCGCGTAAGAGTTCACGACCACATTCCCGAAGCCGCCCTCGAGGCGGCTTTTTCATGCGTGAGCGGCCGCTCCGGGCAGGAGTGCTGCAGCCATGACCCAGTCTTGCCCGCTTTCCGGAGACCGTCGACTCGGGCGCGCCCTGCCCTGCGAACCGACGTGGCGGCTGAATCGATCAGCTCAACAGGCTTGTATCCGTCGGCGCCTTGAGAAAGGTCACCGCGAACGCGGCCCGCTCGAAGCCTCTATCACTCGCCGTTGGCGCATGACAGTTCGAGAACGCGAGCGCGGCAGGCAGCACACAGGCGGTGAAAGCTCCGTACGCGCACTCGGATCACGTGGCCGGACGCTGGCCAGCGCGCATCGCGTGCCGCGTGCGCGACCCCGAGGAAGAGGCGGGGGACGAGGATGCCGTATCGGCAAGGGACCTTGCGCCCTTCAGCCGCGAAGGAAACACCTCGACCAGCCAATCGATGAAGACCCGCAGCCGATGGGTGACATGCCGGGTCTGCGGGTAGACGACATGGAAGGGATAGGGCGTCGGTCGCCAGGGTTTCAGGATCTCCACCAGCGAGCCGTCGCGCAGCGACGCATCGGCCGCATAGGTGAACGTCTGCACGATCCCCAGACCGGCCACGCAGGCGGCCAGGTGTGCGTTGCTTTCGTTGACGCCCATGCGATGCTCGACCTTGATCTCGATCTTCTCGCCGGCGCGCTCGAAGCGAAACGGCATGGCACGGCCCGTCTGGCTGGACACATAGCTGACCAGGCGGTGGCCGTTCCTGAGCTCTTCCGGGTAGGCAGGCGTGCCGAACTGCTTGAGATAGCTTCGCGTGGCGCAGGTGATGAGCTCTGCATTGCCCAAGTGCCGGGCCACGAGCGATGAACTGTCCAGCGGGCCGCCGCGGATCACGCAGTCGACGTTGTCGCCAATCAGGTCCACCGGGCGGTCGGACACGCCCAGGTCGATGCGGATGTCGGGATAGCGCGCCACGAAATCCGGCAGCAGCGGAATGAGCACGTCGCGCGCGGTGGAGCCGCCGACGTCGATGCGCAGATGGCCGCGCGGCCTGCCTCGGGCGAGATTGAACGAGGCATCGATGTCCTCGAGGTCGCGCAGGATGCGCGTGCACTTGGCGTGGTAGTCCTGGCCTTCGGGCGTCACCGTCACGCGGCGGGTGGTGCGCTGCAGCAGTGACACCCCGAGATGGGCCTCCAGCTCGCGCACCAGCTTGCTCACCGTGGCGATGGGCATGTCGAGCGAGTCGGCTGCGCGCGTGAATCCGCCGGCTTCCACCACGCGGGCGAAGGCGCGCATCGCCAGCAGTTGGTCCATGGGCACTCCTTGCTGCGGAACAAGCCCTCGATTATCCATGCACATGGATAGTCATTCCATTCCGCGCCCTTTTTCATTCAATGAGCGAAGCCTACATTTCCTCCATGCCCCAGCGAAGAGCCGCTGCAGAAGTGCAGCGCAACGTCGCGAGGCATCGATTCCATCCTCATCCATTCACGAAACGGAGCACACCATGAACAAGCAACTCGAAGGCAAGATCGCCCTCGTCACCGGCGGCAGCAGCGGCATCGGCCTCGGTGCCGCGAAGGAACTCGCGGCGCAGGGCGCGCGCGTCTTCATCACCGGCCGTCGCCAGCAGGAACTGGACGCGGCGGTCGAACAGATCGGCTCCTCGGCCACGGCGCTGCGCGCCGACGCATCGGTGCTGTCGGACCTCGATGCCGTCTATGCCCACATCGCGAAGACAGCCGGGCGGCTGGACATCCTGTTCGCCAATGCCGGCGGCGGCGACATGATGCCGCTGGGCGCGATCACCGAAGAGCACTTCGACCGCATCTTCGGCACCAACGTGCGGGGCGTGCTGTTCACGGTGCAGAAGGCGCTGCCCTTGCTGAGCAACGGGGCCTCGGTGATCCTTACCTCTTCCACCACCTCCATCCAGGGCACGGCCAGCTTCAGCGTCTACAGCGCGAGCAAGGCGGCGGTGCGCAACTTTGCACGCTCCTGGGCCCTGGACCTCAAGGACCGCGGCATCCGCGTGAACGCCGTGAGTCCCGGCCCGGTCCGCACGCCCGGCCTGGGCGACCTCGTGCCCGAGGAGGCGCGCCAGGGGCTCTTCGACCACCTGGCGTCACAAGTGCCACTGGGCCGCCTGGGCGAGCCTGGCGAGATCGGCAAGGCCGTCGCCTTTCTCGCTTCCGACGCAGCGAGCTTCGTCAACGGCATCGAGCTGTTCGTCGACGGCGGCATGGCGCAGGTCTGAGGCCCTGGCACTCGGAGTGACCCAGGGCGAACGCGTACGCGCCGTCGGCATCGGCGCGACGCCCGCCTAACTCGCGCTGAAGATGTCTGCGAACGCCTGGAAATCCCAGCGGCCGTTGTTGTGCGTATAGACGGCCGTGAACTCGTTGTTCACGCCCCGGGACCAAAAGTGCAGCCCAAGGCGTCCTCGATAGAGGATGACCTGCGCCAGGTCGGCATCGATCTCGCCGAGTGCGTCGACCATCGCATCGACGTGCGGCAGCACGGCCTCCAGCGTGGGCATGACCGCGCGCTCCAACTCTTCTCGATCAGCGGCATACACCTGAACCGTGACCTCGTTCTCCGATCCGCGAAAGAGATCGGCGTTGAATTCCCGGCCACCCTCGGGGTCGGGCTCGTCATCGGTTGGGTGGAAGCCCTGCTGGCGAAGTTCGGCGAGATAGTCCATCGGCGATCGCAGAGTTTGTACATGAAGTGATCCCGAGGACATTACCGCAGTTTTCCCGGGACCGCGTGGGGTCGGCTGCGACGTATCGAAAGATGTGAAGGGGCGCGGTCGAGAAACGACGTGCATTCCTGCTTCATGCCGAGCTCAGTGCACATCCGGAGCCCGCGCCGCGTGCCGCAGGGGCACAGCGGCTCGCGAGGCGCTACGCGGTGGAACGCCTGAACAGCTCTTCGCGCAATGTCTCGTTCACCTTCTGGAGGTCGGCCGCGGACTCACTGAGCTGCTTCTCGAGCTGCTCTGTCCGCTCGACGGCCCTGTCGACTTCCGGTGTCAGCGTTTCCTTGGGAATGTCGCTGTTGAGCACCGCGTGCACCACGGCCAGTTCTTCTGCAACTTCCTGAACGGCATCTGTCGCCTGCGTGTTTTCTTGCAAGGCCTTCGCGATGCGCGAAGGATCTTCCTGCGCAGGCTTGGAGGTCTGGGATGTCATGCGGCTCCTCGTCGTTCAACACACTTTGATCCTATTCAAAAGAGGCCGAAGGTAAAGACCGGAAGGCCAAGTCGCGACGACGGCCTACACGTCATGTGAGATTTATAGGTACCAATTGCGGGCAGTCAGTCCTATTGATGCCCACAACCTCATCTGCGCTTCGCGCCACCGTGATGCCGCTTTCCACCGTGCTCGTCGAGGACAGCATCACGATCAGGGAAAACCTGATCCCCGCGTTGGAAGAGCTCGCGGACGCCGAGGTCGTCGGCGTTGCCGAGACCGCGACCGAAGCCGTCGCGCTTCTGGAAGACCTGGGCGATGCCTGGCAACTGGCGGTGGTCGACCTGTTCCTGCGGGAGGGGTCCGGCCTGACGGTGCTGCGAGCAGGTCAGGACCGCCGTCCGCACCAGCGCATGGTGGTTCTCACGAACTACCCGACGCCTGAGATGCGACGCCGATGCGCGGAGTTGCGCGCCGACGCATTGTTCGACAAGTCCAGGGAGCTGGATCTGTTCTTCGATTGGTGCAAAGGCATTGCGCCCTGAAAGACCGATCGCCGGCCGCCACGCAAATCCCGACGGCTAAGCGCCGGTCGATCCCGAGGGTCCGCGTCTTCACGGCGTGCGCACGGAGATCACCTTCCGCATCGGCCCCGCATCGAAGACCAGCCGCGACGGCCACGCCGGCCAAACCACGCCCAGGGCCGGATCGTCCGGTCTGCCCTGGCGGGCGAAGGCGCCGAGGCTGCGCATCATCGCGTCCGAGAGCGCGAGCCGGCCCGGCGCGTTGGCACGCGTGAACGCGAAGCGTGCATACAGCGACGGGCCGAAGTTGCCGAACACGAAGGGCAGGTCGAAGGTGTGGGCGGCGCCGAAGATCCGGTCGAAGGGCGCTGGCAGCTCGTCCCACTCGAACTCGTAGGCCCACACGGCCTCCTGCCGCGTGCGCAATGCATTGAGCACGTCGTCGCGGATGGCTGCGAACCAGAGGCGATCGAGCTGCGCGGCGCGTGCGTCGAAGCCGGTGGCCGGGGTGTCCACGGGCAGGAAGACCGCGGGAATCCATTGGGCCACCGTGGTCTGCGGTGGGGCCTCCGGGTCGTAGCGCCATGCAAGGGAGAACACCTGCGCGTCGCTCAGCAGCCGGCCGCTGCGGCCACCCAGGTCAGCACTCAGCGCGAAGAGTTGGGGAAACAGCTTGGTTTCGTCGCGCGTGTGGCCGGCGAGCACGGGCACCCGCAGGTAACGGCCTTCGCGCACGGCGGCGATCGGGTCGGAGGCCAGCACCCAGCCGTCGGGGATCGGGTTGGAGGCGGCCATGCCGCGAGCGGTCAGGCGCGTGCGCACCACCTCGAGCAACGCATCCGGCGCAAGGGTGCGCAGCCATGCCGCCGTGGATGCGGCGCCTTCGGCGGCAACAAGGCGACGCGCCTGTGCTTCGTCGGCCGCGCGACCAGCGGCGACCAGCGCATCGAGCACCAGGGCCTCGCCGCGCGCGGCCCACACGGGCGCGGGCAGCACGGCGGGGATGCCGCCACGCGGCAAGGTTGCAGCGGTCGACAGGCCGCCGCTCATCGCCACGACGCGATGAAACAGCGGCTGCGGGCGCGCCGCCACCATCGGGGAAGTCAACAGCGCATAGACATTCACCGCGCCGGCCGATTGCCCCATGAGCGTGACGCGGTTCGGGTCGCCACCGAATGCCGCGACGTTGCCGGCCACGAATTCGAGCGCCTTGGCGATGTCCAGCAGCGCGAAGTTGCCCGAGTCTTCGTCGCGCCGGCCGGTCTTGAGGGCTGCAGCATCGAGGAAGCCGAAGATGCCCAGGCGGTAGTTGACCGAGATCACGACGGCGTCCTCGTGGCGGGCGAGTTCCGCGCCGTCGTACACCGGGTCGGCCGTGTAGCCGGTGATGTTGCTGCCGCCGTGCACGAACACGATCACCGGCCGCGGTGCGGTGGCGCGCGACGCGGGCGTCCAGATGTTGAGGTACAGGCAGTCCTCCGAGCCGACCGTGCGGCCCAGGGCAGTGCCGACGGTTTCGTCGTAGCGGTTGTTCAGGCCCGGGCCGTAGAGCCGCTGCGTCTGCACGCAGGCCGGCGCGAAGGCGGTCGCGCGCCTTGCGGCGGTCCAGGGCTGCGGATCCTGCGGCGCACGCCAGCGCAATGCACCGACCGGTGGCTGCGCATAAGGCACGCCCTTCCAGCTCCAGGTGCCGTTCGCGGCCGCGTCGTCGAGCCCGATGACCGGCCCGTAGCTCGTCAGCCGACGCAGTCCGCTGCCGTCTCCCGGCGCAATGGCCGCGCAGCCGCAAAGCAGCGCCGACGCCAGCAGGACGATCAGGCCGGCAAGCCTGGCCGGCCCGCTGACGATGCGAAACAGCGTGCGCATCATTCGGCCGTGATGTGGGCGGCTTCGATGATCTGCGCCCACTTGCGCGTCTCGCCAGCCATGAAGGCGGTGAATTCCGCGGGGCTGCTGCCGCGCAGCTGCAGGCCCACGGCCTCGGCCTTGCGCCGCACGTCGGCATCGGCCAGGGCGGCCCGGAGATCCGCGCTCAGACGACCGATCACGTCGGCCGGCGTGCCCGCAGGCGCGAGCAGGCCATACCAGCCATAGCCCACCACGTTCGCCAGGCCTTGTTCGCGCAAGGTCGGCGCGTCGGGGTAAAGCTGCGTGCGTTCCTCGTTGGCCACACCCAGCACGCGCAGCTTGCCGGCCTGGATGTGGGGCACGGCGGTGGAGATGGCCGTCAGCGTGCCGTCGATGCGGCCGGCCAGCAGTTCGGTGTAGGCGGGCGCATCGCCGCGGTACTGCACCACGATGCCCTTCACGCCGGCCGCGCGCAGCAGCAGCTCGGCGGTGAGATGCGGCGCCGAGCCGGCGCCGGGGGAGCCGAAGGTCGCGCCCTTGGGGTTGTCCTTGGCGTAGCGGATGAATTCGGCCAGCGTCTTGTACGGCGCCTGCGCATTGACGACGAGGAACAGCGGCGCGATGGCGGTATTGCCGATCGCGGCGAAGCTCTTGTGCACGTCGTAGGGCAGGTCCTTGTAGAGCGCCTCGCCGATGGCGATCGGCGCGGCCGCGTGCAGCAGCGTGTAGCCGTCGGGTGCTGCCTTGGCCACGTAGTCGTTGGCAATGCGCGTGCCCGCGCCGGCCTTGTTCTCGACCACGATACCCTGGCCCAGCCGGCGCGAGAGGTAGTCGCCGAGCACGCGCGTGAGGATGTCGTTCGACCCGCCGGCGCCGTATGGCGAGACCATGCGGATCGGCCGCTGCGGCCAGGGCTGCGCGAGCGAGGGCACGCTCCAGGGAAGTGCGAGCCCGGCGGCAGTCGAAGCGAGCAGGTGTCGGCGTTGGATGGCCATGGTGGTTGTCTCCGTCGTTGTTGTGGGTGGCAGGGACTCAGAGCGCGCGGATCGGGGGGTAGTCGAACCGCAGCGCGAGATGATCGGCTCCGGGCTGGTACAGCCGCAGCACGACATAGAACGGCTCGCCGGCCGGCGCCGGCAGCCAGTTCACGCCGGGGCCCGGATCGTCGGCCTGCAGCCGGATGGCCAGGCCGCCGTCCGGCTCGTGACGCAGGCCCGGCGTGCGGTCGCCGATAGAGTGGCGGTCGATGGGGTTGGCCACGAACAGGCAGTCGCTGCGCCGGTACATCGTGAGCGACCAGAACGCATCCACCTGCGGGCCGCGCCCTGGCGTGAAGCGCAGTTCGTAGCGGCGCCCGCCATGCAGCACGTCGCCGTCCGCGTCCACCTCGGCCGTGGGGTACATGGCTTCTTCCACGCCGAGCGCACCGATGAAGTTGCGGGCGATGCGCGCGCGCGTGAGGTGGTCGTCACCCCAGTGCGTACGCACCATCACCGGGATGGCCCAGCCGCCGCCCAGGTCGTGCGGCTGGCCCGCATGGCGCAGTCGCTCGTACACCGCGGGCAGGGCCACCTCCAACATCGCGGTCGGTGGCGGCCAGTCGAGCGATTCGCCCGCCGGCGGCGGATTGCGGCGCAGCGCCTCGTCCACCACCGCGCGGAAACGCGACGACTCCGGAACGCGCGTGTCCAAGCCGTCGATCCAGGTGTCGACGCGCATCGCCGCGTCGCTGCCGTCCGGACGCACGATGCGCAAGGCGGCCTGGCTCGCGCGCACGCGCTGCGCGTCGGCACCGTCGTCCTCCACCAGGAGGCGGCCGATCAGCCAGACGTCGCTGCCGCCCGCCGCGATCTTGTGCGTGATGCCTTGCGGCACCTCGCCATGCCAGCCCGGCGCATGCACCAGCGTGCGCTGCGGCCGGTTGCCAGTGGTGCGACGCCCGACGTAGGCGAAGGGGTTGGTCCAGGCGTCGAGCAGGCCCAGCGTCCAGTAGCGCTCACCCATCTCGGGCGACTCGATGACCACCGGGCCTTCGGACAAGTCGAGCCAGGCGTTGCTGTAGACCGTGTCGTTGTTGGGGCTCACGACCTCCTTGTCCTGGGGTCCGAGACGGCGGTGCGTATGGGTGAACTGGTTGACCCAGCGCATGCGCGAGTCCCGCTCGGGCGCCGCAAAGCCCAGGACAGGATGCCGGCGCGCGGTGGTGGCGGCCCGCATGCGCATCATCTCGTAGAGCGGCAAGGTCTGGATCACTGCGGCTTCGGTCGCGGTTTGCTCGTCGGCGGCCGAGTCGGCGGCCGCATCGGTATGCATGGTCATGGATTTCTCAAACGGTCGAAGGGAGCGCAGCCGCGCTCAGGCCACGGCGCCGATGCCGTGCAGCCGCGCGATCTCGTCGGCGTCGAAGCCCAGCGCCCCGAGCACGAGGTCGGTGTCCGCGCCACAGGCAGGTGCCGCGGACGGCGTCGGCCGCGGTGCCTGGCCGAGCGTGTAGGGCAGCGCGAGCGAGGCATAGCGGCTGCCGTCGGGCGCCACGGCGTCGACCAGCATGCCGCTGGCCTGCACGTCGGCGCTGTCGAGCACCTGGCGGTAGCTGCGCACGGCGCCGACCACGATCTGGTTGCGGCTGAGCAGCGCCACGCACTCCTCGCTGGTGAAGGAAGACAGGCACTCGCGCAGCACACCGCGCAGCGCCTCGCGGTGCTGCACGCGCAATGCGTTGGTACGAAAGCGCGTATCACTTGCCAGCGCCTCGCGGCCCATCACGCGGCAAAAGCGTGCCCAGTGCTCGTCCGCGTACGCCGACAGCACGATGTGGCCGTCGCGCGTGGGCACGACCTCGGCCGCAGGTGCGTTGTGCGGCTGCCCGTCGCCGATGCGGGTGGGCTCGGGGGCGCCACCGAGGTAGTCGCACCAGGTGGTGGCCTGCAGGTGCATCGCCACTTCGAGCAGCGAGGTGCGCACAGTCTCGCCGCGGCCGGTGCGCGCACGCGCATACAGGGCCGCCAGCACGGCCTGCGCACCCAGGTGGGCCGCCGCCGCATCGATGACGGGAACGCCCACCTTCTGCGGCAGGCGGTCGGGCTCGCCGGTCAGCGACATCAACCCGCTCTCGGCCTGCGCCGCGATGTCGTAGCCGGGCCGCAGGGCCGAAGGCCCCCGAGTGCCGAAGCCAGAGATCGACAGGAAGACGATCTGCGGAAAGCGCGCGCGCACCGTGTCCGGTCCGAGCCCCAGTGCCTCGATGGCGCCCGGGCGCAGGTTCTGGATGACGACGTCGCTGGCCTCGATGAGACGCCAGGCGACGGCCAGGCCGGCCTCGCTCTTGAGGTCCAGCGCGATCGAGCGCTTGCCCCGGCTGTAGGCGCGGATCATCGACTCGCCGTAGCGGCCGATGTGCCTGGCCTGGTCGCCTGCGAGCGGCTCGACCTTGATCACTTCGGCGCCGAGCTCGGCCAGCACCATGGCCGCACCCGGACCGGCGATGTACTGCCCCAGGTCGAGGACGCGCACACCTTCGAGCGGAGCCGCGGGGCGGTGGACCTCCGTCCCCGTGCCTGTCTCTTTGTTCGTGGAATTCATCGCCCGGACCTTATCGGCCTGGGCGATTCTTGAAAATTCGATAATCGTGAGGGAGTGATCACGAATCGAAATCGCCAACCGGAGCCCTCCCATGGACAGCAAGACCGACCACCTCGTGCGCAAGCTGCGGTTGCGCCACCTGGAACTGCTCGTCGCGCTGTCGGAAACGGCCACGATGCGCGGCGCCTCCGCGCGGCTTCACCTGAGCCAGCCGGCGATCAGCAAGATGCTCGGCGAGATCGAGTCCTGCTTCGGTGCAAGGCTGTTCGAGCGCAGCCACCAGGGCATCCATGCCAACGCCCTCGGGGACGGCGCAGTCTTCCACGCCCGCGCGGTGCTCAACCAGCTCGAGCGCGCCACCGAAGACGTGGAGGCCATGCAGAGCGGCGCGTTGGCCATGCTGCGCATCGGCGCGCCCTCGGTCACGGCGACCGTGCCCGCCGCCGTGGCGGCCCTGCGCCGGCAGATGCCCGGGGTGTCGGTGCAGCTGCGCGAGGGCCGCGTGCAGGAACTCATCCAGCGGCTGCTCGAAGGCGAACTCGATGGTGTCTTCGGCGCCGTCACACCGGAGCTGCTGGCCGGAGACACCGCGCGCCTGCTGGAGCCGGTGGTGATGCTCAAGGACGAGCTCTGCGTGCTGACTGCGAACGCCAACAAGCTCCATCGCCGCGGACGGCTGCGGTGGGCGGACCTGCAGGCGGCGGCATGGATGGTGCCGCCGAGGGAAACGCTCGTCCGGCAGGCCTTCATGACCGCCTTTCTCGACGACGGCGTGACGCCGCCCGTGCCGGTGATCGAGGCCATCTCCTCGGTGACCATCGGCACGCTGCTGCGCCACGATCCCACCCTGGTGTGCGTGGTGCGCCGGGAGCACGCGAGCGATGAACTCGCACGCGGCGGGGTGCGCCGCCTCAACGTGACGCCGAAGATGCCACTGCCCTCCTTCGGTCTTTTCTTCCGCCGGGACGGCCTTCAGAGAAGCGCCGCGATGCTCGCGTTCGTCGAGGCGGTGCGGCAGGCCAGCGCGCGCCGGGCAGCCTCGGACGAACGCTGAGGCTGGGCGGGCGACCCGGCAGCGAGAAGCCTCGCCGGAGCATCGGCGATCGCCGCGAGCGGCGAGATCGATGGCGGCTGGCGGGGGACTTCCAAGAGTTCTTCTCCGTGAGGGGCCATCCGATTGGGCGCGCTTCCTTCTTCGCCACTGCGCTGCCGCGCGAGAACCGGCGGGCGAGCGTTGCGAGTCTCGACTATCGGGCCCTATGCCGGATAGGCGTGTCAATTTTCTTCAAGACAGGCGTTTACTGCACTGCAAGAATGGCTTCATGCGAGAAGACGCACATCCTGAAGAAAAAGCGGCGACGGGAGCCGCCAGCCGCGGAGTGCGCGAAGCGGCCGGGGATGAGGCGCGCTTCTTCACGTCCGGGTGCATGAGCGGCGAGGAACGAGTGGACTGCCTGACCGCGACCTTCAGAAAGCATCGGTATGCCCTGCATGCACACGAGACCTTCGTGATCGGGGCCATCACCTCGGGCTGCGGCACCCTGTGGCTCCGGGGCACGCGACACCGCGCCGGCCCGGGGGACCTGACACTGCTGAACCCCGAGGATGTGCACGACGGGGTGCCTCACGACGCCGGGGGCTACAGCTATCGGGTGACCTACCCTTCGGTGCCGCTCGTGCGACGCCTCGCGGCCGAGATCACGGGCCACGATGTCCAGCCGCATTTCCGAAGCCGCGTGACCCGGGATCCTGGCGCTGCCGTCCGCCTGGTGGCAGCGCACCTGGCCCTGGAGAACTCCGGCTGGTCGATGGGCACGGAAGAAGCGCTGCTGCTGGCCTACGCCTGCTGCCTCGAGCGGCATGCCGAGCGCTTCCGCCCCGAGACCCTGCGAGGGCGGGAGCAACGGCGGGTGTCCAGGATCAAGTCGATGCTGGACGACCAGGCCATGTCGAACGACGTGGCCCTGGCCGACCTCGCCGGCGAAGTCGGCGTGAGCCGGTTCCACCTGATCCGCATCTTTCGCAACGAAGCAGGGACCACGCCGCATGCCTACCTGGTCGGCCGCCGCATCGAGGCGGCGAAGCGCCGGCTTCGCCGGGGAGAAGCGCCGATCGCCGTGGCGTCGGCCACGGGCTTCGCCGACCAGGCCCACCTGACGCGGGTCTTCAAGGCAAGGGTGGGCGTGACTCCCGGCGCCTACCGTGACGGGGTGTCGAAATGAGGCCGAGCGAGGGCCCCGCCTCTTCCGCTGCAACACCCGATCGCCGAGCCTCCACGCTCGTCGCGTTCGCCGAGGGCGCACGGGACATCCTGCCTGCGGTGACGGTGGCGATTCCGATCGGCCTGCTGCTCGGCGCGCTATGCAGGTCCAAGGGCATCCAGGCCGCGGAGGCCGGATGGATGTCCCTGCTCGTGAATGCGGGGGCATCGCAGTTCGCGGCCGTCCAGCTATGGGGCAGCGACGGACCGAGGCTCGGGCCGATCCTGCTGTCCACCCTGTTGATCAATGTGCGCCACGCGCTGATGAGCCTGACCCTTGTTCCGAAGTTCGCAAGGGCCGGCATGACCCGCCTGCGCATGTGCGTGGCGCTGGCCTTCCTTACCGACCCGACATGGGGATTCGCCGAGCAGCGCGCGCGTGCGGGCCGGCTCATCACCTGGTCTTATTGGATGGGCCTGGCGCTCGTCTTCACTGCCGCGTGGACCGGTGCGACGATGGCCGGCGCGTGGCTGGGCGCCTATCTTGGCGATCCCCGGCAGATCGGCGCCGACTTCGCGCTGGCGGCCTTGTTCATCGGCATGACGGCCAGGTTCTGGACAGGCTGGCGGCGCACGGGTTTCGCGATCGCCGCCAGTGGCCTGTCGTCGGCGGTCGTGTTCCACACGCTGGGCGCGCCGTGGCACGTGATGGCCGGCGCCGCGGCCGGCATCGCGGTGGCCTACTTCGCGGCGCCGCCGCAGGCCGCACAGGAGCCGCAGTCCACATGACAGTCCACGCGACCACCCTCGAAGCGATCGTGGCGATGGCCTTCGTCACCTATCTCACCCGGGTTGCCGGCATGCTGCTGGTGAGCGGGGATCGAACCGCCCTTCGCGGCCGCGCGCAAGCAGCAATGGACGCCATACCGCCCGTCATGTTCGTGACGATCATCGCGCCAACCCTGCTGGTCACCGGGTGGCCGGAAACGCTCGCGGGCCTGCTTGCGGCCGCAGCCTCGATGCGCCTTCCGCTCCTGGGAACGATCATCGTGGGCGTCGTGGCGGTGGCCCTGCTGCGTCTTGGCTTCGGCATGGCAGCTGTCCCATGAGTATGCGAATGCACGGCAACGGCACCAGCCCGCCGCGGCGCCACAGTTCCTCCAACCCCATGCGATGAGCCCCACCATACGCGCCTTCCTGACGTCGTGCGATGCGATCTTCGAAGTGCACAGCCACGCCCCCGTGGTGAGCTTCAGCGACGCACGGCACCTGCTTCCCTTCGACCCCGAAGCCATGGTCAAGAGCCTGGCCTTTCGCCTGCCGGGAGATCGCTACGCGATCGCCGCCATGCAGGCGCCCGAGCGCGCGGACTACAAGAAGATCGCCGATGCCCTGGGCGTGCGGAGGGCGGACCTGCAGATGGCCACCGACACGGAGCTGGCACAGTTCCTCGCGATGGGCCCGGGCGGCGTCGCGCCCTTGCCAATCAATGAGGCGCAGGTGGTGATCGACTCCGGAGTGACCGCAATGGCAACCATCTATTGCGGCACCGGGCGAAATGATTCGACGCTTCAGATCCGTAGCGCCGAACTCCTGCGGGTCAGCCGCGGCGTGCTGTGCGACCTCGTCAAGCGAGGACCGCTCACACCTTCCGGAAACTGATCAGCGCGCATGGCTCATGGACAGCGGGCCCGAGATCGACGCGGGCTAGGCGAGCCGGCTTCCGATGCGCGACGCCCCCTCGGTGACCAGTTGGACGATCTTGTCGAGATCGACGATGGCCAGGCGCGAGGTGTCGAAGACCAGCGAGATCGCAGCCCATGCGCCGCCATCGGCCTTGAGTATCGGCGCGGCCACCGCCGCGAGCTGGGGCTCGAGTTCGCCGATGGAAACGTAGTGGCCTGCCTTGCGGATCGCCGCATAGCCTTTGCGGAATTCGCTCCAGTCGGCGGGCAGGCCGCTGCGAACGATCTCGTCGTGGCGCGCGTCGAAGACCTTGCGCAGTTGGGCCGGCGTGAAATTCGCCAGCAGCACCTTCGGTGCGGCACCCTGGAACAGCGGACGGGGCCGTCCGCGTCCATAGGCCAGCGTTGCCGGAGCGCCTCCCATCTCGCGGTGGGTATCGAGCGCCTGCATCCCGAAAAGGCCTGAGAGCACGCAGTCGAAGCCGGTGGCCGCGACCAGCTCGCGCATCACGGGAATGCCCTCGCGCAGCACCGGGTCCGCCTTGCGGATGTAGTGGTCGAGCAGGATGATGCGCGGCCCCAGCGCGTAGTGGGAGTCCTCCACGCGCTGCAGCAGGCCGGCTTCGAGCAGCATACGCACGTAGCGATAGCCCGTGGGCAGCGATACGCCGAGCGCCACCGCGATGTCGTCCGCCGTGCGCGTCAGGTGCGTGTCGTCGAAGAGATCGAGAACACCCAGCATGCGTCCCAGGCTGGACATGGATTTTTCCGGCACGTGATTTCCTCCAGGATGCCATGCCGCGGCGGGGGAGGTACTGCAGGATGCCACCCGGGCCGTGTCCCCATGCGCGCGGCTGCGACGATAAATCGGTCTGGCCCGAGTATCACCGCCTGCGCGGGGTCGGCGCCGGGCCGGTGCCATGGCGAAATTGCAGCGCTGCAAGCATGCCGCGGATGTGGCCAAGCGCCCGGAATGACTTGGCATGTGACGCAGGCGACCTTCCTGCCCGTAAAGAAAAGAGCCCGGTCGATCGCTCGCCGGGCTCCACGACAGCCTCGCCGTCACCTGCGGGATGGCCTCGGGGACCCGGTCGGCACCCGAGGCATGCCCGCCGCAAGGCGGGTGCCGAACTCAGAAGTCCATGCCGCCTGCGGGAACGGCAGGCGCCTTCTGGGGTGCGGGCATCTGCGCGACCGTCGCATCGGTGGTGAGGATCAGGCCCGCGATGGACGCCGCGTTCTGCAGCGCTGTGCGCGTGACCTTGGTCGGGTCGATCACGCCGAGCTCGACCAGGTCGCCGTACTGGCCGGTGGCCGCGTCATACCCGTGGTTGCCCTTGCCCTTGAGCACTTCCGCCACGACCACGGAAGGCTCGACGCCCGCGTTCGACGCGATGGCGCGCAGCGGCGCTTCGAGCGCGCGCAGCGCGATGCGGATGCCCGCATCCTGGTCGGCGTTCGCTCCGTGGAGCTCGGACAACCCCGCGCGGGCACGCAGCAGGGCGACGCCCCCGCCGGGCACGATGCCCTCGGCTACCGCCGCGCGCGTGGCGTGCAGCGCATCGTCCACGCGGTCCTTCTTCTCCTTCATCTCGACCTCGGTTGCAGCACCCACGCGGATCACGGCCACACCGCCGGCGAGCTTGGCGACGCGCTCCTGCAGCTTCTCGCGGTCATAGTCGCTGGTGGCCTGCTCGATCTGGGCCTGGATCGACTTCACGCGCGCGTCGATGCGCTTCTGGTCGCCTCCGCCGTCGATGATGATCGTGGTTTCCTTGTGCACCTCGATGCGCTTGGCATGGCCGAGATCTTCGAGCGTGGCCTTGTCGAGCTGCTTGCCCGTTTCCTCCGAGATCACCGTGGCGCCGGTGAGCACCGCGATGTCCTCGAGCATGGCCTTGCGGCGATCGCCGAAGCCCGGGGCCTTCACGGCAGCGACCTTGAGCACGCCGCGCATCGAGTTGACCACAAGCGTGGCCAACGCCTCGCCTTCCACCTCCTCGGCCACGACCAGCAGCGGGCGGCCGGCTTTCGCTGCGGCCTCCAGGACCGGCAGCAACTCGCGGATGTTCGAGATCTTCTTGTCATGCAGCAGCACGAGCGGGTCTTCGAGCTGCGCCACCTGCTTCTCAGGATCGTTGATGAAGTAGGGGCTCAGGTAGCCGCGATCGAACTGCATGCCCTCGACGACGTCGAGTTCATTGTCAAGCGACTTGCCGTCCTCGACCGTGATCACGCCTTCTTTGCCGACCTTCTCCATCGCGTCCGCGATGATCTTGCCGATCGCCTCGTCGGAATTAGCGGAAAGTGCAGCCACCTGCGCGATCTCCCTGCCTGTGGATATGGGCTTCGAGAGCTTCTGTAGTTCGTCGAGCACGGCGGCCGTGGCCTTGTCGATGCCGCGCTTGAGGTCCATCGGGTTCATGCCCGAGGCGACGTGCTTCATGCCCTCCTGCACGATGGCCTGGGCCAGCACGGTCGCGGTGGTCGTGCCGTCGCCGGCCACGTCGGCGGTCTTCGAGGCGACCTGCTTGACGATCTGCGCTCCCATGTTCTCGAACTTGTCGGCAAGCTCGATTTCCTTGGCGACCGACACGCCGTCCTTGGTGATGACCGGCGCGCCGAAGCTGCGCTCCAGCAGCACGTTGCGGCCCTTCGGCCCCAGGGTGACCTTCACTGCATTGGCAAGGATGTTCACGCCCGCAACGATGCGCTGGCGGGCGTCGTCATGAAACTGGACGTCTTTCGCAGTCATTTTGAGATTGCTCCTTTTTGCTCACAACATTGGATGAAGCGGGACGACCGGGGCGTCAGGCGACACGCCTGAGATTGCCGCGCTCGCTGTCTTCGATCACGGCGAGCACGTCGTCCTCGCGCAGCACGAGCAGTTCCTCGTCATCGACCTTGACCGTCTGGCCTGCGTACTTGCCGAACAGCACGTGGTCCCCGGCCTTCAGGTGCAAAGGCCGCAAGGTGCCGTCCGCGAGCAGCCTGCCCTGGCCCACCGAGAGCACCTCGCCTTGCTCCGGCTTCTCGGCGGCCGAGTCCGGAATCACGATGCCCGAAGCCGTCTTGCGCTGCTGTTCGATTCGCTTGACGATCACCCGGTCGTAAAGAGGATGAAGTTTCATGTTCGATCTCCTAAGCGATAACAGGTCATCAAAAAGAGAACCTCGCCGCCGGTCGGCGGCGCGATCGGTTCATTCCCCGGCGCACAAGCGCCGGCGCGCGAGAGCTATGGGCGGCCCGCCGGGCGTTCAAGAGCCGCAGGCGCCGATTTTTTTGTGACGAATTTTTTCAGCCTCGCCCGAGCATGAGACGGCTCGAATGCCCGAGCCTGTACACGGTCCGCGCGCCACCTGCGCGGCCTGCTGCGCCGCCGGCCGCGCGCGGCAGCACCGGGCAGGGCAGCGTGCGCCCACCCGAACTGTCGAGAGTTTCGTCGGCCTCCTCCCGCACCATCGACCAGATGCCGTACTTGCGAGGCCTGAACAGCCAGCGGACATAGCCCCGGCGGCCGGCTTCGCGCAGCATCTCGCGGCGGTCGGGTGCATCCGCAATCGTGTGCTCCTGCGCCTCTTCCTCGTCCTCGATGAAGCCGAACGCGCACATGGCGTCGCGAACCTCCGTAGCCGGAACACCCAGCCGCCACCACCCGGGCCGCTCGACCCGCTCGAGTTCCCAGGCGCCGAACTGCCAGGCGGCCTCCAGCAATGCATGCTCAAGCCCACCGGGGCCCTCGCCCGAAAGATCCAGCTGCGCGACCGACTGGGCCACCGACCGCAAGGGAAGGACGACGCCGGGCAGCTTCAGCGGCGTCTGTCGCAAGAAACCGTGCCAGTGCATCGAAAGCAGGGCCGCGTCGCTGCGGCGAGCGACGCGGGTGGCCGTGACCGCATACAGCGGCAGGCGCATGGCGGCCGCCTGGGCCGCGATGGTCTCGAAGATGTTCATTCGCACCTCACCATGACTATGACGAAACGCATGAGGAAACAGGCGCATTTTGAGCCCGCGTGGCGCCAGAGGTTCAACGACGCGCCGCCCTCTTGAAATGCGCGCCGGCACCTCCAGTTGGCCGCTCGGAAGCTGCACCGGCTTCCAAATCTTCGCCTCATCCTTGTTTATTCATTCCCTTCCGAGGAGATTGTCTTGACGATGAAGATCGCGCAGATCGCACCCCTCTATGAAGCCGTGCCGCCGCGGCTCTACGGCGGCACCGAGCGGGTGGTCGCCCACCTCACCAACGCACTGGTCGACCTCGGTCACGAGGTCACGCTGTTCGCCTCGGCCGACACGTCCACGCGAGCGCGGCTCGTGCCCATGCGCGCGCAGGCCCTGCGCCTAGACCCGGCGCCGCTGAAGTCGGACCTCGCAAGCCATCTGAACATGCTTGCCGAACTGAAGCGCCGCGCCGACGAGTTCGACGTGCTGCACTTCCACACCGACCTCCTGCACTTCCCCTTCTTCGAGGACATCGCGCCACGCACCCTCACAACGCTGCATGGTCGACTGGACATCACCGACCTGCCCATGGCCTACAAGCGCTGGCACCGCTATCCGCTGGTGTCTATCTCCCGTCATCAGCGAAAGCCTCTGCCCTTCGCGAACTGGGTAGCCACCATCCCACACGGCCTGGAGGAGTCGATCTATACGTTTGATGCAGGTCCGGGCCGGTATCTGGCATTTCTCGGGCGCATCTCGCCCGAGAAGCGGCCCGACAGGGCCATTGCGATCGCAAAGAGGGCCGGGCTGCCGTTGAAGATTGCGGCCAAGGTGGACGCGGCCGACGCGAACTACTTCGAGCAGGTGATCCGCCCGATGCTGGACGACCCGCTCATCGAGTTCGTGGGCGAGATCGGCGATGCCGAGAAGTCCGCATTCCTTGGCGGCGCCTCGGCACTCCTGTTCCCCATCGACTGGCCCGAGCCCTTCGGCCTCGTGATGATCGAAGCCATGGCCTGTGGCACGCCGGTGATCGGATGGCGCTGCGGCTCGGTGCCGGAAGTAATCGAGGATGGCGTCAGCGGGCGGATCGTAGAGAGCCTGCCGCAGGCCGTCGAAGCCGTGCACGCCATCGATCGGCTCGATCGGCGCCGCGTGCGGCAGGCATTCGACAACCGCTTTTCGGCGCGTGCGATGGCCAGTGCCTATGTCGAGCAGTACAGGCGGCTGACCGGCCGCGACAATGCAGACACGGTCATGCCGCCGCAATCGTTGTATCGCGAGTTCGCATGAGCATGAGCAATGACGCACCAGCCACCGCGCAGGCCGAGACGGCGCCAGAGCGGGCGGTCCAGCACGCCTTCGTGCTCAAGGAGGCGGACACCTATGTCGTGATGGACGCGCGTGGCGACATCGGCGGCGGCGTCGACGGCATGTTCCACCACGACACCCGCATGCTGTCGAGCTTCGTGCTGCGGCTGGACGGGGCCCTGCCATCGCTGCTGTCCAGCGGCGTGGGCAGCGACAACGTCCACTTCACCGCGAACCTCACGAACCGCCCGCTGCCCGTGCTCGGGTCGAGCTCGACCCCGCAGGGCGTGATCCATCTCGAGCGCACGCGCTTCCTGTGGGGTGCGCGGCTGTTTGAGCGCCTGCGACTGGTCAACTACAGCGACCAGCCGGCCCATGTGCCGCTGACGCTGGATTTCGCGGCCGACTTCCGCGACATGTTCGAAGTACGCGGGCAGGTGCGCGCGCAGCGCGGCGAGTTCGGCCCTCCCGAAGTCGGCACCCAGCGCGCGGTGCTGCGCTACCGCGGCCTCGACGACCTGCTTCGCTGCGCATGCATCGACTTCTCCGAAGCGCCGCGACGCCTGAGCGCGCAGCAGGCCGCATTCGACGTCGCGCTTGCGGCGCGCGGCAGCTGGACCCTGTTCGTGGAGGTCGGCACCGAGCCAGCTTCCGCGGGACCCGAGCGCTTCCGAGAGGCCGGCGTGCTCGCACGCTGGCGGATGCGCGCGCGGCGGCGACGAGGGGCCAGGCTGCAGGCCTCAGGGCGGCTGTTCCAAGGCTGGCTCGACCGGTCCCGGGCGGACCTGGCCCTGCTCACGACCGACATGCCCACGGGACCCTACCCCTACGCGGGCATCCCGTGGTTCTCAACGCCCTTCGGCCGCGACGCCATCGTCACTGCATTCCAGACGCTGTGGCTGGACCCCGCCCTGGCGCTCGGTGTGCTGAGGTTCCTCGCAGCGCGGCAGGCGCACCGGACCTCCAGCTTCCACGACGCCGAGCCCGGGAAAATCATGCACGAGAGCCGCAGGGGCGAGATGGCAGCGGTCGAGGAGCTGCCCTTCGGCCACTACTACGGCGGCGTCGACACCACGCCGCTGTTCGTCGCGCTGGCGGGTGCCTACGTGGAGCGCACCGGCGACACCGCAGCGATCGACCACATCTGGACGGCGCTCGTGGCGGCCTGCGAATGGATGGAGCGCAGCATGGCACGCCATCCTTCGGGCCTGCTGGCCTACCAGCGTGGGGAGAATAGCGGACTGGCCAACCAGGGATGGAAAGACAGCCACGACTCGATCTTCCATGCCGACGGCCGGACGCCGGAAGGACCCATCGCGCTGGTCGAGGTACAGGGCTATGCCTGCGCCGCCTTCCGTGCGATGGCGAGCATGGCGCGGCTGCGCGCCGACGCAAGGGCCGACCACTGGCAGCGCCGGTCGGTGCAGGTCGCGCAGGCGATTGAGCAGCAGTTCTGGCTGCCCGAGCGGCAGTTCTACGCACTGGCGGTCGATGGGAGCAACAGACCCTGCGCGGTGCGCGCGTCGAACGCGGGCCATCTCCTGTTCACGCAGGTGCCTTCCTCGGGACGGGCGAAGGCGGTCGCACAGCAACTGCTGGCGTCGGAGTTCGATTCGGGCTGGGGCATGCGCACCCTGCCGCTGGAGGCGGCGCGCTTCAATCCCATGTCCTACCACAACGGATCGGTGTGGCCGCACGACCTTGCCCTGTGCGCCGCAGGCATGTCGCTGTATGGAGAGCGCGACGGCGTGGTGCGCCTCCTCGACAACCTGTTCGAAGCGGCCACGCATTTCGGCATGCGGCTGCCGGAGCTGTTCTGCGGATTCGAGCGGCAGCCCGGCCAGGGGCCCGTGGCCTACCCCGTAGCCTGCCTGCCCCAGGCATGGGCGGCGGGCTCGGTGTTCCTGTTGCTGCAAGCCTGCCTGGGCTTGCAGGTGGACGGCGTCCGCCGCGAGGTCAGCATCGTCCACCCTCGCCTTCCCACCGACATCGATCAGCTGCATCTGCTCGGGCTGCAGGTGGGCGAAGGCAACGTGGACCTGCACTTCCAGCGCGCACAGGACAACCGGGTCGTCGCGGTCGCTCGCCACCTGCCGGGCAGACCTGCCGTGCGGGTGAATCTGCAGCTCTAGCCTTAGCGTCCCTACGGGCAGTCGCGCTGCAGCGCACCCAACTCCTGCCGAAGGCGATCGCTCGGCGACGCCAGTCCCGGGCGAGGCGGGCATCGAAGCGCAAGCGCATCGGCACACGGGTTGCCGTGCCCGCGACATGCGCGATGAAGATCCGAGAGAAGAGAGCCGGCGCTTGCGCTTGCAGGCGGAACTTGCTCAGACGCACGCCCTGCTGGCCAGGGCCGGACTTGTCGAGGTGCTCAGGCAGTGCCGCTTGGCGGCCGAGCGCCAGAACAGACCGGCGTCGTGGTGCAGCGAGCAGCGGCAGGTTTGGCAGCGAAGCACGGCGTGAGGGCTTCGTCCAGAAGGACGGATGCTTCTCTTCAAGTCCCCGCCGGAGAACGGGACAAGGCCCGCCTCCGCACGAGAGTCCGCGCCAGGGCCCTGCCGCTACAAAGTCAGCCAGTTGGGCGTCTGCGCCAGTGCCCTGAACAGGGCTGCTGCGCAGGCCGGGTCGATCTCGTGCAGCGACTGGCCTTTTGCGAGACCGTGGCGCTCCATGGCGGCCTTGATGCGTTCGTCCGATGACAGCAGCGCCATCGCCCAGTCGGAGAACACGCGCGCTGCGATGAAGGTGCGGTCGAGGACGGTCACATCCTGGTGGCGCGGATCGACCTCGATCCTCTTGTACAGCGCCTCCACCGCCGCGTCCTGGCCTTCCAGGTACTGCATGTAGACGCCATCCAGGACACACAGCGCGCCGGTGATGCCGACGCGCGCATTGCGCGCGCGCGACACCTGCAGGATATCGTTCAGCTCGGCTCTTCGAAAGCCGCGCGCCTTGCTGACGTAAACGAGTCGGGCGAGCATGGGCGCATGTTAGCGCTTGCCTCCCACGCGCGACCCCGAGCGCGCCCCCGGGCGCGTCCCGAGACAGCCTCGCCTCAATCCAGTGCCGTGTCTAGCAGCATCATCGTGACGAAGCCCAGCATCAGACCGCATGTCGCGAGGGTCTCGTGTCCCTGGCGGTGCGACTCCGGAATGATTTCGTGGCTGATGACGAAAAGCATGGCGCCCGCCGCCATGGCCAGTCCCCACGGGAGCACGGCTGGCGACACGCCCACGATCGCAGCGCCTGCCACCGCCGCCACCGGCTCGACCAGGCCCGACAGGATACCCACGCCGGCCGCCTGCCATCGACCATGGCCCACGCCGCGCAGCGCCAACGCGACGACCAGGCCCTCGGGCACGTCCTGGATCGAGATGCCGGTGGTCAGCGCCGTGGCACCGACCGGATCGGAGCCCGCGAACGCCACGCCGATCGCCAGGCCTTCCGGCAAGTTGTGCAGGATGATCGCGAAGACGAACAGCCAGATGCGCTTGAGCGCCTTCGACTCTCGGCCTTCCGGCCCCTTCACGAAATGCTCGTGCGGCACCGCGCGATCCAGTGCCAGGACAAGCAGCGCGCCCGCGATCAGCCCCGCGCCCACGACGGCTCCCGCGCTCCACGATGAATGACCCTGGCTTCTGGCGGCGGCCAAGGCCGGAACGATCAGCGAGAAAGAACTCGCTGCCAGCATCACGCCTGCACCGAAGCCCAGCATGGCGTCATAGGTGCGCTGCGAGAAGCGATAGGACAACAGCACGGGCAAGGTGCCCAGCGCCGTGGCCAGCGCAGCGACGGCGCCGCCCGAGAGTGCCGATCGGATCGGCCCCTGCTCCGGCAGCGTCACCAGCGCATCGAGGACCACCAGGAGGCCGCCCAGCAGGACGATCGAAGCGCCGAGGCACCGGCGCCACCGCCGCATCGATACGGTCCTGAAGAAGACAGTGGAGTTCAAGCTGGTTCCAGAAACGATGGGATTCGGCATCGCCAAGGTGAGCGGGCAAGCAGCGAGTGCGCAAGCGGCGCCTCGCTGTCCTGCTCAAGTGGCCGCGGCGGCCTGCTCGATCGCGCTGGCTTCGGCCATTGCGCCGAGTCGCTTGTCGGTCGCCTGCTCCTCGCCCAAGGTCGCCTGCAGCAGCGGAAGGGCAGCCGCATGGCCCAGCTTCTTGGCCATCAGGATCAGCGAGGTGTAGCTGGCAATTTCGTAGTGTTCCGCTTTCTGAGCGGCGCCGATCAGCGCTGCATCGAGCACCGGTCCTTGTTCGACCTGGTCGACCATCGACATGGTTTCCTCGACAAGGCCTTCCATGCCCTCGCACTTGATGCGCTTGAGCTTGAGGCCCAGTGTCTCCGCGATTTCCTCGATGCGCTCGACTTGCGCACGCGTTTCCTCAAGGTGCTGTTCGAAGGCCTGTGCCAGGTCGGGATTCGTGGCGGCCCGCGCAAGTTTGGGAAGCGAACGGGTCATCTGCTTTTCGGCGCTGTAGGTGTCCGAGAGGTCGTGTATGAAGAGATCGGCAGGTGTCTTGATCGGCATGCAGAAGTTCCTTGGGTAGAAAGAAAATGAGTAAGAGGAATGGGGCGAAACCGGAGATTGGTGGCCTTCCCGGCGCTGGCGCGTAGGTCCGTATCCGACGCTGATGTCGTTCCGGCGTCCGTGCGACGTCGGATGCCTGCGCAGTCGTGGTACTCCGGTGTGACCACGCGACATCGCGCCCGGAGTGCCGCTGCGCTGCCGCCCCCGCCTTGAAAGGAGGCGGTCAGGCCGTGCGATGAAGAGATGGGGTGGACTAGGGGACGGCCGCGAGAAGGGCCGGTCACCTTTGCCGCAGCTTTTACTGCGGTCAGGCGTGCCCTCACGCCACGCGCGGTGCATCCGGACGAGCGGCGCTGCATTGCCAGCGCCAGGCGTCGTCGCAAATCTCTCGAACGGATCGCCGCGCGGACCAGCCCATCGAACGGCCGGCAAGCTGCACGTCCGCCCAGTAGGCAGCCACGTCGCCGTCGCGGCGAGGACCGGCGCGGTGGCGCAGTTGGGCGCCGCAGGCTCGACCAAAGGCCTCCACGAGTTCGAGCACCGATGTACCACGACCGGCGCCGAGGTTGAATGTCGATGCGCCGCGGGCACGCTCCAGATAGCGGATGGCCGCGAGGTGACCTTCCGCCACATCCATCACATGGACGTAATCGCGAACGCAGGTGCCGTCGGGTGTGGGGTAGTCGCTGCCATAGACGGTCAGGCACGCCGCGGGATCGCTTGCGATGCGGCAAAGGATGGGCATCAGGTTGTTGGGTGTGCCCGCCGGTTGCTCGCCCAGCAGACCGCTCGGGTGCGCTCCCGCCGGATTGAAGTAGCGCAGCGACGCGATGCGCCAGCGGGCGTCCGACTGCGCCAGGTCTGCGAGCAGGCGCTCGACCATCAGCTTGGAATGCCCGTACGGACTGCACGGCCGCAGCGCGGCCGCCTCCCCCACCGGCGATCGATCGGGCTGTCCATAGACGGTGGCGGACGACGAGAAGATCAGACGATGGACACCCGCGCGCTCCATGGCCGAGGCGAGCGCAAGCGAGCCCTGGACGTTGCACTCGTAGTAGTCGATCGGATGCGCAACCGAATCATTGACCGACTTCAAGCCCGCGAAATGAACAACGGCATGCACCGGCGCGCTGCGAAAGATCGCATCGAGAAGGTCGCGGTCGCGCACGTCACCGCGCCAGAACGCAACGGCCGGCCTGCCCGCAATGCGGCACACGCGATCGAGCACGCTCGCCTGGGCATTGCAAAGGTTGTCGACCACGATGGGCCGGAAACCGGCCTGGACCAGCGCCACGCAGGTATGGCTGCCGATGAAGCCGGCACCACCGGTCACGAGGATGTTCAGGGACATGGGCACTCCGTGCAACTCTGGTCTTACGCATGGCAAGCGAAGTGCCCGGGGCCGGCAGCCGGTTTTGCGCCGGACCCGGCCCGGGGGGATTCCGGCAGTCGCTGCGGGCAGGCATGCCGGTTGCCGTGACTGGTGTGTCGCCACGAACGAACCGCAACCCTGTTCGCGCCGCAGACAGAAGGAACCCGTGAGCCCGCCCCAAGCCCTGCCCCAGAAGCCGCCGCCCGGAAAGCCGCCCCTTCGCTCCTTCTGGATGGGCGGCTATGAAGGCGCGGATCATCGGAACAGCAGTGGGCAGCAGGTGGACATCCATGCGGCCAACGCCCATCTGAGCCGCATCGATGATGACTATGCGCTGCTCCCACCGCTGGGCATCCGCACCGTGCGTGAAAGCATCGGCTGGCGTGCCTTCGAGGCGCTCGGCGCGCGTGAAGGCGAGCGTCGCGTGCTCGCGGCTGCGCAGGCCGCGCGCCGTGCAGGACTGCAGGTGATCTGGACGCTGCATCACTACGGCGTGCCCGACGATGTCGACCTGTTCGGCAGCGACCTGCCGGAGCGCTTCGCCGACTTTTGCGAGCGGGTGGCGAAGATCCTGCCGCGCTGGGACGACGACCCACCCTGGTTCCAGCCCATCAATGAGATTTCGTTCCTGAGCTGGGCGGCCACGTCCACCGTGCTGATCCATCCTCATAGGCCGAGCTCGCCGGCGCAGGGCTACGCGCTCAAGCGGAACCTGGTGCGCGCGGCCTTGCGCGGCTGCGATGCACTCTGGTCCGTTCGCTCGGATGCACGCATCGTGCACACCGATCCAGTCGTCCATGTGGTGGCAGCGGCACCGCGCGACGATTGGGTGGCCCAGGCCGAGGCATTGCGCGAGTCCCAGTTCGAGGCCTGGGACATGCTCTGCGGTCGCCTCGAGCCCACGTTGGGCGGATCACCGCGCTACCTTGACGTGCTCGGCCTGAACTACTACCACAGCAATCAATGGTCGCATCCTGACGACGAACGGCTGCACTGGCATCTGCGCGACCCCCGGCGCCGCGATCCGGCAACTCTTTTTGCCGAGGTCTGGAAGCGGTATGGGCGGCCGCTGATCGTGGCCGAGACCGGCCACGTGGGCGACGGCCGCGCACGCTGGATCGACGAAATTGCCTTGGCGGCGCGGCGCGCACGCGAAGCCGGCGTGCCGTTGGAAGGTCTTTGCCTCTATCCCCTGCTCGATCGTCCGGACTGGGAAGACGCGCAACGCTGGCATCGCAGCGGTCTCTGGGACGTCGACCCTCGCACCCTTGAACGCCGCCTTCATATCCCCGCCGCGCAGCGGCTGCGTCACTGGCAGCGCGAACTGCCGGTACCCGCCGACGCATCTCCTCCCGTCCCCTTGCCTGCAGGAACCCTCATGACCTCTTTGATCGTCTTCTCCCATCTGCGCTGGGATTTCGTCTACCAACGCCCGCAGCACCTGCTGTCGCGCCTCGCGGCGCACTATCCTGTCGTGTTCGTGGAAGAGCCCGTCCCGGGAGCGGGGCATGCCGCGCTCGAGGTGCTCTCGCCCTGCGAAGGCGTGACGGTGCTTCGCGCACACCTGCCGGGCGCCGCGCATGGATTTCACGACGAGCACATTCCCGCATTGCGCACGCTGCTGTCCCTGCACCTGCAGGAAACCGGCCGGACCGACTACTGGCTGTGGTTCTACACGCCCATGGCCATGCCGCTGGCGGTCGACCTGGAACCCGTGGGTGTGGTCTACGACTGCATGGACGAACTCTCCGCCTTCGCCAACGCACCGCGCCAGCTGCTGCAGCGCGAAAGCGCGCTGTTCCACATCGCCGACCTCGTATTCACGGGCGGCCATGCCCTCTACGAGGCCAAGCGCGAGAGGCACCCCGAGGTGCACTGCTTTCCAAGCAGCGTCGATGCCGCGCATTTCGCGACCGCCGCCTCGCCGGCCGGGAACCAGGTCGCGCATGACGCGCAGCGCCACATCGGCAGGCCCCGGCTCGGCTATTTCGGCGTGATCGACGAGCGCATCGACCTCGGGCTCGTCGACGCACTGGCGGCGGCACGACCGGAATGGCAGATCGTCATGGTCGGTCCGGTGGCGAAGATCGAACAGGCCAGCCTGCCGCGAAGGGCCAACATCCATTGGCTCGGCCAGCGCAGCTACGACGACCTGCCCAGCTTGGTCGCTGGGTGGGACGTCTGTTTCATGCCTTTCGCCCTCAACGAGGCCACGCGCTTCATCAGTCCTACCAAGACACTCGAATACATGGCTGCGGGCCGACCCATCGTCAGCACGCCGGTGCGCGACGTCGCGCGCTCCTATGGGGAGATCGTCGCGATCGCGGAGGGGTCCGAAGCCTTCATCGGCGCCTGCGAGGCGGCGCTCGCCCTCGACGCGAGTGCACGCACGCGCCAGGACGAAGCGCGCCGCGCGATCCTTGCCGCCACCTCCTGGGATCGCACTGCGCAGGCGATGGGAGCGCTGATGGAAGCGACGTCCGCAAAAAGTCCGAGGACGCGCGAAGACCTGAACGAGCAGCAACCTCCCCCGCGCATCGACGATGCCTATCCGACTGTGATCCTCGGGGCAGGGCCGACGGGCTTGGCCGCCGCGCTGCACGCAGGCGCTCAGAGCCTGCTGGTGGAGCAGAACGCCACCGTGGGAGGCTGGTGCCGTTCCATCGAGCAGTCGGGCTTCACCTTCGACCACGCCGGTCACATCATGTTCTCGAGCGATCCCGACGTGCTCGCGCTCTACGACCGGTTGCTGGGCGGCAACCTGCACTGGCAGAACCGCGAGGCGTGGATCCACAGCCACGGGGTGTACACGCGCTATCCATTCCAGTCGGCCCTGTATGGCCTGCCCGCGCCGGTGCTCAAGGAGTGCCTGATCGGCGCGATCGAGGCGCGCTTTGGCAGCCTGGGCAAGCCGGCCGTCAAGCTATCGCCCACAGGGCCTTCGCGTGCGGTGGCGCCGCCCGCGACAGCGTCCGACGCCGTCGACGCGGAGCCGGTGCATGAAGCCGTTGCGTCACGCGTACCCCACAATTTCGAGGAGTTCATCTATCGGGTGTGGGGTGACGGCGTCGCTAAGCACTTCGCGATCCCCTACAACCGCAAGCTGTGGGCTGTGCCACTCACTGAGATGGAGACCTCGTGGCTGGGAGGCCGCGTGCCGCTTCCTGACCTGGAAGAAATGATCGAAGGCGCGCTCGCACCCGTGGACAAGCCGATCGGCCCGAACGCGAGGTTCGGCTATCCCTTGCGCGGCGGATTCCAGGCCCTGATGGACGCCTTCCTGCCGCTGCTCGAAGGAGACATCGCCCTGGGCACGCGCGTGGTGGCAGTCTCGCCCTCGCGTCGCACCGTGAGCTTCGATGACGGTCGCACCGTCGCGTTCAACACCCTCATCAGCACCCTGCCGCTGCCGCGGCTCGTGGAAGCGCTCGGGGAGGAAGCCCCGGCCTACGTGCGCGAGGCCGCGAAGCAGCTCAGGCATGTCTCGGTGCGCTGCGTCAACCTCGGGGTGGCGCGCGAGAACATTACCGACAAGCACTGGATCTACTACCCCGGGGACACTGTATTCCACCGCGTCTTCGTGCAAGGCAATGCGAGCCCGCATTGCAATCCGCCCGGCGGCTTCGGACTCACATGCGAGATCACCTATTCAGGCAACAAGCCGCTGCCGGACGAGGGAAACGCACTGGTCCGGCGCTGCTTCGACGATTGCGTGAAGGTCGGATTGCTGCGCGCCGACGATCAGCTGGTGTGCGCCAACGAGGTCGACATGCCTTGCGCCTATGTGGTGTACGACCACGCACGCGCCGGCCATGTGCAGGCTATCCGGGCCTGGCTCGCGCAGGCGGGCATCCTCCTGGCCGGACGCTACAGCGAGTGGGCCTACTACAACTCCGACCACGCCTTCGTGGCGGGCCGCAAGGCGGCCGAGCAGGCGCAGCGCATGAACGCGGACCCCGCTGCGCCCGGCGAGGCGGTGGCAGCCTGAGCGCGTCGAAGGCCCCCGCGCGTCCCGGCGCGTTGCCGGTGCGGCCACTCGCCTTCCTCTGGCACTACGTGCGGCGACGCCCGGCGGCCTTCGGCGGCCTGCTCCTGCTGATCGTTTCGGCAGCCGCCTGCTCGGTCGGTGTGCAGTACGGCATGAAGCTGATCGTGGACACCATGGCGGGCAACGACCGCGCGTCGCGAGAGATCTGGCGCTGGCTTGGGCTGTTCATCGTGCTCATCGCCACCGAGAGCGTGCTGTGGCGACTGAGCGGCTGGCTCGGTTGCGTGACCGTCGTGAACACCGGTGTGGACGTGCGGCTCGATCTCTTTCGCCACCTGTGCGGGCATTCGCTCGACTACTTCTCGCGCCACCTTGCGGGATCGCTGGGCAACCGGATCACCGCGACCGCCGGCGCGACCGGCGCCATCTTCGGCACCGGCATCTGGAAGATCCTGCCGCCATGCGTGGACTTCGTGGGGGCGGTGGTCGTGCTGTGCACTGTGGATGGCCGCATGGCCGCCACACTGATCGCCTTCGTGGCGCTGATCGCCGCCTTCATGTACGGCTTCGGGCGGAGAGCCCGCCCGCTGCAGCAGGAGTTTGCCGAACGTGCATCCACAGTCGGCGGCGAGCTGGTCGACGTGGTGGGCAACATCTTCACGGTCATGGCGTTCTCCGCGCGCGAGCGCGAATACTGGCGCCTGGCCGCTGCCTTCGGCCAGGAGGCCCGGGCGCAACGGCGCAGCTGGCTCTACCTAGAGAAGGCGCGGGCCTTCCACGATCTGTGCCTCTGGCTCATGGCCGGCAGCATGCTCATATGGGCCGTGGAGGCGTGGCGCGCGGGGCAAGGCGCCGCGGGCGACGTGGTGCTCATCAGCGCCATGACCTTCCGCATCCTGCACGGCTCGCGCGACCTGGCCCTCTCGCTCGTCGATGTCTCCCAGCATTTCGGCGTGATCGCGGAGATGCTGCGCGTGGTCGCACGCCCCCACGATGTAGCCGATCGCGCGCAGGCGAAGGCCTTCGTGCCTGGCGCAGGCGAGATCGCGTTCCGCGGCGTGCGATTCGCCTACGACGACGGCAGCGCCGTCTTCGACAGGCTCGACTTGTTGGTGCCGCCCGGCCAGCGGCTCGGTGTCGTGGGGCCGTCGGGCGCAGGCAAGTCCACGCTCGTGCGCCTGATCGCCCGGGTCATGGATCCCCAGGCGGGCTGCATCACGTTGGACGGAACGGACATCTCGCAGGTGAAGCAGGACAGCCTGCGCGACGCCATCGGCGTCGTGCCGCAGGACATCACGCTGCTGCATCGCAGCGTCATGGAAAACCTCCGCTACGGACGTCCGAGCGCGACCGACGAGGAAGTGTTCGGCGCGGCGCGCGACGCGCTGTGCGACAGCTTCATCCGCGCATTGCCGCAGGGCTACGACACGATCGTGGGAGAGCGCGGGGCACGACTCTCGGGCGGCCAGCGGCAGCGCATCAGCATCGCGCGGGCCATGCTCAAGAACGCGCCGGTGCTGCTCCTGGACGAGGCCACATCAGCACTCGACAGCCGCTCGGAAGCCATGATCCAGGCCGCACTTTCGCGGCTCATGCACGGGCGCACAGTGGTGGCGGTGGCACATCGGCTGTCAACCGTGGCCGGATTCGATCGCATCATCGTCCTGGTCGACGGCAAGATCGTCGAGGACGGGACGCCCGAGGCGCTGATCGCAATAAAGGGCGTCTACGCCAGCCTGTGGCGCCTGCAGGCCGAAGGCGAGGAGACGCCCTGACCCGGCGCGGCGCTCAGCGGCTGCGGCGCCGCCGGATCACAGCCAGCACGATGACCGCCAGCACCGCCGTCCCCAAGGCCGCCTTGCGCGCGGCGCCGGCCGGGTTGTGGCGCAATTCGGCGCGCCCGCCCATCTCGGCATACAGGTTCGGTACCCGGCCGCGCGAGAGGTCCTCGAGGAGGCCTTCGCCCATGTGGACCCGATCCGCCAGTAGCAACAGCAGCCAGTGCCGCACGTCGTTCTCGGAATGCCGGAACGCGAGCCGGCGCAGCCCTCCGCTGAGACCCGAAGGGGGAAGGGTGGTCCCGAAGACCGGGGTCAGGCCCGGGCGCTCCGTGGAGTGGAGGACCTCCACCGTGGCCCTCTGCTGCCGCGGCGCTTCGGGCGGATGCGGCAGCCGTGGCGGCGTGCGCTCCATCGGGTAGGCTGGGCGGTTCGCAGGGTCCAGGTCCGCGCCCCAACCGACGATGTGCGCGTACCGCGACCGGTCGACAGTTTTCGGGCCGGCCCTGTCGCCGGCAGTGCCGCGGGCACTGTCGACGCCGTCGTCAGATGCTGAGTGGGAATGGCCGTGCTGCGACGGCTGGGTATCCATTGACATGTTGTTGTCCTTTGGGGTGCACCGAGGCGCGCTGCTGTGGAGCCGCAATCAACGGCCAGCACCGGGCGGCACCAGCACGGTCTTGATGCAGCCATCCAGCTTGCTTGAGAAGATGTGGTATGCGTCGGCCACATCCTCGAGGTCGATGCGGTGGGTGATGACCTTCCGGGGCTCGATCCGGCCCGCCTGGATGTGTTCGATGAGCCTCGGCAGGTGACGCTTCACGCTGGCCTGATTCATACGCAGCGTGAGCCCCTTGTTGACGGCATTGCCGATCGGTACGGCGTTGAAGGTGGGGCCGTACACGCCCACGATCGACACCGTGCCGCCCTTTCGCACGGAGTTGATGCACCAGTGGAGGACCGTCGCCGCGCCGCCCTGCAGCTTGAGCTTCACGCCGAGGAGCGTCTGGGCGAAGCTGCCGGCCGCCTCGCAGCCGACGCAGTCGATGCATACGTCGGCGCCCAGGCCGTCGGTCATCTTCTTGATGCGCACGGCCATGTCGCCGACCTCTCGGAAGTCGATCACCTCGCACTGCGCGTACTCGCGCACGAACTGCAGCCGGTAGTCGACATGGTCCACGACGATCACACGGCCGGCCCCCAGCAACCACGCGGACTTGGCCGCGAAGATGCCCACCGGCCCTGCACCGAAGATCACGATGGTGTCGCCCTCCTCGATATCGCCCATTTCCGCGGCCTGGTATCCGGTGGGAAACGCATCGGTCAGCAGAACGGCGTCATCCAGATCCAGGTCGGACGGGATCACCGTGGGTCCGACGTCGGCCATCGGCACGCGCACGTATTCCGCCTGGCCGCCGTCGTAACCACCGGTGGTGTGCGAGTATCCGTAGATGCCGCCCACGGCCGTGGCCTCGGGGTTGGTGGCATGGCAGTTCGAGTACAGCTCCTTGCGGCAAAAGTAGCAGCTGCCGCAGAAGATGTTGAATGGCACGAGAACGTGATCGCCCACGCGCAGGTGATGCACATCGGCGCCCACAGCTTCGACGACCCCCGTGAACTCGTGGCCGAAGGTCGTACCGACACGGGTGTCGGGCACCAGGCCATGGTAGAGATGCAGGTCCGAGCCGCAGATGCAGGCCCGCGTCACACGCACGATGGCGTCGCCAGGGTGTTCGATCTCGGGCTGCGCCTTGTGCGCGGCGCGCACCCGGTAGGGACCTCGGTAGTTCATTGCCAGCATGCGGAGTACTCCACGTTGGGAAAGTCGAAGAAATGGGCGGCCGCCAGGGGCGAACCCTTCGTCTTGGGTGAGCGCTGTATTTGCTGCAGGCGTCGCATGCGCTGCGACTCGTTGGGACGAGCATCGGCAACCCGTCCGCCGACCTCGACGGCAGGGATCGCCTGGACGCGTGGGAATGGGACCACATGAGTCCGACGCCGGATCGCGGCGAGCGACTCTCCAAACCGGCCGCTCGACACGACGACGCGCTCACCGGGAGCCATGGCCTGCACCGCCGTCCCCGGAGTTGCCGCTTCTGCTGCCCGAGCGGCCCTGCGCACTGCTGCCGTCGTCGGAATCCCCAGGCGCCACAGGCTCGCCGGCCTGGGTGTACTGGCTGGCATTGGTGCCGATGTCTGGCGAGCCCGATAGCCTTGCCGCTTGTTGGCTTCGCGGCCGAGGCGACTGGCTTCAGTGGGGCTGTCCTGACCCACGGCGCGGTTCCGCTCGATGTTCACCGGGGACATCTCCGGCGCCTTGCCGCTGGCAGGCTTGCGTGCGCTCATCGCTGCACCTGCAACGCGGTCGAGTCGCGGGACATGGTCATTGGAAGACCGGAGTCGTCATCGGCATTTCCGGCATGGCTGCGGATGTGCATGGACGGGCCTTTCGGAAGAAGAGAGGTCATGCCTCGAGCCCACTGCAATCGAGGTGCCCACACGCCGGATGAGCGCGCTCGCAGGTCGAGCGCCCGGATCGCGGCACGCCGATTGCCGGCTTCGAGATGCGGCTGCACGCCATTCGCACGCAGCCTCGGCCACCCCGATCGAACCATCCATCCTGAAGGAGTCTTGAATGTTCTCTCACAACAAGCGACTGCAATACACCGTGCGCGTGAGCGAGACCAACCCCGGCCTCGCGAATCTGATGCTCGAACAGTTCGGCGGTCCCCAAGGCGAACTCGCCGCAGCCTGTCGCTACTTCACCCAAGCCCTCGGGGAAGACGATCCGGGGCGCAAGGACATGCTGTTCGACATCTCCACCGAGGAGCTCAGCCACCTCGAGATCATCGGCACGATCGTCGGCATGCTCAACAAGGGAGCCAAGGGCCGGCTGGCAGAAGGCGTCGAGGAAGAGGGCGAGCTCTATCGCAGCATCACCGGCGCAGGCAACGACAGCCATCTGACGCAGGTGCTCTACGGAGGCGGTCCGGCCCTCGTGAACTCCGCGGGCGTCCCGTGGACGGCCGCCTACATCGACAGCATCGGCGAGCCCACCGCCGACCTGCGCTCCAACATCGCGGCCGAGGCGCGGGCCAAGATCGTCTACGAACGCCTCATCAATCTCACCGACGATCCCGGCGTGAAGGAGGCCCTCGGGTTTCTGATGACGCGCGAGATCGCTCACCAGAAGTCCTTCGAGAAGGCGCTCTATGCGATCACGCCCAACTTCCCGCCGGGCAAGCTGTCGGGTGATCCACGCTTCACCAGTGTCTACTTCCGCATGTCCAAGGGCGAGCCGGAACTGCGCGGCCCCTGGAACCAGGGCGAGAAATGGGATTTCATTCCCATGACCCAGGATTCCGCGCCTGTAGGCGGCGGAGATGGCTTGGCGACGGTCGAGCTCTCGGACGAGGAGGCGCCGGTGCTTCAGCAGATGGCGGCGCGCACGCAATCGATGCGCGACGGCGACCCGCTGACCGGCGCCGAGCTCGGCTCGGGCGAGGTTCCGGCCGACGGCGCAGCCGATGCGCTGCTGGACGCAGCCGTGGGACCGACAAAGCCGACGAGAGGCTCGTAGTAGGACGCGACAGCGCGTATGGCTTGAATGACGAGCTTTCGCTGGCGGGTCGACGGCGCAAGCGTCTGCCACGCCACCCGCTTGACCCGGCAGTACCAGGAATTCCGCATGCTTTACCGATATCCAGCAAAACTTGCACGGCGACAGCTCCCGCCACATCGCGTGACCCGGCCGCCGAGGCGCTGGCACTGCGCCCTCGGCTTCACATCATGAGAACCGGCATTGAAAAGCCCAAGCCCGCGGACCCCGAACGGCTGCCTTTCATCTATCGTGGCTGGCACTTCGAGTTCAGCGCAAGGCCGGTGGGCGGCGGCTGCTTCGAGCCCGTGGTGGTCTGCCTGGGCCATGGCCCACGCCCGGTCGAGACGCGCCTGCCCAATGACACGGACGAGATCGCCTACGCCACCCGCGCCGAGGCAATGCGCCACGCCCAGCAGCAGGCCATGCGCTGGGTGCACGACCGCACGGGTGGTGGACAGGGGCAGTTCTGATACCTGCTTGCGATCGTTTGCCGCGCAGACTTGCGTCTCGAAATTTTTGAGGCAATGCCGGCAATCATGCAGGCGCGACAGGCGTACCGATGATCTCGTCCTCCAGCCTGCAGGTCTCGGTGATGACGAGTTCGTAAAGTGTGCGCAGGAACTCGGGATTCATGCCGTGCTCCGCGGCGAAGGTGGCCGCGCGCTCCTGCACCACGCCGATGCGGTGGGGCTGCATCATCGGGATGGCGTGGTCGCGCTTGTGCAGGCCGATGCGGCAGCAGCAGTCCAGCCGCTGCCTGAGGGTTTCAAGCAGGCTGCGGTCCAGGCCATCGAGCTCGGCGCGCAATGACTGCAGGATCGTGTCCGCATGATCTGGACCCTGAGCAGTGTGCGAGGCCTCGCCAGGTGCGCCGTCGGCGCGGTGGTTTTCTGACGTCATCGCTGTGCCTTTCATTCGAGCCTGATGCCTCGGCTCGCGATGATCTGGGTCAGGGCTGCTGTGTCGGCCTTCACCCTCTTGATCAGCGCATCGCCCGATATGCCCACGGCCTCGTAGCCGTGCTGGAAGAGCTTCTGACGGACCTCGGGCGAGCGAATGATCTCCGCGAGCGCCTCGTTCAGGCGACGCACGATCGGCGCAGGCAGGCTGGCAGGGGCCGCAGCGGCCGTCCAGATCTCCAGTTCGAAGTCGCGCAATCCCGCCTCCTGCAGGCTCGGATAGTCCGGAACAAGTGACGATCGGCGCGCCGAAGTCACCCCGATCGCACGCAGCTTGCCGGCCTTGACCTGAGGCTCGGCAAGACCCGGCGGCAGCAATGCGAGCTGCAGCTCGCCACTGGCCAAGCCTGTCACGACCTGAGGGTTGCCTTGGTAAGGCACGTGCACCGCACCGATACCGGTGCGCGCCTTGAGGAGTTCCATGCCGAGATGGCCGATCGTCCCGATGCCAGGCGTGCCGTAGCTCCACTTGCTGCCGGCAGCACGCGCCGCATCCAGAAAGCCCCGCGCGCCTGTCGTCGCGACCTGCGGCGCCGCGGTGAGCACCAGCGGCGCAGTACAGATGATGCTCAGCGGCACCAGGTCCTTCTGCGGGTCGTAGGAGATCGACGGATTCAGCACCTTGGCGATGGTCATGTTGCCGTTGATGAGGATGCCGACCGTGTGCGCGTCGGTGGATTTCGCGACGATATCTGCGGCGATATTGCCGCTGGCGCCGGGCCGGTTCTCCACGATCACCGGCTGACCCAGCAGCTTGGCAAGCGGCTCGGCGAGCACCCGCGCTACGAAGTCGGGCGAAGAACCGCCGCCGAAACCCACGACCAGGCGCACCGGTCGCGTGGGCCAGTGCACCGCCTCCGGCGTCATGGGAGAGCCGGCCGAAGAACGTGCGTCCGCGCGTGCGGCACCGGAAGACTGTGCGTAGACCGCGCCGGCGCACGCGAGCGCGCCAGCCAGGCACATCAGGCGCGTCACAGATGATCGAAACGAGGTAAGGAACATGGTGATGAAGGTTGAAAACGGAGCGCCGAGTCTTTCGCCGCTGGCCCGCCGGTTCAACTGCTGCATGGTGCGCAACAGCGGCCCTCCCGCCGGGCTACATGCCGATCGCTCGTCACGACGAGCGATCACCTCCATCGCCCATCGACCTTGTCTGTGATGCAAGTTCGCTGCCAGGCGCTTGCGGTGAAGCGGACTGCGGCCACTGCGTGCTGGAACCGGAACATCCCAACCAGTCGCATCCGAGCCAGCAAAAGGAAGGGATTTCTATTATGGAAATACTTTCCAATCCTGCTTATGATCTTTCTCCATCGGGCCTGAACGCCCCCGTCCGCCTGTTCTGGAGTCGATCCGTGCCACTGTTCCATCCACCGTCCGCACACGATCTCCGGCGCGTGCCCAACGCGCCGTCCTGAGCTCGCTCGCGCGTTCCGGTCTTCATCGCTTCCTGAGTCAGCACCTCCCGCGGGTCGGGAGGGTGGACTGCTGCTGCCCGCTCGCATGCAGGAGCCAAGAGCAGCGTCCTTTCCTGTTTCCATGGGCCGGCGCTTCCGTTCTCCGTCGTCTGCTCCCGCCGGCCAGCAAGGGGCAGTCGACACATTCCGGCAGAGCGCGCTCGCGCGATCTTGGCCTCAGATCACAAAAAGGAGACTTCGTTGAAATCAGCCCCTTCATTGACTCTCGGTCTCGCGTCGAGCGCGATCCTTGCATTGACCCTGGCCGCCTGTGGTGGTGGCGACGGCGGCGGTGGGGGCTTTGTCCCCGTTCCTGTCGCGGCCGCACCTGCGCCCTCGAGCACGCCGACCGAGCCGGAGCCCGCCGGCCAGACGCCCTCGAACCCCACCGATCCTGTCGCCGAAGCGCCCGACGACAGCTTCGACACGTACTACAACGTCTGCAGGGGCACCGACCCGAAGTGCTACAACGACTGGGGCGCCTTCGCCTCCACGCCCGATCGCGTGCTGATCTATTCGCGCACGGCCGGCCCGCGCCACGCCAACCTCGGCACGCCGATGGGCACGGGTCTCAACCCGACGATGAATCCCGACAACGTGATGCAGGCGGGACTCGTGCGCATGCTCAAGGACGCGGGCATCACGGCCGACTGGACCGAGGACGTGTCGGTGCTCGGCAGCCGCATCAACAACTACAAGGCCGTGATCTTCGCGAGCTCGAACCGCGACACGCTGTGGAACGGCGCGGTGACCACGAGCCAGGACGCCGCGCGCACCGCGCTGCGCAACTACATGCGCCGCGGCGGTGGCTTCGTGGGGCTGCACAACGCCTTCGGCGCCGAATACAACTGGCCCTACTACGAAGGCCTGCTGGGCAACGCCAACTTCTACAACCACGGGCCGAACCGCTCGGGCGACGTGGAGATCGTCGCCGACGATCCTTCCACGGCCGACCTGCCCAAGCGCTTCACGTTCCAGGACGAGTGGTACAACCTCGCGCCCTTCCCGACGAAGGTGAAGTTCATCGCGAAGGTCGACACCTCCACGCTCAAGCCGCTGACCTCCGCGCCGCACCCGGGCCATGCGGACTTCCATCCCGTGGCCTGGTGCCAGTACTACGACGGCGGCCGCGCATGGCTGACGACGCTCGGCCACAACGACCATTCGTTCACCGCGAATTCCACCGGACCCGGCGCGGACGTGTTCCAGAAGCTGGTGGTCCAGGGCGTGAAGTCGGCCATGGGCCTGACCCCGTTCTGCACCACGCCGTAGTCGGCGGCCCCGTCCCTTTCGAACGACAGCGAGCCCCGCGTGCATGACATGCACGTGGTGGTTCGGCGCCTCCTTCGTATCGCAGACAACCAAAACCTGGAGTGGAGACCTTCATCATGCGACTCAAATCGATGGCAGCGATGCTGCTGACCTGCGGCGTGATCACCTCGCCCCTGCTGCTCGCGGGCTGCGGCGGCAGCGACTCCGGCGGCAGCTTGCCCTGGATCTCGCCGCCGCCTGCACCGGCGCCCGCCCCGAGCCCTTCCGCGCCTCCGCCCGGACCGCCCGCATCGGGCCCCGGCCCCGCGGCCGCGGATCTTGCGGACTGCTGCACCGCGGGCGACAGCGACTTCCCGAAGGTCGGCGGCAACCTCGGCAACCAGAACTACTCGCGGCTCGCGAAGATCGACAAGGCACGCGTGGGCCAGCTCGGTGGCGCATGGGTCAACCGCATCGAAGGTGGAACGAACACCGGCAACAACCAGAGCACCACGGTGGTGGTCGATGGCGTGCTCTACATCGAGTCTGCGGTCGGCAACCTGATCGCCGTGGACGGCAAGACGGGCGTGACGAAATGGAAATGGACCACGCCCTATGGCGCCATCACGCGCCGCGGCGTGGCGGTGGCGAAGGACCTCGGACTGGTCTACACCGTGGCGACGGGCAACCGGCTCATCGCCCTCGACAAGGACACGGGCAAGGTCGTCTGGATCAAGCAGTACCCGAGCAGCACCACCGACCCCGACTACCAGGGCTCGGTGCAGAAGGTGGCGCTGGTCTATCACGACAAGCGCCTGTACGTGGGCACCAACGACGGCAACCGGGGCGCTGCCTTCTCGGCCGACGCGACCACGGGCAAGGTGCTGACCACTTTCTGGGGCGTGCCGCGCGCAGGCGAGCGGGGCTACGACACATGGGGCGGCGCACCCGAATCGGACCGCACCGGCGCCACGCCCTGGGTCCACCCTGCGGTGGACCCCGAGCTGGGCCTGGTGTACTGGACCTTCGGCAACGTGCGCGGCGGTTCCTCGCAGAACGGGTCCACGCGGCCGGGGCTCAACCTGTTCGCCAACTCGATCGTCGCGCTCGACCTCAAGACCGGCGAATACAAGTGGCACTTCCAGTCGGTGCACCACGACATCTGGGACATGGACAACGTGATGTCGCCGGTGCTCGCCAACGTGAAGATCTCCGGCGAGGACCGCAAGGTCGTGATCTACGGCAGCAAGACCGGCATGTACTACATCCTCGATCGCAAGGACGGCAGCGCGCCGCTGGGCATCGACGAGATGCCGGTCAAGCAGGACGCACGCCAGGCCAGCTGGCCGACCCAGCCCATCCCGCGCCAGGGCGCATGGACGGAGACCTGCATCGTGGACCAGCCGCTGGGTACCGCGCTCCCGGGCGATCCCAACCGCGCCGTGCCCAACTACCTCAAGGGCTGCCTGTTCGATGCGCACTGGGACATTCCGCTGCTGTCGATCCCGGGCCACGGCGGGGGCGCCAACTGGAACCACCAGTCCTTCAGTCCCCGCACCGGCCTGGTCTACACCGGCATGGGCTATGTGTCCGCCGCGCACTCGCTGTCCGAGGCCAGCAACGGGCTGCGTCCGCCGGGCACCTACATGACCGGCGCCGTGGTGGCGGTGGACCCCTCCACCAACCTCGTGAAGTGGAAGAAGCCCATGCCCTACTCGCTCGCGCACGGCAACGGCATCCTGAGCACGGCCTCCGACCTGCTGTTCATCGGCCAGCCCGACGGCAACCTGCTCGCGCTCGACGCGGGCGACGGCAGCGAGCTGTGGCGCTTCCAGACCGGCGCCGCGATCAGCGCGAGCCCCGTGGCCTACGAGATCGACGGCGAGCAATACATCGCGGTGTTCGCCGGCGGCACGAGCATTCCCTACGGCAACTCGGCACCGCGCGGGGACTACCTGTGGGCCTTCAAGGTGGGCGGCACCGTGGCCCCCGCGCCGACGCCGCAGCCGCCCGAGGTGCGCCGGCCGGTGTCAGGCGATCCGGTGGAAGGAGCCGCCTTGCCGACGCCCAACACCGTGTTCCTCGCGCGCGTGCAGACCGCGACGAACGAGCCCGGCACTGCCGAGTCCACGGCCGTCAACGCGATGATGCCGACCTTCATGCGCGTGCCGGTGAACACCACGGTGACTTTCACCAATCCGGCGACCAACGCCAACACGCACTGCGCCACGCAGTTCTTCGAAGGCAGGTTCGACTTCAGGCTCGCGCCGGGCCAATCCGCGACCCACACCTTTGACACGCGCGGCGAATACTTCTACAACGACTGCCACAGCCCGCGCCCGACGGGCAAGGTTGTCGTGTACTGATTCCGTCCTCAATCCCCCAACCAGTGAAGGAGCAATACGATGAAATGGTGCAAGCCTGAGTTCGAAGAGCTGCGTTTCGGCTTCGAGATCACGATGTACATCTCCACCCGCTGAGCGCGGGTCACCCAGGCACCGGCTCCGCGCCGGTGCCTTTTCTTTTTTCCCCATGAAGATTCTGGTTCTCGGTTCGGGAGCGGGTGGAGGCTTTCCTCAATGGAACTGCAACTGCCGCCTGTGTGCAGGCCAGCGTGCCGGGCGCATCCGGGCCAGCCCCCGCACTCAGAGCTCCATCGCGGTGTCGGCCGATGGAGAGCGCTGGCTCCTGTTGAACGCGTCGCCCGACCTGGGGGCCCAGCTGCGCGCGTCGCCGGCCCTTTGGCCGCGCCACGGGTTGCGCCACTCGCCGATCGAGGCGGTGGTGCTGATGGATTCACAGATCGACCATGTCACGGGCCTGCTGAGCCTGCGCGAAGGCAGCACGCTGCAGCTGTACTGCACGCCCGAGACGCACGAGGACCTCACCAGCAGCCTGCCGCTGCTGAAGGCCCTCCAGAACTATTGCGGGGTGAGCTGGCATGCCATGCCCCTTGCCCCGCACGGCGAAGCGTGGCACGAGGTGGCCGGCCTTCGCATGCGGGCACTGCCCGTGCCCGGCAAGGCACCGCCCTATTCGCCCCGACGGCAGGCCGCAGCCGCCGGCCACAACGCCGCGGTGCAGATCGAAGACCCCGCCAGCGGGCGGAGGCTGCTCTATGCGCCAGGGATGGCACAGGTGGGCGATGCCGAGCGCAGGTACCTGGACGACTGCGACTGCGTGCTCATCGACGGCACCTTCTGGACCGAGGACGAAATGGTCGTAGCGGGCCTGGGCCGCAAGCTCGCCGCCGACATGGGCCACCTGCCGCAATGCGACGGCCCCCGAGGAGCCGGCATGCTCCGGGCGCTCGATGGCTGCGCGGCACGGCGCAAGGTTCTCATCCACATCAACAACAGCAACCCCATCCTCGATGAAGACGGTCCGCAGCGTGCCGAGCTCGCGCGGCGCGGCATCGAAGTGGCGTTCGACGGCATGGAGCTGGAGGTCTGACCGGATGATGCAGATGCAAGAGCAGGAACAACAGGCCCCGTGGCCGCCCGATGTCTTCGAATCGCACCTGCGGGCCATGGAGTCGCGCTATCACAGCCGGCACCCTTTCAACCGACGGCTCAACGCGGGCGAGCTGCAGCCTTTCCAGGTGCGCGGCTGGGTCGCGAACCGCTTCTACTACCAGTGCCGCATTCCGATCAAGGATGCGGCCATCCTCTCCAACTGCGACGACCGCGCGACCCGCCGCCGCTGGATCGTGCGCATGCTCGACCACGACGGCCACGGCGATCACGAAGGGACCAACGCCGGGGGCATCGAGATATGGACCCGGCTCGGCCTGGCGACCGGCCTGCGGCGCGAAACGCTGGACTCCCATGCGCTCGTGGTCCCCGGCGTGCGCTTCGCGGTGGATGCGTATGTCAATTTCGCACGCCACGCGCCGTGGCAGGAGGCCGTGATCTCATCGCTGACCGAGATGTTCGCGCCACGCATCCATCAGGACCGCCTGGCCGGCTGGCCCTCGCACTACCCGTGGATCGACGCTTCCGGGCTTGATTACTTCCGCAGCCGCATCCCTCTGGCCGACCGCGACGTGGAGCACGGCCTCGAGGTGGCGAAGCAATGGTGCACCACGCGCGAGCGGCAGGAACGCGCGCTGCAGATTCTCGGGTTCAAGCTCGACATCCTCTGGGCGATGCTGGACGCGATCGAGAAAGCGTATCCCGACAACCTTCCCAAGGAGCAGCAGCCATGACCGCATGGACCGACAGCGCGCAGCCCGCGCTTTCCACGATGTACCGGCTGCAATGGGAGGAGACGCAGCAGTGTCATGTGCTGCTGTTCCCCGAAGGCATGGTCAGGCTGAACATGCCGGCCGCGGAGATCCTCAGGCGCTGCGACGGCCGGACGGCGGTCGCCGATCTCGTGGCCGACCTGGAGCGCACCTTCGGCGAAGCCGACCTGCACGCCGACGTGCTCGAATTCCTGGAGCAGGCCCGTGGACGCCACTGGATCCGGTGAGCGCCAGCACGCGGGCGCAAGGCCACCGCTGTGGCTGCTGGCCGAGCTGACCTACCGCTGCCCGCTGCATTGCGCCTTCTGCTCGAACCCGGTCGACTACACGCGTTATCGCGAGGAGCTCGGCACGGCCGATTGGATCCGCGTGTTCCGCGAGGCGCGTGCCATGGGTGCCGTGCAGCTCGGCTTCTCGGGCGGCGAACCCCTGCTGCGGGAAGACCTGAGCGAGCTGGTCGCGGCGGCGCACGAGCTGGGCTTCTACACCAACCTGATCACCTCCGGCGTGGGCCTCACGCCGCAGCGTGCCGCCTCGCTGCGCCAGGCCGGCCTGGACCACATCCAGCTCTCGTTTCAGGATTCCAGCCGCGAGCTCAACGATTTCCTGAGTTCCACGCGCACCTTCGATCTCAAGCAACGCGTGGCGCGCACGATCAAGGAACTCGGCTATCCGATGGTGCTGAACTGCGTCATGCACCGCTACAACCTGCCGCATGTCGATCGCATCGTCCGGATGGCCGAGGCCATGGAGGCCGACTTCCTCGAGCTGGCCAACGTGCAGTACTACGGCTGGGCGTGGCGCAACCGCGAGATGCTCATGCCCTCTCGCGCCGCGCTCGCGCAGGCCGAGGCCGTGGTCGATGCGCACCGGCCACGCCTGGAGGGCCGCATGCGCATTCTCTGGGTGGTGCCCGACTATGCCGAGGGCAAGCCCAAGCCCTGCATGGCGGGATGGGGCAGCGTCTTCCTCGTGGTGGCGCCCGACGGCGTGGCATTGCCGTGCCACAGCGCCCGGATGCTGCCGGGCCTCGACTTTCCGAACGTGCGCGAGCATCCGGTGCGCGACATCTGGCAGGACAGCGCCGCATTCCAGGCCTACCGCGGCACCGGCTGGATGAGCCCCACCTGCGGCAGCTGCGAGCACCGCGAGCAGGACCATGGCGGCTGTCGCTGCCAGGCCTTCCTGCTGACCGGCGATGCGGCCGCCACGGACCCGGTGTGCCCGCGCAGCCCGCAACATCATGAGGTCGAAGCGATGGTCGATGCCGCGACCGATCTTCGCAGCGACGCCGCGCCGATCCGCTTCGTGCCCGGTGCGAGGCATGCCGGCCAGCTCGTCTTTCGCAGCGACGAGAACGCGCCCGGATGACGAAGGTCCATGGCCTGCAGCTCGGCGGCGGGCACCGGATGCACGTCGAGGAGCATGGCAATCCACGCGGGCGTCCGTTGCTGCTGCTGCACGGCGGCCCAGGCTCGGGGTGTTCGCCCGCGCTGCGCAGCGGCATCGATCCGGATCGTTTCCGCATCATCTGCCCCGACCAGCGCGGCGCCGGCCGCAGCACGCCTGCCGGCGCCATCACGTCGAACACGCTGGCCGACCTGCTCGCTGACCTGCGGCTTCTCCGCGCGCATCTGGGCATCGCGCAGTGGTTGGTGGCGGGTGGCTCCTGGGGTGCGACGCTCGCGCTGGTGCACGCCGTGGACCAGCCGCAGGCCGTCTCCGGCCTCGTGCTGCGCAATCCCTTTCTCGCGCGCGACTGCGACATCCGCGAATTCTTCGACGGTGCCGCGCACCAAGGCGGCCCGGGCTGGCACGCGCTGTGGGAGCAGGCTCGGCAACGGCACTGCCCGATGCCGCTTCTGCTCGCCGAGATCTTCGCCGGCGGCACGCCGCAACAGCAGTGCGAGACGGCGAAGTACTGGTTCGCGTGGGAACAGAGCCTCGCGGGCTCGAATGCCCCGGTCCCCGAAGACGACGCCGATTGGCTGCGAGGGCTGGTGTCGCGCTACCGCGTGATGAGCCACTACCTGCGTCACGGCTGCTGGCTCGTCGATCCCACACTGCTGCAACGCTGCGCGGCCGCGCCAGCTGCCGTGCCGGTCCACATCGTTCAGGGTGCCCAGGATGCCCTGTGCCCGCCCGACGGGGCTCAGGCACTGGCGCAGGCGCTCGGCGATCGGGCAAACCTGGAACTGGTGCCGGGCGCGGGGCACGACCCCGCCCATCCGGCGCTTGCTGCCGCCTGGCAGCGGGCGTTGGATGCCTGTGCCGGCTTCAGCGCAGGCGTTCCCTGAGCGGATCGCCGATCAGCGTTGCGGCACGTGCGCCCGGCCTCGCCGACCACAGGCGCTCGTTGCCCAGTCCGTCGCCTGCCACGAACAACACGGCGCCGCCCAGCTCGACGAAGCCCAGCGGCATCGCATGACGCGGCCCTGGGGCCACATCGGCAGCCAGGCGCGTGCCTGCCGTGCTCCCGTCGGTGATCCAGGGCTCCACGCCGTGCACGCCGTTGTTCGCCGAGAACCACAGACGTTGTCCCGCCACCGCGAAGCGAGCGGGCGAGCCGCTGCCCGGGCCGGGGCCCAGGTCCTTGAGCAGCCGCGTACCGGCGGCGCTGCCGTCGCTGGTCCACAGCTCCACGCCCGATTCGCCGTCGGTGGCCGCGAAGTAGAGCCGGCCTCGGAACGCGACGAGAGGCCCGGGCACCGAACTCGCCGCGCCGGCGCGCACATCCCTCACGAGGACCGTGCCCTTGGCGGTGCCGTCGCTCTTCCAGAGCTCGATGCCATGCGCGCCGTCCTCGGCGGCGAAGTACAGCGTGCGCCCGACGGCAGTGAGATGCGCCGGCCGCGAGGAGGCCTCGCCGGGCCGGATGTCCTTCACCATCGCCGTGCCCGCCTCGGTGCCATCGCTCTTCCAGAGCTCGATGCCGTGACGACCGTCGCTCGCGGTGAACCAGACCTCGTCGCCCAGCGCCGTGAGGTTGGCGATGCCGGCATCCTCGGCGCCCGGCCGGATGTCCTTCACCAGCCGCGTGCTCTCCGGCGTGCCCTCGGTGACCCACAGCTCATGGCCTTGGGCGCGGCTCGTCGCGGTGAAGAACAGTCTGCGGCCGGCCGCTGTGAGCTGGCGCACCACCGTGCCGGGTCCGGCGTCGACCGAGGACACGCGCCGGGTGCTCTGCGCGTCACCCTGGGTCTTCCAGAGCTGGAAGCCATGGCTGCCGTCGTTGGCGACGAAGTAGAGCGCGTCGCGCCACACGGTCAGCTCGGATGGCAACGCATCGGCCCTGCCCGGGTTCAGGTCGGCCACGCGCTGCGTGCCCTTGGCGGTGCCGTCGCTGCGCCAGAGCTCGAGGCCGCTGTCGCCGTCGGTGGCCGTGAAGTACACATGCGGACCGAAACGGGTCTGCCAGGTCGGGAACGCGCCGCGGAAGCCGGGGTGGATGTCCTTCACCAGGAAGGTGCCGGCCGTGGTGCCGTCGGTGCTCCAGAGCTCCTGGCCCGTGTCCACGTGAAAGGCCGTGAAGAGCATGCGCGAACCCAGCCGCGCGAGGCCGGTCGGAGAAACGAAGGCGCGCGCCTGCTTCTGCTCGGGCAGCACCTCGCGCGTCGGGTCCTGCGCCTGCGCGACGCACGGCAGCAGCAGCGAGAACGCGACGCACAGCGCAAAGACAGGGCGTGCCAGGTGGATGGACGACTGCATCCGCATGTCAGCCCCCGAACCAGCGCGCCGGCACCGTCACCAGCGGCGGGAAGAGCACCATCAGGAACATGACGGCGAACTCGGCCGCCATGAACGGCAGCACGCCGCGCGTGACGTCGTCAATGCGCATTCGCCCGACACCCGCGACCACGTTCAGGACCACGCCCACGGGCGGCGTGATCAGGCCGATCGAGTTGTTGATGATGAACATCACGCCGAAGTAGACCGGATCGATGCCCGCCGCCTTCACCACCGGCATCAGCACCGGCGTGAGGATGAGGATGGTGGGCGTCATGTCCATCGCCGTGCCCACGGCCATCACCAGCACCATGATCGCGATCATCAGCAGGATCTTGTTGCCCATGAACGGCTCGAGCAGCGCCACCACTTTCGAAGGCAGGTCGGCCACCGTGATCAGCCACGCGCTGACCATCGCCGCCGCGATCAGGAACATCACGACCGCGCTGGTCTTCGCGGCGCTCACGAACACCTTGTAGAGGTCGGCGAAGCTCAGCTCGCGGTAGATGACGGTCGCCACGAACAGCGCGTAGACCGCGGCCACCACGGCCGCCTCGGTGGGCGTGAACACGCCCATGCGCAAGCCCACGAGGATGATCACCGGCAGCATCAGCGCCCAGCCGGCCGAGCGTGCGGCCGTCACGATCTCGCGCGCCGACTTGCGCGGCGGCGGATCGATCTTCTCGTGGCGCACCAGCCAGGCCCAGGTGACCCAGAGCGCCCCGCCGATGAGCAGGCCCGGCACGATCGCCGCGAGGAAGAGCTTGGAGATCGAGACATTGGCCGCCACGCCGAAGATCACCAGGCCGATGCTCGGCGGGATCACCGGCCCGATGATGCCGGTAGCCGCGATCAGGCCGCCGGAGCGCGCCTTCTCGTGTCCGGCCGAGACCATCATCGGCAGCAGCAGCGCAGTGAGCGCGGCCGCGTCAGCCACTGCCGAGCCCGACAGCGCCGACAGCAGGCAGCCGGCCATGATCGTCACGTAGCCCAGGCCGCCGCGCACATGGCCCACCAGCGCGAGGGCGAGATCGACGATGCGGCGCGAGAGGCCGCCCACGTTCATGATCTCGCCGGCGAGCATGAAGAAGGGCACCGCCAGCAGCGGAAAGCTGTCGGCGCCGCCGATCAGGTTCTGCGCCAGGATCTGCGCATCGAACAGGTCGAGCTGCCACATCAGCGCCACGCCGCTGACCAGCAGTGCAAAGGAGATGGGCATGCCGATCGCCATCGCGATCAGCAGCGAGCCGAGAAAGACGGCGATGGTCATTTGCCGCGCTCCTTCTGCGAGACATGCACCGCTGCGGGAGAGCCTTCCGCGAGCACCTGTGCGAGCACGGTCGCCTCCTCGGACTCCTGGATCGCGACGAGCTCGTCATCGGCAACGCGGCCGGTGAGAAGGCGCACCAGCTCGAAGACCAGGAGCAGCGCCGCCAGCACGGAGAACACCAGGCCAGAGGCGTAGACCACGGCCATCGAAGCGCCCGTGACGGGGGCCTCCACGTCCCAGTTGATCTTCGTCTGGGCCAGGCAGCCTTCGAACAACAGCCACAGCACGTAGAGCATCGTCAGCTGGCTCAGTCCGAGGCACAGCCTGCGGCCCAGCGGCGGCAACTTGGCGACCACCATGTCCACACCGAGGTGTGCACGTTCGCGCAGCGCGACCAGCGCGCCGAGGAAGGTGATCCAGATGAAGAGCCAGCGCGAGACCTCCTCGGACACGGTGATGCCCGAGTTGAGGCCATAGCGGAGCACCACGTTGCCGAACACCAGCAGCACCATCACCGCGAGGCAGGCCGCGATGAGCGCCTCCACGGCCCGGCAGGCACGGTCGATCCATCGATTCATGTTGTTTCTTCTTGTCGAAGGAAACCCGCCCGCGGCGGGCGGGCGGGTTGGGGGTGGGTGGATGGGTGTGGCCTACTGCTTCGCGTCGCGGACGATCTCGACCAGCGCGCGCAGCGCGGCCAGGTAGGACTGGGGTCCGAGCCCCTGCACCGTGCCGCGCACGGCCGGCGAGATGATCGAGTGCGCACGCCACGTCTCGCGGGCCGCGATGTTCGACATGTGGACCTCCACCACCGGGAACGGCATGGCCTTGATCGCGTCGTGCAGCGGCACGCCGTGCTGGGTCAGCCCGGCAGGGTTGACCAGTGCGCCCTGCGCGTCGTCGATGTGCTCGTGCAGGAAATCGACCAGCGCGCCTTCGTGGTTCGACTGGATCGTCTCCACCGTGATGTCGAGTTCGCGCGCGAGCTTGTCGATGCGCGCGTTGATCTCGGCCAGCGTCGTGCTGCCGTAGATGTGAGGCTCGCGACGACCGAAGAGGTTGAGGTTGGGGCCGTGAAGGACGAGGAATTTCATGATGTTCGACCGGTTCCCTTCGCTCACTGCTTCGCGCCCCGGATGCGCGCGAGCTCGTCGTTGTAGAGCTTGACCGTCGCAGGCTCGTACTGAGTCGCGAACTTGTCGATCACCGGCTGCGTGATCTCGCGCATGCGCACCTGCTCCTTCGGGCTCACTTCGTTGAACTGCGACCCCTTGGCCTGAAGCTCGCCGACCGCCTTCTGCGCCGCGGCGCGGCTGACCTGCCGCTGGTAGCTGCGCGCCTCGTCGGCCGCCTCGCGCATCCACTTCTGTTCAGCGGGGGTGAGCTGGTCCCAGAACTTCTTGCTCACGAGCACGATGTTGGCCGCATACACGTGGTTGGTGGCGCTCACGAACTTCTGCACTTCGTAGAACTTGTTCGACAGGATCACGGCGAACGGGTTCTCCTGGCCGTCGACCGCCTTCGATTCGAGCGCGCCATAGAGCTCGGCGAAGGGCATCGGCACGGGGTTGGCCTTGAACGCCTTGAAGGTGTCCAGGAACACCGGGTTCGGGATCACGCGGATCTTCAGCCCCTGGAGGTCTTCGGCCTTGGTGATGGGGTGCTTGCTGTTGGTCACGTTGCGGAAACCCAGGTCCCAGTAGCCGAGCGCCACCAGTCCCTTCTCGGGCAACTTGGCGATCAGCGCCTGGCCGAGCGGGCCGTCGAGCAGCTGGTCGGCCTGCTCGAAGTTCGCGACGGCGAAGGGAAAGTCGATCAGGCCGAACTCCTTGACGATCCCCGCGAGCGAGGTCGTCGCCGGTGCCGACATCTGCTGCACGCCGCCCTGCAACGCCGACTGCTGCTGCATCTCGTTGCCCAGCTGATTGGCCGGGAATTCCTGCACCTTCATCTTGCCCCCGCTCTTGGCCGCGAGCAGTTCGGCGAAGCGCTTCACGCCAAGGCTCACCGGGTGGTCGGTGTTGTTGAGGTGGCCGAAGCGGATGGTGCGCTCCTGCTGGGCCCACGAGGGCGCGGCAAGGCCGATGCAGAAACCAGCGATGGCGAGGGTGCGAAGAAGTTTCACGAGGTTGACTCCAGGAAGGAAACAGAGAGGCGGTGCGTGGACCGTGGTGCCCGAATACTAGAAATTTCCGGAAAACATTTCCACTATGGAAATCCCTTCCCTGCTTCTGCTAGAGTTCACTCCGTCGCGAAGGACGCCGCGACGTGCAACCGGGAGATTCATATGAGCGAAGTGCTGGGGCGCAGCTTCAAGGTGCTGGAATATCTGGCGAACCATCCGGAAGGCGTGGCGCTGTCCACGCTCGCGGCCGACCTGCAGATTCCGCTGAGCGCCTCGCATCGCCTGCTGACCGAGCTGATCCGATACGCCTACGTGCGGCAGGAGGCGCGCGACGGCCACTATGTCCTGACCATCAAGCTCGTCTCCATCGGCCTGTCCTTCCTCAGCAACTCGGGCGTCGTGGACGTGGCGCAGCCCTTGCTCGACCAGCTCGCCAAGGCATCGGGCGAACTCGTGCGGCTCGCGGTGGTGGACGGCGACGACCTCACCTTCGTCGCCAAGGCGCAGGGGGCGACGCACGGCCTGCGCTACGACCCCGACATGGGCCTGTCGGTGGCGCTGTCGTGCAGCGCCGCGGGGCACGCGTGGCTCTCTACCCTGGCCGATGACGATGCGATGGCACTTGTCGCAAAGAAGGGCCTGGGCAAGCCCGAGGATTTCGGCCCCAAGGCACCCACCACCCTCAAGGCCGTGATGACCTACGTGAAGGCCGCGCGCCAGCGCGGCTTCAGCATGATCAACGAAGTGTTCGCTCCCGGCATGACGGCCATGGCGGCACCCGTCTGGGGCAACGCAGGTCAGGCCATCGGCGTGATCACCATCGCGGGTCCGGCCGTACGGCTCACGCCGCAGCGCATGGAGGAGCTCGGTTCCACGTTGATGCAGGCTGCCGCCGATGTCGCGCGCGCCAGCGGTGGATCGGCGCTCTTCAGGAAGCGGGCGTAGCCCCCTTCTCTTTCTCGATCTCCATGGTCTGCGCCTGCCATCGGGCAGGCGCCGGCCTTAGAGCACCGGGGCACCGAAGCCACGAAACCCCTGCGCAGCGCGGCAAGCAACGCCCATCCCGCATGTGCGTCATGCCCTTGCCTGAGATGCAAGCCCATCACTGAACGCGCGCAGCACCTCCCACAGGCACTCAAGGCACTATATTTGCCCGGTGCCTGCCTCCACCGCTTCCACCCCGTTCGACTACGCCCGTTTCGTCGAGGATCTCAAACATCGCATCGACGGTGCGCGGCTGTCCGCCGCACGCGCGGTCAACCGCGAGCTGGTGGGGCTGTACTGGGACATCGGACAGGCCATCCGCGAGCAGCAGGCACGTCGCGGCTGGGGCGACGCGGTGGTCGACTGGCTGGCGCGGGATCTCCGGGCATCATTCCCCGGGACCGCCGGGTTTTCGGCAGCGAGCCTGTGGCGCATGCACCAGTTCCACGAGACCTACACCGAGCCGGAATTTCTCGCACAACTTGTGCGAGAAAAGGGCCGCGATGCACCGCGCCCACGCGGTTCGAGCGCCCGATAGCCGCGCTGCCGCGCTAGCTCACGCCGCGCACCGCCGACACGGCAGCACGCAGTGCAAGCAGGTAGCTGTCCAGCCCGAAGCCGCAGATCTGGCCCTTCACGATGTCGGCGAACACGGAGTGGTGCCGAAACTCCTCGCGCGCATGGATATTGGACATGTGCAGCTCGACCACCGGTACCGTGAGGATCGCCAGCGCATCCCGTATGCCGTAGCTGTAGTGCGTCCATGCGCCCGCGTTGATCAGGACCGCGTCGACGCCGTCGGCGAAGCCCTGATGGATGCGCTCGCACATGGCGCTTTCGCTGTTGGTCTGAAAACTCTCGACCTCCGCGCCCAGCTCCCCGCCGAGCGCCTGCAGCTTCGCGTCGATCTCGGCGAGCGTCGTGGTGCCGTATTGCTTCGGATCGCGCTTGCCGAACATGTTGTGGTTGATGCCGTGGAGCATGAGGATCTTCATCGGGTCTCTCCTTGTTGTCGCGGCCTCAGACCAGCGGGATGGTCATTCGCTCGATGACCGGACGGGTGTCGGGGCGCACGCCGCGCCACCACAGGAAGGCTTCCGCCGCCTGCTCGACCAGCATGCCCACGCCGTCGGCGAGCTTGGGAACGCCTGCGTTCTGGGCCAGCCGCAGGAAGGGCGTCAGGCCCTTGCCGTAGGCCAGTTCGTAGGCCAGCCTGGCGTTCTGGAAGGTCTCCGCCGGCACAGGTGGCAGCTCGGCCTTGAGGCTGGCCGAGGTGCCGTTGATGACGATGTCGAATCGCTCCCCGGCCAAGTCTGCATAGGCGCAGGCATGCACGGGGCCATGCGCTGCGAACTGCGCAGCGAGGTCGACCGCCTTCGGCAAGGTCCGGTTCGCGAGCACCAGTTCGGCCGGCTGCTGCGCGAGAAAGGGCAGCAGGGCTCCGCGCACCGCACCACCCGAACCGAGCACCAGCATGCGCGCGCCCTTGAGAGAGAAACCCAGGTTGCTCTGGATGTCCCTGGTCAAGCCCACGCCGTCGAAATTGTCGGCAAGGATGCGGTCGCCTTCGAACTTGAGTGCATTGGTGGCACCGGCCAGCTCGGCACGCTCCAGGCGCTCGGTCGCCAGGGTCAGTGCCTGCAGCTTGAACGGCGCCGTCACGTTCAGGCCGAGCCCGCCCGCCTTGCGAAACGCGTGCACATCGTCCGCGAAGCGCTCGAGGGAGCCTTCGATGGCGCCGTATTCGATGTCCTGGCCGGTCGCCTGCGCAAAGCTGCCGTGGATGAACGGCGACTTGGTGTGGCCGATGGGATTGCCGATGACGGCGTAGCGGTCGGTCATGCTGCCCTCCTGCTCATGCGCTGTAGAGGACGCCGTCGGCCTGCATCTCGGCGATCTGGGCGGCGTCGTAGCCCAGGCTCGCGGCGATCTCGGCGTTGTGCTCGCCGAGTTCCGGTGCCACCTGCGTGATCGAGGTGTCGCCTCCGGACATGCGGAAGGGCAGGTTGGGCAGGCGGATCTTGCCCAGCACCGGGTGCTCCTGCTCCACCACCATGCCGCGCGCCTGGATCTGCGGATCGGCCAGCACCTCGTCGATGCGCTGAACCTTGGCACAGGGTACGTCGATGCCGTCGAGCATCTTCAGGATCTCGGCCACGGGGCGCTGCGCCACCCAAGGACGAACCACTTCGAGGATCTCCAGGCGGCTCGCGTTGCGTCCGGCCGCATCGTGCAGGCGCGTGTCGCTCCCGAAGCCGGCGGGTCCGCCGTTCTGCTCGACGAGAGCGGCGAAGCGCTTCCATGCATCGTCGACCTGCGCCGCAATCACGAGGTCGCCGTCCTGCGCGCGAAACACGCCGTACAGCGTCGAATTGGGCATGTCGTGACCGGTCTGCACCGGTACCTCCTTGCCGCCCGACAGGGTGTAGCACTGCACCGCGTATTCGTGCATCGACACCAGCGTGTCGTACAGCGCCATGTCGATGTGCTGTCCGCGGCCCGACTTCACGCGGCCCAGCAGCGCGGCGTTGATCGCCGCCACCGCGTGGATGCCGGTGTACATGTCGCCCAGCGAGATGCGCAGCAGCGGCGGCGCCTCGCCGGGATTGCCGACCATCTGCATGATGCCGCTCTTGGCTTCCGCAATGAGACCGAAGCCGGCGCGGTGCGAGTCCGGTCCGGTATGGCCGTATGCGGAGATCGAGCAGTAGACGAGGCCGGGGTTGGTCTCGGCCAGTTCCGCGTAGCCCAGGCCCAGCTTTTCGAGCGCGCCGGGGCGGTAGTTCTCGACGAAGACGTCGGCGCTGTCGACCAGCTTCTTCATCAGCGCGCGGCCGCGCGGGTCCTTGGTGTTGACCGACAGGCCTTTCTTGCCCATGTTCTGCTGCAGGAAATAGCCGCTGTGGTCGCCGACGAACCAGGCATGCTGCCGGCCGGCATCGCCGGAGCCGGGGCGCTCCACCTTGATGACTTCGGCGCCCAGCGCGGCCAGGCACCGACCCACGTAGGGACCGGCAAGGAAGTGGCTGTAGTCGATGACGCGCATTCCCGCCAGGGGCAATGCCTGCTGTGCCGCCGCGTTCATGCCGGCCTCCTGGGCACCATCACGCGATGCTCGCCCTTCTGCACGACTTGGTCGCGCTGGTTGATCAGTTCGGACGGCAGCACCAGGATGCCCCAGCCGGGCTTGCTCTTCGATTCGCGCTTGGACTCGACGCGGAATCTCACCCGCACCGTGTCGCCGAGCTTGATGGGCGCGACGAAGCTCCACTCCCAGCCCAGCGACATGCCGGGCATGAAGCGCATGTCGCTCTTCGTCTTCAGGCCGTCGGCGATCGAGAGGCCGAACAGTCCGTGGGCCACGCGGGTGCCGAAAGGCGTGGTGCGGGCGTAGGCCTCGTCGGTATGCACGGGCGTGTGGTCGCCAGTGAGGTCGGCGTAGGCCATCACGCGGGCTTCCGTCACTTCGTACGGCGGGCTGATGCATTCCTCGCCGACGACGGCGTCGTCCCAGTACTTGTCTTCGATGGTGAGTGTGTTCATTGCGTAGGTCTCCGGTTCGATCAGGTTCAGGCGCGTGGATCGATCGCCAGCGCCTTGGCCACGGCGCCGGGGCTGGCCTGGATGAATTCGACGGCCAGGCCATCGGGCAGGCGCAGCCAGTTGCGGCCCTGCGGCATCTCGGTGACGCCGAAGGCCTTTGCGGCGGCCAGTGCGGCCTCGAGGTCTTCGCACATCACGCCCAGGTGGCCCAGCCGACCTTCGGGGCCGTCGTGATCGGGCTTGGCCATGAACTGCATGCCCCCGAGCGTCCAGTACTGGATGGGCTCCTCGACGGTGCCCTGCACTTCCCGCATGGTCATGCCGCACACGTCGTGGAAGAACTTGATGTGCCAATGGATGTCGCGCACCCAGATGGCGACGTGCTCGACGTAGGCTTTCGGTATGGCACGGGTGTTCATTTCGCCTCCATGCGGCGTTCGATGCCCTTGATCGCGGCGACCAGCGTCTGGTTGACGGGCGTCGGTATGTCGTATTTCCGGCCGATGCGCACGACCGCGCCGTTGATGAAGTCGATCTCGGTGATCGAGCCCTTCTCTAGGCTCTGCAGCATCGAGGTCTTGAATTCGTAGGGCAGACCCTCGGCAGCCATCACCCATGCGTCGCGCGGGGCCTTGATCGAAAGCTTCACCCCGCCGGCCTCGGCAACCGTCATCGCTTCGGCCACCGCGGCGATGGCCGTGGCTTCGATCTCCGGCACCGCGTAGAGGCTTCCGTAGACCTGGCCGGTGATGCCGCTGAGCGCACCGGTCGCGACGTTGATCAGGAGCTTGTCCCACATCGCGCCGAGGATGTTGCCGCTGACCTCGCACGGCAGCTCGGCGCGCTCGAACTCGGCGGCGATCGCCTTGGCGCGTTCGCTGATGCGGCCGTCGATCTCGCCGATCACCGTGCGCTTGCCCTGCGTGCCGGCAATGACATGACCCGCAGCGAGCATCACGCCGCCGACGTAGGTCTTGCCGGCCAGCACATGCCCCGCGCCCACCACCTCCGAGAGGATTTCTTCATGGCCCATGCCGTTCTGCAGCGACATCACGGCCGTGTCGGGCCCCACGATGTTTCGTGCCCCTTCGATGGCTGCTCGCGTGTGGAAGGACTTGACCAGCACGATGAGGAGGTCCGGGGCCTCCAGCTTCGCGGCGTCGAGCGCGGCGCGTACCCTGACGACACGCTCCGAATCGCCGACCTTCATGCGCAGGCCGTCGCGGTTGATCGCGTCGACGTGGGCCTGGTAGGGGTCGATCAGTGTGACGTCGGACCCCGCGGCGGCAAGGGTCCCGCCGATGGCGCAACCCAGGGCGCCGGCGCCGAGAAAATAGATCTTCATGTGAGTCTCCGTTCGGAATGACCCGACGATAGGCTCCGGCACCCATGTTGCCCATAGCATGCCTGCCATGATCTACATTTCATATTGAAATGGAGGTGCGGCTTGGACCATGACGACGACATCGAAGGCGACGCGTCCCTTCTCAGCATCAGGCTGCTGCGCCTGTTCGACCTGCTTTACAGCACGAACAGCGTGACGCGGGCGGGCGAGGCCATGGGCCAGAGCCAGCCGACCGTGAGCAACTGGCTCGGCCGCCTGCGCCGGCAATTGGGCGACGATCTTTTCGTTCGCACCCCCACGGGCATGCAGCCCACACCGCGCGCGCAGGAGCTGATCGTGCCGGTGCGGGAAGCCCTGGCCGCACTGCGACGCGTGGCCGCGCCTGCAGAGCCCTTCGACCCGTCGATCGCGACACGGCGCTTTCGCATCTGCATGACGGACGCCAGCCACATCACCCTGCTGCCGCGCCTGCTGGCGCACGTGCGGGCAGTCGCGCCCGGCGTTCGCCTGGAGGCCGCGCGCATCGACGAGCAAACCGCCCAGGCGCTGCAATCGGGCGAGGCGGACCTCGCGATCGGCCTGGTGCCCCAGCTGGAATCGGGCTTTTACCAGCAGGTCCTCTATCCACAGGACTGGGTGTGCCTGGTGAACGCGCGCCATCCGCGCATCGGCGCCAAGGGATTGGGCCTGCGCGAGTACAAGGCCGAGGCCCATGTCGGCATCGTCGGGGGCACCGGTGTGCTGCTGCTGGAGGCGGCACTGCAGCGGCAGAAGGTCGAGCGGCGTGTCTTGCTGGAGCTGCCGGGGTTTCTCGGGCTTGCGGCCGTCGTGTCCACGACCGACCTGATCGCTACCGTGCCGCGCCACATCGGCGAGACCCTCGCGAACTCGAATCCCGGCGTCCTGAAGGTCCACGATTGCCCGGTGCCGGTACCGCCCTTCACCGTCAAGCAGCACTGGCATGCGCGCTATCACCAGGACCCGGCCAGCCGCTGGCTGCGCGCGTCTTGCGAAGCGCTGTTTGCTTCGAAGAGGGTCAAGGGCAGGTCGAGCAGCTAGCTGAGGCGCACGCCGCTCCCGCGCCCGAGCTGCAACCATCACCCCCAGTGGCAGCGGGCCTGCGAGCCCTGTCAGTTCTTCAAACTGCTCGCTGGATCTCCGGTGCCCCTCATGGGGTTCGAGGCTGCGATGCGGCGGCGAATCCGCGAGTTGAGGGGCTCACTGTAGAAACGAGCGATGCCTTCGCCCACTCCCAGCGTCAGGATCAGGAAGGCGCTGAGCAGGAACATCTTCTCGTCGCCATCGGCCAGCCGGGGCGGGAACATGGTCCGCAAGCCTCCCAGCAAGACGAGGTGGAACAGGTAAAGCTCATAGCTGCGCCGCCCAAGCCATTCGAATGCACGCCCCAATCCCATGCGAGTGCTGGTCTCTCCACCTGATCGATCGCTTGTACCGAGCAGCAGGATGGCGGTGCCGAAGGACATCGCAGTAACGCCCAGGACATTGCTCTGCGAGATGGGCCAGTAGAGGTAGAGGAAGACCATGGAGGCTGCCGTGCCGATCTGAAGCAATCCTCTTGCACGCGCAGTGAGCGTCACACGTTCGGCGAGCAAGGCCATGCAGCAGCCGACAGCGATGCCGTCAAACGATGCGAAGTAGGCGTAGAGGAATCCGGCTTCATCGCCCTGGTGCATCAGGCGGTAGACCGGCGCGAACGCGATCAGCGTCGTCCAGAACAACAGCAGGCGGCGTTCCTGGCGCATCGCCACGCAAAGAATCGGAAAGCAGAGGTAGAACACTTCCTCGACCGACAGGGACCAAAGCACGCCCAGCGCATAGTTGACCCACCCGTAACGATCCAGCAGGACGTTCATCCAGAAGGTCAGGGAGGCCAGGTTGACGAGCCAGAGGGAGATCGGCGCTCCCGAGCCCGGGCGGTTCTGGAAGATCGCGATGCCCGCCCAAGCCAGGAGGTTGACGACCACCAGCAGAAGCAGGAGACACGGCACGATTCGGGCCACGCGCATGCCGTAGAACTCCAGCGGCCTGATCTTTTCGAGGGCACCCCACCGCCTCTTGGCATTCGACGTGATCAGGAAACCGGAGATGACGAAGAACATCGTCACGCCGTAGTTTCCGTTGCGAACCAGCGCTCGCACCGCCTCCCAGCCCATGGCACGTGCAAGGAGCGTGTCCTCGAGCCGATAGGCGATGTTGAAGTGGTGCAGCAGAACGAGCAGGATCGCAATGCCCCGCAGCACGTCGATCCGCGCGCTGCGTCGATCGTCGCCGACGGCGGTCACTTCGCCGTGGGACCGAGAAGTGCAGGCAGCGTCGGCAGGAGCGAATCACGTACACGCAAGCCGGTGGGCGGCGATGCCTTCTTCTCGTCCTGGTCCAACCGTGCAAACACGAAGGATTTCTTTCCCTTGGTGATCCAGCCCACGTACCAGCCGTATCCATGCGCCTCGTCGCTGGAACCATCGGGCATCTTGGGGTAGGCCGTGCCGGTTTTTCCATGCGCAGTCCATCCGTCCGGCAGTTCGATGGCCTCGATGGTCCGGCGCGTCATCTCGGACGCGCCGCGCGATACGGGCAACTGGTCGTGGATCAGCTTTCTCACGAAGCCGATCTGCTCCAGAGGCGAGATTTTCAGGGAGGACGAGACCCAGGACCGCTCCAGTCCATTGTCTTTCCCTGGGTCGCCCGATACGTCGGCGTTGCCGTACGCGAAGTCCTCGGCATAGCGCACAAATCGCTCCTTGCCCAGTGCATACGTCACCCTCTGCGAGAACCAGAACACCGAGTACTTCAGCCAGCGCTGGGGATCCGTCGGCTGCTTCCAGCTCTCGTTCCATGCGGGATAGCCTTCGCGAAAGGGCAGCACGGGCGCATGCTCGTTCTTCAGGAATCCGGAATCGAAGCCCATCAGGGCAAGCGCGATCTTGAAGGTGGACGCAGGCGTGACCCTTTCGTCGCACCGCCCCTGCTTGACGACGAACTCACCGGTGTCGGCATCCACGATCACGGTACATAGCGTCCGGGCATGCGCCACGGGAGCCGCAAGCAGCGCGGCAATACAGAGGGGAACGGTGGGAGCAAGGCGACGCAGTGTCTTCATTCGATGTCGAGTTCGCAAAGGGGTTGGATGATGGCGACGTGAACCGGCCGTCAGGCACGATGCCCTGCGGCAATGCCCTGGAGCGCGTTTCGGATGTTGGTGGTGTCTTCGGCCAGTGCTGCTGTCCCGCTGGAGTTGAGCAGCACCATCGTGAAGCTGCGTCCCGAAGAGCGCAGGCGCATGACCAGGCAGCGCCCTGCCGCATCGATGAATCCCGTCTTCGACAACTGGATGTCCCAGCCTCGCTGGCCGACGAGGGGATTGGTGTTGCGGTATTCGATCTTCCTGCCGTCGATGTCGATGGTGTCGGCGGCGATCGTGGTTCCCTGCGCGATGGCCGGATAGCGCGAGGCTGCAAGGGCCACCACAGCCATGTCGGCCGCAGTGGAAGTGTTGCGCGCGGAAAGTCCCGTGGGCTCGCTCAAACTGGTATGCGCCAGACCCAGTGCGGATATCTTGGCTCGCAGCGCCGCCTCGAACGCGGCCATGCCTCCGGGATACCGCCTGGCGAGCGCATAGGTGGCACGATTGTCCGAAGACATGAGCGCAAGCCGCACGACCTCCCTGAAGGGCAGGTTCGTTCCCACGGGAATCCCCACGCGCTCGCTATCCGCCCCGCCGGCATCGATTGCGTCGATGCTGACCATGGCTTCCATGTCGGGCCTCGCGTCGAGTACCACCATGGCGGTGACCAGCTTGGTCAGCGAGGCGACGGGCGCGACTTCTGAAGCGTTCTTCTGCAACAGCACGCTTCCCGAGCTGTCGTCGATCAACAAGGCGTGATTCGATCGGATCGAACCACCAAGTGCCTTGATCGCGTCATCGGGGGCGTGCGCAACCGCATCGTGGACGGGTTCCGCCCGGAGCGTGACGAGCGCAACGCCTGCCGCCAGCACCGCGAAGGTGGCGGCAGGAACAACGGCCCTCCAATGCGGCGAGCGATGACCTGGACGCACCAGTTGCCGGATGCGGTCCGAAAGCTCGCCTCTGCCGGCAAATTGCCCGAGGAACGGCGTCGGCGCAGAGCCGGGATCGAGATGGCTCAATTGCTCCAGCGCCAACGCGAGCCGGCGAGGTTCACCGAGATAGCTGGCTGCGAGTTCATCCGCGATCTTTTCCCTCTCAATGCGGATCTCGCGGGACAACCACCACACGACCGGGTGGTAGAACAGCAGGGCTTCCACGGCAACCTGCAGCAGGTTGAACAGGTAATCGAAGCGCCTGATGTGGGCAACCTCATGCGCCAGCAAGGCCTCGAGCAAAGGGGCCGGCATCTGCGTCAGCAATGCGGCGGGCAGCAGGATGACCGGGCGCCACCAGCCCACGGTGAGCGGCCGTTCGAGCCGGGGCACGATGCGCAGCGAGATGTGGCGGCGAATGCCCCAGTGCGCGGCCATGCGCAACACGTGCGTCTGCCATTTCGCATCTTCCCGGCCACGATGGCAGGCGGCTGCGCGAGCGACCCAGAGCAGCCCGGAGGCGAGGCGTATCGACATGGCGACAACGCCAAGCAGCCAGGCCGCCACCAGCCAGGGCATGAAGCCGCTCGGGAAAGCGGCCGGCCATCCATCCCAGTTCCTGACGCCCCATGCGTCAGGGGCTGCCGCGCCGGTGCCGAGGTACCGGTACGCGTCGAGGGCGGGTATGGCGACGCAAAGCATCAACGCTCCAAGAAGCAGCGCATAGCGGGTTTGCGGTCTGCCGTGGCGCAGCGATCTCAGCAGGACGGCGGTTGCCATGCCGAGCAGAGCGCCCTTCCACACGAAATGCAGCAGCGCGTGACCCAGGGCGTCGACGACGCCGAGGGGCAGATCGCTCACTGGTCCTCTCCGTGCAGGATCTGCCGTATCTCGGCACGCTCCTCCTGCGTCACGTGTCCTCGCAATGCGGCCAGAACCAGCGCCTTCCCTGAGCCGGCGAAGGCCTTGTTGATCAGCTCCTTGAGCAGATTGGTCTGAAGCGCGTTCTTCTTCTGGGCCGCCGCATAGACATGGGACCGCTCGCTCTCGTCGCGCCGCAGCAGCCCCTTGGCATGCATGAGCTGAAGTTGCCTCAACACGGTGGCGTAGGTTGCTTCGGGCCGGTCGGCCTGCACGGCCAGATGAACCTGCTTCACCGTCGCGGGGCCGAGTTCCCAGAGGACGCGAAGCAGGTTGAGTTCGGCCGGCGTGGGCTTGATCGGGCGATTTGACTTGGGCATGGAATCCGCCAACGGGGCGGGTCGATGTTTATCTAGAACAAATATTCTAGAACATCTTTTCTAGATCGATCCCTTCGCCTGAAGCCCTCGATCGATCGGCCTTCGAAGCATGCCGGCACGCGCGTCCGATGGCTTAATCTCTCGCCCGTCGCCGACCGAGTTCATATCCCATGAAACGCATTCGCCACCTTCTCGTTCTACTCGCCGCAGCCGCTTGCACCCACGCGGGCGCTCAGACGACGGGCGCCGCATCGCGCAGCGCCGTCGCCGAATCCAACGCCGCCGTGTTCAAGGCTTGCGCCGAGGCTGCGGCATCGAACGCCGCGTGTCCGCTCGACGCGACCTTCGGCCTCGTCCGGCTCGCGCCGAACAACGAAGTGCTGGACTTCAGGGTCTCGAACACCGTCCCCCTGGCGGTCGGCCAGGGCTACGGATGGGCCCTGAAGCTCAACCGCAAGAACGGCAAGGTGCGCGTGCTCGAACGCATGACGTTGCCGGAAGCCCCGAAGACATGGGGCACCGGCGGCCAGGCTCACGGCATGTCGGCGGACCGAAAGACGCTTTCGCTGGACGCGACCCTGACCGTCTACGACGGCACCATCTCGAAGGCCTGGGACGTGGTCAAGGGCGACCCTCCCGGCCGCTACCTGATCAGCGTCTACGTCGAGGGCTCCGCCCCCGTGCAGTTCGAATTCGAGGTCGTCGCTCCACGGTGACCACCGCCCCGCAGGCTCGGCCGCGCGCCGACGTCGGCGCCTTTATCGCGGCGCCTCGGCTGCAGCCACGAACGGGATCGCGTGCTCGACCGTGTCCCAGATGAAGCGGCCGGACGGGCTTTGCTGCTCCTCGACGATGTGCGCCACCAGGCCCGCCGCGCGCGAGATGACCGCGAAACCGCGCATCACGGCGGTGGGCACGCCGATCTCGCCGAGCAGGGCCGCCACGGCGCCCGTGGCATTGATCGTGATGGGGCGCCCCGCCACCGCGTCCACCGCCGCCGACAGGCGCTCGAGCGCGCGCACCTTGTCTCCGGGCAGTTCGGGCTCGGCACGTGCCATGTCGAGCAGCTTGTAGGCGCGCGGATCGACCGGCTTGTGCAGGTGATGGCCGAAGCCGGGCACCGCCGCCTTGAGCGCCTTGTGCTCGCGCGCGATCTCCAGCGCTTCGGCGTCCGCATCGGCGGCTGCGCCGATGCGATCGAGCAGGCCCGAGCAGTTCTCCATCGTGCCGACGAAGGAACTGCCCACCGCGAGCAGCCCCGCAGAGACGGCGCCCTGCAGGTTCTCGGGCGCGCTCATGTAGACCAGGCGCGTGGCGATGGCGCTGGGCGTGAGGCCGTGCTCCATCAGCACGATCAACACGGCGTCGGTGATGCGCAGGTCCACGCCGCGCGGCGTGCGGTTCAGGATCTGCTTGAGCAGCGCCTCGGTGAAGGTCTTCTTGCCGAGCAGGTCCTCGACGAGGTCGTCGTCCCGGTAGTGGAGGCTGGTGAGCGTATGGGTGCAGAGGCCCGTCACGGGCGTGGCTGGAGCGTCGGGCATGGCGTGGTCTTTCATTGGACGGTGGCGGTTGAAGAGGAAGAAGAGGTGGCCGAGGTGGCGGCCCCGCCGGCCACTGCGCGTTCGCGCACGGCCGCCTTGAGCACCTTGCCCACGGGCGAGCGAGGCAGGCTCTCGTAGAAGTGGACCTGCTTGGGCGTCTGCACGGGCCCCAGGCGTTCGCGCACGAAGGCGATCAGCTCGGCGGCCGAGACCTGCGCGCCGGGGCGCAGCTGCACGGCGGCCTGCACCGCCTCGCCCCACTTGTCGTCGGGGATGCCGAACACCGCGCACTCGTGCACGGCGGGGTGCTGGCCGAGCGCGTTCTCCACGTCCACCGGATAGACGTTGAAGCCGCCGGTGATGACGAGGTCCTTGAGCCGGTCCTTGAGGTACAGATAGCCGCGATCGTCGATCAGGCCGCGGTCGCCGGTGTGCAGCCAGTCGCCCACGAGCGTCTCGGCGGTCTTGTCGGGCAGGCGCCAGTAGCCGCTCATCACCAGGTCGCCGCGCGCCACCACCTCGCCGACCTCGCCTGCAGGCAGCAGCCGGCCATCGGGCGCCATGATGGCCACGTCGCTGTACCACGTGGCGCGGCCCACGGCCGCCCAGTTGCGCTCGTCCTCGAAGTCCTCGGGCCGCATCACGGTCAGGATCTGCGGCGCCTCGGTCTGGCCGTAGGTGGTGCCGAGCACCGAACCGAAGAAGTCGCGCACCTGGCGAATCTTCTCGGGCGGCATCGGCGCTCCGCCGTAGATCAGCCGGCGCAGCTGAGGGAAGTCGGCGCGCGATGCGCCCGGCAGCGCCATCAGCATGTAGACCAGGGTGGGCGGCATGAAGCACACCGTGCCCCCGCGCTCGCGGAAGGCCGTGCGCACCGCCTGCGCGCCGCCTTCCGCCAGCAGCACGTGACAGCCGCCCTGCGCCAGGATGGGCAGGAGATAGGTCGAGGTGCCGTGCGTGATGGGCGCGGCCACGATGTAGCGGTCGTTCGCGTCGAAGCCCCAGGCATGGATCTGGTTGACGATCGTGGCCATCCAGGCGCGGTACGGCTGGATCACCCCCTTGGGCGCGCCGGTGGTGCCCCCGGTGAACTTGATGGCCTGCGCAGCCTCGGGCGGCAGATGGAACGACGGCCGTGCGGCACCGGCATGGCGCGCCGTCAGCGACGCGACGGTGGGTTCGCCGGCCGCTGCTTCGCCGCAATGGATGCGCGCGCCCGGCGCGCCTTCGAGCAGGCCGGCGCAGCCTGGCTCGACGACGAGGATCGAAGGCTCGGTCGCGTCGACGATGCGGCGCAGCTCGGGGCGGGTGCTCTTCGGATTGAGCGGCACCCACACCTTGCCGCAGGCCAGCACGGCCAGCAGTGCCGCGATGTGCCCGGCGCTGTTGTTCGCGCAGATGCCCACGCGGCTTTGCGGTTCGGGGTCGAGGGCATTCAGTGCGGCGGCGAGCGCGGCCACCTGCGCGGCGAGCGCGTCGTAGCGGATCGGGCCCTCGGGGGCATCGATGGCGATGCGCTCGGGCCAGCGCTGGGCAGCACGCCAGAAGAAGTCGATCGGAAACATGCGGTGGAGGCTCCTTGTCGGCGTTGTCGGGGTTGAGCTTGGGGGTTGCCTTGGCTGCGATCTATTCGGCCTTGGCGCCCGAGGCCTTGACCACCTCCCGCCAGCGCTTGATCTCCGCCGCGGCGAGGGCGCGCATCTGCTCGGGCGTGCCGGCTTCGGGCGTGGCGCCCAGGTCCCTCAGGCGCTGGCGCACCTCGGGTGCGGCCATCACCTTGTCCAGCGCGGCGTTCAGGCGCTCGATCACCGGATGCGGCGTACCCGCCGGTGCGGCCAGCCCGAACCACGACTGCACGTCGAAGCCCGGGTAGCCCGACTCCGCCACCGTGGGGACGTCGGGCAAGAGCGGCGAACGCTGCGCGCTCGTGATGGCGATCGCGCGCAGGCGTCCGCCCTGCACGTGGGGTAGTGCCGAGGGCATGTTGTCGAACATCGACTGCACCTGCCCGCCCAGCAGGTCGGTGATCGCGGGTGCGCTCCCCCTGTAGGGCACGTGCAGCATCTTCAGGCCCGCCTTCATCTTGAACATCTCGCCGGACAGGTGGATGGACGAACCGCTGCCCGAGGAGGCGAAGGTGATGCCGTCGGGCTGCTCCTTCGCGAAGCGCAGGTAGTCGGCCACGCTCCTGATGGGCAGCTTGGGGTTGACCACCAGGATGTTGGGAATCTTCGCGATCAGGCCGACCGGCTCGAAGTCCTTCACCGGGTCGTAGCCGAGCCGCGCATAGAGCGAAGCGTTGATCGTGTTGGCGATGGTGTAGACGTAGAGCGTGTAGCCGTCCGCCGGGGCGCGCGCCACGGCCTCTGCGCCCACGTTGCTGTTGGCGCCCGTGCGGTTGTCCACGAGCACGGGCTGTCCGAGCTGCTCGCCGAGCCGCACCGCGACCAGGCGCGCGACCACGTCCGTGGCGCCTCCCGCGGCATAGCCGACCACGAGCTTGATCGGCTTGGACGGCCAGGCGGCGGGCTCGGCCCGTGCGGGAAGGGCCGCGCTGCAAAGCAGCGCGGTGGCAAGTGCCAGCAGCCGCCGGCGGGATGCGGTGGGGGGAATCATGTCGTGTTGTCTCCTTCGAGGTCTCGACGTCGGCGATGGCCCCTGCCAACAGCCCTGCATTTCGCAGGCGGCCGATGCGTCAGCGGGGAATTCTTCGGCAGGCCCGACCAGCGCACCAATCGAAACGTCCGGCAGGCGGACGTTTTGGGCACACTCGGAGGTCCCGCTCCCGCCCCGAGATCCACCGCATGCCGACCCGCCGCCCCTCCACCAACCTCGATCCCGAGCCCGCTTCGACGACCCCGGCGCGCGGCCGATCCGGCAGCGAGCAAGCGGAGGACGGCGGCGGCCGGACGCTTCGTCGCGGCCTGCAACTGCTGGACGCCGTGCTCGCGGCCGACCGCGAGGGACTCCGCGTGGTGGACCTGTGCCGCATCGCGCAGCTGGAGCGCGCGACGGTCCACCGATTGATCGCCACGCTGGTGGAGAGCGGCTACGTGGCGCAGCGCGGGCGCTTCCGCTACGTGGCGGGGCAGCGGCTGGCCGCCCTGGCGCTGAACGATGCGGCGCCGAACCTGGCGGCGCGCCTGCGCCCCGTGCTGGAACGGGTGAGCACGGCATGCGGAGACGCGGCCTTCGCCATCGTGCGCGAGGGCGCCGCCTCGCGATGCATCGCGAGGCACGTCGGAACGCACCCGATACAGATCCTCGTGATCCAGGTCGGAACCCGCCAGCCACTCGGCGTGGGCGCGGCGGGGCTGGCCCTGCTGTCGGCACTGCCCGACGATCAGGTGAAGGCCGCCATCGCAGCCAACGCGACGAGCCTGCCGCGCTACGGCGGGATGACGCCCGAGCGGATGGCGCTGCTGGTGCAGGCCACGCGCGAACGGGGCTGGTCGGTCATCGGCAACCATGCCACCGACGGCGTTCTCGCAGTGGGCATGGCGGTGCACAACGCCGACGGCGAACCCTCGGCCGCCATCAGCGTGGCATCGACCCTGGAGCGCATGCCGCGCGAGCGCCAGCAGCTGATCGCGCGGCTGATGCGAGACGCGCTTGCCGCGTTGCTACCGGCAGGGGTGTGAGCGCCGAGCCGGCGCGAAACGAACCTGATGCCTCGCCCTCACTGCGGCCGAAGCCGAGAGAGCTCCGCCCGCCCCAACGGCGTGATGCGCAGGATCACCGCGCCGCGCCCCTCGCCCTTGCCGGGCTCGGGAAGGTTGGCCTCGATCAACTGGGCGGCCACCAGCACGGCGGCCCGCTGTATGTCGGCCTCTTCGTGGATGGCCAGGGGAAAGGAAGCCTCCTCGATGCGCCGCAGAAAGTCCATCGGCATTGCAACTCCTCAACAGTTCACTCCGAGGCGGAACATAGGGATCGGCCCCGCCAGTTCAAGAAACGCAAGGGCCCCACGGCATGCGGCCTCCGGACAGGTCAGCTGCCACGGACACCGCGTCCCCGACCGGGGTTTCATGTTGAGTACAAAAGGATTAAACTCCACCCCGGACAGCCATTCTCTCCCTCCTCCCTCCACCGGCTGTCCATTTGGCCCGCTTCGGCGGGTTTTCTTTTTGGAGGAGGCAGGTCAGCGCATGGTGGGTCAAGCCCCAAGCGCTTTGCTGTCGGGGATGGCTGTTTCGGCAGGGTCACGAGGCGCCCACGGATGCCCATCGGCAGCGCGGTTCGACCGGTCCGAAGCAGATCACGACCTCGCGAGCCGGATACCATCAGAAATGGTGGCCGGCTGCGACATGGTGGCTGTGCGCGGTGGCCCCGGAATCGAACTGTCAGAACACCGTCAATCTGTGAATTCAACGCTCGGAAGAGCCCTGCTCCATCCATTGACCTGGGCAGCCCTCGGCGCGAGCCTCTTCACCACCCTCGCCGGTGCCACCGCGGGAGTGCAGGTGGAGAAGATCGGGCGGGACATGCCCGCGGCCGTTGCCCTGCCTGCGCCGGAAGCTGTGCTTCCTGCGCAGGCCGCGACCGACACCTCGGCAGCGGATGCCGCCGCGTTGATCGACCGGCGAGTCCGCGCAGTGCGTGCCCACTGGCCGATCGAGGACGAGTCGTTGCGGCTCGTGATCCTGCGTTGGGGCAACGCGGTGGGCGTCAGCGTGCAGTGGGACAGCACTCGCGACTACACGATCACGCCGGAGGTCCGTTCCGCGAGCTTCAGCGGGTCCTTCAAGGAGGCGCTGTTCCAGCTCGCGCAGAAGTACCAGATGCTCGATGCGCCCCTGCTGCTCGAGTTTTCGCAGGACGGCACCATCCTTCACGTGCGCGACCAGGAAAGCACCCGCTAGTAGCTTGCCGGCGTCACAGGCGATTCGCCCCTTAGCCTGCTGCAGCGTTTCTGTCGGCACCAGCGGATCAGCGAGCCAAGGAACCAGCAGCTGCTCCAGCCGTGCAGAGACGAGATGAGGCCGCGGGGAAGCGCGAGACGATGTCTTCCCGCAGGAAAGTTGTCCCATGGCTCTGTGGGAAACTTTGTGGATAACACAGGGACAACATCGGCGTTGCCAGCAATCATGCGGGTCGCCGCCAGAGTGCCTGTATTCGAGGCAATCGCCTCTTGACTTTTTGCCGTGACACGCTCGCTCCTGCTGCTGTCGCTTGGATATGTGCGCCCAGCGCGGTCTTCGGTCAATTGCAGGCGAATGATCGAACGACAGCTCCTCCCGCGCAGGAGCGCTCCCTCGTCGCTCGCCGTGCTCAGGCGAATCCGTAGGGACCCGCGAAAGCGCCGATGTGGCTCACGTGGCTGACCATGCCGTGGGCCTCGTCCCACAGGTGCAGCATGCAGCCGCGCGGTCCGATGTGCGACTGCGGCGGCGCGTCGGCGGCAAGCTGCAGATCGATCTCGGTGGTGGTGCTCGGGCAGGAACAGACAACGGTGCCAGCCCATCGGCGCAGCATCGTGCGATGCACGTGGCCGCACAGCACGAGTTCGACGTTGGGTGCACGGCGAACCACCGCCTCCAGTTGCTTTGTCTCCATGCAGCGGTAGATGTCCACGTAGGGGATCCCGCTGATGAAGGGCGGGTGATGAAGCATGAGCACGGTGGGCTTGGCGGTGTCCTGCGCGAGCGTGTGCGCCAGCCACTCGACCGCCTGCGCGTCGACGTGTCCGTGGTGCTTTCCGACGGGGCACGAGTCGAGCCCGATGAAGCGCACCGGATGGTCGTCCACGCACCAGTGCAGAGCGCCTTCGGCCGGCAGATAGGGCTGGTCCCGAAAGGCGATGCGGAAGTTCTCGCGGTGATCGTGGTTGCCGGGGATCACGAGGAAGGGAATGCGCGATGCCGAGAGCAGCTCGCGGACCATCGCGTATTCCTCGGGCCGTCCCTCGTCCACGAGATCGCCGGTGATCAGCAGCAGGTCGGGCACGCGGTCGAGCGTGTGCAAATGTGCAAGTGCTTCCGCAAACATCTGGTTAGAAGCTGCGACGCCTTGGTAGAGCACGCCTTCAGGCCGGATGTGCGGATCGGACAACTGTGCGATGAGCATGTGCTTCCTAGGGAGAACAGACCGCCATGGTGCAGCCGGGCGTGGAACGGGGCCATACGCCCGACGGCGCAACGGTGAAAGTGTCCGGAGCACAGGTGAGGCAGGTGCTTCGACGTCGAGGCTTGTGGGGGAGACCTTCGATCGCTCAGTGAGCGCCCGCTCGCGCCCGCCGGCACCGCTCACATGCCGGCGACGCCCTGCGCCAGAGCGAAGTCGAGCAGCACGCGGTCGGAAGGCTCCTCGGGCCAGGTGACCTGGGCGAGCCAACGATGGAAGGTCGTTCCCGCGATGCGGCTGGCCGGTCCGTCGCGCCGCCAGGCCCGCGCAATGGGCGTGGCGATCTGCGCGAGCCGTTCGGTCTCGAAGCGAGAGCGCATTTCCGCCTGCATCGCCTCGGGCATCTCCTTGTAGAGCGCCTTGGCCTTTTGCATCCGGTCGTTCTCCCACAGTTCACGGATGCGATGCATGCGGTCCTCGCCGCTCGCAGCGGGCGCGGCGCGTCCTTGCGCGAGGGCGGGCGCGGACGCGGGTTCGGAGACTTCGATCGCGCCTTTCACGCCTGCGTATCCCTTCTTGAGCGCATCCTTGAAGTACGCCGCCGGCGACTTGAGCGCCGGCAGCGACTGGCTGCGAAGACGCTGCTCTACATGCTCGAGCGTGCCGCGCAATTGCGCTTCGTCGGTGGTGGCGTACAGGTCCTGGGCTTCGTCCTGCTTGATGCCGAGCGCGATGAGCTTGCCGACCAGTTCGAGGTCGAAGACGTTGCGGCTGGGATCGTCAGCGGCGCCGAGCCGCTGCTGCACCTTGGGCAGGACGCGGAACTGGATCTCCTCGATGCGGCGCCCGCGCTTGTGCTCGATCAGTTCGAGACTGAAGTCCTCGCACAGGGCGTCGATCTCCGCGAGCGCCTTGCTGATCACGTCACGCTTGAGAAAACGGTAGTCGACCTCGGTGATGTCGCTGCGCCCCGTGAGAACCGCGGCCCACCACAGGACGTCCTCGCGCATCGACAGGCGGCTCGGCGAGGTGAGATAGCGCGCGCCGATCTCGTAGAGCACGGCCGCCGGATAGCTGCGCATCTGGCCGCTGATCTCCAGCAGCACGCGCGTGTACTGGTGCGGTTTCACCAGGCGTTCGCGGATCTCTTCCGGGTAGCGCCAGGTGATCGTGCACGGTCGCCCCCTGCCCTGCTCCTCGATCGTCACGGTGCCGAGCAGTTGTGACGACACCCAGCGTTTCAGGCCTGCGCCGCTGGTCGACCATTCGATGGTGGTCGCCTGCATGTCGCGCAGGTGAGACTTCAGCAGTTCGGTGTTGTTCGAGTTGAAGCGGGCGTCGCCGATGAGCTCGCTGAGCGCGAGCTTGTAGACGGGTTCGTCTACCCCCTGGCGCTGCGAGTGGTACAGCAGTGCGTTGTAGATGCGGCGGGACAGCAGGGTCAGCCGGCCGCGCTTGGGGCGGATGGCGATGGCCTCGTTGGCCTTCGCCACGCTCTGTTCGTCAGGGGCCTGCGCTGGTTTGGGCGGCTGTCGCGTAACTTCGCCGTCTTCCATTGGGGCCTCGTTCGGGGATATGCGGATTCACATCATGCCGCTGTTTTGTGAATCGGTCAATTTACAAAGCTACGAAAGCTCTCTTGAGACTTTGAAAGAGAACACTTGAGGAGGTTGAAGAATTGAGGGAGCTGTTTCTTCAGTCCTGACAAGGGTTTGGAAGCGTTTCTGTAAGTACGGTTGGGATTTGACGTGAGAAGTTTTGGGATTGAATGTGAGCTCGATTGGGGTTTGGGGATGTTTGGCGTGTGGATGGTTGGGATTTAGCGTGAGTGGACTGGGGGTGGTTGCACCCACGCTGGGGGTTGCCGGGGCCTGAAGCCCGTGAATTGACGGGGTCGGGGCTTCTCATCGCCCCCGAATGGCTGTCTCGAGCTCGATTCCGTTCACCTGAGAGGCGGCGGCGGGAGGACAATCCCAATCGATCTCACCTCGGTCCCCAAACGTTCTCACAATCGGAGTACGGCTCGGGGTGCCTGTATCGGCAGTTCTTGTTCATTCGACAGAATCCCATAGAATGGCTAAATTCTGTCGAATAAGGCTGTTCTTCATGGCATTGCCCGTCCCCGCCGGGGTTGGAAACCAGGTTTCCACACCCTCCCCCTCTTCCACCGTCGCTGCATCTCCCGAGCGCGCGCGCATCGATATGCCGCGCATCGCGGCGTTGGCTGTCCGCGCAGGCTCCATGGTCGAGCAGATCCGTGGGCGCCTGCTGGCACCCGAGGCGCGCAAGGTTGCGCCGGTGTATTCCACTGCCCAGTTGGCGGCCCTGTGCGGCGTCGACAAGGCACATGTGGCCTACCGCATCACCAAGGAGGATCTGCCCAGTGGCCGGCTGACGCCCGCTGGCGGCAAGCGCAACTTCGAGCTCAGCGAGCTCCGCGCCTGGACCCGCACGTACCGCGCGGACAAGATGCGACCCGCGGGCAAGAAGGCATTCACGATTGCGGTGGGTAACTTCAAGGGCGGCGTCGCCAAGACGACGACCGCCATGGTGCTGGCACAGGGCCTGAGCCTGCGCGGTCACCGGGTGCTGGCGATCGACACCGATCCGCAGGGCTCGCTCACGACCCTGCACGGTCTGCTGCCAGAGGCTGAGATCAGCGAGGACATGACCATTGCCCCGCTGTGCGACGGCAGCCAGTCCGACATCCGTTATGCGATCCGCTCGACCTATTGGGACGGGCTGGACCTGGTGGCTGCGGCCCCCTTCCTCTTCTCGGCCGAATTCGCGCTGCCCGCGCGGCAGATGCAGGAACCGGGTGCGCGGTTCTGGGACGTGCTCAACGCGGGCCTGGAGAGCGTGCGCGATCTCTACGACGTGATCATCATCGACACGCCTCCTTCCCTGTCTTATGTGACCATCAATGCGCTGTGGGCTGCCAACGGGATCGTGGTGCCGGTGCCGCCGTCCGGACTGGACTTCGCTTCCTCGGCGCAGTTCTGGTCGCTGCTGGCAGACCTGGGCGCGAATCTCGATGCGCAAGGCGGCGACATGGCCGGCAAGGCCTTCGATTTCCTGCACGTGCTGCTCAGCCGCGTCGATCCGAGCGATCCCGCCACGCCGGCGGTGCGGCAGTGGATCCAGGCGACGTACGGCGAGTACACGCTGCCCGTCGAAATCCCGAAGACCAGCGTGACGAGCAACAAGGCGGCGGAGTTTGCGACCGTCTATGACGTTCAGAAATACGAAGGCGCTGCCAAGACCTACAAGCGCGCGTCGGACGCCTATGACGCGTTCGTCGATCTGGTCGAGCAGTCCGTGGTGAGCAGCTGGGCAGACAAGGCACAGGTGCAATGAGGCAGGCCACCCATCGATTCACGAAGCTGCGGGCCCAGCGTGGAAACCAGGTTTCCAGCTTCGCATGTCTTGCCCGTCGGGTAGCGATCCAGACCGAAACCCGTGGACTGGTCAGGCGGCGGCATCTCGGCGGCGCGACAAATATCCACCAATGCCCGCCGACAGCGATGCGCATGTGGAAACCAGGTTTCCACGGGCAGGCATCAGTCCTGACCGGCCAGCTGGAACCCAACCTTCCAGTTCATTCAGTGCCGGCGGCCCGCCCGCCCGCACGCAGCCAGGGGCGCGCGGTGCGCGGTACCTGGAAACCAGGTTTCCACCGCCAAGGAGATTCCAATGGCTAGTACCCGCAAACGCCTCGAAGCCCTGACCGCGGGATTGTCGATTCCCGAACCAGCGCCTGCATCGGCGGCGCCCGCGGCCCCGGTTGCGGTGGCGCCGGTCTTTCCAGGTGCGGCAGCATCTGCACCCATGGAAACCAGGTTTCCACCGGCCCAGACTGGAACGATGGCGCCACGCACGGGGCCGGGCCAGATGCTGGCATTCCGCGGCCAGATGCAGGCAGTGGAAGGGGAACTTGCAGCCTTGCGCGAGCGCCTCCAGCAGCATGATGGATCGACGCCGACGCGCAAGCTCGACCCCAAGTCCATCCGTGCATCGCGATGGGCGAACCGCCATCCGGCCTCATTCGAAACAGCGGCGTTCGCCGCGCTGAAGGCAGACATCGAACAGGCGGGCGGCAACGTGCAGCCGATCCTGGTGCGCGCCCTGCCGGATGAGCCTGGCCAGTACGAGTTGGTGTTCGGTCATCGGCGCCATCGCGCATGCCTGGATCTCGGCATTCCTGTACTGGCGGCGATCTGGGTCGACGAGCTTGGCGACATCGAGCTGTTCACGGCCATGGACCGTGAGAACCGCGAGCGCACGGACCTGTCGGCGTACGAGCAGGGCGTGATGTACCAGCGCGCACTTGACGAGCAGCTATTCCCGACCCAGCGCCAGCTTGCTGAAAAGGTGGGGCGCAGCCACACCTGGGTGCGCAAGGCGCTGATGGTGGCTCAGCTGCCGTCAGCCGTGCTCGAGTGCTTCCGCAGCCCGTTGGAAGTGCAGCACCGCCATGCGGAGCAACTCAATGCTGCCCTCGACAAGGATCGCCGAAGCGTCCTGAAGCGCGCCGAGAAAGTCCGGGGCCTGAAGCTCGCACCCGCTGCGGTGGTGGCACGCCTGCTCGGCATGGAGACGGCGGCGAAACCGGAAAAGCTCGCGATCCAGAGCGAAGGCAAGACGGTGGGTTCCTGCCAGCGGGCCGTCGACGGGACCGTGACGCTGACGTTGCTGCCTGGTGCCATGTCCGAAGTGGCATCGGATGCACTGGTTCGATCCGTGGCGGAGACCCTGCAGCGGGTCCGCCTGCTGGGCTGACCGGGGCGCCATTGCGCCTTATGTGAGCACCGTTGGGAAACGAAGCGGGGCTTGGATGTCAGAAGGAGAGGGAAGGGCGCCGCCCTCTCTTCATCTGAATCGCTCGGCTGCGAGGGCGGGCAAGGCCGGCACAGCCATTGGCCGCATCGATAACGCTCCCAGCAAATCGAATGCGCCTATTCGCGCAACCAGGGGGGCTCCATCCTCATCCACGGCATATCGGGCGGAACATGGGGGCTTTGGCTCCTGTGTGCAGAGGGGATGCGAGCAGACGACTCGTGGCACCCCTCCATCTAATCTTGAGGCGATGCTTGCCGGCTGTGCCGCCAATGCCAAAGATGCGCTGGCCAGTCGAGCCGTCAACGCGCTTCCGCTGCCACGAATGCCTCAGCAGCCAGGTGCCAATGAACCTCGATCAAGGCGATCGCAATATCTCCGAGTTCATCCCATCCGCGCTGCGCCGACAACATCGATCGACGGACTCCGAGACATGAAAGCACTGGTTCTGGAAAAGCACACGAACTCAAGCTGCGAGCTCAACATGCCGCTTCAGGTGGGGCCGCGTGACGTGAAGATCTGCATGCACCGTGGATAGAGCACGGCTTCCCGGTTCGGAACATAAATCACGGCCGACCAGCTCCCGGACCAATAGCGCAAAACCTCCGAAGCTGGCTCGCCCGGTGGCGTCGTTCGGTATGTTTGCGCCCACTTCTCAGCGAATTCCTAAATCCCAAATAACCACACATTTCAAATCGGCGAGGTGGGGAGTTAATGCTGCGCCGTCGCTTGGCCTGGGCACTGCGTCGTTCTCGCATTGCGCCTGCAACACGTGCCGTGGAAAGATCGAGATCTAAGGCACGTGGCAGCGGGATTGTTCTTGAGGCGAAGAGGGCCCCGAAGACCGGCTCGCTCACCTGAGCTGCATTTGGTGTCGTCGGACTCGCCCAGTAAGCAACCCCGCATCTTTACGACCCCTCCAACTTCGTACGGCAAAACCTCCGCCAAGTAGCGGCGTGGCCTTGAACCCAAATACGCTGCTACGGCAACCACTTGCAGCACAAAGTGAACCTCGATGCTCAGTAGATGGCACATTCGTCCGCACGTCGGCGTGTCCATCACGGACAAGCCCCGTGAAAATATCCAAGCGAATCAACAAGTTAGCCCCCTCTCCGGTAGTGACCTGTCGAGATTGTCAGCAAGAACAACACAAATTATCATTGATGATTATGTGAGTCGCCATCGCTTCGCCTATCCGCCTACAAAGCCAAGAAGGGGAGCGAGCGATGATCCGGAGCGTCCGCGGTTCAGCGCGGCAGGTAGCATTCAGGAAAAGGTCATGCAAAGGAGGTCGCAGTGAGCACGAGGATCTGGAGAGGGGCCCCCGTTGGGCATGCATGCTGCGCGGTTGCCGCCGGAAGCTGTGCAGAGGAGCTGGCACGATGAGCTCTCATCCCGTTCCGACCCGAGAGGAACTCGCCAGCCTGGAAGACGACGAACTCGAGCGCCTGGCCATCGAGTGGCGCGCCCGCGCCTCGCGCGGTGCCCGGCAAGCCTACGGCGTGGCCCATGCGCTGGAGGTCGAGTGGCGCCAGCGCATCCGCGTGAGCCGCGCCCAGGAATTGCCGCCGCCCGTGGTCGAGCCACGCCGCTGGTGGAAGTTCTGGCAGACCCGGCCAGCATCCGAGGCGTCCTCCTCCCTGTGAAGCCGACCTCCCCGCGCAAGCTTCACCGCGGCCACTTCGCCTTCATGCGCGCGCTCGCGCAGGGCGTCGACGAGCGTGCCAGTTGGGACCGCTACCTTCGGCTGGAAGGCGAGCATGTCGACCTGCGGACGGTGCGCCGCACCATCGCCTGGATCCGCGACGCCTTCGCCGCGGCCGCGCGCCGCGAGCACAAGCCGGGCACGGCGCGCCTGATCCTGCTCGATCCCGAACGCTTCACCGCGACGCCGGCGTTGCCGAGCCTGGCCGAATTCGCACAAGCCGAAGGCCTGGAAGATTTCTCCGAGGCCGAGCAGATCGAGGCTTATGAGGCGGCGTTCGGGCAAGGCGGCGGCTCGGCCGGAGGCCGGCATGGGGGGGGCTCGCGCCGGGCGCGCGTCATCGAGCGCCAACTGGAGGCGCTGCACTGGCTGGAGCGCTTGGTCGCGCAGGACCCGCGCCCCGGCGACAGCGTGGCCGCCTGGCTGCACCCCGCGCTGGCGGAGCGGCTGGAACGCTCGGGGCTGGCGACGCTGGCCCAGTTGGTCGCGCACATCAACGACAGCGGCGCCCGCTGGTGGGTCGAGGTGCAGGGCGTGGGGCAGGGCAAGGCGGCACGCATCCTCGACTGGCTGCATGCCAACGAGCAGGTGCTGGGTCTGCGAGTGAACGCTCACGCTGCTGCACCCCGAGCCCAATTGAACCCATCCACCCTGGCGTCGGTGGTTCCGTCCGCGACCGCGCTGGTGCCCTACGAGAAATTCGTGCTGCCCGCGAACCTGAATGGCCGGGAGGGCGCCTGCCGGGCCCCACGTGAGCTCTGCAATCTGGTGGCAGCAGACGACCACGAAGCCATCGGCGCATGGCTCGCTTCGAAGGGGAATGGCGAGCCCCGGGCGCCCATGACCTCTACCCAGCGCTCCTACCGCAAGGAAGCGGAGCGGCTGCTGCTGTGGTCGGTCCTGGAACACGGCAAAGCCCTGTCCTCCCTCACCGGCGAGGACGCGCAGGCCTACCAGGCCTTTCTCGCGCAGCCGCCCGCCCGATGGTGCGGCGCGCGTCATCACCAGCGCTGGTCGCCGATGTGGCGACCGCTCGAAGGCGCGCTGACGCCGGCGGCGATGCGGCAGTCGCTGATCATCCTGCGAAGCCTGTTCGCCTTCCTGGTGGAGCAGGGCTACGTGACGGGCAACCCTTTCTCGCAGTCGGTGCTGCCGCCGGATGCGCAAGGCCGCCTCGGGGCGAACCGCATGCTGAGCTTCGCGCAGTGGGACCACGTCGACGGACAACTGCGCAGCCACGTGGACACCGAGCCCGGCCGCCGCCTGCGCAGGGGCATGCGCTGGCTCTACGCGACCGGGCTGCGCCTGTCCGAGATCAGCGAAGCGCGCTGTGGAGACCTGCGTCCCGGGCAGCCGGCCCCGGACGGCTGCCCCTGGCTGCTGTCCGTGACCGGCAAGCGCGGCGAGCGCCGCGAGGTTCCGGTGCCACCGGAACTGATCGACGAGCTCGGCGAGGAGCTGGCGCGCCATGGCTTCGACCGCCAGGTCGATGCGCCCGCCAATCGGAGCGTCCCGTTGCTGGCGCGCTTCGGCACGGGGGCCGAGCGCCCGACTGGGTGGTCGGCGTCGGGCCTGTACCAGGCCATCAAGGCTTTCCTTGCCCGCGCCGCGCAGGAACTCGACGCCGCCGACGCCGCGCAACTGAGAAAGGCCAGCACGCACTGGCTGCGGCACTCGCACGGGGCACACGCCTTGCGCGGAAGGGAAGGGCGTGCGCCGATGCCCCTGGCGGCGGTGCAGAACAACATGGGCCACGCGTCGCGGTCCACCACCTCGATGTACCTGCCACGGTCCTGAGCAGGGCAGGTCTCCAGGATCGTCGGGCCTCATCCCGCCTCCAGACTGCCGGGTCTTCGAAGGGCTGCGCGCCGAGCTATCGGCAGCGGAAGACAACGCACACCAGCTTTGTCCGACAGCCCCGACCAGCCCGCGGAACGCAGACTCCACTGCCCAACAACCGGAGGAAAGAAGTGAGAAGTCGCAATCGTCGAGACACCCAGCAGCCACAGCCGCAGCCACCGCGGGGGGAGTTCTGGCTCCTGCTCACGATCACGGTGATGATCGCCACCATCGCCCTGCTGCATCTGGCCGTGGAACGAGAGCGCGCCGGAGGAGCTTTCCAATTCGATCTTCAGCTGCTGTCCGCAACGCCGGCGACACCGGCGCAGGGCCCTGAAGCCACGCTGCGTCTGCCCCAAGACATCCGCTGAATCCTCTGAGACCGCACAGGTCCGGCAGTCGAGCGCGCTGCCGACAGTCTCGCCTGCATCAGCCCGGCGCAGCGCTCTATTTCTTCACTCCGCCAACGAAAACGCCAGCACGGTGGCGGCAGCGGGTTGGCGCCTGCAGCAAGACCCGCACGAGCCGACCTCGCACGGCATCGTCACCTACCCGACGACACGCAAGACGCTGACCGATGGGGTGAAACGGCCGCAGAAAAGTCCAGGCTTCACTACAACGACAAGGAGCAGCCATGGCCCAGTACGACGTGCATTCACCGGTCGGCGTCATCGAAGAATCCTCCAGTCTCAGCGGCGTTTCATGGGGGGCGATCTTTGCCGGTGCGGCAGGCGCTGCGGCGCTGTCGCTCGTGCTCGTTCTGCTCGGAGCGGGCCTGGGCCTGTCGTCGATCAGCCCCTGGGCCAGCCAGGGCCCCAGCCCCGCGGCGATCGGCATAGCCACCATCCTGTGGCTCGCCTTCACGCAGATTGCGGCCTCCGGCCTAGGGGGCTATCTGGCAGGGCGGCTTCGAACCAAGTGGGCGGGCGTGCACACCGACGAGGTCTACTTCCGGGACACGGCGCACGGATTCCTCGCGTGGGCCGTGGCCACTCTGCTGACGGCCTCGCTGCTGGCGTCTGCCGTCGGCTCGGTCGTCGGCGCGGGCACCCAGGCCGGTGCCACGGTGCTCGGTGGTGCCGCGGCCACCGCGTCTTCGGCCGCCAGCGTTCCCGGCCCCCAAAGTTCATCGGATGTCAACGCGGGTGCGATGAGTTCGATGAACTACTTCGTCGATTCACTGTTCCGCCGCGAGCCTCTGCCAGCGACCGCCACCCCCGGTTCGCCGTCAGGCGACGCCACCGTGGTCCCTGAGAACCAGGCGACATCGCCAGCCGGCAATTCAATGGCCGCTCATGCGGAAGCCAGCCGCATCCTCCTCAACGGCATTCGCACCGGCGCCCTGCCGTCCGAGGACACGCGATATCTGGGACAGCTGGTCGCGCAACGCACAGGCCTCAGCCAGCAGGACGCGGAAAAGCGCGTGACCGACACCTATGCGAAGGCGCAGGCCGCGCTGAAGGATGCGCAGGCGAAGGCCAAGGAGGCCGTCGAGACCGCGCGCAAGAGCTCGGCCTATGCCTCGCTGTGGCTGGTGGTCTCGCTGCTGATCGGTGCCTTCGTCGCGAGCTTCGCCGCAACCTACGGCGGCCGCCGCCGCGACCTCTGACCGACAGCGTTCTCGCATCAATCCCGAAGGAAATTCCCATGCGCTCACTTCTGCTGTACTTCCTGGGTGTACCGATCCCGATCATCATCCTCATCGCCCTGTTCTTCCGCTAGGGCAGGCGCCCGCGCCCGGTTTTCCGGGCCGATGTGCGCCGGGAGGAAGCTGGCCATTTCGCCGATGCAGGGCAAGCGTGCCGCCGCGCCTGAAGAAGACGGGCGGCGCCGCTTCAGCGCAGCACCAGCACAGGCAGCGTCGAGCGCACCAGCACCTGCTGCGTCTCGCTGCCCAGCAGCAGGCGCTTGAGGCCCTTGCGCCCATGCGAGGCCATCACGATCAGGTCGCTGCGGTGCTTCTTCGCCGCCGCGATGATCGACTCGGCGACGAGGTCCGAGCTGGCCTGTGCCGTCTTGATCCGCACGCCGCGTTCCCGCGCGCGGTCACGCACCTTGTCGAGCATGGCCTGCGCCTTCTCGGCCCATTGCTTCTCGATGCGGCCGACGTCTTCGGCGGAGAAGGTCATCGAGCCTTCGAAATAGCTCTTCGGATAACGGGGAACGACGGTCATCGCGACCAGGTCGGCGTCGTTCTGCACCGCCAGCGAGATGGCGCTGTCGACGGCCTTCTTCGAAAGGGCGGTGCCATCGGTGGCGACGAGGATGCGCTTGAACATTGAGGATCTCCACACAGTGTGCGCCCGAGCTTAGGCAGGCGACGGTCCTTGCGGCTTGATGCATATCAAGCGCCTCGCGGCGCCTGCCTCTTAGGCTCGCCCGATGAATGCCACGCTCGCCCCGGATCGCGCCGTGATCCCTGCCATTCCAGTTGCTCCAGCTCTGCCAGCTCCCGTCGGTGAAGACGCCTGGCAGATGCTGGACGATCCCGCCGAGTGGGCCGCGTTCGGGCGCGAGTTGAATGACACCGATGGCGGCTGCTGGGAGTCGCAGGTCATGGTCGAGGGCATGACCTGCGCGGCCTGTGCCTTCACCGTCGAGGACGCGCTGCGCCGGGTTCCCGGCGTGCGCGAGGCGCAGGTCAACGCGGCCAGCCGGCGTGCGCGCGTCGTCTGGTCGCCCGCGCAGACGCGGCCCTCGCGCTGGTTCGAGGCGAGCACGAAGGCCGGCTACCGGCTGCTGCCGGGCTGCGACCGCTCAGCGAGGGAGCTGCGTCGGCGCGAATCGCGGCTGGCCCTGTGGCGGTGGCTGGTCTCCGGCCTCTGCATGATGCAGGTGATGATGTACGCCTACCCCGCGTACGTCGCGCGGCCCGGTGACATGGGCGCCGATTCGGCGCAACTGCTGCGCTGGGCCTCCTGGGTGCTGACACTGCCGGTGGTGCTCTTCTCCTGCGGTCCCTTCTTCCGCAGCGCCTGGCGCGACCTGCGCATGGGCCGAATCGGAATGGACCTGCCCGTGGCCTTCGGCGTGCTCGCCACCTTCGCGGTCAGCAGCGCCGCCACCTTCGATGCCGGCGGCCCATTCGGCCACGAGGTCTATTTCGACTCGCTGACGATGTTCGTGTTCTTCCTGCTCACCGGCCGATGGCTGGAGGCGCGGCTGCGCGAGCGCACGGCCGGCGCCCTCGATGCGCTGATGAACCGGCTGCCCGATGCCATCGACCGACTCGCCGCCGACGGCAGCTGGAAGCGCGTGGCCGTGCGCCGGCTCGCCGTGGGGGACGTGGTGCGGGTGCGCCCTGGCGAAGCCTTTCCGGCCGACGGCGTGCTGGTCGAAGGCGCCACCAGCGCCGACGAGGCCCTGCTGACCGGCGAATCGCGGCCGGTGCCCCGCGCATGCGGCGACCGCGTGCTCGCGGGCAGCCACAACCTGTCGGCGCCGGTGCGGGTGCGCATCGAATCGGTGGGCCAGGGCACGCGTTTCGCGCAGATCGTCCGGCTGATGGAGAGCGCCGCCTCGCGCAAGCCGCGCCTCGCGCTGCTGGCGGACCGCGTGGCGCGTCCGTTCCTCGTCGCGGTGCTGGCATCGGCGGCCATTGCGGCCGCGTTCTGGTGGCCGACGGACCCGGGCAGGGCGCTGATGGTGGCGGTCGCGGTGCTCATCGTGACCTGCCCGTGCGCGCTCTCGCTCGCGACGCCGGCCGCCATGCTTGCCAGTGCGGGCGCGCTGGCGCGCGGCGGCGTGATGACCTCGAACCTGCAGGCGCTGGAGGCGCTGGCATCGGTCGACACCGTGGTGTTCGACAAGACCGGCACGCTGACGGGCGATGCCCCTCGGCTGGAGCGCATCTACTGCCGACAGGGCCTGCGGCCCGGCGACGCGCTCGAAATGGCGGCAGCACTCGCCGGCCAGTCGCTGCACCCCGTGTCGCAGGCGCTGGTGAATGCCTGGAACGCGCAGTTCCGCTCGCCACCCGACTGGATCGCGCAGCAAATCGTCGAGGCGGCGGGCCAGGGCATCGAGTGCCGCCTGCATCGCACGCGCGCAGCAGCCGGCACGGACCGGCGCGTGCGCCTGGGCTCGGCGGTCTTCTGCGAGGTGGCCGCGCTGGAGGTCGAGGCCGCGCAGGTCCACCTGGCCGACGAGCAGGGCTGGCTCGCGAGCTTCGTGCTGGCCGAGGAGCTTCGCGGTGATGCCGCCGAGGCCGTGGCGACGCTGCGTGCGCAAGGGGTCACGGTGCGGCTGCTCTCGGGCGACAGGGACGCGGCCGCGAGGGAGATCGCCGCGCGCTGCGGCATCGACTTCGCGCAGGGCGACTGCACGCCGGAAGACAAGCTCGACGTGCTGTGGCGCCTGCAGGCCGAAGGGCGGCGGATCGCGATGGTGGGCGACGGCCTCAACGACGGCCCGTCGCTGGCGCGTGCGAATGCCTCGTTCGCCTTCGGCCGCTCGGTGCCGCTGTCGCGCGCGCACGCCGACTTCGTGGTGCTCGGTGACAGGCTCGCCAGCATCCCGCAGGCGATCGCGCAGGCTCGCAGGACCTTGCGCGTGGTGCGGCAGAACCTCGTGTGGGCCGCGGGCTACAACGCGCTGTGCGTGCCGCTGGCCGTCGCCGGCTGGCTGCCGGCCTGGCTCGCGGGCCTCGGCATGGCCGCGAGCTCGCTCGTCGTCGTTCTCAACGCGGCGCGGCTCTCGCGCGCTGGCGCTGGAGAAGGCGTGCGCTGATGGACATCCTCTTTCTGCTCGTGCCGCTGTCCGTGATGCTGGTCCTCGCGATCCTCGGCGGACTGTGGTGGGCCATCGAGCGCGGCCAGTTCGAAGACGTCGACATGGAAGGCGAACGCATCCTGCACGGCGATTGATATGCATCAAGCCCTCGGGCCGGTTACCCACGGAAACTGCCCGCAACTCAATCAAGGGCACGACGATGCAGGAACCCAGACCCCCCGCCGCGGAATACGACGACACGGTCGTGCGGCAGTTCGCGCTCATGTCCGTGATGTGGGGCGTGGTCGGCATGCTGGTGGGCGTGGTCATCGCCTCCCAGCTGACGTGGCCCGAGCTCAACCTCGGCGTTCCATGGCTCAGCTACGGACGCCTGCGGCCGCTGCACACCAACGCGGTCATCTTCGCGTTCGGCGGCTGCGCGCTGATGGCGACCAGCTTCCACGTGGTCCAGCGCACCTGCCAGGTCCGGCTCTTCGCGCCCCGGCTCGCGTCCTTCGTGTTCTGGGGCTGGCAGGCGGTGATCGTGGCGGCCGCCGTCAGCCTGCCGATGGGCTACACGCGCGGCAAGGAATACGCAGAGCTCGAATGGCCGATCGCCCTGCTGATCGCGGTGGTCTGGGTGGCCTATGCCATCGTGTTCTTCGGCACCATCGGCACGCGCAAGGTGCGCCACATCTACGTGGCCAACTGGTTCTTCGGCGCCTTCATCATCGCGGTCGCGCTGCTGCACATCGTCAATGGCGCGGCGGTTCCCGCGGGATGGATGAAGAGCTACTCCGCCTATGCCGGCGTGCAGGACGCGATGGTGCAGTGGTGGTACGGCCACAACGCAGTGGGCTTCTTCCTCACGGCCGGCTTCCTCGGGATGATGTACTACTACATCCCCAAGCAGGCGGGCCGGCCGGTGTATTCGTACCGGCTGTCGATCGTGCACTTCTGGGCGCTGATCTTCACCTACATGTGGGCGGGCCCGCACCACCTGCACTACACCGCGCTGCCCGACTGGACGCAGTCGCTGGGCATGGTGTTCTCGCTGATCCTGCTCGCGCCGAGCTGGGGCGGGATGATCAACGGCGTGATGACGCTCTCGGGCGCCTGGCACAAGCTGCGCACCGACCCGATCCTGCGTTTCCTGATCGTGGCGCTCTCGTTCTACGGCATGTCGACCTTCGAGGGGCCGATGATGTCCATCAAGACCGTCAACGCCCTGAGCCACTACACCGACTGGACCATCGGCCACGTGCACTCCGGCGCGCTCGGCTGGGTGGGCTTCATCACCATGGGCTCGCTCTACTACCTGATTCCGCGCATGTACGGCCGCACCGCCATGTACAGCGTGCGGGCCATCGAGGTGCACTTCTGGATCGCCACCATCGGCATCGTGCTGTACATCGCCGCGATGTGGATCGCCGGCGTGATGCAGGGTCTCATGTGGCGCTCGATCAACCCCGACGGCACGCTCACCTACACCTTCGTGGAGAGCGTGAAGGCCACCTTCCCGTTCTACCTGGTGCGCGTGATCGGCGGCCTCCTGTACCTCAGCGGGATGCTGCTGATGGCGTGGAACGTCTGGATGACCGTCATCTCAGGGCGCGCGGTGAGCGCCGAGATCCCGCCGCCTGCCATGGCCCATGCCTGAGGACGCACGATGAATTCCAAGACTTCCAGCTCGGGCGGCTTCACGCACGAGAAGATCGAGACCAACAACCTGCTGATGATCGTGCTGATCCTCGTGGTGGTGGCCGTCGGCGGCCTCGTCGAGATCGTGCCGCTGTTCTTCCAGAAGTCGACCACCGAGGCGGTGCAGGGTGTCAAGCCGCTCACGCCGCTGCAGCTGGCCGGCCGTGACATCTACCTGCGCGAAGGTTGCTACAACTGCCACTCGCAGATGATCCGGCCCTTCCGCTCGGAGACGCTGCGCTACGGCCACTACTCGGTGGCCGGCGAGTTCGTCTACGACCATCCGTTCCAGTGGGGCAGCAAGCGCACCGGCCCCGACCTGCAGCGCGTGGGCGGCAAGTACAGCGACGAGTGGCACCGCATCCACCTGAACAACCCGCGCGACGTCGTGCCCGAGTCGAACATGCCGGCCTACAGCTGGCTGGAGAAGACGCCGGTCGATGCCGAGTCGCTGCCCGCCCACATGCGCGCGCTGCGCCGCGTCGGCGTGCCCTATACCGATGCCGAGATCGCCGGGGCCGCGGAAGACGTCCGGGGCAGGACGGAGATGGAGGCCACGGTGGCCTACCTGCAGTCGCTGGGCCTGGCGCTCAAGTAGGCAGGCTGCAAAGGACGCAAAACCATGATCGATCTCACCACCTTGCGCATCGCCGCCACCGTCGTGTGCTTCGCGCTGTTCATCGGCATCGTGATCTGGGCGTATTCGCGCCGCAACGCGCCCGGCTTCCAGGAAGCGGCACGCCTGCCCTTCGAGCAGGACTGAAGTGAAGGGAGAAGCACGATGAGCGATTTCATCAGCCGTTTCTGGTCCGACTACGTGGCCGCGGTCTCGCTGCTGGGCATCCTCGGCTGCGTGATCCTGCTGTGGCTCACGGCCCGCAAGCGCGTCGCCGCCAGCGCCGACAACACGACCGGCCACGTCTGGGACGAGGACCTGCGCGAGGCCAACAACCCGCTGCCGATGTGGTGGGTCGGCCTGTTCGTGCTGACCATCGTCTTCGGGCTCGGCTATCTCGCGCTCTTTCCGGGGCTGGGGAGCTTCCGCGGTAAGTCCGACTGGACTTCGCGCGGCGCTTACGAGGCGGAAGTCGCCAGGGCCACGCAGGAGCTCGCACCCGTCTATGCGAAGTACGCGTCGATGCCGGTCGAGGAGATCTCGCGCGACCCGCAGGCCCATGCCATCGGCGAGCGGCTCTTCATGGGCAATTGCGCCCAGTGTCATGGCTCCGATGCGCGCGGCAGCAAGGGCTTTCCCAACCTGACGGACAAGGACTGGCTCTACGGCGGCACGCCCGAGAAGATCATCGAGACCATCACCAAGGGGCGGGTGGGCGTGATGCCGCCCATGGCCGCCGCCGTCGGTACGCCCGACGACGTGAAGAACGTCGCCAACTACGTGCTGAGCCTGTCGGGCGAGCCGCACGACTCGGTGCGCGCCGGCCTCGGCAAGGCGAAGTTCACGGCATGCGCCGCCTGCCACGGCATCGGCGGCGTGGGCAACCAGGCCCTGGGCGCGCCCAATCTCAGCGACAGGATCTGGCTGCACGGCTACGGCGAGGCCGCCATCATCCAGATGATCAACTCGGGCAAGCACAACGAGATGCCCGCGCAGGAAGGCCGCCTCACCGAGGCACAGATCCGGATGGTCGCGTCCTACGTCTGGGGGCTCTCCAACAATGCGCCTGCGGCCACGCCCTGAAGCCGGCGGACCGCCATGACCCGCAGGATCATTCCCATCGCGAACGCCAACCCGAGAGGCGGCGAGGAGGTCGGCCTGTACGAGGCCTCGAAGAAGATCTATCCCCGCACCGTGCGCGGCGTGTTCGCGCGCTGGCGCTGGGCGCTGGTCTTTCTCACGCAGCTCGTGTTCTACGGCATGCCCTGGGTGGAATGGGGCGGGCGGCAGATGGTGCTGTTCGACCTCGCGGCGCGGCGCTTCTACATCTTCGGGCTGGTGCTCTACCCGCAGGACCTGATCTACCTCTCGGGCCTGCTGGTCATCAGCGCGCTCTCGCTCTTCCTCTTCACCGCCGTGGCGGGGCGGCTGTGGTGCGGCTACGCCTGCCCGCAGACCGTCTACACCGAGATCTTCATGTGGGTGGAGCAGCGCATCGAAGGCAACCGCGCCGCGCGCATGCGGCTGGACGCCGAGCCGATGTCGCTCGAGAAGCTGGTGAAGAAGTGGTTCAAGCACATCGTCTGGATCGGCATCGCGATGTGGACCGGCTTCACCTTCGTGGGCTACTTCACGTCGATCCGCGAGCTCGGCATGGCCTTCCTGCGAACGCAGATGGGCTCGTGGGAGGTCTTCTGGGTGTTCTTCTACGGTTTCGCGACCTACGGCAACGCCGGGTTCATGCGCGAGCAGGTCTGCAAGTACATGTGCCCCTATGCGCGCTTCCAGAGCGCGATGTTCGATCGCGACACGCTCATCGTGACCTACGACCCCCGGCGCGGCGAGCCGCGCGCGCCGCGCCGCAAGGGCCCCGATCCGCGGTCGATGGCGCTCGGCGACTGCATCGACTGCGGCCTGTGCGTGCAGGTGTGCCCCACCGGCATCGACATCCGCCAGGGCCTGCAGTACGAATGCATCGGCTGCGGCCTGTGCGCGGACGCCTGCGACACGGTCATGCGGAAGATGGCCTATGCACCGGGGCTGATCCGCTACGACACGCAGAACGGCATGGAGGCCGGGTGGTCGCGCCGGCAGCTGCTGCGGCGCGTGCTGCGCCCGCGGGTGCTGGTCTACGCCGCGATCCTGCTGCTGCTGGTGACCGGCCTGCTGGCCAGCCTGGTGGTGCGTTCGCCGCTGAAGGTCGACGTGGTGCGCGACCGGGCCGCGCTGGCGCGCATCGCCGAGAGCGGAAGGCTCGAGAACGTCTACCGGCTGCAGATCATGAACGCCACCGAGCAGCCGCAGCGCTACCGCATCGCCGCCAGCGGGCTCGAAGGGCTCAGCGTGTCGCCGGATGAGCCGGTGGCCGTCGATGCGGCCCAGTCGCGCTGGGTCGCGGTGCGGCTTCAGGTGCCCTACGGCAGCGTGCCCGCCGGATCGCACACAGTGCACTTCGGCATCCGCGAGGAGGGCAGCGGTGCGCAGGTTTCCGAGAAAGCGGCCTTCCTGGTGCCGCGCTGAAAGGTCTGGAATGAATGCAGCAACCGGTTCGACGATGAACGCGCTGGCCGCCGAAGCGCTCGAGGCGCACAAGCCCTGGTGGCGCCATCCGCTGCTGTGGATGGTGATCGGCGGCCCGGTGGCCGTGATGATCGCGAGCTTCGTGACCTTCTGGCTGGCCTGGCGAAGCCCCGATGCGCTGGTGTCCGAGGACTACTACCGCGAGGGCATCGAGATCAACAAGACGCTGGCCGGCAAGCGCCACCTCCCCGCACTGACCGGCCGCAACCATGCGATGACGCCCGCGGAAGATGTGCCCTCCGCGGGTCCGAGGGCGGCGCCATGAACGCGATGCGGCTGGTCGCCGCCATCCTCTGGCCTTCCTTTCTGGTGGCCTGCGGCATGGAGGTGCTGGTCTTCGCGCTGGTCGATCCAATCAACACCTTCTGCGGCGCCGATGCGCTGCACATGACGCGGCAGGGCATCTACACGGGTGCCTTCTTCGTCTTCTGGCTGATGGCCGCGGCCTCGAGCGCCTGCACGGTGCTGCTGACCGCACCGCCTGCACCCGTGCAGCCCGTCCAGCCCGACGCTCCCATGCGCACACCCTCCCCATGACTTCCATTGCCCTCGCTCCCGATACCGGAATCGAAACCGGAACCGTGCCGGCCCCGCTGCCGATCGACCTGCTGCGGCAGTTCGACGTGCCCGGCCCGCGCTACACCTCCTATCCCACCGCGGACTGCTTCGTCGAGTCCTTTGGCGAGAACGACTACGTGCGTGCGCTGGCACAGCGCCGCGCGGCCGGCCCCGAGGCGCCGCCGCTGTCGCTGTACGTCCACATCCCCTTCTGCGAGTCGCTGTGCTACTACTGCGCCTGCAACAAGATCGTGACGCGCCACCGCGAATGGGGCCGCCAGTACCTCGCGTACCTCGCGCGCGAAGTCGAGCTGCAGGTCGCGCAGCTCGGCCGCAGCGCCACCGTGTCCCATCTGCACCTGGGCGGCGGATCGCCGACCTTCCTCGACGATGCGGAGCTCGGCGAGCTCATGGCGCTGCTGCACCGGGCCTTCGCCTTCGTGCCCGGCGGCGAGCGCTCCATCGAGATCGATCCGCGCACGGTGGACGCGCAACGGCTTTCCAACCTCGCGGCGCTCGGCTTCAACCGCCTGAGCTTCGGCGTGCAGGACTTCGACCCGGCCGTGCAGGAGGCGGTGCACCGCATCCAGCCCGCATCGCAGGTCTTCGCGCTGATGGACGAGGCCCGCTCGCTGGGCTTCGAGTCGATCAACGTGGACCTGATCTACGGCCTGCCGCGGCAGAACGACGCCTCCTTCGAGCGCACGCTCGCGCAGGTCTGCGAGCTGCGGCCCGACCGCATCGCGCTCTATGCCTACGCGCACCTGCCCGAGCGCTTCAAGCCGCAGCGGCGCATCCATGCCGAGGAACTGCCGGACGCCGCCGCGCGCGTGCGCATGCTCGCGAACGCCATCGCGAGACTCACGGGCGCCGGCTACGTCTACATCGGCATGGACCATTTCGCGCTGCCCGACGATCCGCTCGCCGTCGCGAAGAAGCAAGGGCGGCTGCACCGCGACTTCCAGGGCTACGGCACGCGGCCCGAAGGCGACCTGATCGCGCTCGGCGTATCGGGCATCGGCCGCGTGGGCGCCACCTACAGCCAGAACGCCAAGAGCCTGGACGACTACCGCGCCTTGCTCGACCAGGGGCGCCTGCCGGTGGTGCGGGGCCTTGCGCTGTCGCGCGACGACCTGCTGCGGCGCGAGGTGATCATGGCGCTGATGTGCCGGGGGCGGCTCGACTTCGATGCCATCGGCGAAGCCTTCGCGGTCGACTTCCGGCGCTACTTCGCCACCGAGTTCGCGGCGCTCGGCCCGCTGGTCGCCGACGGCCTGGTGCGCCTGAGCGACCACGGCCTCGCGGTCACCGAGGAGGGCTGGTTCCTCGTGCGCGCGGTCGCGATGGTGTTCGACCGACACTGCCGCGCCAACCGCACGCGCTTCTCGCGCGTGGTCTGAGCATGCAGGCCGCGCTCGCCGGTGCCGCGCTGCTCATGGGCCTTGCCGGCGGGCCGCACTGCGTGGCGATGTGCGGTGCCGCCTCGTCGGCGGTGATAAGGATCGTGCCGCTCGCCCCCGTGGGTCGGGGCGCGGTGCCGGCACTCGGCGCGCCCGGTGCCTTCCATCTGGGCCGCGTCGCAAGCTACGCGGCTGCGGGCGCCATCGCGGCCGCCAGCGTCGACGGCCTCGCGCTGGCCGGCGCCCAGGTCGCCGCATTGCGGCCGCTGTGGGTGCTGCTGCACGTCTTCGTGTTCGCCTGGGGCGCGATGCTGGCCGTCACGGGGCGGCAGCCGCTGTGGGCACGGCGCATCGGCCGCTCGCTCGAAGCGCGTCTTCGTCCGCATGCCGCAGCCACGGGGATGGGCGTGTTCGCGACCGGGCTGCTGTGGGTGGCGCTGCCGTGCGGGCTGCTCTATTCGGCGCTGATGCTGGCGGGCCTGGGCAGCGGGCCGTGGGAAGGCGCCATGCTGATGGCGTTGTTCGCGGTGGGAAGCGGGCTTTCGCTCGCGGTCGGTCCGTGGCTGTGGCAGCGCCTGCGCCTGGCCGGCGTTGCGGCGGGCCAGGCCTGGGGCGCACGGCTGGCGGGCGTGCTGCTGGCCGGCGCCGCCGCGCACGCCGTGGGCTCGGACCTCATCCGCCAGATCGATGCCTGGTGCCGATGAAACGCGTGGCCTCGCCCGGTGGCGCATCGGCGGCGAGGGTCTCCCACCCGCGAGGGGTGATGCGGGTCACCGTGGCCGCATCCTGGTGCGTGCAGCCGCCCGTGCCATGGCCCGGCTGCGAGACGGCGCAAGGAATGCGGGCCTCGACCTGGCCGGCGGCCTGGAGCACGCGCAGCCTGTCGATCATCGCGGGATCCGCTTCGCTGCAAGGCAGTTGCGAGGCGGCCAGCCTGCGCAGCAGGTTCATGCACATCGCAGCCTCCGTACGAAGCTCAGTCCAGCGTGAGCCACTTGATGAGGAGCTGGAACGCGAACCACAGCACTGCGCCACCCAGCGCGGCACACAGCACGATGAGCAGCAGCAGATGGACGGACATGCGGCCCTGCGTCGTTCGACGGATTCGCATCCGCCAGTCTCAGCGGCCGTCGCGCGGGCAGGTGCTGACGCCGAACAGCGTGTAGGCAGGGCAGTTGCCCACCACGCCCGTCAGCAGCGGCACCACGCCGATGTAGCCCCAGAACCCGATGGTTCCCCGCACCGCCAGGGCGATCATCAGAAGGCCTGCGCCAATGCGCAGCGCGCGGTCGAGGACTCCGACATTCTTCGTCAGGAAAGGCATGCGACATCTCCTTTGCACGATGGGAGCAAATCTTGCGCGCAGCGACCGTGGCGGGGGTTGAGGTGGATCAAGCCGCGGTGCGGGCTGCTGCGGTCCTGCGGCCGATTGACGCAGCGCAAGCCCGTGCGCGGCCCGCAGGCCTAAGGTCGCTCCATCGCAAACCGCCTGTCCAGGAGAGCCTCCATGCAGACCCCCAAATCCATCCTGCTCCATCTCGACGGCTCGGCCCGCACGGTGGAGCGCATCAAGCTGGCCCGTGAGCTCGCCGAGACCTTCGAGGCAGAGGTCACGGCGCAGCCGTGCACCCTGTCCGCGCTCATGCGCTATCCGTACGCCATCGAAGCGGCCGCCGAGGCGGTCGCGATCATGCAGGAGATCGACAAGGACGCGCGCGACAAGATGCACGCCACCTTCATGCAGCACGGCGCGGGCTCGCCGCGCCTGCACTGGACCGAGCCCGAGAGCGACGGCCCGTGGGGCTTCGCCCGGCGCGCCCTGTACGCCGACCTGCTGGTCCTGGGGCAGCGCGACCGCTACGACCCGATGGACGGCGAGCTCCCCGGCGACTTCCTGCCCAGCCTGCTGGTGCAAAGCGGCCGGCCGGCGCTGGTGCTGCCCTACGCGGGGCCGGTCGGCCCGATCGGCAGCAAGGTGCTGGTGGCCTGGAAGGAGACGCGCGAGGCCGCGCGCGCCGTGAGCGCCGCACTGCCATGGCTGCGCAAGGCGGGCCGGGTGGATGCCGTGGCCTACGGCGAGGGCGCGAACGAATCGCTGCAGAGCCTGCGGGCCTACCTTCGGATGCAGGGCGTGGGCGAGGTCCGCCTGCATCCCGGTGGCGACAAGGAGGACGACGTCGGCAACCGGCTGCTCTCGCTGGCAGCCGACCTGAGCGCCGACCTGCTGGTGATGGGCTGCTATGGCCACAGCAGGGCGCGCGAGTGGGTGCTGGGCGGTGCCACGCTGTCCATGCTGCAGTGGATGACGCTGCCGGTGCTGATGTCCCACTGAGGCTTTCATGCGCATCGACTTCCTCGGTGGCACGGGCACCGTCACCGGCTCGAAGTACCTGCTGAGCCATGGCGGCCGGCGGCTGCTGGTCGATTGCGGGCTCTTCCAGGGGCTCAAGCAGCTGCGCCTGCGCAACTGGGACGTGCTGCCGGTCGATCCCGCGAGCATCGATGCCGTACTGCTCACGCACGCCCACATCGACCACAGCGGCTTCGTGCCGCGGCTGGTCCGGCTCGGCTTCAAGGGGACCGTGTACTGCACCAAGGCCACACTGGAACTGTGCGAACTGCTGCTGCCTGATTCGGGCCGTCTGCAGGAGGAGGATGCCGACTATGCCAACCGGCACGGCCACTCGAAGCACAAGCCCGCGCTGCCGCTGTACACCGAGCAGGAGGCGCGCGCGGCGCTCGGGCGCTTCGAGGCCGTGGACTTCGGCCAGGAGTGTTCCCCGTGGCCCGGCTGGTCCTGGCAGCTGGCCAGGGGCGGCCACATCCTCGGCGCGGGAAGCCTGCGCGTCGGCTGGGGCGGCGCGAGCATCCTCTTCTCAGGCGATCTGGGGCGCAGCCAGGACCTGCTGATGCGCCCGCCCGAAGTAGCCCGCCCCGCGGAGTACGTGGTGGTGGAATCCACCTACGGCGACCGCAGGCATCCTGCGGCCGACACGCTCACCGAGCTCGCAGGCGTGATCAACCGCACCGCCGCGCGCGGCGGCATCGTGCTGATCCCGGCCTTCGCCGTCGGACGGGCACAGACGCTGCTGCACTGCATCCACCTGCTCAAGGACGCGCACCGCATCCCGGACATGCCGGTGTACCTGAACAGCCCGATGGCGACCGACGCCACGCGCATCTACAGGAAGCACTGCGACGAGCATCGGCTGAGCGCGCAGCAGTGCGCGACGATGCTGGGGAAGACCATCGTCGTCAACACGGTCGAGGAATCGATACGGCTGAACACCCTGGCCTTTCCGTCGATCATCGTCTCCGCCAGCGGCATGGCCACCGGCGGGCGGGTGCTCCACCACCTGAAGGCCTACGCGCCCGACGCCCGCAACACCATCCTGTTCGCGGGTTTCCAGGCGGCAGGCACGCGCGGCGCCGCCATGCTGGCGGGCGCCGAGGCGGTCAAGATCCACGGCGCCTACGTGCCGGTGCGCGCGGAGGTCGCGAACCTGGAAACGCTGTCGGCCCATGCCGACCGGGAGGAGTTGCTCGCGTGGCTCGACGCCCAGCAGGCGCCGCGGCGCGTGTTCGTCACCCATGGAGAACCGGTGGCCGCGGACGCGCTGCGGCTGGCCATCGAGGAGCGCCACGGCTGGCCGTGCACCGTGCCCGAATACCGCGAATCGCTGGAACTCTGAGCCGAGGATCACGGCGGCGGCGCATCAGGGCACCAGCACCGCGGCGCCCTCGATGCGGCCGGCGCGCAGATCGGCCAGCGCTTCGTTGGCCTGCGCGAGCGGATAGGTTCTGAGGTGGACCTGCAGCGGATGCGTCTGCACGAAGTCGAGGAATTCCCGCGCATCCGCGCGCGTGAGGTTGGCCACCGAGACCACGCTGCGTTCCTCCCACAGCAGTCGGTACGGGAAGGCGGGAATGTCGCTCATGTGGATGCCCCCGCACACCACCCGGCCACCCTTGTGCACGACGCGCAGCGCCGCGGGCACCAGCTCGCCGGCGGGCGCGAAGATGATGGCGGCATCCAGGAGCTCGGGCGGGCGCTCGTTCGAGCCGCCGGCCCAGGCGGCCCCCAGGCTGCGCGCGAAGGCCTGTGTCGCCGTGTCCCCGGCTCGGGTGAACGCGCAGACCTCGCGCCCCTGCGCAACCGCCGCCTGCGTCACCAGGTGCGCTGCGGCACCGAATCCGAAGATGCCCAGCCGCTGTGCGCCGTCGCCCGCGGCCTTGAGGCTGCGCCAGCCGATCAGGCCCGCGCACAGCAGCGGGGCGATGCGCGCGGCGTCGGTTTCGGGCATGGCAAGCGGCAGGCAGAACGCCGCCTCGGCGATCACATGGCTCGCGAAGCCGCCGTCGCGGTGATAGCCCGTGAAGCGTGGCGTGTCGCAAAGGTTCTCGCGGCCGTCCGCGCAGAAGGCGCAGCAGCCGCAGCTGTGGCCCAGCCATGGCACGCCCACGCGGTCGCCGATGCGATGGCCCTGCACGCCCGCACCCATGGCCTCCACGATGCCGACGATCTCGTGCCCCGGCACGATGGGCAGCACCGGCAGCGGCAGCTCGCCATCGACCACGTGCAGGTCGGTGCGGCAGACTGCGCATGCCAGCACGCGCAGGCGCAGCTCGCCCGGGCCGGGCTGCGGGATGTTGCGCCGCTGGAGCTGCAGCGGCAGCAGCGCCGCGTTCAGCACCATGGCCCGCATGGTCCGCGCGACTGCACAGGCCGGCTCGATGTCGCGCGTCTCGGAGGTGTTGCGCATGGAGGGCTCGCGCTCGTGATGGGCGAAGTTCCGGGCCGCCGCCTAGGCCATGTACTTGCCGCCGTTGATCGACAGGGTGATGCCGTTGATGAACGCGGACTCGTCGGCGACGAGAAACACGACGCCGCGCGCGATCTCGGCGGGCGTGGCGAGGCGGCCGGCCGGAATGTCCGACAGGATCCTCGCCATCACCTCGGGTGCGACCGCCCCCACCATGGGGGTGTCGGTGTAGCCCGGCGCGACCACGTTCGCGGTGATGTTGCGCGAGGCGCCTTCCAGCGCGAGCGACTTGGTGAGGCCGACGAGCCCGGCCTTCGTGGCCGCGTAGTTCACCTGGCCCGCCTGCCCGGACAGTCCGTTGACCGAGCCCATGTTCACGATCCGGCCGAAGCGGCGTTCGCGCATGCCGCCGATGACGGCGTGGCACATGTTGAAGCAACCGCCGAGATTGACCTCCAGCACCTCGCGCCACTGCTCGAGGTTCATCCTGTGCAGCATCGTGTCGCGCGTGATGCCGGCGTTGTTGACCAGCACGTCGATGGGACCGAGCTCGGCCTCGACGCGCGCGACGCCGGCCTGGCAGGCCGCGTGGTCCGCCACGTTCCATGCGAAGGCCGGGATGCCGGTGCGCGCGGCGAAGGCCTGCGCGGCCTGCGTGCGGTTGGCGAAGTTCACCGCCACGCGGTAGCCCGCCGCCTGCAGGGCCTCGGCCGTGGCCGCCCCGATGCCCGAGGTCCCGCCGGTGACGAGCGCGACGCGCATCTCAGGCGTCCACGAGCAGGTCGTTCACCACGACCGTGACGCCCGGCGTGGACCAGGCAGCGCCTTGCACGGCGTCGCGTTCCGACCACGAATGGACGGTGCCGCGCAGCGTGACGTGGGAGCCGTCCACCGCAATGGAAAGCTTGCGGGCCTCGCGGTCGGCCTGGCGCGAGAGCGCGTCGTGGATCTTCTTCTCGACGTCGGCGGAGCTCACCCTGGGCTTGACCTTCACGAGGTTCGACACGCCGGTCACGCCCATCAGGTCGCGCACGGCCACTTCGGCGGCGCTGCGCTGGTAGTCCCACTCGACCTCGCCGGTCAGGCTGAGCCAGCCCTTCTCGACCATCGGGTGGATCTTTCCGTCGGGCACGAGCGCGTTCCATTCGAGCGCGCGTTCGGCCGCCAGCGCGATGTCCGCGTCCGTGCGCTGGTTGTCGAAGGGCAGCTTCACCGTCAGTTCGACCGCCAGCGCCTTCACGCCGTAGACGCGCTGCACGGCGCGCTCGACCGCGTATTTCTCGGCATAGCTGGAGAGATGGCCGGTGAGCGTGACCACGCCGTCCTTGACGATCACGCCGATGTCGGAGGATTTGACCTCGGGAGCCCAGTTCAGCTCGGCCTGGATGTCGTTGCGCAATTGGGTATCGGTCTTCATGGTGGGATTCCTTGCGTTGGATGGATGGAGCCGGTCGTCCTGGCGCAGCCCTGGCGGCCGTGGAATCCACTGTAGGAAGGGCGCGGGAAAGGCGTCTTGCGCTGGATCAAGCGCGGGCGCACCAGGCCGTGCACCTCATCCGATCGCTTCGAGCAGCATCGCCTGGAGGATGAAGCGGCGGTTGTCGGCCGGCACGGTCGCGTCCGAGAGCAGTTCCGCGAGCTGGCTGGCCGGGTGGGTCTTCATCGCGGCACCCTCGAAGACCGGAATGCCGGCGTGCTGCCCGATGCACCGCACGAGCGCGGGGTCGAGCCCCTGGCATTCGATGGCGTCGTAGAGGCGCCCGAGCATGCGGGCCGTGTGCTGCACCTCCTGCGGCGTGCTCGCCGCCGACAGGCTCGAGCGCATCACCGCCACGTGGGCGCCGAGCTCCTCAGCGGCGCGGCGGAAGAAGGCCAGCGATTCGGCGGGCTGCGCCTCGTAGACCAGCCCCAGGTTCTTGCCGCGTAGCAGCGGGCGCGTGGTGCCGTCGACGCAGGCCTGCTGAAGGATGCGCGCGCGGGCCAGCAGGCTCGCCGCGTTGAGCGGGGAGAGCTTGAGGTCGGCCTCGGGACTGCGGACGGTATGGGTAGGCGGCATAGGGCGTGTCAATGTGCGACCTGCCGAGGGTAGGGGGGCGGGTGGTCCCCTGTTTGATGCAGCGCAAGCCATGGCACGCCAGCGTGTGAACTGCAGCACGCCGCGGGCCCTTGATACACGCCGGACACATTGCATTCACCGAGCGTTACGCAGCGATTCCGACCGTTGTCATTGCGTTGCCGAGGGCTTCCTAGCATTCCTCCATCGACACGCAAGAACCACCAAGGAACGAAGATGCTCGACACCGCCACCGCCTCGAAGATTGCTCCTTCTTCCCCATGTCCGGGGATGCCCGCTGCCGCCGGCCACGATTGCGGGAACCGCAGCACCGCCGAGACGCTCCGGCTGCTCGGCGAGCAGCTCAGGCCGCAGCGCCGCGTGGTCCACATGGGCGACACGATCTACCAGGCCGGCGAGCGCTTCGGCAATCTCTACATCCTCAACTCGGGCTTCTTCAAGATCGTGAACCTGTCGGCCGACGGGCGCGAGCAGGTGGTGGGCCTGAAGTTCCGCGGCGACTGGCTCGGCTTCGACGGCATCGCCGGCGGGCGCTATTCGTGCGACGCGGTGTCCATGGATACCGGAGAGGTCTGGGTGGTTTCGTACGAAGCGCTGCTGGCAGCCTGCATCACCCGTCCCGAGCTGCTGCAGGTACTGCACGCCGCGATGAGCCGAGAAATCTCGCACGACCGGGATTCGCTGATGTCCGTGTGCACCCTTCCGGCCGATGCCCGGGTCGCTGATTTCCTGCGCTACTGGGCCGAGTCGCTCGCGGAGCGCGGCATGCGCGCCGACGAGATCACGCTGCGCATGACGCGCGCCGAGATCGGCAACTACCTGGGCATGACCCTCGAGAGCGTCAGCCGCGCGCTGTCGCGCCTGGCGCGCGACAACGTCATCGGGTTCGCGACCAAGGGGCGCCGCGATGTACAGATTCCCGATGTGGGCGCCCTCTCCGCATTCGTGCAGCGCTGCCTGGCGCCTGCGCCCGCGATGCTGCAGTAGCCGCAGTAGCCGCAGTAGCCGCAGTAGCCGCAGTAGCGCAGGCTGCGGCGGCGCTCAGTCCCGGCCGGCCAGGACCCTCGCCATGGCCTGCGCCAGTTCCGATCGCGTGTAGGGCTTGCGAAGCAGTTCCCAGCTCTGCGGCACCTCGCGGTCGGCATCGAGCAGTTCCGACGAGAAACCCGACATCAGCAGCACCGCGACCCCCGGGAGGCGCTGCTGCACCTCGGCGGCCAGCCGCGTGCCGCGCATGCCGGCGCCCAGCGCGATGTCGCTGAGCAGCAGGTCGAAGTCGCCGGCGCCCGCATCCAGTGCAGCCAGCGCCTGTTCGGCGGTGGGGGCCGCGATGACGATCTCGCAGCCCAGCGTGTGCAGGAAGTTCTCCACCACCTTGCGGACTTCCGCGTCGTCCTCGACCAGCATCACCCGCAGGCCGGGCGCGAGCGCGTCGCCACCATGCTCTTCCATCGCGGCGGGCGCGCAGGTCTCCTGCTGCTGCGGGAGGTAGAGCGTCACCGTGGTGCCCCGACCGATCTCGCTGTCGATCGCGACGGCGCCGCGCGACTGGTTGACGAAGCCGTACACCGTGCTCAGCCCCAGCCCCGTGCCGCGACCCGCCTCCTTGGTGGTGAAGAAGGGCTCGAAGGCCCGTTCCTTGACTTCGTCGGACATGCCGCTGCCGCTGTCCGCGATGGAGATCGCGACGAAGTGCGCGGCGGTGCCCGCCTGCGGTTCGTTGCGCTCGTTGCGAAGGACCGTCGGCAGCGCGCCGCAGATGGCAGTGCGGAAATGGAGCGTGCCGCCGTCGGGCATGGCGTCGCGCGCGTTGATCGCGATGTTGAGCAGTGCGGATTCCAGCTGGCCCGGGTCGGCCACTACCAGCGGTCGGCCGGGCGCCGTGGCGATCTCGATGCGGATGCGCTGGTCCAGCGTACGGCGCAGCATGTCGGCCAGCGAATGCAGCAGCGCGTGCGTGTCCACCGCCACCGGCTGCAGCACCTGCCGGCGCGAGAACGCCAGCAGCTTGCCCGTGAGCTCCGCACCGCGCCGCGAAGCGCGGGTGGCGGCGCCCAGCAGTTGCTGGGCGTAGCCGTCGTGCGCGAGGGCGGGCAGCTCCTCGAGGACCTGGAGGTTGCCCTGGATCACGGTGAGCAGGTTGTTGAAGTCGTGCGCGATGCCGCCGGTGAGCTGGCCGACGCTCTCCAGCCGCTGGGCATGGTTGAGCGCCTCCTCCGTCTGCATGCGCTGCAGGCTGGTCGCGAGCAGGCTCGACAGCGATTCGAGGAAGCGCACCTCCTCGTCGCCGAAGCGCTTGGACTCCCTGGAGCGCACCGAGAGCATCCCGGTGACGCGGCCCCGGTCGGACAGCGGCACCGCAAGTGCGCTCACCAGCCCGGCATCGAGGTAGGCCCCCGGCACGCGGAACCGCGTCTCCTTGCGGTAGTCCTGCACCACCACCGGCCGGTTCTGCGAGAGAACGAAGCCCGGCGGCGTGTCCGGACGGTTCGCCAGGCGCGCGCCGATCTCCTCGCCGGCGACCAGCCCGACCCCGCTGGCCACGCGGAACTCGGAGCGGCCCGCGTCGAGCAGCCACACCATCGCGACCTCCACCTCCAGGGCCTTGGCGATGATCTCCGGCACGTGCTCGAGCACCGCCTGCAGGTCGCGCGTGTCGACTGCGAGGCGGCCCAGCTGGGCCAGGTGCTCGCTGTAGCGCGCGCGTTGCAGCGCCTGCTTCACGCGCGGGTAGGCGCCGATGTCGCGGATGGCCGCGACGACGAATGGCAGGCCATGGTTCTGCAGCGGGCTCAGCGCGATCTCCACCATCACCTCGCTGCCGTCCTTGCGCTTGGCCACGAGCTCCATGTGCGTGCCCATGGGACGCGGGCGCGGGGCCCGGCCGTAGGCCTCGCGGTAGGAGGCGTGGCGCGGGCGGATGCTGTCGGGCACCAGCGCGTCGACGTTGAGGCCGAGGAGCTCGTCCGGTGCATAGCCCAGCAGCGCGGCCGCCGAGGGGTTGGCGAGCACGATGCCGCCGGACTGGTCCACCACGAGCAGCGAGTCGGGATAGGCGGAGAAGAGCGAGCGGAAGACGCTGCCTTCGTCGATGCCGGACGGCAGGATCTGGCCGCTGCCGGCGGAGGGTTGGCGCGCCTCGCCGGCCGTGTCAGCCATGGGAGACCGGCGGGACCAGGATGTAGCCCGCCCCCCGCACCGACTTGATGAGCTGCGGATCCTCGGCGTCGGCCTCGATCTTCTTGCGCAGCCGGCCCACCTGCACGTCGATCGTGCGGTCGAAGGGCGCGGCCTCGCGCCCGCGCGTCTGTTCGAGCAGGAAGTCGCGCGACAGCACGCGGCCCGGATGGCGCGCAAAGGCCTGCAGCAGGTCGAACTCGCCGCCGGTCAAGGTCACCGGCTCGCCGCGCGGATTCGTCAGGCTGCGCGCGGCGGTGTCGAGCTGCCAGCCGGCGAAGCACAGTTTGTCGGGGGAGGCGGACGCTGCAGCCGGTGCAGTGGGCATGGCCGGCGCGAGCCGCCGCAGCACCGCCTTCACGCGGGCCGCCAGCTCGCGCAGGTCGAAGGGCTTGGTCACGTAGTCGTCCGCGCCCACCTCGAGGCCCACGACCTTGTCCACCGCATCGCCGCGGCCCGTCACGATCACGAGGCCGCAATGCCAGCTCTCGCGCATGCGCCGCGCGATGGAGAAGCCGTCCTCGCCGGGCAGGCCCAGGTCGAGCAGCACGAGATCTGCGGGGTCGGACTCCATCAGCGCCATGAGGGCGCGGCCCTCATGCACCTGGGTGACGCGGAAGCCGTGGCCCTGGAGATAGTTGGCCAGCAACTGCGTGATGTCGATTTCGTCGTCCAGAACAACGATGTGGGGCGTGGTTTTCATGCGCTGGCAACAAGATGGGGCGCGGACTGCATGGGTGGTCCGGCCTGCGCTGAGCGTAGCACGCAGGCAGCGCCAAAGCACCTGCACCAGGGTACCCCCCGCGGTAGCCCGGTGCCGCGCCGCCAGCGCCGTCAACCCTCGCCGCGCGGGGGCTGGCCGCGCCAGCGCCAGTCCTCGACCTCCGGCATGTCCTTGCCGTGGCGTGTGATGTAGGCCCTGTGCGCCAGCAGCCGGTCGCGCAGGTGCTGCTGCACGTGGCCGGCGCTGTCGCACAGGCCCGGTACGCGGGCGATCGCGTCGGCTGCGAGGTGGAAGCGGTCCAGCCGGTTGAGCACCGTCATGTCGAAGGGCGTGGTGGTGGTGCCTTCCTCGCAGTAGCCGTGCACGTGGAAGCCGGGATGGTTGCGCCGCTTGTAGATCAGCCGGTGGATCAGCGCCGGGTACCCGTGGAACGCGAAGATCACCGGCCGGCCGGTGGTGAAGATCGCATCGAAATCCGCATCGGGCAGCCCGTGCGGGTGCGCGTCCGGCGACTGCAGCGCCATCAGGTCGACCACGTTGACCACGCGCACCTTCAGCGACGGCAGCTTCCCGCGCAGCAGGTCGACGGCCGCCAGCGTCTCCAGCGTGGGCACGTCGCCGGCGCAGGCCATCACCACGTCGGGAGCGCCGCCTTCGTCGGTGCTCGCCCATTCCCAGATGCCCAGGCCCGCGGCGCAGTGGCGGGCCGCCGACTCGATGTCCAGCCACTGGGGCGCGGGCTGCTTGCCGGCCACGATGACGTTGACGTAGTCGCGGCTGCGCAGGCAATGGTCGACCACCGACAGCAGCGTGTTGGCGTCGGGCGGCAGGTACACGCGCACGACTTCCGCCTTCTTGCTTGCGACATGGTCGAGGAAGCCCGGGTCCTGGTGGCTGAAGCCGTTGTGGTCCTGGCGCCAGACGTGGCTCGTGAGCAGGTAGTTCAGCGAGGCGATCGGCCGGCGCCAGCCGATGCCGCGCGTCACCTTGAGCCACTTGGCGTGCTGGTTGAACATCGAGTCGACGATGTGGATGAAGGCCTCGTAGCACGAAAAGAAGCCGTGCCGCCCGGTCAGCAGGTAGCCCTCCAGCCAACCCTGGCAAAGGTGTTCGCTCAGTACCTCCATCACGCGGCCGTCGGGCGAGAGGTTCTCGTCGCCCGGCCACACCTGCGCGGTCGTGGTCCGCCCGGTCACCTCGAACAGGGCCGAGAGCCGGTTCGAGGCGGTCTCGTCCGGTCCCATCACGCGGAAGTTGCACGCCTGCTCGTTGGCGCGCATGACCTCGCGCAGGAAGGTGCCCGCGACGCGCGTGGCTTCGGCGTCGCAGCCTCCCGGCGCCGCCACGGGAACCGCGTGCGCGCGAAAGGGCGGCAGCGCCAGGTCCTTCAGCAGCAGCCCGCCATTGGCGTGCGGATTGGCACTCATGCGGCGATCGCCCCGGGGTGCGATCGAGGCGATCTCGGGGCGCAGGGCGCCGTCGGCGTCGAACAGCTCCTGCGGGCGATAGCTCAGCAGCCACCGCTCCAGCAGTTCGATGTGCTGCGGCTTGGCCGAGAAGTCGGCGAGCGGAACCTGGTGCGCACGGAACGTGCCCTCGATCTGCACGCCGTCGACGTGGCGCGGGCCGGTCCAGCCCTTGGGGGAGCGCAGCACGATCATCGGCCACCGTGGGCGCACGTGGAAGCCGTTCGTGCGGGCATTGGCCTGGATGGCGCGGATGCCGTCCAGCGCAGTGTCCAGCGCCGCCGCCATCTGCCTGTGCATGTCGGCGGGCTCGTCGCCCACCACGAAGTACGGTTCGTGGCCGTAGCCGCGCAGCAGCTGCGTGAGCTCCTCCTCGCCGATGCGCGCCAGCACGGTCGGGCCGGCGATCTTGTAGCCGTTGAGGTGCAGCACCGGCAGCACCGCGCCGTCGCGCTCGGGGTTCAGGAACTTGTTGGAGTGCCAGCTCGCCGCCAGCGCGCCGGTCTCGGCTTCGCCGTCGCCCACCACGCAGCAGGCGAGCAGAGACGGGTTGTCGAACACGGCGCCGTACGCGTGCAGCAGCGAATAGCCAAGCTCGCCGCCCTCGTGGATGGAGCCCGGCGTCTCGGGCGCCGCGTGGCTTGGAATGCCGCCGGGAAACGAGAACTGCGTGAACAGCCGCTGCAGGCCTGCGGCGTCCCGTCCGACCTCCGGATAGACCTCGCTGTAGCTGCCTTCGAGCCATGTGTTGGCGACCACGCCCGGGCCGCCGTGGCCGGGGCCCGCGATGAAGATCGCGTCGAGGTCCCGGGCGTTGATGGCGCGGTTCATGTGGGCATAGACGAAATTGAGGCCCGGCGTCGTGCCCCAATGGCCCAGCAGGCGCGGCTTGATGTGGCGCAGCGCGAGCGGCTCGCGCAGCAGCGGGTTGTCCATCAGGTAGATCTGGCCCACCGACAGGTAGTTGGCGGCGCGCCACCAGGCGTCGAGCAGCGTGAAGTCGTCCGGGACCGCCGTTTCGCGGGGAGAAGGCATGTCGATTTCCTGCGGAATGGATCGACGCTCCAGTATGGGCACATGGGTGCGCATCGGGTTGATGTCCGTCAAACCGGTAACAACCGATACAGCAGCCGCGGATTTGTGTTGTCTTGATCCCGCGCAAACCGGGCAGGGCGTCGCCGCGTCAGCATCCGGGCGAAGCCCTTCGGGCTGGAGGACACGCGATGAGCACCGACTTCACCTTTCCGCTGGCGCTGTGCAAGGCCCAGTACGGCATCTGTCTGCACGCGGTATCGATGTTCGAGACGATCGGCTCGCGGCTGCTGCAGGACTGCATCGCGCTGACCCGCGCCGAGACCGATGCGGTCATCCGCGCCGAGGACTGGTACGCGCTGGCCATGGCGCCGATGCAGGTATTCGGCCATTCGGAATCGGGCGAAGCCGCGCACGTGCCGCGGCCCGCCGAACCCGCGCCGGTACAGGCACCGCCCTCGCGAAAGGCCGTGGTGAACCAGGCACTGCACACCCTGCACGACGCTCTGGCCACGGCGCCTGCCGCGCGCCGCGCCGCGGCTGCCCGCAGCGCACCTGCGGCAAGGCGGCACGCATGACGCTGTCGACCATCTCCGTGCACCTGGACCACACCGAGTGCTGCGAGGCACGCACGCGCCTGGCGGTTCAGCTTGCGAGGCTGCACGGGAGCCATCTCATGGGCATCGTGCCCACATGGACAACAGTCGCCGCCGGCACGGCCGTTCGTGGCGGAGGGCGGCTGGACGAAGCGATCGTCGAGGCCTCCCTGTATTTGCGCAGGCGTGCCGAAACCGTCGCCCATGTGTTCCACAGCCGGACGAGGCCGGCGGCGCTCTCCTGCGACGCAAGGCTGGTGGACGGCGATCCGGTGAGCGCCGTGGTCCACCATGGGCGGGCCAGCGACCTGATCGTCGTCGGCCAGGCCGACATGTCAGCGGCGGTGAGCGACGCCGCGCGCCGACTGCCCGAGCAGGTCATGCTGGATGCAGGGCGGCCCGTGCTCATCGTTCCGTGCTCAGGGTGCCGCCGTTCTTCGGATTTCGACAGGATCCTGGTGGCCTGGGACGGAGGCCGCGAGGCATCGATGGCGATGCGCGGGGCCATGCCGCTGCTGCGCCGCGCCGCGCACGTCACGGTGCTGACCCTGCGACGCGGGGACTCGGCCGAGGCCTCGGCGCATGTGCCGGATGCGCCCCACCCGGCGGCACTGAGCGGCTGGCTGCTGCGCCACGGTGTGCAGGCCAGCGTCGAACGCCTCGCGACACCGCTGCGCATCGGCGACGCACTTCTGGACCGCGCCGAGGTGCTCGGCACCGACCTGCTCGTGATGGGAGGCTATGGCCACGCCCGCATGCAGGAGCAGTGGCTGGGCGGCGTGACGCGCGACGTGCTGACGCGAACCGGCATCCCCCTGCTGATGGCGCATTGAAAACCTAACCAGGGCGCGCGCCGCTGCCGCGTCGCGGTCGGGCGGGCTCGCGCCCACAGCCGGAGGGTTGCGCCGCCTACCGCGGCGGCAGCACGACGAGCCTGTTCAGCAGCGTCGTCAGTCCCTCGGTGCGGCGTGCCGCCCGCTCGACGGCGGCGCGGTGCGCCTCGTCGGCCACCTGGCCGCGAAGGGTCACGACGCCGTCCTTGACGCACACGTCGACGTCGCAGCCGTTGACGGCCGGATCCCAGTTGAGCTGGGCGAAGACGTCGTGCCTGAGTTGGATGTCGGGATTCATGGGTCTTCCTCTGCGGCGACGGGCGCCGGCGTCACTTTCCTTCGGTGCCCGCGGCAGGGGGCTTGCGCTTCAGGGCCTCGACGGTGCGCGCAGAGGCGTCGGCGGCGGCCCTGGCGGCCGAGCGCATCGCTTCCTCCGCCTTGTCGAGCGCTTCGCGCGTGGCTTGCGCCGCCTTCTCGGCCTCTTCCTTGCCGGCCTGCGCGGACCGGCTCACCGATTCCTCCGCCCGGGCAAGGGCCTCCTTCGACGCCAGCGCTGCCTTGCGGCTTTCTTCCTGGGCGGCCTGCGCAGCGTCCCTGCCTTCGTCGATGGCCTTGGCGGCCGACAGGGCGGTCTTTTCCTCCAGGCGTGTCGCTGCCTGGGCCGCCTTGCGTGCAGCCTGGCGGATGCCCTCGGCCAAAGCCCTCGACACCTTGCCGGTCGTGGCCTTGCCCATGTCGGCGGCGGCCTTGGCGGCATCCGCTGCCTTGCGGGCCGCCTTTTCCGCATCGCGTGCGGCCCGGCCTGCCGCTGCGCGCGTCGCCTTGCCCGCCTCTTGCGCCGCTCGTTGCGTTGCGCTCTCGGGCGGGCTGAGCTGGCCGGGTGCGGCGTAGTCGGCAGCGAATGCGCAGGCGCCGGCGGCGAGGGTCGCGCACGCCATCAGGTTGCGAAGTGTGTGGGAGTTCATGCGTCTTCCGTTGGTTCAAGGGTGGTGTGGGGCGGCCTGTGCATTCAGCTCGGCGTCGCCGCGGCGCGCACCAGCAGCACCGGCACCGGGCTGCTTCGCGCCACGCGGTCGGCGTCGCTGCCGAGTGCCAGCCGGCTGAAGCCGCGGCGGCCGTGGGTTCCCATGACGATCAGGTCGCAGGCCGCCTTGGCGGCCTCTTCGGTCACGACCTCGGCGATGCGGCCCTGCGTGATCTCGCGCAGCACGGTCTCGGCCTCCACGCCGGCAGCGGTCGCCCTGGCCTGGGCACGCCCGAGGACGGATTCGCCGTATTCGCGCGCCTTCTGCAGGCCCGCCTCGAAACTGGAGACGCTCGACATCTCGATCAGCATGGGAAAGTCGTCGATCACGTGGAGCAGGCGCAGCCTGCTCCCGAGTTCGGCTGCCAGGCGGATGGCTTCCTGCAGGCCGCAGTCGGCCGTGGGGCTGCCATCCACCGGAACCAGCACGTGCTTGTAGACGGACATGGGTTTCTCCTCGGGTCCTCGGGGCCGCCTGCAACAGGCACCTGCCGCCGGCCCCGGCGCGACGGGCAGCCAGATTCTTCCGTCGCGCGCCGGGCCCGGGCTTGCGCCACATCAACATCGCCATGGCGCTGCCGGCGGCTTGATGTGCGTCAAGCCGCCCGGCGTCGGCGCACGGAGACTGCAGCCGAGCCGACCCCACCCGAGCCACACCGCCGCACGACCGGAAGCTGCCATGCCCGCCCGTATCCTCGTCCCGCTGGACAGCAGCACCGCTTCGCTGCGCGGACTGGACGAAGCCATCCGTCTCGCGGTGCGCGATGGCTGCGCATTGCGGCTCGTGCACGTCGTGGACACCGCGAGATGCGTCGGCCGCCGCAAGCCCGCGGGCGCAGACCTGATCCCGTGGATGGAGCAGGCCGGCATGCAGGTGCTGCAACTGGGCCGCGCACGTGCCGAGGCCGCCGGTATCGCCGCGCAGACCCTGCTCTTCACGGCGGGGGCGGACCGTATCGCGGACCTCGTCGTCGAGCAGGCCGGGGCCTGGAAGGCGGGAATCATCGTGATCGGCACGAACGGGCGGCGCCGTGGTCTCGGAAACGCCGTGCGGGCCGCCACAACGATCCCGGTGCGGCTCGTGGTGCATGCGGCACGGCCGATGAAGGAGTCCGGCAGCGTGCCGGCGCAAGACGATGCCGCAGCCGTCGCCTGAATCGCCACGCCGCGCATGGACTGCTCGGCTGTGGACGGCCGTCAGGCCCCGCATCGCGATCGCCCTCGTCGCGCTGGGCGTGATCGCGGCCGTTGCGTGGCTGGCGCCTCGGTTCCTGCTCGGGCCGCGCGTGGAGGCGACGTTGGTGGTGCGGCGAGACTTCGTGCAGTCGGTGGTCGCGAGCGGGCATGTGGAGGCGCCGCATCGCGTGAACATCGGCGTACAGGTCACGGGTGTCGTGAGGGCCGTGCCTGTGGCGGAGGGCCAGCATGTGCGCGCGGGGCAGGTGCTGATCGAGCTCGACAGCGCGGAGTGGTCGGCCGCGCTCGCGCAGGCCGAGGCAGCCGTGTCCCAGGCGAGGGCGCGGCTGCGGCAGTTGCGCGAGGTGCAGGCGCCTGTGGCGGCGCAGACCGTGCGGCAGGCCGAGGTCAACCTGGAAAACGCGCGCGCTCAGCTGCGCCGCAACACGGACCTGTTCCGCCAGGGCTTCGTGGGACAGGCCGCGCTGGACGAGCTGCGCAAGGCGGCGGATCTCGCCGAATCGCAGCTGCGTGCGAGCCGCAGCCAGCTCCAAAGCGCGCGCGAGGGCGGCAGCGACCACGCGATGGCCGAGACCGCGCTGGCGCAGGCGGTGGCGGGCGCGGCCGTGGCCCGCTCCCGCCTGGTCTACGCCACGGTCGCCGCACCGGTGGAGGGAACGCTGATCGACCGCGCGGTGGAACCCGGCGACGTGGTGCAGCCGGGCAAGGCGCTGATGGTGCTGTCGCCGGCCGGCAAGACGCAGCTGGTGGTGCAGATCGACGAGAAGAACCTCCAGATGCTCGCGCCGGGCCAGAAGGCCATTGCCTCGGCCGACGCCTACGCGGGCCAGCGAATGCTCGCCGAACTGGTCTACATCAATCCAGGCGTGGACGTGCAGCGCGGCTCGGTCGAGGTGAAGCTCGACGTCCCGCAGCCGCCGGCCTACCTGCGCCAGGACATGACCGTGTCGGTCGACATCCAGGTCGCGCAGCGGCAGCAGGCGGTGCTGGTTCCGTCCGATGCGCTGCGCGACGCGGACCTCGCCTCGGCGTGGGTGCTGAAGGTCGATGGCCGTCACGCGCGGCGCCAGCCGGTGCGGCTGGGGCTTCGTGGCGGCGGCTTCGCCGAGGTGCTCGACGGGCTGAGCCCTGGCGACCTGGTGCTGTCGGCGAAGGCGCAGGGCATCGCGAGCGGCTCACGCCTGCGCGCGATCGCCGTGCAGCCGCCGGACGCGCGCGCGTCCTCGCCGTGAAGCGCTGAAGCCATGAAGAGCCGCTGGCTGCCCTTCGAATGGATCGTGGCGCTCCGCTTCCTGCGCGAAGGGCGGATGCAGACGCTGTTCATCGTGGCCGGCATCGCGATCGGCGTGGCCGTGATCGTGTTCATGTCGGCGCTGCTAAACGGGCTGCAGTCCAACTTCGTGCGCCGCGTGCTCACGGCGCAGTCGCAGATCCAGCTGCTGCCGCCGAAGGAGGTGGCGCGTCGGCTCGGCGCGGGCAGCGCGCTCGAAGATGCGGTGGTGCAGGCACCGCTGCAAAGGCTCAAGTCGATCGACCAGTGGCAGTCGGTCGCGGCGCAGGTTCGCGCGATGCCGGACGTGGAGGTGGTCGCGCCCACTGCGAGCGGTTCCGCGCTCGCGATCCGCGGCGAGGCGAGCCGCGCGGTCTCGGTCAACGGCATCGATCCGGCGCTCTACTTCCTGATCGTGGCGTTGCCCGAGAAGATCGTGCGCGGCAGCACGCGCCTCACGCCGGGCGACATCCTGATCGGCACCGACCTCGCGAGCGACCTGGGCGTGGGCGTCGGCGACAAGCTGCGGGTGTCGTCGGCCAGCGGCGGCGACCAGACGCTCATGGTGACCGGCCTGTTCGACCTGGGCAGCAAGCCCGCCAACCAGCGCACCACCTTCGTTGCGCTGCGCACGGCGCAGAGCCTGCTGGGCCTCGTGGGCGGCGTCTCCAGCCTCGAGGTGAAGGTCAAGGACATCTACGCCGCCGATGTCATCGCACAGCGCATCACCGCGGCCACCGGCGTGGAGGCCGACAGCTGGATCGCCACCAACGCGCAGTTCTTCACTGCGGTGCAGGCGCAGAAGACCTCCAACACCACCATCCGCTTCTTCGTGGGGCTGTCGGTGGCCTTCGGCATCGCCAGCGTGCTGGTGGTGTCGGTCGTGCAGAAGTCGCGGGAGATCGGCATCCTGCGCGCGATGGGCATCTCCCGCGGCCAGGTGCTGCGGGTGTTCCTGCTGCAAGGCGGGCTGCTGGGGCTGCTCGGTTCGCTGGGTGGCGCCGGCATGGGGCTGGTGGCGCTGTTGCTGTGGCAGCGCTACGCACTCAACCCCGACGGCACACCGCTCTTTCCGCTGGCCATCGAGCCGGGCCTGTTCGTGGCGTCGCTGCTGCTGGCCACGCTGACAGGGCTGGCGGCGGCGTTCGCGCCGGCGCTGCGCGCGGCGCGGCTCGACCCCGTGGTGGCGATCCGTGGCTGAGCCGGTCGTCAGCCTGCGCGACGTGCGCAAGGCCTTCAACCTGGGGCTGCCGAACGAGACGCAGGTGCTCCACGGCATCGATCTCACGCTGGCGCGCGGCGAGTTCTGCGCGGTCATGGGCCCCTCGGGTTCGGGCAAGAGCACGCTGCTGAACATCGTCGGGCTGCTCGACCGGCCGACCAGCGGGTCGCTGTGCATCGGCGGCCGGGAGACCCGTCTGCTCGACGAGCGCGCGCTCACGCGGCTGCGCGGACACAGCATCGGCTTCATCTTCCAGTACCACAACCTGCTCGCCGGCTTCACCGCGCTGGAGAACGTGGCGATCCCGATGCTCGGCGATGCCGGCTTCTTCAGGGACGACATGGCGCAGCGCGCGTCCGCGCTGCTTGAGAGCGTGGGCCTGGCGAAATGGCGCGACAGCATGGTCACCCAGCTCAGCGGCGGCCAACAGCAGCGAGTGGCCGTGGCGCGCTCCCTGGCGATGGATCCGCCGCTGTTGCTCGCGGACGAGCCCACGGGCAACCTCGACACGAAGTCGGCGGATGCCGTCTTCGAGCTGCTGCGCAAGGCCAACCGCGAGCGCGGCATGGCGGTTCTCTTCGTCACGCACAACCCCGAGCTGGCCGGGCGCTGCGACCGCATCATCCAGGTGGTGGACGGCAAGATCCGCGGTTGATGCATGTCAATCCGAAGGCCGCGGCGATGCCCAGAATGGACGGGTGAAGAGCGTGCAGGCACTGGGGCAGCTGACGCAGCCCCGTCCGGCAAGGAGCCACCGTGTACCGACGAATACTCGTTCCCATAGACGGCAGCCCGGCATCGGCCCAGGGCATCGAGGAGGCGATCCGCCTTGCCCGGCCGATGAGAAGCCGGGTGCGGCTGCTCCACGCCATCGACGACCTCTCGGTTTCACGGGCCGGCTTCGCCCATGACCGATCGCCCGAGCTGCGCGCCGAAGCCGCGCGCATGCTTGCGCGCAGCGCCGAGCGCGTGCGTTCCGCCGGCGTCGAGGTCGACACCGTGCTCTACAACGAAGCGGACGGCACCGTGGCCAGCCTCGTCGCGGACGAGGCACGGGGATGGCACGCCGACCTGATCATTGCCGGCACGCGAGGCCGGCGAGGCCTCGGGCAGCTGCTGCTGGGAAGCAGCACCGAGCGGATCGTGCGCGGCACCGGCGTTCCCGTGCTGCTGGTGCATGCGGACGCAGGCGAGCAGACAGCCGCAGGGTAGTGTCAGGCCCGTGGCGCGCGGTGCTCGATGAGTTCGAAGAGGCCCATGCCCGCGAGCATCGCGAGCACGAAGACGAAGGCCTTGGATTCGCCCATGCCCAGGGCGACGAGGCCCGGACCGGGGCAGAAGCCGGCGATGCCCCAGCCCACCCCGAAGACCAGACTGCCCAGGACCAGGCGACGGTCGATCTCGCGCGCGGACGGCAGGCGCATCGCCGCGCCCAGCAGCGACACGCTGCGCCGCCTGGCGGCGAGGAATGCGATCGATGCGATGCCGATCGCGCCCGCCATCACGAAGGCCAGGGATGGATCCCACCGTCCGGCCAGGTCCAGGAAGCCGAGCACCTTGGCCGGATCGGCCATGCCCGAAACGATGAGGCCGAGCCCAAAGACCAGGCCTGCGAGCAACGAGACGAAAAGGGTCATGGCGTTCTCCTCAGATGCCGAGCAAGTGGCGCACCACGAACACCGTGGCGAAGCCCGCGCCCATGAACGCGCCCGTGGCCACCAGCGAGCGCGGCGACAGACGGGAGAGGCCGCAGACCCCGTGGCCGCTGGTGCAGCCGGAGCTGTAGCGCGTGCCCAGTCCGACGAGCAGGCCGGCCAGCACCAGCGTGCCGTAGCCGGCGTCGATCTGCGGGTGGGGCAGCGACGTGAAGAGCAGGTAGACCGATGGCGCGCCCACGAGCCCGAGCACGAAGGCGGCACGCCAGCCGATGTCGCCCTTCGAGGGCCTGAGCAGGCCTCCCAGCACGCCGCTGATGCCTGCGATGCGCCCGTTGAGCAGCACGAACATCGCCGCGGCGATGCCGATGAGTGCGCCGCCTGCCAGCGAGGCGAGGGGCGTGAAGTGGTTCCAGTCGATGGACATCATTTCTCCGGGGGGCAGTAGAGGCGATAGAGCACGCGCAGGATCTCCATGAGCGCAGGATCGGCCACGCTGTAGAAGATGTTCTTGCCTTCGCGGCGGGTGTCGACCACGCCTTCGTTGCGCAGCACGCCCAGCTGCTGCGACAGCGTGGGCTGGTGGATGCCGAGCGTTTCCTCGAGGTCGCTCACGCACATCTCGCCCTGCGAGAGCTGGCACAGCAGCAGCAGTCGGTCTTCGTTGGCCAGCAGCTTGAGCGCCGCGACTGCCTTGCCGGCGGCGCCGCGCAGCACTTCGGGATCGATGGCGAGGATGGATTTCTTCACGGGACGGGTTGACGTTTTCGATTTGAATATTATATTTAAATATATATTGTTTGTCTCGGGAACCGCCATGACCGCACGCACAACCATCCAGGGTTTTTTCGATCCCGCCACAGGCACCGTGTCCTACGTCGTGTGGGAACACGCGGGAAGGCATGCCGCGGTCATCGATCCGGTGCTCGACTACGACTTCAGGTCGGGCCACACGGGGACTGCCTCGGCCGACAGGCTGCTGGCCTACCTGCGCGAGCACGCGCTGCAGCTCGAGTGGATCCTGGAAACGCACGCGCACGCCGACCACCTTTCCGGCGCGCGCCATGTCCAGCAGCATGCAGGCGGAAAGATCGGCATCGGCGAGAACATCCGCGTCGTCCAGGCGACCTTCGGCAAGCTCTTCAACTTCGAGCGCGCCTTCCTGCCCGACGGCAGCCAGTTCGACCATCTCTTCAAGGACGGCGAGGTCTTCCGCATCGGCGAGGTCGAGGTCACCGCCTGGCTGGTGCCGGGCCACACGCCCGCGGACATGGCCTACCTGGTCGATGGCGCCGTGTTCGTCGGCGACACGCTCTTCATGCCCGACCTCGGCAGCGCACGTGCCGACTTCCCCGGCGGCGACGCCCGCCAGCTCTACGCGTCGATGCGCAGGCTGCTGGAGCTGCCGCCCGAGACGGCCATGTACGTCTGCCACGACTACCCGCCGGCATCGAGGCAACCCGGCTGGCAGACCACCGTGGCGCAGCAGCGCGCGCACAACATCCACGTGCGCGACGGCATCGGCGCCGACGAGTTCGTGGCAATGCGCACCGCGCGCGACGCGACGCTGGACGTGCCCACGCTGATCCTGCCTTCGATCCAGGTGAACGTGCGCGGCGGTCGCCTGCCGCCTGCCGACGACAACGGCGTCGCGTACCTGCGCATCCCGGTGAACGCGCTTCCCGTGCACCGGCACCCGGCAGGCGGATAGCGGTCCGCCGCCATCCGCGCGGGTCAGTGCGTCTCGGTCAGCTGATCGAGGATCGCCGGGTTCTCCAGCGTCGACACGTCCTGTGCGATCGCCTCGCCCCTGGCGACCGAGCGCAGCAGGCGCCGCATGATCTTGCCGCTGCGCGTCTTGGGCAGGTTCTCGGCGAATCGGATCTCCCGGGGCTTGGCGATGGGGCCGATCTCCTTGCCGATCCACGCGCGCAGTTCTGCGGCCAGCCGGTCCGCCTCCTTGCCGGCGGGGCGCGGCTGCTTGAGCACCACGAATGCGCAGATCGCCTCGCCCGTGGTCTCGTCGGGCCGGCCGACCACCGCGGCTTCGGCCACCAGCGCCGTACAGGCCACGAGCGCCGATTCGATCTCCATCGTGCCCATGCGATGGCCGCTGACGTTGAGCACGTCGTCGATGCGCCCACCGATGGTGAAGTAGCGCGTGAGCCTGTCGCGCGCGGCGCCGTCGCCAGCCAGGTAGCAGCCGCGCAGCTCCGGCGGAAAGTAGCTCGACCGGTAGCGCGCGTCGTCGCCCCACACCGCGCGGATCATGCTCGGCCAGGGCTTCTTGATGACCAGCAGGCCGCTCTCGCCATCGGGCACATCGTTGCCGGTCTCGTCGACGATGGCGGCCTCGATGCCCGGGAAGGGCAGGGTGCACGAGCCCGGCACGAGATCGGTGGCGCCGGGCAACGGCGTGATCATGTGGCCGCCGGTCTCGGTCTGCCACCAGGTGTCGAGCACCGGGCAGCGCCCGCCGCCCACGTGCTGGCGGTACCACTCCCAGGCAGCCGGGTTGATCGGCTCGCCGACCGAGCCCAGCACGCGCAGGCTGCCGAGGTCATGACGATCGGGGTGCACGGCCGGGTCGCCCTCGGCCGCCTTGATGAGCGAGCGGATGGCGGTGGGGGCCGTGTAGAACACCGTGACGCGGTGCCGTTCGATCATCTGCCAGAAGCGCCCCGCGTCGGGATAGGTGGGCACGCCCTCGAACACCACCTGCGTCGCACCGACGGCCAGCGGGCCGTAGGCGATGTAGGTGTGGCCCGTGACCCAGCCGATGTCGGCCGTGCACCAGAACACGTCGTCGTCGTGCATGTCGAAGGTCCACGTCGTGGTGAGCGCCGCATGCAGCAGGTAGCCGCCGCTGCAGTGCTGCACGCCCTTGGGCTTGCCGGTCGAGCCCGAGGTGTAGAGCAGGAAAAGCGGGTGCTCGGCACCGACCCACGCGGGCTCGCAGATGTCGCTGCGGGTCTGGGTGAGTTCGTGCATCCAGACGTCGCGCGGCGTCCAGTCGATGGGTTCGCCGGTGCGCCGATGGACGATGACCGAGCGCACCGCCTCGCAGCCGCCGAGCGCGAGGGCCTCGTCGACCAGCGCCTTCAGCGGCAGCCGCTTGCCCCCGCGGACCTGCTGGTCGGCGGTGACGATCACCGTGGCGCCGGTGTCCGCGACCCGGTCGCGCAGCGCATGCGCGGAGAAGCCGCCGAACACCACCGAATGCACCGCGCCCAGCCGTGCGCAGGCCTGCATCGCCACGACGCCTTCGACCGACATCGGCATGTAGATGACGACTCGGTCGCCCTTGCCCACTCCGAGCGACTTCAGCGCGTTGGCCATGCGGCAGGTCTGCGCCAGCAGCTGCGCGTAGGTCGTGCGGGTGACCTGGCCGTCGTCCGACTCGAAGACGATCGCCACCTTGTCGCCCCGGCCGCCGGTGACCTGGCGGTCCAGGCAGTTCCACGAGACGTTGAGCGTGCCGTCCTCGAACCACCGGTAGTGCGGTGCGTCGCTGCTGTCCAGCACCTTGGTGAAAGACGTCTTCCAGGCGACGAATTCGCGTGCCAGGCGGGCCCAGTAGCCCTCGTAATCGGCTTGCGCTTCGGCCACCAGTGCATCGTAGGCGGCGCGGCCCGCGACATGGGCATTGCGCGCGAGGGCCGGCGGCGGCGCATAGGTGGGCAGGCGGGGCTGGAGATCGGGAGCGTTCATGTCTCGTGTCCTTGGATGGGTGCGAGATCTTTGCCGGCACTCAGCAGGAAAAGCTTGCGCCAGCGCAAGCCTCGCGCCGATGCGGACGTTCCTAATGCGCCCATCGCCAACAAGGAGACGCCATGAAAGACGAACTGGCTGCGCGCATCGCGGCCGATCCCAAGTACCAGCAGCTCAAGCGCCGGCGCGACCGCTTCGGCTGGACCCTCGCGGCGCTGATGCTCGTCGCCTACTACGGCTTCGTGCTGCTGGTGGCCTTCGACAAGGACTTCCTGGCGCGGCGCATCGGCGACGGTGTCATGACCCTCGGCATGCCCATCGGGTTCGGCGTGATCGTCTTCACCGTGGCGATCACCGGCTACTACGTCCGCCGCGCCAACGCCGAGTTCGACGCGCTCTCCGATGCCGTCGTCGAGGCCGTGAAGGGGAACAAGCCATGAACGCACGTTCCGCAAGCATCCTGCGCGCGCGCTTCGGCGCGCTCCTGTGCGTGCTGTCGACGGTTGGCGCGGCGGCCCACGCGGCCGGCGCCGACCTCGGCCAGCTGCAGAAGCAGGCCACCAACTGGACCGCCATCGGCATGTTCGGCCTTTTCGTGGTGGCAACCCTCTTCATCACCAAGTGGGCCGCCGCGCGCACCCGTTCCGCGGCCGACTTCTACACGGCCGGCGGCGGCATCACGGGCTTCCAGAACGGCCTTGCCATCGCGGGCGACTACATGTCCGCGGCGTCGTTCCTCGGCATCTCGGCCGCGGTGATGGCCTCCGGCTACGACGGGCTGATCTACTCCATCGGCTTCCTCGTGGGCTGGCCGGTCATCACCTTCCTGATGGCGGAGCGCCTGCGCAACCTCGGCAAGTTCACCTTCGCCGACGTCGCGGCCTTCCGCTTCGAGCAGACGCCGATCCGCATCTTCGCGGCCTCCGGCACGCTGGTGGTGGTCGCGTTCTACCTGATCGCGCAGATGGTGGGCGCCGGGCAGCTGATCAAGCTGCTGTTCGGCCTCGAGTACTGGGTGGCGGTCGTCATCGTGGGCTCGCTCATGATGGTCTACGTGCTCTTCGGGGGCATGACCGCCACGACCTGGGTGCAGATCATCAAGGCCGGCCTGCTGCTGGGCGGCGCGAGCTTCATGGCGATCTCGGTGCTCTGGCACTTCGGCTTCAGCCCCGAGGCGATGTTCGCGGGCGCGGTCAAGGTCAAGACCGACCTGGCGCTGAAGGACGGCAAGGCCGCCGAGGTGGCTGCGAGCATCGGCCAGTCGATCATGGGGCCGGGCAATTTCGTGAAGGACCCGGTCTCGGCCATCTCCTTCGGCATGGCGCTCATGTTCGGCACGGCCGGGCTGCCCCACATCCTGATGCGCTTCTTCACCGTGCCCAGCGCGAAGGAGGCGCGCAAGTCGGTCATGTGGGCGACCGGATGGATCGGCTACTTCTACCTGCTGACCTTCATCATCGGCTTCGGCGCCATCACCTTCGTGCTGACGAACCCCGACTTCCTCGATGCCAAGGGCGCGCTCAAGGGCGGCGGCAACATGGCTGCGATCCACCTGGCGAGCGCAGTGGGCGGCAATGTGTTCCTCGGCTTCATCTCGGCGGTGGCCTTCGCCACGATCCTGGCCGTGGTGGCGGGCCTCACGCTTTCGGGCGCATCGGCCGTCTCTCACGACCTGTACGCCACCGTCATCAGGAAAGGCGACGCGGGCAGCGCGGCGGAGCTGCGAGTCTCCAAGATCACCACGCTGGCGCTGGGCGCGCTGGCGGTGCTGCTGGGGATCGTGTTCGAGAAGCAGAACATCGCCTTCATGGTGTCGCTGGCCTTCGCCATCGCGGCCTCGGCCAATTTCCCCGTCCTCTTCATGTCGGTGCTCTGGAAGGGCTGCACCACGCGCGGGGCGGTGATCGGCGGGTTCCTCGGGCTGGTGTCGTCGGTGGCCCTCACCGTGGTGTCGCCCTCGGTGTGGGAGGCCACGTTCGGTCATCCGGCCGGCTCCTCGCTGTTCCCGTACACCTCGCCGTGCCTGTTCTCGATGAGCATCGCCTTTGCGGGCATCTGGCTTTTCTCGGTGCTCGACCGCAGCGCGCGCGCGCAGGTCGACCGCGGCGGCTTCCTCGCGCAGCAGGTGCGCTCGGAAACCGGCATCGGGGCGCACGGGCCCAGCGGGCATTGAGTCCGGGCCCCGTCGCCGGGCCTCGCGGCCCTCGGTGCCGGTGTCCAGGTCGCCCGCTCCGTCCGATCCGTCCGATCAGTCGGCGCCGATCAGCACCTTGACGTGCGCGGCCGCGCTGCGCGCCAGGGCGCTCAGCGCGTAGCCGCCCTCCAGGCACGACACGACGCGCCCGCCGCAGTGGTGCCGCGCCGTCTCCATGATCCTGCGGGTGACCCAGGCGTAGTCGTTTTCCACCAGGCCGAGATTGCCCATGTCGTCCTCCCGGTGCCCGTCGAAGCCTGCAGAAACGTAGATGAGCTCGGGGGCGAAGGCGTCGAGCGCGGGCAGCCAGTGCTGCGTGACGGCCGCCCTGAACGCATCGCCGCCCGAGCGCGGGGGCAGGCCGATGTTCACCATCCGCAGGCTGTTGTCGTCCTCGCCCGAGAATGGATAGAGGCCCTGCTCGAAGATGGAGCACATGAGCACGCGCTCGTCGTCGCGGAAGATGTCGGCGCTGCCGTTGCCGTGGTGCACGTCGAAGTCGATCAGGGCCACGCGCTTCAGGCCGTGCGCATCGAGCGCGTGGCGCATGCCCACCGCCACGTTGTTGACGAAGCAGAAACCCATGGCGGCGTCGCGCGTGGCGTGATGGCCGGGCGGACGCACGTTGCAGAAGGCCGTGGGCGCTTCGCCCGCCAGGACCAGATCGGTGGCGAGCACTGCCGCCCCGGCGGCGCGCAGCGCGGCCTGCAGGGTGTGCGGGCTCATCACGGTGTCGGGGTCGACGAAGCGGTGACCCTCGGTGGGCGCCATCGCCGTGAGTTCGCGCACGTACGACATCGTGTGCGCGCGCGCCAGCTGGGTGGCCGTGGCAAGCGGGGCGTCGTGAGGGACCATGTAGTCCAGCAGCCCCGAGATCAGCAATCGGTCGTGGATCGCGGCAAGCCGCTCGGGGCATTCCGGATGGCCCGCGCCCATGTCGTGGCGCGTGCAGTCCGCGTGGGTGATGTAGGCGCTCAGCATGCGGGCTCCTTCGCTCCCTTTCTCCTTCGAAAGCGGGGCGGCCCGCGCGGGGAGCCCGCTGCCGGCGGCACCGGGGCGCGGTCGCTACTGGATCTTCAGCGTGGTGCGGGCCGTGCCTTCGCGCTTGGGCAGCGTCAGGTGCAGCACGCCGTCCTCGAGCTTAGCCACGGCGGTCTTGTCGTCGACTTCGCTGGCCAGCGAGAAGCCGCGCGACATGCTGCCGCGATAGGTCTCCCGGACGATGGAGCGGCCTTGCTTCTTTTCCTCGTCCTTCCTGACCTCGGCCGAGATCGAGACGTAGCTGCCGTCGATGGAGACGCGCACGTCTTCCTTCTTCGCGCCGGGGATCTCGGCGGTGACGAGGTATTCCTTGTCGTTCTCGCTGATGTCGAGCCGGATGTCGGCCGGCAGTTCGGCCTCGTCGATCAGCTGCAGCGGACGCGCCCAGCGGCGCAGCATGTCGGGAAAGAGGTTCTCGATGCGGTCCAGGCGGGACAGTGCGGTGTTCATGCGCTTACTCCATGAATGGGTTGAGGGAACTTCAATCTAGGCGCGCGCGGCGGGATTTCCGTTGCGCTGGATCAAGCGCGCCGGCTGTCGACGCGAGAGGATGCGAGGCCGACGTTCAACACCGCTCGAAGGAGAGTTCCATGCGCCCGATTCCCATCGCCTGCAAGACTGGCCGCATGTCGGGGTGCGGTGCCGCGGCCGCGCTCGCCCTGTCGCTCTGCCTGGGCCTGCATGTCAGCCCCGCCCCAGCCCAATCCCGGGGCGAGCTGCTCTACAACGCCAACTGCGTCGCCTGCCACAACGAGAAGATGCATTGGCGCGGCAGGAAGCTGGTCAACGACTGGGACAGCCTCGAGGAGCAGGTGCGGCGCTGGCAGCAGGCCTCCTCGCTGGGCTGGCGCGACCAGGACATCATGGAGGTCGCCCGCTATCTGAACGACCGCTTCTACGGCTTCGCGCCCCCGAGCGCGACCACCCTGCTCAAGCCCTCAGTTGCAGCACCATCCGACGCAGGCCCGACGAAGGCGGCTCGGCCGGATCGGCCTTGAAGCCCAGCGCGGCCGTGAGCTTCAGCATCCGGGTGTTCTCGCGCAGCACGATGCCCACCAGCCGCAGGGTGCCGCGGCTGCGCGAGTGCTCGATCAGCCGCTCGAACAGCACCTTGCCCAGCCCCTGGCCCTTGAGCTCGGAGCGCACGACGAGCGCGAACTCGGCCTCGACGTTGTCGGGATCGCACACCGTGCGCGCCACGCCGAGCGTGCGGGCATGGCCTTGCGCATCGACGTCCTCGGCGATGAAGGCCATCTCCCGGTCGTAGTCGATCTGCGTCAGCCGCGCAAGCTCGCTGCGCGGCATTTCCTTGCGCACCGAGAAGAAGCGCATCCGCATGTCCTCCGCGTCCAGCGACTCCAGGAAGCGCCGGTGCTGCGGCTCGTCCTCCGGCCTGATCGGCCGCACCACGATTTCGCGCCCGTTCCAGGTCTGCGTCCGCACCCACTGGTCGGGGTAGGGCAGGATCGCGAAGCGCGCGGTGCCGTGCTGCGGCGTACGCGATAGCCGCATGCGCGCGTCGAGCGCCAGCGCACCATGCTCGTCGACCCACAGCGGATTGATGTCCAGCTCCGCCAGCCGCGGCAGATCGGCCAGCATGCGCGAGACGGCGACGAGCACGTCGTGGAGCGCATCGAGGCGAGCCGGCGGATGGTCGCGAAAGCCGGCCAGCAGGCGTGCCACGCGGGTACGCGACACCAGTTCCGCGGCGAGGGCGCGGTTCAGCGGGGGCAGCGCGATGGCCGTGTCGGCAGCGGCCTCCACCGCGGTGCCGCCCTGGCCGAACAGGATCACGGGACCAAAGACAGGGTCGATGCTGGCGCCGACGATGATTTCCTGGGCGTGCGGGCGGTGCAGCGAGTGCTGCACGGTGAAGCCGTCGATCTGCGCCAGCGGCCGGGCGTTCCTCACCGCTTCGAGCATTTCACCGGCCGCGCTGCGCAGCGCGGCTTCGTCGCGCAGGCCCAGCCGCACGCCACCGACGTCCGTCTTGTGCGTGATGTCGCGCGAGAGGATCTTCAACGCCAACGGGTATCCCAGCCCCTTGCCGGCCTCGACCGCCGCCTCGGCCGTCGGCGCAACGGCGACGGTGGGCACCGTCTCGATGCCGTAGGCCTGCAGCAGCGACTTGGCCTCCTGTTCGCCGAGCCATTCGCGCTGCTCGGCCAGCGCCGCGTCCAGCGTCGCGCGCACCGCATCGGTATCGGGCACGGCGCCATGGGCGGCGCCCGGCGTCTCCATCAGGATCTCCTGGTTGCGCCGATAGGTCTGCAGCATCGCAAAGGCATGCACCGCTTCTTCGGGCGTGGCGTAGTCGGCCACGCCGGCCTCCTCGAAAAGCCTGCGCGCCTGGGTCACCGCGGCGTCGCCGAGCCAGGCGCTCATCACGCGCGAGGCCTGGCCGCGCACCAGCGGCAGGCAGGCGCGCGCGATGTCCTCGCTGCGCACGATGGCTGTGGGTGCATGCATGAACAGCACCGCCCCGGCCGACGTGTCGGCCAGCAGTGCGCCGAGCGTCTCGGCGTAGCGCTCGGCGGGTGCGTCGCCGATGATGTCGATGGGGTTGGCGCGGGACCAGTTCGCCGGCAACGCTGTGTCGAGGCGGGCGAGCAGCGCGGAGCCCGGGTCGGCCAGCACCACGCCCTCGCGCGCCGCCGCGTCGGCGGCCATCACGCCGGCGCCCCCGCCGTTGGTCATGACCGTGAGCCTGCCGTGGCCATTGCCCCGGAAGCGCGACAGAGTCTCTGCAGCTAAAAAGAGCTCCTGCAGCGTGTCGACGCGCAGCATTCCGGCGCGCCGCAGCGCGGCGTCGTAGACCGCGTCCGACCCCGCCAGTGCGCCCGTGTGCGAGGTGGCGGCGGCAATGCCGTGGCCGGCGCGCCCGGCCTTGAGCACGATCACCGGCTTGTTGCGCGCGGCCGCGCGCGCGGCCGACATGAACTTGCGTGGCGACTCGATGGATTCCACGTACAGCAGGATCGAGCGGGTGTGCGCATCGCTGGCCAGGTGGTCGAGCAGGTCGCCGAAGTCGACGTCGCAGTGTTCGCCCAGCGAGACCATGTGCGACAGGCCCACGCCGCGGCTGCGGGTCCAGTCGAGCACGGCCGTGACCAGTGCACCCGACTGCGAGACGAAGGCCACGTCGCCCGCCAGCGCGTCGGTGTGCGCGAAGCTGGCGTTCAGGCCGATGTGCGGACTGAGCAGGCCGAGGCAGTTGGGCCCCAGCAGGCGCAGGGTGAAGGGGCGCGCCGCCTCCAGCGCGGCCTGCTTTTGCCGCGGCTCCAGACCGGCCGTGATGATCACCGCCGCGTGGGTGCCCAGTGCGCCGAGTTCGGCGACCAGCGGCGCGACCGTGGCCGGTGGCGTGCAGATCACCGCCAGGTCGGGCGCGGCAGGCAGGTGCGCCGCGGCGGGGAAGACGGGCACCCCGTCGAGCGAGGCATGTTTCGGATTCACCCCGTGCACCGCGCCCTTGAAGCCGCCGGCGCGCAGGTTGCGCCATACCGTGGCGCCAACGCTGGCGGGCCGGTTCGAGGCACCGAACACGGCGACGGAGGCCGGCGACAGCAGGCGGTCCAGATGACGGATGGTCATGGCATTGAAGACGGCGCGGCAGTGACGGGACATGCCATCGTGCGGGCCGCCGCGACCTGCCGGCTTGATGCACGTCAACCCGTCGCGCCGACGTGGGCGCAAGCTCCATGGCCGAGGAACCCGCCATGGATACCCGTTCGCCCGGAGCCGCGCCCGATGCCGCCGATCTTTGATCCGTGGCGGGCCTGTGTGGTTGCGGCCGAGGTGTCGATGGCCACAAATGCGGCTGCGAGCTCGCTCGCCGCGATGCGGTCGCAGCGGCTGGCGGAGCTGCTCGCCGCGGCAGCGGCCCATTCGCCACGCTACCGGCGCCTGCTGGCCGGCTGCGATCCGGCCACTGCGCGGCTGGAGGAGCTGCCGATGGCCCGCAAGGCGGAACTGATGGGCGACTTCGCAGGCTGGGTCTGCGACCCGGCGTTGTCGCTGCCGGCGCTGCGACGCTTCCTCGCCGAGCCGGCGAACATCGCGGCCGACTGCCTGGGCCCCTACACGGCATGGGAAAGCTCCGGCAGCACCGGCGAGCCCGCGATCTTCGTGCAGGACGCGCGTGCGATGGCCGTGTACGACGCGCTGGAGGCGTTGCGCAGACCGCTGCTTCGGCCCTTCGAGCGGCTGCTCGATCCGTGGAGCCTGGGGGAGCGCATCGCCTTCGTGGGCGCGACCGGCGGGCATTTCGCGAGCACGGTATCGGTCGAGCGGCTGCGCCGCCTGCAGCCCGGCCTCGCGTCCCGCCTGCGCGGCATTTCATTCCTGCAGCCGCTGGACAGGCTCTGCGACGAGCTCGATGCCTTCGATCCCACGGTGCTGGCCACCTATCCGAGCGCCGCCATCGTGCTCGCGCAAGAGCGGGAGGCTGGCCGGCTCAAGGCAGCGCCGCGCGAGATATGGACCGGCGGGGAAACGCTCTCTGCAGCCGGACGCGTCTTCCTGAAGGAGGCGTTCGCCTGCCCGGTCGCCAACAGTTATGGCGCCTCGGAGTTTCTGTCGCTGGCGTTCGAATGTTCGCTGGGCGTGCTGCACCTGAACAGCGACTGGGCGATCCTGGAGCCGGTCGATGCCCAGGGCCGGGCGGTGCCGGCCGGCCATGCCGGAACCACGACCCTGCTGACCAACCTGGCCAACCACCTGCAACCGGTGATCCGCTACGACCTGGGCGACAGGGTCAGGCTGCTCGATGCGCCCTGCGGGTGCGGATCGCATCTTCCGGTCATCGAGGTCCATGGGCGCGACGACGACACCCTGTGCCTCGCGGCCGGTGTCGGCATGCCGGCGGTGAGGGTGGTTCCGCTGGCGGTGAGCACCGTCCTCGAGGAGGAGGCGGGACTTTTCGACTTCCAGCTGGTGCAGCAGGGGCCGCGCGAGCTGCTGCTCAAAACCCGCGGGCAGGGACAGAAGATGCAGCGGACCCTGCGCAAGGCGCGCGCGGCGCTCGCGGCTTTCCTCGAGACGCAGGGCGCGAAGGGCGTGCGCATCGAGTGCCGCGCGGGGGAGAGCACGCAATGCGGCCGCAGTGGCAAGTTCCGGCGGGTGATCTCGCTGAACGCGAAACCGGACGATGCGTGTTGACGTGCATCAAGGTGCGCGCCCCCGCAGTCCGCAGAATCGCCGGCACTGTTCAAGAGGTACGAATGCAATCCCTGCTCTATTCCGGCGTGCTGGATCTTCCGTGGTGGGGCGTGCTGCTGGCCGCGCTCGCGCTCACGCACGTCACCATCGCTTCCGTCACCATATTCCTGCACCGCCACCAGGCCCACCGCGCGCTCGATCTGCATCCCGTGGCGAGCCACTTCTTCCGCTTCTGGCTCTGGCTGACCACCGGCATGGCGACCAAGGAGTGGGCTGCGGTGCACCGCAAGCACCACGCCAAGTGCGAGACCCCGGAAGACCCGCACAGCCCGCAGGTGCACGGGCTCAACCGCGTGCTCTGGGGCGGCGTGTTCTATTACGTGCGCGAAGCCAGGCGCGCCGAGACCCTGGAGCGCTACGGCCACGGCACGCCCGACGACTGGCTGGAGCGGCACGTCTATGCGAAGCACAAGACCCTGGGCATCGTGCTGATGGGCGTGGTCGACATGGCGCTCTTCGGCGTCGTGCCCGGCGCGCTGGTGCTGCTCGTGCAGATCGCCTGGATCCCGTTCTGGGCGGCCGGCGTGGTCAACGGCATCGGCCACTACTGGGGCTACCGAAACTGGCCGGCGCGCGATGCCAGCACGAACATCTTTCCCATCGGCATCCTGATCGGCGGGGAGGAGCTCCACAACAACCACCACGCCTTCCCGGCGTCGGCGAAGCTGTCGAGCAGGTGGTTCGAGTTCGACGTCGGCTGGCTCTACATCCGCACGCTGCAGGCGCTGGGCCTGGCCCGCGTGAAGCATGTGGCGCCCACGCCGCGGCTGGTCGCGCCCAAGGCGAACGTCGATCTGGCCACCGTGCAGGCGATCATCCGCTGCCACTACGACGTGCTGTCGAACTACACGCGCTCGCTGAAGAAGGCCTGCGTGGCCGAGCTCGACCGCCTGCGCGGCATCTCGCCTGAAGCTGCGCGCGCCCTGAAGGCCGTCAAGCCCTGGCTGGGCAAGGACCAGGGCCTGCTCGGACCCTCGCGGCACCGGCAGATGCTGCAGGCGTTGAAGGCCTCGCAGGCGCTGGCTACGATGTATTCGATGCGCGACGAGCTGGCTGCACTGTGGAGCCGTTCCAGCGCCACCGGCGAGCAGCTGGCCAGGCAGCTGCAGGACTGGTGCCAGCGTGCCGAGGCGAGCGGCATCGCGCCATTGGCGGATTTTTCGCGCCGGCTGCGTTCCTACGCCTGAACGCACTTGAAAGCGCCGGCGCCGAGGAGCTGCGAATGAAGCGTTGCCCGGCGCCTCCGATGTCCCTCGCCGTCGCTGTCTCGGCTGCTGCCCTGGTAGCCGCATGCGGCGGCTTTCCGGCCGCAGCGCCGGGCGGCGCCATGCTCACCGGCTCGATCGCTTCTTTCGTGCCCGGAAGCGTGGCGGCCCGCGCGATGGACGACAGCGACCGCCGCCGCGCGGCGAGCGCGCTGGAGAGCCTGGGCAACGGCGAGTCGTCGGCCTGGCACAACCGCGACACCGGCGACAGCTTCGTGTTCACGCCCACGCGTAGCTTCGAGCGCAGCGGCGCCCGCTGCCGCGAATTCCGCCTCGAAGTCGTGGTCGGCGGCCGTCCCGACGGCATCGCCGGCAGCGCGTGCCGCCAGCCCGACGGCTCCTGGCGCACTGGGGCCTGAGACAGGCAGAGGCAGGGCCGGACGATGGCCACGAGGTTCGATGTCTGCAACGGCGATGCCGACGGCCTCTGCGCGGCCGTGCAATGGCGGCTGCACCGGCCAGGCACCGTCCGGCTGGTGACGGGCCTCAAGCGCGACATCGCACTGCTCGGCGGCGTTTCGGCGGGGCGCGGTGACGAGGTCAACGTGTTCGACCTCTCGATGCTGCGCAACCGCGCCGACCTGCTGCGGCTGCTCGGCGAGGGCGCACGCGTGCGCTACTTCGACCACCACACCGCGGGCGAGGTGCCGCGGCATCCGCAGCTCGAGGCGCACATCGACGAGGCGAGCGCGGTCTGCACCAGCCTGCTCGTGGATCGGCACCTGGGCGGCGCATGCCGCGCCTGGGCGCTGGTGGGGATCTATGGCGACAACATGGCGGCCGTGGCCGACCAGCTGGCGCTCGACGGCGGCTTCGAGCCCGGCGATTGTGCGGGGCTGCACCGGCTGGGCATGCTGATCAACTACAACGCCTACGGCGAGCATGAGCGCGACGTCCGCATCCCGCCGCGCCTGCTCTACGCGCTGATGCTGCGCTACCGCGACCCGCGCGACATGCTGGCGCACGAGAGCATCGTCGACGAGATTGATGCGGTGCGCCAGGCCGACCTGCGCCAGGCCGTGGGCACCGCGCCGATCTGGCAGGGGGAGGAGGGCAGCGTTCGCGTGCTGCCCGATGCGCCCTGGAGCCGTCGCGTGCAGGGCTGCCTGGCCAACGAGCTGGCGAGCAGCGAACCCTGGCTCGCGCATGCGGTGCTCGTGGCGCGGGACGAGGGTTACGTCGTCAGCGTCCGCGCGCCGCAGGCGCGCCCGGACGGCGCCCACGCGCTGTGCAGCCGGTTCGGTGGCGCGGGTCGTGCGCGCGCAGCCGGCATCGACAGTCTGCCGCTCGGGGAGCTGCCACGCTTCGTCGCGGCGTTCGCCGCAGCGTCTTGGGGCCGCAGTGCCGCAGCGCCATGATCGATCTGCCGCCAGCGCGCCGCATCCGGGCCGTGTGCATTGCGCGCGAAGGCGGTTTTGCCTGGACGCCAGGTCTCTCGCGGCCGCGCAGCGTGGGGCTCGATGGCGACGGCGGGGCCACGAGGCAGCGCCTGATGCAGATGCTGCGGGACGCCGCGGAGCGCGGCTGCGAAAGCGGCCCCGGCGTGCAGGGTGCCGACCGGCGCCGCTACCGCGTCGAGATATTCATCGACGAGGACGACAACGACGGCGACGACGTTGGAGCAGGGGGGCGCGGCGACGGCCCGGTCCCGGCTGTGGTCTTCGAGGTGCCCGAGGAGCAGGCGCCCGAATCGCTGCTCCGGATATGGAAGGAGGCTGGATGAGTTCCGGCGGAGCAGGTCCCAAGGCAGCGCTCAGTGCGCCATCCAGACCGGAACCGAGGCCCGCTCCAGCACCGTGCGCGTGGCGCCGCCCAGCATGAGCTCGCGTGCCGGACTGTGGCCGTAGGCGCCCGTGACGATCAGGCCCGCGCCGGTCTCCTGAGCGAGCGAGAGCAGCGCCTCGCCGGCATGCCTGTCCTCCGCCGGCGCCTTGTGTTCCCGCAGCTGCCCGACGCCGTGCAGCCGCAGGTAGTCGCGCAGCCTCGACATCGTCGTGCCGTGTTCGGGATCCGAGGCGCTCACCGGGGCCACCAGGTGGACCTCCTGCGCCGAGCGCAGCAGGGGCAGCGCGGTCTCCAGCGCACGGGCCGCCTCGCGCGCGCAGCGCCATGCGACCAGCACCCTGCCCGGGTTCGGTGACACCCTGCCCGCGAACGGGACGACCAGCGCCGGCTTGCCGCTGGCGAGCACCACCGCCTCGACGAAATCGGCCGGGACGTCGAAGCCGGCCTTGTCGCGCGGATCGCGCTGTCCCAGCACCATGAGGTCGCTGGTCAGCGCATGCTGGACGAAGCTCTCGACGACCGGCTCGCCACGCAACTCATGCCAGTCGCTGCGGCTGGCGTGGTCCTGCAGCAGGCGCTCGAACATCGCGGCCGCATGGGCGCGGTGGTCGGGGTCGATGTCCCCGGCCATCGGCATCGGAGGCAGGCCGCCGATCATCGGCAGCACCGCCAGCACCGAGGGCGACACCGCGAAAAGCGCGGTCAAGGCGGACCCGTGCAGTGCCGCGAGGCGGTGCGCAAGGCGCAGTCGCACCTCGGCACGGTCGGTGCCATCGAGATGGACGAGGATCGAACGCAGCGTGCTCATCTCGGGTGCTCAGGCTGTGCGAGCGGCGGACGTACGGTCGGCGGCCGGTCCCATGGATGAGGACATGGTGGACATGGCGGGCATGCCCGGAATGCCGTGCGCGGGCGCGACTTCGCCGGTGTCGAACCAGCGGCAGATCGAATCCGCACCCAGCCTCCGCGGCTGCCGCTCGTACAGGAAGCCCCGTGCGACCTCGCCGGACAGGTTGACGGGAATGCCCGCTGCCTGGAGCAGGGCGATGCGTCCCGGCTCGGTGGTGCCTGAGGGAATCCGGACCGTGATGTCGGCAAGGCGATAGTGGCTTGGCATGGTGCTTCTTCTCCTGGTTGTGGCTGTCCGGTTGAATCTAGGAGTTCGAGGCGGCCGGGGTCTTGCGATGGATCAAGGCGGTTCCCGGATGCGTGTCCATCATGGGTGCTCCACCCGTGCGTCGATGGCCATGACCAGTTGCCCCGCCGACAGCCCAAGCCCGCCCGAACTGCCGCTGCAGCCGATCTGCCGCGACGTGCTGATGGAGAAGTACGCGCAGGAGGGCGAACACGGCATCGACGACATTCATCGCCGGGTGGCGCGGGCGCTGGCCCAGGCCGAGAAGCCCGGTGAGCGGGAGACCTGGGCGGCGCGCTTCCTGCAGGCACTGCGTGACGGCTTCCTGCCCGCGGGGCGCATCCAGGCCGCGGCGGGCACCACGCTGGCTGCCACCCTGATCAATTGCTTCGTGCAGCCCGTGGGCGATTCGATCATCGGCAACGACGAGGGCTATCCGGGCATCTACATCGCGCTGGCGGAAGCCGCAGAGACCATGCGCATGGGTGGCGGCGTGGGCTACGACTTCTCGCGCATCCGCCCGCACGGGGCCTGGGTGGCCGGCACGCGTTCCAGCGCCTCGGGACCCGTGCCGTTCATGCGCGTTTTCGATTGTTCGTGCCGGACCGTGGAATCGGCCGGAGCGCGACGGGGTGCGCAGATGGCCGTGCTGCGTTGCGACCATCCCGACATCGAGGCCTTCATCGGCGCGAAGGACGACGGCGAGCTGAGCAACTTCAACCTGTCGGTGGCGCTGACCGACGCCTTCATGCTGGCCGTGCTGGACGACAGGGAGGTCGAGCTGGTGCACCGGGCCGAGCCCGGTCCGCGCATCCGCAGCGCGCAGCAGCACCGGCGCGAGGACGGGCTGTGGGTGTACGGCCGCCGCCCCGCGAAGGCATTGTGGGACCGCATCATGCGCTCCGCCCATGCACACGGCGAGCCGGGCGTGCTCTTCCTGGATCGCATCAACGCCGACAACAACCTCTACAGCTGCGAGACGCTTGCCGCCGCCAATCCCTGCGGCGAACAGCCCCTGCCGCCTTACGGCAGTTGCTGCCTGGGGTCGATCGACCTGACCCGTTTCGTGAGGGACCCCTTCGAACCGGGGGCGCGCTTCGACGACGACGCCTTCTCCCGGCTCGCCGCGCTGGCCGTGCGCATGCTCGACAACGTGCTGGACATCACCGCCTGGCCGCTGGAGCGCCAGGGTCGCGAGGCGCTGCTGAAGCGGCGCATCGGCCTGGGCTTCACCGGGCTGGGGGATGCGCTGGTCATGCTCAACCTGCGCTACGACGAGCCGCAGGGCCGCGCCACCGCACAGCGCATCGCGCGCACGCTGCGCGATGCGGCCTACGCCGCTTCGTGCGCGCTGGCCCGCGAGCGCGGGGCATTCCCGCTCTTCGATGCCGGCACGTACCTCGGGTGGGGCACCTCCGCGTCGCGCCTGTCCGAGCCGATGAAGACGCGCATCCGCGCCTGGGGCATGCGCAATTCGCACCTGCTGTCGATCGCGCCCACGGGCACCATCAGCCTGGCCTTCGCGGACAACGTGAGCAACGGCATCGAACCGGCCTTCGCGTGGAGCTGCACGCGGCGCAAGCGCCTGCCCGAAGGCGGGACGCGGGAGTATGAGGTCGAGGATCACGCGCTGAGGCTGTATCGCCAGCGCAGGGGCGAGCGCGCAGCGCTCGGGCCGGCCTTCGTCACCGCACTGCAGATGAGCGCGAAGGCGCATGTGGACATGGTGGCGGCGGTGGCGCCCTACATCGATGCCGCCATCTCGAAGACGGTCAATGTGCCGGTCGACTGCGCCTACGAGGACTTCAAGGAGCTCTACATGCAGGCCTGGCAGCTGGGCCTCAAGGGCCTGGCCGCCTACCGATCGGGCTCGGCGGCGCAGGGCTCGGTGCTGGAAGTGCGCACGCGGCCGGCGTGCAGCGGCTGTGCGGCGCCGGTGGCTGCGGCTTGAGACGGCTTGGTGGGTCTCGATGCGGCTCGATGGGGTTCAGGCCCGCAGCCAGGCGGCCGCGATGCATGCGCAGCCCAGGCTGGTCACCAGTGCCGCGCCCACGCGCAGCGCGTAGGCGCGGCCGCCCGCGCCGAGCGCCACCGCACACCGCGTGAGCGTGTTGGTTCCCACCGCCACCAGCACACCCTGGATGAAGAGGTCCGTCGTCAATGTGCCGGCGGCGTGCAGCGATGCGAGCGAAGCCACGGGAGCGTGCGCATCCACCAGGGCCGCGAGCGCAATGCCGGCCTGCAGCCCTGCATCGCCGAAGTGCCGCTGCGCCGAGCCCACCAGCAGCGCGACGAGCGCCAGCGCGAGCGCGACGGCCAGAGCCTCGCGCGGACGCAGCGCGCTGCGCTGCGTGGCGGGCGGCTCGACGGCCGCGGCGTCGCGCGACGTCAGCAGCGGCAACAGGCCGGCGGCCACGGCGCCCGCCGCACCGGCCAGCGCCACGGGCACCAGGGCGGCCCCCGCCTGCGGTGACAGTGCGCTCGTCATCGCGATCGCCAGCACCCAGGTCGCCACCGCCGACAGCGCCGCGGCGCCGGCCAGCAGCCCGGTATGCAGCGGCTGCGCCCGCGCGCGGTTGCCGAACGAGGCCACGGTGGCGGTGCTGGAGACGAAGCCCGATGCGAAACCGGCACCCAGCAGGCCGCCGCGCACGCCGAGCCAACGCACGGCCGCCTGCCCGGCGGCCTGCATTGCCATGATCAGCAGCACCATCGAGGCCAGCGGCCGGGGGTTGATGCCGCCGAGCACCTCGATGGACCGCGAGGGGATGAGCGGCAGCGCGATCAGGGCGAGCGCCGCCAGCAGCACGCCGTCGTGCAGCTCCTGCTCGCTCAGCAGCTGCGTGGCGAACCGGTGCAACCTCCGGCGCGCCGCCAGCAGCAGCGCCAGGCCCGTTCCGCAGGCGGCACCCAGCGCCGGTTCGAGAACGCTCAGCACGCCGACCAGGTAGGTCGCGAAGAGGGCGATCTCGGTGGTCATGCCCGGGTCCAGCGAGCGGCTCTTCCAGTGCGACACCGCCGCCAGCACAGCGACCAGCACGCCTCCGATGGGCACCAATGACGAGACGGGGAGGATCTGCGCGACGGCGCCGGTCAGCGCCACGATGGCGAAGGTGCGCAGCCCCGCCGCCGCGCGGCGGTCGCCGTCGCCCTTGCGGCGCTCGCGCTCGATGCCGATCACGAGGCCGACGCCCAGTGCCACGGCGAGTCCGACGATCGCGGCCGACGAGTTCATGCACGCAGTCTCTCCGGCCGCCTGGCCGCGTCAAGGCGCGCGAGCCGCAGTCCCTTGCGCTGGATCAAGGCAGCTGCCTCTTCGGGGGCCTAACGTGCGGGGCATGAAAGCACTCGTCTACCAGGGCCCCGGCCTGAAGTCGCTCGAAGACCGCCCGAAGCCGGAGATCCAGGCGCCGGGCGACGCCATCGTCCGGATTCTCAAGACCACCATCTGCGGCACCGACCTGCACATCCTCAAGGGCGACGTGCCCAGCTGCACGCCGGGACGCATCCTCGGCCACGAGGGCGTGGGCGTGATCGAGACCGTGGGCGCCGGCGTGACCGCGTTCCACCCCGGCGACCACGTGCTGATCTCGTGCATCTCCTCGTGCGGCAAGTGCGAGAACTGCCGCCGCGGCATGTATTCGCATTGCGCCACCGGCGGCTGGATACTGGGCAACACCATCGACGGCACGCAGGCGGAGTACGTGCGCATACCGCACGCCGACACCAGCCTCTACCCCGTGCCGCCGGGCGTCGACGAGGAAGCGCTGGTGATGCTCAGCGACATCCTGCCCACCGGCTTCGAGTGCGGCGTGCTCAACGGCAAGGTGGCGCCGGGCAGCACGGTGGCCATCGTCGGCGCGGGCCCGATCGGCCTGGCCACGCTGCTCACGGCCCAGTTTTACTCGCCCTCGCAGATCATCCTCGTGGACCTCGACGAGGGAAGGCTGGAGGTTGCACGCCGCTTCGGCGCGACGCACACGGTCAACAGCACCGGCGGCAACGCGGCGGAGTCGGTGCTCGCGCTGACCGGCGGACGCGGTGTCGACGTGTCCATCGAGGCCGTGGGCATCCCGGCCACCTTCGTGCTGTGCCAGGACATCGTGGCGCCCGGCGGGACCATCGCGAACATCGGCGTCCACGGCCATGCGGCCGATCTCCACCTGGAGCGCCTGTGGTCGCAGAACATCGCGATCACCACGCGGCTGGTGGACACCGTCTCGACGCCGATGCTGCTGAAGACGGTGCAGTCGAACAAGGTCGATCCGTCGAGGCTGATCACGCACCGCTTCAGGCTGGACCAGGTCATCGATGCCTACGACACCTTCTCTCGCGCGGCCGAGACGCATGCGCTGAAGGTCCTCATCGAGGCATAGCGCCCGGGGCCTTGCCCTTCCTTTCTCGCCTCTTCACTTCTCTGAACGGATCCGAGCCATGTCCCTTTTCCACGCCGTCGCCTGGGTCGATCACCACGCCGCGCAAGTCTTCCAGTTCGATGCGTCCCAGGTCCTCGCGCAGCAGGTCAGGGAGCACGCCCGCTACACGCGCCAGCACGGCAGCAGCGTGCGCAGCGAACACGAATTGTTCGGCGAAGTCTGCGACGCCATGAAGGGGGTCGCGCAGGTGCTCGTTACCGGTTCCCACACGGCGCAGGCCGACTTTCGCCACTATGTCGACAAGCACAGGCCCGAAGTGGCACGGCAGATCGTCGGCTGGGAGACGGTGCAGCGCATGAGCACGAACGAGCTCGTCGCACTGGCGCGCCGGTATTTCGCGGTGCACGAGGGCATGGCCGCGCCCATGAAGGCGGGTTGATCGGGAGGCGCGGCGTGAAGATCCGCCACTTCGCCACGCTGGGACTGGTGCCGGCGCTCGTCGCCGCGGGCACAGGCATCGCGGTCGCGCAGGTGGCCGGCGTCACGCATGCGGGTGCGACCCTGACGGAGACCGGCCAGCTGATCTCGGGATGGAGCGCGAAGCAGAGCATCCTTGGACAGGCCGTATTCGACGCCTCGGGCGAGCGCATCGGCAGGGCGCTCGACCTGATCGTCGCGCCGGACAGGCGCGTGACTTTCCTGATCGTCGAGATCGGGAACTTCCCTTCGGGTTCGCGGCACCTGGTCGCCGTACCGGCCTCGCAGCTGGTGGTGCGCGGCGCCCGCCTGCTGCTGCCCGATGCCGATCGCCAGGCACTGGCTCTGCAACCCGCGTTCGTCCATGCGCCGATCACCCGCACGCAGAGCGCGATCGTCGAGCAGGCGCTGCAGGACGTCGATCGGGCGGGGCGGACCCTCGCGCGGCTGGAGCGCCAGCTTGCGCTCGGCGAGGGCGGCAAGGCCCGCGCGAACCTCGAAAGACAGATCCTCGTGCTGCGGCAGGCCTCGCAGGCGGTGGAGCAGAAGGTGGCCGAGATGGATGCCGCCGATGCTGATCATTGGCAGGCCGTGGAGGCTCAGATCGGCCAGGCGGCGGCGCGGCTGCGCAGTGCGATGCGCGACGCGCCGGCCTGAAATAGGCGCAAGGCATGCTGCGTGGGCTTGATGTGTGTCAAGCCGCAGCCGCGGCATGTGCCTAGGATGGACTCGGCTCTCGAAGACCCAAGGAGAAAACCCTCATGCCCGCGGAACCCTTTCCTTTGATCCAGGCGCAGCCGGCCCCCCTGGACGGCAACTACCTCCAGGCCCTCGTGAACTGGCAGATCGCGGTTGCGGGCAGCGCGTTGCAGGTGCAGTTGCGGCAACTGGAATTGATGACCGACTGGCAGCGCTCCTTCGGCGCCGTGCAGCGCGAGCTCACGGACCAGTGGATCTGCAGGTTCGGCGGCGGCGTGCCGCTGGACGGCTAGGCGAAAGCGGGACCGGACGCGCCCCATGACGCTGTCGCCGCCGCTGCGCCACATGCTCGACGACCTTGGCCGGCGGTCCGCGGCCTGCTTCGCCATCGCGATGCCCGATGGCAGCCGCCACCGTGTGGGCGAGGGCACGCCGGCCTTCACGGTCGTCTTCCACACCGAGGCGGCCCTGTTCGCCACCGCGACGCGCGGCCACATCGGCCTGATGGAAGCCTATTTCGAGCGGGAGGTGGATGTCGAAGGCGATTTCGGCGCCGCCCTGGCCGCGGGCATGGCGGCCGGCTTCGATCATCGGGCGGGCGCGCTCAACGGCATCGAGAACAGCCTGCACGAGCTGCGGCACTCCGACCGGGACCCCGTCCATGCCAAGGCCAATGCCCGGGCGCACTACGGCCTGGGCACCGGCTTCTACCGCCTGTGGCTCGACGATCCGCTGATGATGTACACCTGCGGCTACTGGCCCGAAGGCACGCGCAGCCTCGAGGAGGCGCAGCGCCGCAAGATCGATCACGTCTGCCGCAAGATCCTCCTGCGGCCCGAGGACCGTTTCATCGACATCGGCTGCGGCTTCGGCGGCTTCATGTTCCGCGCCCAGGAGAAGGTCGGCGCCACGGGCGTGGGGCTCAACACAGCCACCGAGCAGGTCGAGTGGCTGCGCGACGAGATCGAGCGGCGTGGCCTCGAAGCCTCGCTGCAGGTGCGCGAACCCGACTTTCGCGACGTCGACGAGCAGTACGACAAGGTCGTCTCCATCGGCACGCTGGAGCATGCGGGCCGCGACCAGCTGCCCGAGGTGGTCCGGGCCCATGCGCAGTTCCTGAAGCCCGGCGGGCTCGGCATCCTGCACTTCATCGGCCACGTGGGTCGCTTCGAGACGGAGCTCTTCATCCGCAAGCACGTGTTCCCGGGCGGCTGGATACCCAGCCTCGCCGACGTGATCATGGAGATGGAAAGCAACGGCCTGGAGGTGCTGGACATCGAGAACCTGCGCAGGCACTACGCGCCCACCCTCGATGCCTGGGCCGAGCGCTTCGAGAAGCATTGGCCCGCGATACAGCGCCTCGACCCGCAACGCTTCGACGAGCGATTCCGGCGAATCTGGCGCACCTACCTGGTCGGCTGCGCCGAGATGTTCCGCTCGCCCGCGGGCTATACGCACCTTTTCCAGATCGTCTTCAGCAAGGGCAACGTGACGCCGCGGAGCTACCCGATGGACCGTGCACACCTGTACGTGCCCGGGCCATGATCCCCGGCAGCGAAGCGCGGGCCCACGAGGCACGCAGGAGCCGTCTGCTGGATGCGCTGCGCGAGAGCGGCACGGGCCCGGGGGCACCGATCGCATTGGCCAAGCGCACGTCGAACCTGTTCCGCGACCGCGAGGCCGGCGCCCGGCGAAGGATCGACCTCGGCGAGTTCGACCACGATGGTGCTGAATGTCGCGCGCTTCGAGCAGGCCGCGCCCTGGGCGAGCAACTACGAATTCGAGCGCATCTACTACCGCTCGCTGCTTGAGATGCCCGTCGATCACCTCGCCGTTCGCGACGACCTGTGGCGCTGGGACACCGACTGGTTCTGGTGCTCGCGCAACTTCGCGGCGCAGAACCCGCTGGTACGGCGACTGTTCGGCCGCAGCCATCTCAACTCCCGCACCTACACGCGGCTGATGCGCATGAACGCACGCTGGGGCCTGACCAGGCGCTTGTCCGCGCTGCGGGGGATGCACACGGAATCGGTGATCCAGGACGTCGACATTCCGATCGGCCGCGCGCGCGACTTCCTGGCGTTCCTGCTGCGCGAGATCGGCATCCTTCCGGTCTGGATCTGTCCGGTGCGGGTGCCCCAGCCGGGGGCAGCCTTCGTGCTCTATCCGCTCGACGCGGGCACGCTGTACGTCAACTTCGGCTTCTGGGACGTGGTCGAGTGCCGGGAGGCGCACGAAGAGGGGCATTTCAACCGGCTGGTGGAGCAGGAGGTGCTCCGCCTGGGCGGCATCAAATCGCTCTATTCGGACAGCTTCTTCACGCGCGAGGAGTTCGACCGCGCCTACGGCATGGCCGCCTACGAGGCGCTCAAGCAGCGCTACGACCCCGAGGAGAGGGCGCCGCGCCTGTACGAGAAGTGCGTGCTCAGGCGCTGAGCCGACGCGGACTTGATCGTCGTCAACCTCCGTGCCCACACGGGGCGCGAACATGGACGCGGGGCCGGCATCTCCTTTCGCTAGTTGCTTCCGGCATTTCCTTCCGATTTCCGCGTCGCGACCCGGCGCACCACCTTGCGGGGCAGACATGAATTTCAGAACCATCCTCGTCCACCTGGACCGTTCCGATCGCAGCCCGGTGCGCGCGGCACTGGCCGCCCGGTGGGCGCGTTCGCACGAGAGCCACCTGACGGGCCTGATACCCACCGGCCTCTACGACGGCGTTATTCCGGCCGATGCCATCGCCACCGGCATGACCGACTACATCGCCGAATCGGCCGACTACCTGCGCCGCCGCGCCGAGGCCATCGCGCGGGAGTTCAGGCACGACATCGCAGCCACGGGGCCGCTGTCGTACGAGGTGCAGCTGGTCGATGGCGTCACGGAGGACGCCGTGGTGCGCTACGGGCATGCCAGCGATCTCGTCGTGGTGGGGCAGGGCGACGATTCGACCCGGCGGGACACCACGGTGCACGCCCTCGCCGAGCACGTGCTGATGGAAGTCGGCCGGCCGGTGCTCGTGGTTCCTTCGGCCGGCGAGTTCGACGGGGTGCCGAGGAACATCGTGGTCGCCTGGGACGGTTCGCGCGAGGCGGCCGTGGCCCTGCACGCGGCCTTGCCCGCCCTGCGCAATGCACGCGTCACGCTGCTGTCCCTGCGCCATCCGCGCGACGAGGACGGCGCGCAGCGCCTGCTGATCCACGACATGATCCAGTTCCTGCAGCGCCACGGCGTGCAGGCGCGGGCCGAATCCGAAGTCACGGAGATCGGCATTGCGGACGCCTTGCTTTCTCGGGTGTCCGACTTCGGCGCCGACCTCCTCGTGATGGGCGCCTACAGCCATTCGCGCCTTCGCGAGCGGATACTGGGCGGTGTGACGCGCCAGATACTGTTGCAGATGACCGTGCCCGTGCTGATGGCGCACTGAGTCGGGTCCTGCGGGGTCTTCCGGCGCTGCGCCTGCACCCCGTCATCCCCTTTCGGGCTCCACCCGGCTGAAGCCGCCCCATGGACACCACATTGATCGACGCCCTGCGCGCGCAGCTGCAGCGCGAGACCGGACAGCCCGTGGCGCTGGTCGAGACGCACATTTCATGGGTGCTGCTGACGCCCACGCAGGCCTTGAAGCTCAAGAAGCCGGTGCGGCTGCCGTTCCTCGATTTCGGCACGCCGGAGTCGCGCAGGCACTTCTGCGAGGAGGAACTGCGCCTGAACCGGCGCTTCGCGCCGTCGCTCTACATCGACGTGGCGCCCGTTTGCGGCACCCCGGAGTCGCCGTGCATCGGCGGCGGCGGCATGCCGATCGACCATGTGGTGCGCATGCGGCGCTTCGACGAGTCCGCGCTGCTGCGCAACCTGGTGGCGGCGGACGCGCTGGAGCCCCGGTTGCTCGATGGCTTCGCACAGCGGCTGGCCGGCCTGCATGGACAGGCGCCGCGCGCGGCCCCGGTCTCGGGCTTCGGCGCGCCCGATGTGATCGTCCGGGCGGCGGCCGACGTGCTGGCCTCCCTGCGCGCCCAGGTGCACGAAGGCGAAGGCCGCAAGGACGAGGGCGCTCGTGCTGCGTCGCTGGCCGAGATCGGCCGCTGGATCGAGGACCAGGGCCACGCGCTGCGCATGGCCTGGATCGCCCGGCAGCAGGCCGGTGCCGTGCGCGAATGCCATGGCGACCTGCACCTGGCCAACGTGGTGCTGGTCGACGGCGCGCTCACGCCCTTCGACTGCATCGAGTTCGACCCGGCCCTGCGGTGGATCGACGTCATGAGCGACGTCGCCTTCCTCGCCATGGACCTGAAGGCCCACGGCCATGGCGAGCTCGCGTTCCGCTTCCTCGATGCATGGCTGCAGCACAGCGGCGACTACGCGGGATTGCAGGTGCTTCGGTTCTACGAGGTCTACAGGGCGCTGGTTCGGGCCATGGCGTCCGGCCTCATGCCAGGCGAACCTGATGAGCCGGGCGATCCGGACGCAAGGAGGAAGGGGCCCGACTACCTTGCATGCGCGCGGCAGCTGGCCGCGCCATCGGAAGCGGGCCCGCGGCTGCTGATCACGCACGGCTTCTCGGGTTCAGGAAAGTCCAGCGTGGCCCGGCAGCTCCTGTGCGCCGCCGGCGCCGTGAGGGTGCGCTCCGACGTGGAGCGAAAGCGCCTCTTCGGCCTCGCACCGATGGAGCGCTCCGCCGCCGCAGGGCTGGACATCTATGGCGCGGAGGCGACCCGCCGGACCTTCGAGAGGCTGCGTGCCTGCGCCCGCGATGCCCTGCTCGCGGGCTACCCGGCGATCGTCGACGCGGCGTTCCTGCGCAGCGCGGAGCGGCGCAGCTTCGAGGCCCTGGCCACGGAACTGCGCGTGCCCTTCTCGATCCTGGACTGCAGCGCCACGCCGGCCACGCTGCGCCACCGCGTGACCGAGCGGGAGGCCGCGGGCGCCGACGCATCGGAAGCCGGGCTGGCCGTGCTGGAGCGCCAGCTGGCCACGCACGAGCCGCTGGATGCGGACGAACGCCGGGCCGCGATCGAGGTGTCCACCGAAGAGGCCGTCGACATCGCGCAGCTGCTGGCGCAATGGCGCTCGGCGGGCTTCGGCTGGTGACCCTTCACTGGCTGGCCAGCTCTCCGCTGGGCAGCTTGAACCGTTCGTGCTCGGCCTTCGCACTCTCGGGCGCGCGCACCAGCAGCACCGGCACGGGCGACAGGCGCAGGATGTGTTCCGCGCTGCTGCCCATGACCCAGCGACCGAGCCCCCGGCGGCCGTGGGTGCCGATCACGATCAGGTCGGCCTTCCAGGATTGCGCCTGCGAGATGACCTGGTCGTGCACGCTGCGCTTGAAGCTGTCGAGCACCATCGCATCGACTTCGACACCTTCCTGGGAAGCCTGGTTCTGGCCCTCCTCGAGCAGCTTCCTTGCGTTGGCATGAAGCTCTTCCGACCAGTTGCCCGCGTAGCCTGCGTAGGCATCCATGGTCAGCGCGAACGAGAGTTCGTCGATCACATGCACCAGGCGCAGGCGCCCGCCCGTGAGCTTGGCCAGCTGAATGGCCTCCGCCAGCCCGCGGCTGGAGGTGGAACTGCCGTCGATGGGAACAAGAATCCGCTGGTACATGGCACGACTCCGGCTTGTTGGTTGAGGTTGCTCCAGTATCCGGACGTACGTTCGACGCGGCTTGACGTCGATCAAGGGACGGACCCGCGGCAGGCCGGACTTGATATGGAGCAAGCCCTTGCGCGGCGAAAGCGCGACCCTCGGAGCATGCACAGGAACACTCTCATGCCCCACGCCACCGTCCGCATCATCCGGCAGGAGCACGCCGCGCTCGCCGCCATGCTCCGATCCATCGTCATGCTGCTCGAGCAGCACCGCAGGAAGGGCACGCTGCCCGATTTCGCGACGCTCAGGGCCATGCTGTTCTACGTGGACGAGTTCCCGGAGAAGCGCCACCACCGCAAGGAGACCGAGCTGCTGTTTCCCAAGCTGCGCGCCAGGACGCCGATCTCGCGGGAACTGCTCGACAGGCTCGACAGCGACCATGCAAGGGGCGAACGGCGGATCCGCAACGTGGAGCACGCGCTGCTCGCCTTCGAGATGCTGGGCGAGCCGCGGCGCGAGGAGTTCGAGAAGACCGTCGGCGAATACGTCGACTTCTACCTCGATCACATGGCGCTGGAGGAGCGCGAGATCCTGCCCTTGGCCGAGCGGGTTCTGACCGAGGACGACTGGCGCGACCTGGACGAAGCTTTCGCGCAGAACCGCGACCCGATGACCGGCCACGTGCCCGACCTGGAATACAACGCGCTGTTCACCCGCATCGTCAACATCGTGCCCGCGCCCATCGGGCTGGGCCCGGCGCTGTAGGGCCGGCCGCCCCTTCCAACCATTTCTTCCGGCCCTCTTCTCTCCTGCTCATCGCATCAGCACGTAGGTGCCGGGCGCATCGCAAAGCGCAGCGAGCCCGCGGCGCGGCGCGCCCATCGCGGGCGGACGGCGCCTGGGGCCCGAGCGCGCCGCGAGCCATTGCTGGAATGCGGGCCACCACGACCCATCGACTTCGCGCGAGCGGCCGAGGAACTCGTCGGGCGCGACGTACGCGCCATGCCTGGGCCGGTGCAGCATGCGAAAGCTGCGGTGCGCATGCCCGGGTTCGCTCACGATGCCCGCGTTGTGGCCGCCTTCGGTGAGCACGAAGCTCAGCTCGGCGTCGCACAGCAGGCTGAACTTGTAGACGGAGCGCCAGGGCGCGACGTGGTCCGTGCGGGTGCCGAGCAGGAAGACAGGCAGGTCGATGTCGCCAAGCGATACCGGCCGGCCGTCGACGATGTAGTGGCCCTCGGCCAGCGCGTTGTCGAGGAAGAGGCTGCGCAGGTAGTCGGCGTGCATGCGGTAGGGCATGCGCGTGCCGTCCGCGTTCCATGCCATCAGGTCGTTCAGCGCCGGGCGTTCGCCGAGCAGCCAGGTACGCACCCATGGGGCCCAGATCAGTTCGCCGGGGCGCAACGACTGGAAGGCCGCTGCCATCTGTGCAGCGCCGAGGAACCCCTGGTGCGCCATGATGTTCTCCAGGAAGGCGAGCTGGCTCTCGTCGATGAACAGGCCGATCTCCCCGGGCTCGGTGAAGTCGGTCTGCGCGGCCAGCAGCGAGAGCGTGGCGAGGCGGTAGTCCCGGTCGCGCGCCATTGCCGCCGCCGCGATGGCCATCAGCGTGCCGCCGAGGCAGTAGCCGAGCGCATGCACGCGGTGGCCGGGCATCACGGTCTCGATGGCGTCGAGACTGGCGCGGATGCCCAGCCGCAGGTAGTCGTCCATCCCGAAGCCTGCGTCCGAGGCATCGGGGTTCTTCCAGGAGACGGCGAATACCGTGTGGCCCTGCCCGACGAGGTAGCGGATCAGCGAGTTGTGCGGCGAGAGATCCAGCACGTAGTACTTCATGATCCAGGCGCTGATGACCAGCACCGGCTCTGCATGCACTGTCGGCGTCGCAGGCGCGTACTGGATGAGTTCGACGAGCTCGTTGCGCATGATGACCTTGCCCGGCGTGAGCGCCACCTCGTGCCCCGGCCTGAACTTTTCCGCGCCGTCCGGCGGCATCCCGAGAGCGCCTCGCAACAGGTCCTGCGTGCCTTGCAGTGCGCCGGTGAACAGGTTCATGCCCGCGGTGGCTGCGGTCTTCTTCAGAACCTCCGGGTGGGTCGCGGGGAAGTTGGCCGGCGACACCATCTCCAGCCATTGCCGCACGGTGAAGGCCACCAGCTGGCCGTGGTGCCGGTCGACGCCGGGCACATCGCCAACCAATTCGAGCAGCCGCCGTCCGACAGCTTCGAAGGCCTCGCGGTAGGCGCAGAAGGGCCACGGCGCCCAGTCGTCCCCGGTCAGCCTCGGGTCGTGCGCCTGCGCCCGCGCGCAGGGCAGGGCCTGGTGCAGCGCCAGGCTGGTGCCACGCCCGGGCTGGGTCGCGAAATGGATGGCCCAGTCGGACCACGCCAGCGTCAGCGCCGCCGGCGACATGCCGCCGCCGAGCCGGCCCCAGGCGGCGTGAAGCAGGCGGTCGAATTCATTGTGTGGGCGGGTCACTCCAGCTCCTTTGGGGAAAGGCGCCCCGGGGATTGCGGGCGCCGCGCTGAAGTCTGCTGTGCCGCGCGCGGATCGCCTTGCGCAGCGTCAAGGTCGCGCCGATGGGGTGCTTCTACGCTTCCGACGTCTTGCCGTTTCAAGCCATCCCAACCCATCGGAGCGCAACATGCCGATCAAGATCGTCGATCTCTCCGCCCGGTCCAAGGTGATCCGGGACGAACCCTTCAACATGCACTTCTGGCAATGCTCGCCCGCCGAGTTCCGGACCTACCTCGGCCGGCCACGCGAGTTCCTGCACCGGCTCGGCATCGTGGTGCCCGGCGAGTGCCGGATCGAAACGACCATCGAGAACCACGACTGGCTCGAACACGAGGCGCCAGAGTTCGTGAGCGAGGGCGGCAACGACACGGTGATCTGCAACCTGGGCAGCGGCGCGGCCACGCGCTCGGTGTATCGGGTCGTGAGCTTTGCGCGCGACAAGGCATCGACCGGAAATGTCGAGAAGACCCTGCTGCACCCGACGGATCGCCAGCAGGTCAAGGAGTCGAAGGCCTCGTCCGAGCCCAAGGCCAAGGCCAAGGGCAGGAAGGCGAGGAAGGGAAAGGGGAAGAAGGCGGGCGAGGAGCGGTGAGGCAGCCTGCCCGGTCGCCGCTTCAGCGGCGCTGATGCGATTCGATGGCCGCCTGGCAGGCCGCGCAACGGATCGCCGTGGGCTGCGCGAACAGCCGGGCGCGCGGAATCTCGGCGCGGCAGTCCTCGCAGACGCCGTAGCGGCCGTCCGACAGGCGCGAGAGCGCGAGCTCGATCTCTTCCAGCCGGGTGCGGTCGATCTCGATCTCGGCCAGGTGCACGTCGGCCGCGCGCTCCGCTTCGGCGTCGTCGGCATGGGTCGTCACTTCGCGGCCGCCGTCGGCGGACAGCAGTTCGGCCGTGGGGGCCGAGGCGCGGAGTTCATCGAGAACCTGCCGCTTCATCGACTCGAGTTGCCGATGGAGGGTGCGGCGGTCGGTGGCATCGAGGTGTTTCATGGTCGGGGTCCTTGCGGTGAATGAATTGCGGATGGGATGCGCGCGACGTTTCCCGGCTGCGGCATGCGGTCATGAGCGACCCCGGCGCGAAGCGGGGAGGCGCACCGCCACGTAGGCGAGCCGGCGGTCGCGCATGACCAGCAGCGCGACCGTGTTCCCGCCCGGCACGTGGGCGAGCGCCTGCCCGAGGTCCTCGACGCGATAGAGCTTCGTCGTGTTCACGGCCACGACCACGTCGCCCGCCCGGATGCCTTCGCTGCGGGCGAGGCCGCCGGCCTCGCGCACCATCAGGCCGCTGTCGACGTGGAGCTGCAGCCGCTGGGCGGGAGAAAGCTCGCCGAGGCTCAGGCCCAGGCCGTCGTTCCATTCGGAGGGAGCAGCGGTGAAGGAGGTGCCGGCCGTGGCGGGCTGCACCGCCAGCGTCGCGCGAAGCATCCGGGGGGCGCCCTGGCGCCATACCTGCAGCTGCATCCGGCTGCCGGGTGGGCGTTGCGTGATCTGCTGCGGGAGGTCGGCGAACCGTTCGACGGGTCGACCGTCGAGTGCGAGCACGGCGTCTCCCTGCGCGAGGCCGGCGGCCTGCGCCGGGCTGCCGGGTTCGACGCGGACCACCAGGGCGCCGGTCGGGGCCGGCAGGCCGAAGGACTGGGCCAGCGCGGGCGTCATTTCCTGGAACTCGGCACCCAGGTAGGCCCGGCGCACGCTGCCATGCGCCTGCAGCTCGCCGGCGATGCGCATCGACAGGTTGATCGGCACGGCGAAGGACAGCCCCATGTAGCCGCCGCTGCCGCTGTAGATCATCGAGTTGATGCCCACCACCTCCGCACGGCTGTTGAACAGCGGACTGCCCGAGCTGCCCGGATTGATCGCGACATCGGTCTGGATGAACGGGATCTCGCCGGCACCTGCCATGACGCGCCCGACGGCACTCACCACGCCGGCCGTCACGCTGCCGTGGAAGCCGAAGGGCGAACTGACCGCGGCCACCCAGTCGCCGGGCGCAAGCGACGAGGAATCGCCGATCACGGCCACGGGCAGGTCGGTCGCATCGATCTTCACCAGTGCGACGTCGGTGCGCCGGTCCACGCCGGCCACGCTCGCCGTGAAACGGCGGCCATCGTCCAGCTGGACCTGCACTTCGTCGATGTTCGTGACGACGTGCGCGCTGGTGAGGATCAGGCCGTCGCTGCGGATGATCAGGCCCGAAGCGAGGTCACGGACCTGGCTGATGCGTGCGCTCGCGGGCAGGGGCCATGCGAGGCGGTCGGCGAAATCGTGCTCGGGGGCGATCTCGAGCTCGATGTCTTCCGGATTCAGGTCGCGTCCGATGCGCAGGGTGCTGATGTCGACCACCGACCGGCTGCGGCTGGCGAGCAGCGACGAGAAATCGCTCGCGCCAGAGGTGGCCTCCACGCGCGCCTTGGGCGGCGGCATCGACGCGGGCAGGTCCGCGGGTGCAGGGCCGGGCGTCGGGACGGGCGCGGCGCATGCGCACAGCAGGCACGCGCCGGCAGCGAGTGCCCAGGCGAGGCGATTGGCGAACATGGTCAGGTCGATCCGGATCCTGCTTCAGCTCGACTGCGGCGACAGCGTGACGGGACGAACCACATCGTGCGAGGCTTCAGCATCGCGCACGGCAGTGCCGAAGGCCTGCAGCCTGGCGGCGCAGCTGCCGTCGTCCACTTCGCGCATCGTGACCGAGGAACTCAGGATCGGCGCGCGGTCGAGGATCCGGGCGATTTCGGCCGCCGCGTTCGGTGCTCCCTGCCCGCCCATGACCGATAGCACGGCAACGTCCGGAAGCCGGCCGCGCTGGCGCGCGACGAACGCGCGCATCGGGCTGGCGAGCTGCAGCAACCAGATCGGCGACACCAGCACCACGGCATCGAAGTCGGTGGGCGGCGGGCCGTCGTAGCGGATGGCGGGGCGCCGCCGCAGGAGGGAATCGATCACGCAGCGCAGGCTGCCGAGGCCGCCCGCGCGCGGCTGCACCTCGGTGATGCTCGCGAGCGGCCAGTTCTGCTGGCTGCAAAGGAGTTCCGCGACGCGCCGGGAGGTGCCGGTGTAGGAGTAGACGATCACCAGGACGTTGCTCATGTTGGCCTCTGCTGCATGGATGTCGAGCCAATGTAGGCAGTGCAGGCCCGCATCGCCTTGCGCTGCATCAAGGGCAGGCGAAGCCTTCACGGCGAGCATTCGTGCATCGGGGATGCCCCCTGCTGAAGGAACCATCATGAAGATCCTGCTTGCCGTCGATGGCAGCGACTACACCGCCCGCATGCTGAGCTACCTGGCGTCGCACAAGGAGTGGGCGGGCGCTGGCCACGAATTCACCGTCTTCCACGTGGTGCTGCCCGTGCCGCATCGCGCCGCCGCGTTCGCGGGGCCGGAGATCGTGCACGGCTACTACGAGGACGATGCGCGGATGGTGCTCGAACCGGTGCGCGGCATGCTGACCAGGAACGGCATCGAGGCGCGCTTCGAACACCGCATCGGCCATCCCGCCGAGGAGATCGCCGCGTTCGCGCAGAAGGGGCAGTTCGATCTCGTGATGATGGGCTCGCGCGGCCATGGCGCCCTGACGAACCTGGTGCTGGGTTCGGTGGCCACCAAGGTGCTGGCTGCGTGCACGGTGCCGGTGCTGCTGGTGCGTTGATGAAAGCCGTCGCCCTGGCGCGGGGCTCGTTCGCGCTGGCCGTCGGCGCATTCGCATTCACGCTCGCGTTTGCCGTGGAGGCAGGGGCGCAGTCGACTTCCTGCCCGGAACGGGGGCCGTCGGTGTCGCAGGCCGCCGACTTCGCGGCCGCCGCTGCGCGGCAATCGCCCGCGGTGGTGAGCATCCTGGTCACGGAAGCCGGCGGCGAACGGCCGGTCGCCGGCGAAGGCCGCTCGCACATGCCGTGGGACCGGGGCTGGAGCCGCGGCTTCGCCTCTGGCTTCATCATCGGCAGCGACGGATACATCCTGACCAGCGCGCACGCGGTGGCCGGCGCCCGGTCGATTTCCGTCGTCACCGCCGACCAGCGCCGCTTCGATGCCGAGGTGGCCGGAGCCGACCGCCTCAGCGATGTCGCGCTGCTTAAGGTGTCGGCGCGCGGCCTGCCGGTCGTCGCCCTGGGGCGCGGCAGCGTGCTGTGCCCCGGCGAGTGGGTCGCGGCGATGGGAGCGCCCTTCGGGTTCGAGCGCAGCGTGACGGCGGGCGTGGTGAGCGCCAATCCGCGCTACATGCCCGGAGGAAGCGGCGTGCCGCTGATCCAGACCGACGTGGCGCTCAACCCCGGCAACTCGGGCGGGCCGCTGTTCGACGAGCGGGGCGAGGTGGTGGGCATGAACTCGATGATCTACTCGCCCGGCGGCGGATATTTCGGCGTGTCGTTCAGCCTGCCGATCGATACGGCGATGCGCGTCGCCGACGAACTCCGCGCGACGGGGCACGTGAGGCGGGGCCACATCGGCGTGCGCACCCAACCCCTGACGGCCGACCTGGCGCCGGCCTTCGGCCTCGCCGCCGCGCAGGGTGCGCTGGTGGTGCGCGTGGACGCGGACAGCCCGGCCGCGGAGGCAGGGCTGCGCAGCGGCGACGTGGTGCTGGCCGTCGACGCCGATGCCCCGATGGGCTATGCCGACATCCAGAACCGCGTGGCCGCCGCCCGCAAGGGCAGCCGCGTCGCGCTGAAGATCTGGCGCCACAGGGCGCCGTTGACGGTGCAAGTGGGCGTGCTCGATAACCTGCCCGACGACCCGCCGCGGCCGGCCGGGCGCACCCTCGCGCAGGAAACGCGCTTCGGGCTGGAACTCGCCGAGCGCAAGGGCGTGCTGGGCATCAGCCTGCCATCGCCCGGGCTCTATGTGCAGTCGGTCTCGGGCTCGGCGCAGCTCGCGGGGCTGCGATACGGCGACATGCTGATCGCGGTCAACGACGTGGAAGTGGCCAGCCTCGCGGACTTCGATGCGGCGATCCGCTCCGTCGCCGAGAGCGACACGGTCGCGCTGCTCGTCGTGCGCGGCTCGGCCCGAAGCTATGTGGCGATCCTGCCGCGAAGCGCTGCGCGTGCGCCGGTGGCCAGGCGCGCAGGCGAAGCCGCCGTGCCGACCCCCTGAGGCCCTCGCGATGGAACGATCGATCAGCTGCGGCGTCCTCGTCTTCGATGCGGCGGCCCGGTTGCTGCTCTGCCACGCGAGCGGCAGCCGCTACTGGGACATTCCCAAGGGCATGAGGGAAGGGGAGGAGCCCGGCGCGCACGCGGCCGCGCGGGAGGCTGCCGAGGAATGCGGCCTGCGGCTCGCGCCGCAGCAGCTGAGGGAGCTCGGGCGCTTTCGCTACCGCAGCAACAAGGACCTCTGGCTCTTCGCGGTGCTGGTGCATCACTTCGAGGCGAAGACCTGCGTGTGCTCCAGCTTCTACACCGACCGTTCAGGACGGCGGTGCCCCGAGATGGACGCATTCCGCTGGGCCGCCATCGAGGAGCTGCCGCTTCTTTGCGCGCCCAGCCTCGCCGCGGTGCTGACCGGTGCGATCTCGCTGGCCGGCATCCACGGGCAGCTGCTGTACGAGGTGGGGCCGGTCGACGCATCGCCCGCGCCCGCCGGCCCGCGCGCGATTCGCGCGGTTGATCCTGCGCAAGGCCGCATGCAGCAGGCCGCTCAAGAATGAGCGCAGGCCAGTCCAGACATCCAACGCGAGGTCGCCCCATGAACAACATCACATCGAACCCAATCCTGCAGGTCGTCGGGTTCTGCATCGCCACGCTGCTGGCCACGGGCGTTCTCGTGCTGGCGGGGCTGAATGAGCGCAGCGCCGCGCCGGACGGCCTTGCACCCGTTCCACACACGACGAAAGTTCCACGATGACATCCAGCCGCCGCATCTTCATCCTGACCCTCGCCGCGACGGGCGCCGCCGCCTGCGCCTCCGGTGCGTTCGCGCAGGCCCAACTCGACGAGAAGGACCCGCAGGCCGTGGCGCTCGGCTATGTCGCGGATTCGGCCAGGGCCGATGCGAAGAAATTCCCGAAGCACGACAACGCCCAGCTGTGCAACGGCTGCGCGCTGTGGCAATCGAAGCCGACCGACCCGCAGGGCAACTGCGCGCTCTTCCCCGGCAAGCAGGTCAACGCCAAGGGGTGGTGCAGCGCCTGGGCGAAGAAGGCCTGAGGGCCGGGCTGCCGGCAGCCCGGCATTCAGAGACCCAGTGCGACCCCATCACCGCGAGGGTCGTGCGCGCCCGCCAGGCTGCCGTCGGCTTCGAAGCGGATCACGCCGGGCAGCCCTGCCAGCGGGCTGTGCGCGGCGATAGGCGCGATCTCGTGGCCGCGCGCGGCCAGCGCTGCCATGACCTGCGCTCCCACGTCCTCCTCCAGCTTCAGGCTGTCGCGGCTGTCGGAGAAGGTCCGCCCGAGCAGGAACCGGGGCCGTGCCAGCGCCTGCGCGGGGTCCAGGCCGAAGTCGATCAGCCGCGTGAGCAGCGCCACCAGCGTCTGCGGCTGTCCGTCCGCCCCCTGCGTGCCCAGCAACAGCTCGGGCCGCCCGTCGCGCATGAAGGCGACGGGGTTCAGCGTGTGGAAGGGCCGCTTGCCGCCGCGCAGCCCGTTGGGATGGCTCGCATCGTGGTGGAAGGCCGCGCCGCGGTTGTGCCACAGCACGCCGGTGTCGCCGGCCACGACGCCGCTGCCCCAGTCGTAGTAGATGCTCTGCAGCACGCCCGCCCCGCGGCCGGACGCATCCGCGGCCGCGAAGAACACGGTGTCGCCCTGGCGGAACCGCTGGGGCCAGGGCATCGCCCGTGCGTCGGCCTGCGCCCGCGCCGCCTGCTGGCGAATGTAGGCGGCGTCGAGCAGCCGCTGCACGGGCACCTCGGCGAAATCGGGGTCGGCGAGGAAGCGGTCGCGGTCGACGAAGGCCAGCTTGATCGCCTCGACCATCCGGTGGAAGTGCTCGGCACTGCCTTCGGCGATGCCGGAGAAATCCTGCTCGCCGAGGATGCCCATGGCTTCCAGCGTGGCGAAGCCCTGCGTCGGCGGCGGCAGGCTCAGCAGCGTACCGCCGCGGTAGGGAACGGCCAGCGGCGTCACTTCCCGGGCGCGGGTGCTTCGCATGTCGTCCAGCGTGAGCGGCGAACCCGCGGCCTGAAGGCCGGCCGCGAGACGGTGCGCGACTTCGCCTTCGTAGAACTCGCGCGGGCCCTGGGACGCGAGCCGCGACAGCGTGCGTGCAAGCCCGGGCTGTTGCTGCTGCGAAAGGCCGGCGGGAAACGCCGCGTCGAAGCCGTGCCAGTGCTGCGCCTCCGCGGCCCGCATCTCGTGCCAGAAGCGCTGCGAGGCCGACACCGCGAAGCCCTCCTGCGCATGCTCGATCGCGCGAGACAGCAGCGAGGCCCAGCGCTGGCGGCCCTGCCAGTCGCGCGCCGAGATGTCGAAGGCCCGGGCCCAGCTGTCCACCGCCGCGGCCGTGGTCAATGCCGACGCGCCGCCGCGCAGCGGGACCGGCCCCGCCAGCGGCGGAAGTGCTGCGGCGGCCTGCCCGATGCCGGAGATGCCGCGCACCGGCGCACCGGGCTGCGCGATGAGCCAGAAGCCGTCGCCTCCGAGCCCGGTGAAGTGCGGGCACACGACGCACAGCACTGCCGCCATGGCGATGGCGGCCTCGATGGCGTTGCCGCCGTCGGCCAGCACCTCCAGGCCCGCCGCACTGGCCAGCGGATGGGGGCTCGTCACCATGCCTCGCCGGGAGGTGGCCGAAGCAGGGGCGGCGGGCTGGTGTGCGGGCTCAGCGGACATGGAAGCAGTCATGCGGAAGTTCGTTCATGGCGCCTGCGTCAGGAAGGCCGCCACCATCTGGCGGGTCATCTTCTGGTGCGCCTTCTGCCAGGCCGCGGCCTGCAGGTCCTTGTTGAAGATGCGCGACAGCGTGAACGCATGGGCGCGGCCGTAGTACGACAGGCTCACCATCGCCACGTACAGGTGCAGCGCATCGATGCCGCTGCGCACGACGCCGGCCGCCACCCCGCGCACGAGCAGGCGGCGGATCAGCGCGATCACCGGCGACGACATCTCCGGGATCCGGTTCGAGCGCGCGAGATGCCGCGCCTCGTTGAGGTTCTCGAAGGCCAGCAGCTTGCGCAGCCGCGGGTGCGTCGCGAAGTGGTGGTCCACGAAATCGGCGATGTGCAGCAGGCCGGTCAGCGGCTCCTCGGCCTCAGGGTCCAGCCGGAGTTCTTCGTGCCGCAGGTCGGCCATCACCGCTTCGAGCACGGCGACGTACAGGTCGTCCTTGCTCCCGAAGTAGTGGTACAGCATGCGGATGTTCGTGCCGGCGAGCCGTGCGATGCGTTCGGTGCGCGCGCCGCTGTAGCCCTCGTTCGAGAACTCGTCGATTGCGGCTTCCAGGAGCTTTGCGCGCGTGAGTGCGGCGTCGCGCCGCGCGATCGTCTCCTGGGCCGGCGCCTGCCGTGGGGAAAGTTTGCTCATGGTGTGGATGGGAATGCAGGCGCTAGTGTCGCGGCAAGTTCGAGCAGCCGGTCGTCATTGCCCCTGGCCGAGATGAAGGATGCGCAAGGCGGCAGGCCCTCGGCAGCCGGCAGCGGAAACACCACCTGCGGCAGGCCCGCATGGCCGGCCACCGCGCCGAGCGCCAGTGCGCGCTCGTAGAAGGCGTCGCGCTGAGCCGCATCGGCCCGGCGCGACAGCGCAAGGCAGGGTGCGGCGGGAATCAGCCATGCCTCGTCGGGGTCCATCCTCTGCGCCAGCCGCGCGGCGGCCTGCGCGCGCCAGTCGCTCCAGCGCGTTCCCTGCGCGGCATCGAGCGCCAGTGCCGCCTCGAAGCGTGGCGCGATGGCGGCGCCGAAACGCGGCCGCCGTCGGTGGATCCACGGGCCGACGTGGGCCTGGATCTCCAGGCCCTGGAGCACGGCATAGGCTTCGAACCAGTCGCGCCAGTCGCCGCCGCCATAGGCGCTGCGCTCGCTGTCGATGCGCATCAGGCGGGCCCACGCGGCCAGCGGCTCGCGCACCGCGGGCTCCGCCAGCGCCAGTGCGTCCGTGGCCACGCACAGGCGCAGGGGCGGCGCGGACCGGTCGCCGCCGATGCGGGCTTCGGTGCCGAGCAGCGCCTGCCCGGCGCGGCGCAGCAGGTCGGCATCGCGCGCGAACCACCCCACCGTGTCGTAGCTCGGTGCGAAGGGCAGGACCCCGTCGAGCGGGATCCGGCCGTGCGTGGGCCGCATCGCGGCGACCCCGCAGAACGCCGCCGGCACGCGCACCGAGCCGCCCGTGTCGGTGCCCAGCGCCAGGTCGACCTCCGCCCATGCGACCGCGGCGGCGCTGCCGCTGGACGACCCACCGGGCAGCCGATCGGGGTCGCGCGGATGGCGCGGCGTGCCGTAGTGGGCGTTCTCGCCCTCCAGGCTGAAGGCGAGTTCGTCGCTGATCGTCTTGCCGACGACCCGCGCGCCTGCGCCACGCAGCGCGGCCACGCAGGGCGCGTCGTGCACGGCCGGCGCGTGGCTGGCGGCCCAGTCCGGGTTACCGCCGCCGGTGACTGCGCCTGCGATGTCGATCAGGTCCTTCACGCCCAGGCGCACCCCATTCAGCGCGCCATTGCCGGTGGCGGGCCGCTCGCAGCGGGGGCCGGGCATCCAGCCGCCCGATCCGTGCGCTGTCGCCGTGTGCATCAGGCGGGCAGCGCCGCGAGCACGGCGGCCGAGTCGGTCACGAAGCCGAAGCACTTCTTGACGTTCCAGATCGTCGCCTCGGTGCAGAAGTCCGGCGAGCTCGTGGCGCAGCAGTCGCTCAGCATCACGCAGCCGTAGCCCAGGAAGTTGGCGTCGGTGAGCGTGTGCAGCACGCACTGGTCGGTGTTGCAGCCCGCGAAGAGGATGCTGCGCACCCCGAGGTTGCGCAGGATGCTGTCCAGCGGCGTGTCCCAGAAGCCGCTGATGCGGTGCTTGTCGACCAGGAAGTCGCCCTCGTGCGGTGCGAGCTCGTCCACGATGGCCGCGGCCCACGAGTCCTTCTGCAGCACGTGGCCCTTGCCGCCGGGCAGCGGGTCGCCCAGGCCGACGCCCGTGCCGCTGTTCTTGTACAGATGGATCTGGTTGGGCGGCATGTTGGCCAGGTCCGGGCGGTTGCCCCAGTTGACCCAGACGACCGGCACGCCGGCACGGCGCAGCCCGGGCAGCAGCTTCTGCAGCGGCGCGATCGGCGTGCGGTCCGCCGCGTAGTTGCCGCCGATGTGGTCGACCCATCCGCCCTCGGTGCAGAAGTCGTTCTGCAGGTCGATGATGACGATGGCCGTGCGGCGCAGGTCGAGCACCACGTTCTGCGGCTGCGCCTGCACCCGGGCGCGCAGCGGCGCGGGCGGCTCCACGGACATGTCGACCTCGCGCTCGCTGGCGACCCAGTAGTACTGCTGGCCCAGGCCCAGGGCGCCGTCGGGCCGGGCATCGGGAAGATAGGGGTGGCGTTTCATCAAAGGCTCCGGTGGTGTGCGGGCGAAGGGCGCATCGCCGCAGGCTGGTGCATTCGTTGCGGTCGCCGCACCGATATGCGGCAAAAAATCGGCGAATTCACTGGCACTGTTATTGCGATGCGTTGTCGGTAAGTAATTGATTAGTTACTTAACCCTCCAACTAGCGAAAGGCATGCCATGCAGATTCCGTCCCTCTCCCGCCGCGCCGCCGTCCTCGCAGGCGTCAGCGCCTTCACCACCCTCGTGCTGAGCCTGCCGGCCTCGGCCGCCGATCCGATCGCGGTCGGCATCCTCATTCCCGGTTCCAAGTCGGACAAGGGATGGATGGAGTCCGGCTACGACGGCCTCGTGGCCGCACAGAAGGAGTACGGTGCCAGGATCAAGGTGCAGATGATCGAGAACATCAACTACGCCGACATGGAGCAGGCGCTGACCAACCTGGCCAGCAAGAACGCGCTCGTGATCGGCGTCGGCGGCCAGACCCAGGCGGCCGTGCTCAAGGTGGCCAAGCGCTTCCCCAAGACGCACTTCTCGATCGTCGGCGGCAACAAGGCCGAGGAGACGGCCAACGTGGCCGGCTACGACGTCAAGCAGGCCGAGATCGCCTTCGTCGCGGGCGCCGCCGCTGCGATGCTCTCGAAGAACGGCGCGGTGAGCTACGTGGGCGGCATGGAGATCCCGTCCATCGTCAACGCCGGCAAGGAGTTCGGCAACGGCGCCAGGTACATCAAGCCCGGCATCAAGTACTTCGAGAACTACACCGGCGACTTCGACAACGTGGCCAAGGCCAAGGAAGCCACGCTGGCGGCCATCGCGCAGGGCGCCGACGTGCACTATCACATCCTGAACCTCGGCCTGCGCGGCATGGAGCAGGCGGCCAAGGAGAAGGGCACGAAGATCATCGGGAGCTACACCAACCGCTGCGGCACCGATCCGCTCTATCCCGCCTACAGCATCACCGGCGTCGGCTACCAGGTGCAGTACGCCATCAAGGAGGCCGTCGGCGGTACCTGGAAGGCCGGCTACAAGCCCTTCGGACTGGCCATGGGACCGAACGCGTCGGACATGGTCATCTGCGGGGCGACCGATGAACAGAAGGCCAAGCTCGAGCAGATCAAGAAGGACATCCTGTCCGGCAAGATCAAGGTGCTGGAGGGCTGATGCGCGAGCGCCACGCCATCGGCCCCGGTGACGGCCTCCATGACGGCATCAGCGACGGCGGCCCGGGGCTTGCCGCAGCCCCGGTCGCCGCGCCGCTGCTGAAGCTGGAGGGGCTGTCCAAGCGCTTCGGTGCGCTGCAGGCGCTGCAGGACGTCTCGCTGGCGCTCCATCCCGGCGAGGTCCACTGCCTGCTGGGCGAGAACGGCGCCGGCAAGTCCACGCTGTGCAATCTCGTCTTCGGCGTGCACGCCGCGGACGCGGGCGAGATGACGCTGGCCGGCGAGGCGTTTCGCCCGCGCTCGCCGGCGGATGCCCTTTCGCACGGGATCGCGATGGTTCACCAGCACTTCAGCCTCGTGCCCGACATGACGGTGCTGGACAACCTGCTGCTCGGCCAGGTGCGCGGCGTGCTTGACCGCAAGGCCGGCGCGGCGCGCATCGCCGCGATGCGGGAGCGCTACGGGCTCGCGCTCGATCCGCATGCGAAGGTGCAGGACCTGTCGGTGGGCGAGCGCCAGCGCGTGGAAATCGTGAAGTGCCTGGTGCGCGAGCCGCGCCTGCTGGTGCTCGACGAACCCACCGCCGTGTTGCTGCCGCAGGAGATCGAGGCATTGCTCTCGGTGTGCACGCGCGTGGCGCAGCAGGGCTGCGGCGTGGTGCTGGTCACCCACAAGCTGGCGGAGATCCAGCGCGTAGCGCGGCGTGCGACCGTGCTGCGCGGCGGCCGCGTGGTGGCGCGCTCGGACGCGCCCGCACAGGACATCGACGCGCTGGTGCGCGCGATGATCCAGCGCGACCTGCAGGCGCCCGCCGCCTCCGTTCAAGCTCCCCGAGCATCCCGGATGGCACCTCCACCGGGCAGCCCGACGCGCGAGGCGGCGCTGCTGGCCGACGGCCTCACCGTGCGCGACGCCGATGGCGTGGTGCGCCTGGACAACTTCACCCTGCTGGTGGAGCCGGGCGAGATCGTGGCCATCGCCGGCGTCGAGGGCAATGGCCAGAGCGAGCTGGGCGCGGTGCTTTCGGGAATGCTGCGTCCCACCGAGGGGCGCTATTTCGTCTGCGGCGAGGAGATGACGCGCGCCACGCCGCGCCAGCTCAGCGCCGCAGGCTGCGGCGTGGTGCCCGAAGACCGGCACGCGCTGGCCTGCGTGACAGGCATGAACGTCGCAGAGAACATCATGCTCGACCGCCTGGACCGGTTCCGGCGCTTCGGCCTCCTCGACCGCGCGGCCATGCGCCGTGAGGCGCTCGACCTCATGCAGCGCTACGACGTGCGCGCCGCCAGCCCCGACGTGCTATTCGGAGGCCTTTCGGGCGGCAACCAGCAGAAGGCGGTGCTCGCGCGCGAGCTCACGCTCGAGGGCCTGCGCTTCCTGCTGGCGGCGCAGCCCACGCGCGGCCTGGATGTCGGCGCGGTCGAGGCCGTCTACGGCCACATCCGGGCCGCCGCGGACCGCGGGGTCGGCGTGCTGCTCATCTCGTCGGAGCTCGACGAACTGCTGAGCGTCGCCGACCGCGTGCTGGTGCTCTACCGGGGCCGGGTGATGGGCGCATGCCCCACGGCGGGCGCGGACCGGGCGCGCATCGGTGCCTGGATGGCCGGGCACCGTGACAAGGAGGATGTTGCAGAGGAGGTCGCCCCATGAGCGGTCCTGTACTTGCCTGGTCGCGGCTCAGGCCGACCCCCGCCCTGCAGGTCTCGGCAGCCGCCGTGCTGCTGGCCTTCGGCGTCGGTGCCTTGCTGATCGCCGCGCTCGGCGTGCCCGTGGGCGATGCCGTTGCCGCGTTCGCGGACGGCGCCTGGGGCTCGTCCTATGCGCTGGCTGCCTCGATCAACCGTGCGCTGGTGCTCATGCTGGTCGGCCTGGGTTTCATCCTGGCCGAGCGCGCGAACCTCACGAACGTGGGCGGAGAAGGGCAGATTGCCGTCGGCGGCATCACGGCCACGGCACTCGCGCTGTGGCCGCCCGTGGCGCAGCTGCCGTGGGGGCTGGCCTTCATCGTTCCGATGCTCGGCGCCTGCGCGGCGGGCGCGCTCTGGGGCGGCATCGCCGGCGTCCTGCGCGTCAAGATGGGCACCAACGAGGTCATCGCGACCTTGCTGCTGTCCTTCATCGCCATCTGGATGGTGTACGGCAGCGTGCAGTCCGAGCACCTGCTGCGCCGGCCGATGACGAGCAGCGCGACGCTGCCCGAGTCGCTGGAGATCCCGGTGGCGACCCAGCTGCCGCTGCTCACCGGCGACGCGGGCACGCCGCTGCACATCGGCCTGCTGATCGGGGTGGTGCTGGCGGTGGCGGTGGCGCTGCTGCTCAACCGCACGGTGACGGGACTGCAGCTGCGCGCGACCGGCCTGAACCCGCGTGCGGCCCGCCGCGCCGGCATGCCCATCGACCGCCTCGCCATCGGCGCGCTCTGCGCAGCCGGCGCCTTCGGCGGACTCGCCGGCGCCTTCATGCTGCAGGGCGAGCAGTACACGCTCAAGGCCGGCTTCTCGTCGGGCTACGGCTTCGACGGCCTGGTGGTGGGCCTGCTCGCACGCGGCAGCGCGACAGGCGTGGTCGCGGGCTCGCTGCTCTTCGGCTTCCTGCGTTCGGGCGGGATCAACATGGAAATGGTGGCGCAGGTGCCCACCGCCCTGGTCGTGGTGATCCAGGGTCTCATCATCGTGACGCTCGCCGGGGCAGCCATCGGCATCCAGCGCATGGAGGCGCGACGCAAATGATCGATCCCGAACTGGCCGCCGTCTTCGTCGGCTCGAGCATCCGGCTCGCCGCGCCGCTGCTGCTCGCCGCCACCGGCGAGCTCGTGAGCGAACGGGCCGGCGTGCTCAACATGAGCGTGGAGGGCCTCATGCTGGCGGGCGCCTTCGCAGGCGCCACGGCCTCGTGGGCCACCGGCTCGCCGTTGCTCGGCCTGCTCTGCGGCGTGCTGTGCGTGCTGCCCATCGCGTGGCTGCAGGCCTTCCTGAGCATCACGCTGCGCGCCAACCAGATCGTCACCGGCATCGGCATCAACATCCTGGTGCTCGGCGCGACAACCCTGGGTTACCGGGCGATCTTCGGCAGCCGCTCGCGCGCCGAGATCCCGGGCCTGGACAAGTGGGCGCCGCCCGGGCTGTCGGAGATCCCGCACCTGGGCGAACAGGTCTTCCGGCAGGCATGGCTGCTCTATGCCGCCATCGTGCTGATCGTGCTCGTGGGCTGGGTGATGCGCGCCACCGCGCTCGGCCTTGCGATCCATGCCGCGGGCACGTCGCCGCAGGCGGCGAGCCATTCGGGGTTGAAGGTGAGCCGCATCCGCTACGGCGCCGTGCTGTTCACCGGCTTCATGTCCGCGCTGGCGGGCTGCTTCCTGTCGATCGGTGACATCCACACCTTCACGGAAGGCATGACCGGCGGCGCCGGCTACCTGGCGATCGCGGCGGTGATCTTCGGCAACTGGCGCCTCGGCCGGACCGTCATGGCCTGCTGCCTCTTCGGAGCCGCCACTGCGCTGCAGTTCCAGCTTCCAGCGATGGGCATCGAGGTGCCCAGCGCCCTGCTGATCGCCTTGCCCTATGTGCTCGCGCTGCTGGCGGTGGGCGGGCTGGTCGGTCGACAGGTCGCGCCCGCGGCGCTCACGAGGCCGTTGCCCGCGCAAAGCTGAAGCGCAGGTACCGACGAGGCGGCCCTGCGCGCGAGGCGGCCGGCCTCAGTCGCGATCCTCGTAGTAGCGGCGGTACTGCTCGCGCTCCCACTGGCGGCGGCGCCATTCGCGACGCTCGGCACGGCGCTCTTCCCAGCGCTCGGCGCGACGTTCCTCCCAGCGCGCGGCCGGGTCGTAGTAGACGGGCGGCGGAACGGAGTAGACCGGACGCGGAGCCTGGTAGTCGGTCGGCGCCGGATGGGTGTAGACGGGCGCCGGCTCGTAGTAGACCGGCGCCGGCTCGCTCACGACCACGCCGGGGACGTTGATGCCGACGGACCAGCTGGTGCCGGCGTTGGCCGATGCGGCGACGGTCAGGGCGCCGGCGGCAACGAGGCCTGCAGCGGCGAGCTTGAAGACGGTTCGCGAGAGAATCATTTTTTCAACTCCAGAGGGCGGGAATCGCCCTGATGCGCTTCCAACGGACGGCGACCCGATACCGCGCACATCGTGACGGTGAAGAACGTTCCCAAATGTCACTGCGCCGCGCGGCCTGCTGCGGCGTTCGCGATCCTTCGCGCATGTCCGGGCAACCATTGCCGTTCACCTCCCATTCACTTGTGAGCAAATGAAAAAGGATTCACGGATGAAAGAACATGCAGTCGTGATCGCCGGCGCGGGACCGACGGGCCTGATGCTCGCCGGCGAGCTGGCCCTGGCAGGCGTCGACGTCGCCATCGTCGAGCGCCGCTCGGACCAGGCGCTTGCAGGCTCGCGCGCCGGCGGCCTGAGTTCGCGCACGCTCGAGGTCCTGGACCAGCGCGGCATCGTCGAGCGGTTCCTCGCGCAGGGGCAGAAGGCCCAGGTTACGGGGTTCGCCGTCACACGACTGGACATCAGCGACTTCCCGACCCGGCACAACTACGGGCTGGCGCTCAGGCAGAAGCACATCGAGCGCATCCTCGCCGCATGGATCGACGAGCTCGCGGTGCCGATCTACCGGGGGCACGACCTGGCGGGCTTCGTGCAGGACGAGGCGGGCGTCACCATCGAGCTTTCCGGGGGCAAAGCGTTGCGTGCCGCGTATCTCGTCGGCTGCGACGGCGGCCGCAGCCTCGTGCGCAAGACGGCCGGCATCGCGTTTCCGGGATGGGAGGCGACGACCAGCAGCATCCTCGCCGAGGCGGAGATGACCGACGAGCCGCCGCTGGGCGTGCATCGCACGGCCCGCGGCATCCATGCCTTCAGCAGGGAGCAGTACGAGATCCGCGACGGCAAGATCGTCTATGCCCAGGAGGGGCCGGTCGGAGTCATGGTGACTGAAGAAGCTGCCAATGCCACGGCCGAGCCCACGCTCGACGACCTCCGCTCGGCGCTCGTCGAGCTGTGCGGTACCGACTACGGGATCCACGGCCTGAAGTGGATCTCCCGGTTCACCGACATGTCGCGCCAAGCCGAGAGCTACCGCAGGGGCCGCGTCCTGCTGGCCGGCGACGCTGCGCACGTGCACTCGCCGGTGGGCGGTCAGGGCCTCAACACGGGCGTGCAGGACGCGGTGAACCTCGGGTGGAAGCTCGCCCAGGTGGTCAAGGGCGTTTCGCCCGACAGCCTGCTCGACACCTATCACCGCGAGCGGCACCCGGTCGCGGCACGCGTGCTGCGCACGACGATGGCGCAGGTCGCCCTTCAGCGCACCGACGATCGCACCGAGGCGCTGCGCGAAGTCGTGCTGGAGCTGCTCGGCATGGAGGAGCCGCGCAAGCGCATCGCCGCCGAGATGTCCGGACTGGGCATCCGCTACGACCTGCCAGGGACGCACCCCCTGGTCGGCCGCCGCATGCCCGACCTCGACCTGGTCACCCCCGAAGGCCCCGTGCGCGTGTTCGCGCTGCTGCACGACGCGCGGCCCGTGCTGCTGGACCTGGCGACGCCGGGGCGTCTCGATGTCGCGCCGTGGTCGGGCCGCGTCAGGCTGGTTCACGGCAGGTACGACGGCCCCTGGGAGTTGCCCGCGATCGGCGCTGTCGGCGCGCCCGCGGCGGTGCTGATCAGGCCCGACGGGCACGTGGCATGGGTGGGCGAGGGAACATCGGATGGCCTCCACGAGGCGATGTCGACCTGGTTCGGCCCTCCCGGCCCGCAGGCCGGGCGCGCGTGATGCGCTGCGGCGCAGCCCGCAGGTGCAGCCCGGTCAGCCCAGCGTCCGCGTAGACTGCCGCTTTCCTTCCACAGGAGACGCACGCATGACCCGATTGCTCGTACGCAGTTTCGGCGTTTCGCTCGACGGCTATGCCGCCGGTCCGCAGCAGAGCCTGGAGAACCCGCTGGGCATCCGCGGGCCGGAGCTCATGGACTGGTTCTTTCCCACGCGCGTCTGGCAGCAGATGCAGAAGACGGGCGAGGCAGGCGAGACCGGCATCGACAACCAGATCGCCGAACAGGGCTTCGCCGAGATGGGCGCCTGGATTCTCGGGCGCAACATGTTCGGGCCGGTGCGCGGCCCCTGGCCCGATGAAAGCTGGAAGGGCTGGTGGGACGACGAGCCGCCCTACCACGTGCCGGTCTTCGTGCTCACGCACCATGCCCGCGCGCCGCTGACCATGAAGGGCGGCACCACCTTCCACTTCGTCACCGGCGGCATCCACGAGGCGCTGGCGCAGGCGCGCGCCGCGGCGGGCGAGCGCGACGTGCGCGTGGGCGGCGGCGTGGCGACGGTGCGTGAATACCTCAAGGCCGGCCTGATCGACGAGCTGCACCTTGCCGTGCGGCCGGTGCTGCTCGGCAAGGGCGAGGCGCTGTTCGAGGGGCTCGACCTGCCGGCGCTGGGCTACCGCTGCGACAGGCAGGTCGCGGGCGAGCGCGCCACGCATGTGTTCCTGCGCCGCGACGGCCGCTGAGCCGCAGGATCTGTCTGCGCTCCGACGTGGGGCCGCCTTGGGCGAGCCCGTTCAGTTCTCGCCCCTGACGCGCATCATCTGTGCGAGGACCCGGCGTTTCAGCAACGGCACCGCGTCGACCGTGCGCATGGCAGCGCGCATCGCGGCGAGCTGCAGGGCGCCCGTCCAGGGCTTGTGGATCAGGTCGCGCGAATCCATCTGCTTTTTCGACGCCTGGACGGCCTCGCTGCTGTAGCGAAGCATCTCGGCCTCATAGGCGCGAATCGAATCGAGAAGCGGCCGGCGGCCCTGGTGCGTCTCGGCCAGCAGGCGGCCGAGCAGGGCGGCGTCGCGCAGCGCGGTGTTGGCGCCGGCGCCGCGCCCCGGTGTCATGGTGTGAACGGCATCGCCGATCAGCGTGACGTTCGAGCTCCGCCAGGGCAACAGCGTGCCGGAGGTTCGCACGTTGACGTGAAGCAGGGTCGAAGGCTCGCTCCTGCGGATGAGTTCGCGCAGGTGCGGGTGCCAGTGGCGAGTCAGCGCCAGTCCCATTTCCTGCAGCGGGGGGCCATCGAGGCCGGAGGGATCGCGCGGAAAGTTCTGCCGCGCCCCCCACAGTGCCCAGCCTATGCTGTCCTCGTCCAGCGCATCGACGAAGTGGGGCCAGCGCGCGGCGAACTTCGCGTCGTCGCGATCGAAGCGCAGCGAGTGGACGATGCCTCCGAAGCCCCGGGGCGCCATCACCAGCGACATGCCTTCGCGCATCCCGCGGGACAGCAGCGCTTCGTTCTCGGGCGTCATCGGCAGCTTGCCGCCGAACGACACGATGCCGGTGTCTTCGAGACGGGCCTCGGGCAGGCGCTGCCTGCGCACGGCGGAGTTCGTGCCGTCCGCACCGACGAGGACATCGGCGGTGGCGACGCTGCCGTCCTCGAAGTGGGCGGTGACCGTTGCGTCGGCGTTGTGCGTGTAGTGCGACAGCGCCTTGCCGAAGAAGACCTGGTCCTCGAGGCCGCTCAGGAGCACCCGGCGCAGCGTCTTTCGGATCACGCTCTTTTCGCCGTCGAGGCCATTCGCGCCCATGCCTTCGATGTCGAAGCTCAGCAGTTCGCGCAGTTGCTCGGTGAGCATGTTGATGCGGGCAGGCGGCCGGGCGCAGGTCGCGGCGAAGAGCTCGTAGAGTTCGCCGGGAAGGCAGGCCCGCAGCGCGCGGCTGCCGCCAGGGCTGATGCCGACGCGGTAGCCGCCCGTGTCCGCGTTCGGCACGGGGTCGCGCTCCCATACGGATACGCCGATACCCGACTGCCTGAGCGAATGGGCCAAGGCCAGCCCGCCCGTGCCGGCGCCGACGATCAGCACGTGCATGGCGTCAGTCCTTCTCGGGCTGCAGGTCGACGGCGAATTGCGCGTCGATCATGCGGAGCCAGGCGTCGTCCCAGGTGATGCGCTTCGCGCGGAGGTCCTCGACCACGGCCCGGGTCCACGACAGCTCGGTGGCCAGGAGCGCGCGCGCGTATTCCGATTCCAGCAGGAAGAGGCGCGGGACGGCCGAGGCCTCCTGCAGGCCCCTGTCGACCCGCTGGATCTCCGCCTCGATGGCCTTGATCCTGAGCGCGAGTTGCTGCATTGCGTCCTCGGGCGCCAGCAGCGGAAGGAAGGACACGGCAGCGGGGAACTCCGGGTACTCCAGCGTCGGCGTGGAAAGCATCTGGCGCATCCACTCCAGCGCGATTGTTCGCCCGCTGTCGGTGATCTCGTAGACGGTTCTCTCGGGCCGCCCCTCGTCGCGCAGCGTCATTTGCGCACGGATCAGCTCTTCGCGCTCCAGCCGCTGGATCGTCTGGTAGAGGCTGGTTCGCTGGGTGACGTTGATCACCTCGTCCTTTCCGCGCGCCTTGATCAGCCGCTGCATCCCGTAGGGGTGCAGCGGGCGCTGCATGAGCATGCCGAGGATCGCGAGGGCAAGGGTGGAGCGCTTCACAGATTTCATAGTAATAATATTACTATTCAATTCGTGACTATGGCAAGGTCGGGCGCAGCGTCTACGTGCCGCCCAACCCTGCCTGAAAAAAAATGGCCAGTCGAAAAGAGAATCACGCTTGAGGCGCCGCCAGCAGAGTCGGCGGGCGCCGCCAGCAGAGTCGGCGCGCTGGGCTTCCTGGCACTTGTTGCCGCGCTCCTTTCGTTGAGAGATTGGCACCTTTCCTTAGCGAGCAGACTGCTGGTTGTTTGCTGCTTGTTGATATACAGCCAGTCCCGGTATAGTTTGGACGCGGCTATGGGGGCCCTTCCTTCTAAAACCTGTCTACCTAGGGTCTCCGCTTTCCGCTCGTCGCCTGCCTCCGGCAGGCGATCCTGTTTCAGGGAGGAGGAGAATGAACGAAATCTACTTGCGCCGACGCATGCGACTGCATGTGCGCTCGGGTGAGGGGGGTGTCACCCCGGAGCAACTTGCCTCGATGCTCCAGGAGATCGAGCAGTTGGGGTTCGTGTTGACCGACGAGGTCGTGTCGCGGTTGTCTTCCCTGCCGTTCGAGGATGCTGCCCGTACGCTGCATGGTGCGATGCAGGACATGCGCAAGCTTGTGGGTGCACATCGCCAGCACGAGCCTTTGCACCCCGGCTTCCCGAGGCAGGTGATGGCGCTGTCGGAAGCGCAGCTGTACCTGAATGCGCTCAGCCACTATGTGAGCCTGCGCCGCATGCCCGACTCTGACGAGAAGCGTCCACCGCTGCTTCACAAGCGGTACCCGCGCATTGTGGAGTTGGGCTCTATAGAGGATTTCGAGACGATCTGCACGAAGCTGGCAGGCTCTGCAGTATCCCTGTCTGAGCAAGACCGGGCCGACCTCATCTGGTTCGTGCGTCAGTATCGGGCTGACATTTTTCGATTGTTGCCCGCGAAGTTCCCGTTCAAGGAGAACCTGGCGTTACTGGGTGCACAGCTGGTCATCCATGTGGGGACTGACGAGCGCACACAGCGTTTCGTCAAGGACAACTTCCGCACCGCGACCGATGTGCTGCGCCTGTCCGTGGCTCTCTCGGGAGGCGATGTGTCGCTGGCTGCCTCCACCCGCTTCGTCTCTTTCTCACGCCACCAGCGCAGGATGCTGCTCGCATTGCTCGAGGATTGCGGTGGCTTGGTCGAGGACATGCATCGAAGGATTGAGCCGTTCAAACGACTTGGCGAGCGGCTGCACCCGGGCGAACAGGCCGAGCGCTATCCCAAGACTGCTGCGGCGTTCGACGTTGTCCGCAATGGCCTGCCCGTGGCAAGCTTCAATAGCCGCGTTGAACAGGCATTGGCCGCGGGAGATATCCGAGGCGCGGCGCTGGTACTGGAAGACCGACCTGGTGAATATGCGCGTCGTCTCGATGCACTGCTGCGAAAGAGCGAAGAGCCTCAAGTGCTTCTGCAGCGCTTCGCCGAGTTGGCTCCGAGGGTGTCGACGACGGTGTTGCTGCAGGTCCTGGCGCATTTCCAGGCGCGAGCAAAAGAAGGTCGGCTGCGCGTGTTTTTCCCGAAGGGCGATGTCGCCAAGGTCTTCGCATTGGGGGACCGCCGCGCCGCGATCGACCTGGACACCGCACAACGGGTGGCGCACGGTTGCAAGCGGGCGCTGCTGGCAAGGTTTGCTCAGCTGCCTCCCCTGGGTCGCTGTCATGTCGATCCGGCGCTGGCGAGCTACGTGGTGCCGCTGTCGCAGCGTGCTGCATCCAAGACGTTGCGCACCTTCGCGCGGGGCAGCCGAATCCCGATGCCCGAGGGCGGCTTTGTGCGCCTCTTCCTGTGGTGGATGAACGGCCGCTCACGGGTCGACATCGACCTCTCCGTGGTGCTCTACAGTGAAGACTACCGTTACGTGGACACCATCGCCTTCTACAACTTGCGTGGCTGGGGCGCACATCACAGTGGCGACATCGTCGATGCTCCCAAGGGTGCTTCCGAGTTCATCGATCTCGACGTGCAGTTGCTGCGCGCCGCAGGCGTTCGCTTCGTGATGATGTGCATCAACAGCTACTCGGGGCAGGCCTACTGTGATCTGCCGGAATGTTTTGCGGGCTGGATGTCTCGCAAGAACCTGAATTCGGGCGAACCATTCGAAGCCCGCACGGTGGTGGATCGTGTCGATCTCGCCTCCGACACCCGGATCTGCCTGCCTCTTGTGCTGGACCTGGAGCGGCGTGAAGTGCTTTGGGCAGACTTCGCGCTGCGGGATCACCCGCGCTTCTCCAACAGCGTGGCTGGCAACTTGACGGGGGTCTCGCTGATGCTGCGGGCTCTGCATGAGATGGTGAAGCCCGACTTGCACACGCTGATGTCCTTGCACGCCCTTGCCCGAGGTACGTTGGTAGATACGCCAGCGGAGGCGGACACGCGATTCGGAGTGGATCGTGGGTGCACCGTTACGCCGTTGGATGGCGATGAGATACGTTCCAGCTATCTGCAGTAGAGGCTTTGGCTGGCGCAGGACAGTCCGTCTTTGTCGCGGCACCGGACCTCTCCTGACTCACGGGCTGGTACAGGAAGTCCTGCACAGGTGAAGCTGCGAGTGCAGATCTCCCTGGTTCCTTGATTCAGGTGTTTCAGGGTCTCCAGTTGGGATCCGCTCTGGCGACTTCAGGAGCAGGCTTGCGGGTTCGCCATGCTCAGGGCAGCCCGTGCGACGGCGATCTTTTCACACAGTCTCGTTCGAATGTGGCTAGCCAGGTTGTCGGCGCGAAGGGTTCTAAGGCTGTACGCCTCGCTCCCAAGCGGTAATCGCTAGGCGAATTCATGCCAACCCCTGGCTGATGTCCAAATCCTCGCGGTTAGTTCAGTTGGGTCACATTGCCTTCAGATGCAATGGCCGCGAGGTCAATAGTCCCAGATGATCGGTACCCAGCGAAACGCCTCGCCATCGACCGCGACATGGCCCAGCGATGGGAACGGCAGGTGGGCGGCAACCAGCAGCCCCCCGGTTTGCGCCAGTTCCTGGAAAAGGCGCATGCGGACACGAGCAGCCTCCTCGGGGTCGTGCTCGAAGCCGTTTTGCCAGTCGGGGTGGTCGAATCCGACCGGAAACACGGCGTCCCCGGCGAAAGTCAGCCGTTCACCGCCTGACACCAGGTCGACCACGCTGTGCCCAGGAGTGTGACCGCCGGTGTGGCGAACGATGACACCCGGCGCAACTTCACGCGTGTCCTCGAAGGTCTGGAGCTTGTCGCGGTATTCCTCGTAGAAGCTCTTGGCAGTTGACCGCAGCACCTCAGGCACCGGGTTCGGCATGACGGTGCGAGTGAAGTCGGGCGAGGTCCAGAACTTGACCTCGGCCGCGGAGACATGAATGCGCACATCCGGGCGCAGGCGTTCCTTGACGCCCGGGACCAGCAGCCCGCCTACGTGGTCCATGTGCATGTGAGTCAGGATCACATCGGTGACGGACTCGAGCGCGATGCCGGCGGCTTCGAGTCGCTGGGGGAACTGACCGGCACGCGGGAAGCCCGAGAACTGACCGCCCAGACCAGCGTCGATGAGGATGGTCTGGTCGCCGCTGCGGGCCACCATCACGTTCAGCGGCCAGTCGTACTTGTCGGGTGGCATGAACATGTCGCTGAGCCAATTCGCAAGATCGGCGGGGGCTGCATTGGTGGCCATCGTCGAAGTGGGTAGCGGCAGCACGCCATCGCTGACCACCAGTGCATCGATTTCGCCGACCTTCAAGGCATAGCGGGACGGCACAAGCTCTTCGAACTTCTTGGTACCCGATTGCTGGGTTTCATCTAGGGAAAACATGGCGGAATCTCCAAAAGAGGTAGCTCGATCACTCGAGCCGAGCCAGCCCCGGGGCTGGCAGGAGGTGCCGTTCAACAGTGGGGTTGTCGGGCGCGAATCACGACACGAGGCCGCGTGCCGTCAAGAGTAGGCAGGACAGGACCGAGGCGGTAGGCATTCAGAAGGGCACATGGTGGTGACTGAAACGCACCAAACATGTCATCATCAGGTTGCTGATCCTCGCGCCGAACGCGTTGCCAGTCCCAGAGCCTTCGCGACCCCCTCGCCGTAGGCCGCATCCGCTTTGGTGCAGTTGTCGACGTGCCTGCGCTTGATGAACTCTGGTGCATCACCCATGGCCCTTGCCGTGTTCTCGAACAGCACCAACTGTTGCGCAGGCGTCATCAGACGGAACAGGTCACCGGGCTGCTTGAAGTAGTCGGCGTCGTCGTCGCGAAAGTTCCAGAAGTCGGCATCGCCGCGCAGCCGGAGGGGAGGCTCGCGATAGCTGGACTGCTCCTGCCACTGGCCGAAGCTGTTGGGCTCGTAGTGAGGTAGGCCGGCGTAGTTACCATCGACGCGTATCGCGCCGTCTCGATGATTGCTGTGCACAGGGCACCGCGCGGCGTTCACCGGTATCTGGTGGTGGTTCACGCCCAGGCGGTAGCGCTGCGCATCGGAGTAGGCAAACAGGCGCGCCTGCAACATCTTGTCAGGCGACACGCCGATACCCGGGACAAGGTTGTTGGGCGCGAAGGCGCTTTGCTCGACTTCCGCGAAGAAGTTATCGGGATTGCGGTTGAGCTCCATGACGCCCACCTCTACCAAAGGGTAATCCTTCTTCGGCCAGACCTTGGTGAGATCGAAGGGGTGGTAGGGCACGCTCTCGGCATCGGCTTCAGGCATGACCTGGACATACAGCGTCCATCTGGGGAAGTCTCCGCGTGCGATTGCATCGAACAAGTCGCGCTGGTGGCTCTCGCGGTCCGCCCCCACGAGATTCGCGGCCTCGGCATCGGTGAGATTCCTGATGCCCTGTTGCGTCTTGAAATGGAACTTGACCCAGAAGCGCTCGTCACGTGCGTTGACGAAGCTGTAGGTGTGCGAGCCGAAGCCGTGCATGTGCCGATAGCTTGCCGGGATCCCGCGGTCGCTCATCACGATAGTGACCTGATGCAGCGCTTCGGGCAGCAGCGTCCAGAAGTCCCAGTTGTTGGTGGCACTGCGCATGTTCGTGCGCGGGTCGCGCTTCACGGCTTTGTTGAGGTCGGGAAATTTGCGTGGATCGCGCAGGAAGAATACTGGTGTGTTGTTGCCCACCAAGTCCCAGTTGCCCTCCTCGGTGTAGAACTTGAGGGCGAACCCACGGATGTCGCGCTCGGCATCGGCTGCGCCGCGTTCACCGGCAACGGTGGTGAAGCGTGCGAACATTTCGGTTTTCTTGCCGACGGCGCCAAACAGCTTGGCGCGGGTGTATTGGGTAATGTCGTGAGTGACGGTGAAGGTGCCGAAGGCGCCGGAGCCCTTGGCATGCATACGGCGCTCTGGAATTACCTCGCGGTTCAGGTTGGCGAGCTTTTCGATGAGCCAGACATCCTGCATCAACAGCGGGCCGCGCGGTCCGGCCGAAAGACTGTTCTGGTTATCGGCCACTGGTGCGCCGAAGGCGGTGGTCAGAGGAGTCTTGTTCGACTGCTCGGGTGGGTTGTTCATGGAAAGACTCTTGTCGTTGGTGTCACTTCCTTTCCACTCTAAGAATTTGAGGCGCATGCCCGCATCTTCCGTTGGGGAGAGCGAGCGGCACACGATGGGATGGTGCGTCATGTCCCTTGATCAGCTAGGCGTATGGCCGCTTGCTCCGTGCTTGAGATGGTTCGTCCTATGAGAGTTTTCGTCTACCATGAAGGAAGCAGATGAGCCTCCCGACCCCCTCCGTCGCACCGCGAACCACTCATGCAAGACCGCGCCGCTGAATCGCCCGAACGGCCCGATTTGGCAGAGGTTCGCTGGCGTTTCGGACCTTTTATCCTCAAGGAAATGCAGCGCCGGCTCGAGCGATCCGGTGACTCGATCCGGCTGGGTCCTCGCGCTTTTGACCTGCTGCTTCAGCTTATCAAGCGGCCCGGCGAATTCATCAGCAAGGAGGAGCTACTTTCCAGGGTCTGGACGGGCGTGGTGGTCGAAGAGTCCAGCGTTCGCGTTCATATGTCGATGCTTCGAAAGTCGCTGGGGCGGCCGGGCGAAGGTGACGGTTGCGAAGAGTGGATATCCAACGTACCCCAGCGGGGATATCGATTCAACGCGAGGGTTCATCGTGAACAGGTCGATGCACCCGGCACCATCGAATCGAAACCGCCGTCTCCGGCTACTTTTTCTGCTTTTGCCAAACCGCCGGCCCGGCTGACCGAGTTGGTCGGTCGTGATTCCGATGTGCAGAGCATCCTCGCGTCGCTGGAGGCCAACCGATTGGTCACCATCGTCGGCACGGGAGGCATCGGAAAGACCAGCGTCGCGATCCATGCTGCGGAGCGCTATCAGCTGCAGCGTGCCGCGCCGATAGCGTTCGCCGATCTTTCGTCATTGATTTCGCAGGACCACGTGCCAGGCACTCTGGCGCGATCGGTGGGGGCCGCTGCCGACATGCCCGACACCTTGCAGGCCATCGTCCGGAGCCTTACCGGACAGAAGGTGCTCTTGCTGATCGACAACTGCGAGCACGTCATCGACGTGCTCGCGCCGCTGATCAACGAGCTGCTGATCGCCTTGCCAGATTTGCGCATCCTGGCGACCAGCCGCGAGTCGATTCGGGTGACGGCCGAGTACGTCGTGCGGCTGCCGCCGCTGGCGGTTCCCGATGCGGAAGGCGTGCCTCTCGCCAAGGCCCTGAAGTGGTCCTCGGTCCGGCTGCTGGTCGAGCGCGCCAAGGCGGCGGGCGCAGGTGTGTTCAATGAAGCGCACGGTCCTCTGCTGGCCCGGATCTCGCGGCAGGTCGATGGCATTCCGTTGGCCATCGAACTTGTGGCGGCGCGTCTTGGTGTGCAGTCGGTCGCCGATCTGACGCGCACGTTGGACGATCACATGCGGCTGTATGCCATCGCCAATCGGGCCGTCTCGGCACGCCACCGCACGCTGGCCGCCGCGCTCGACTGGAGCATCGCGCTGCTGGACGAGACGGAACTGCGATTCTTCCGCCGGCTGTCGGTGTTCCGGGGGCGCTTCGACGTGGCCGCAGCACTTGGCGTCAACGCCGATATGGATGGCGATGTCGCGTTCGACGCGCTGATCTCGCTGACCAACAAGTCGCTGATCTTCTTCGACACCAGCGACAGCGTCTCGCCCTATCGCCTGCTGGACACCACGCGCAGCTACGCGAGCGCGCTACTCGAACGCAGCGACGAGTACCCGGCCGTGCTTCGGCGTCATGCGTCGTACATGCTCGACGTGATGAAGGCGGCCACGGCTGAGCTGGCACAACTGGCCGAGCAGGCATGGGGCGAGCGCTACACGTACCGCCTCGACGACGTTCGCTTCGCGCTGGAGGTCTGCCTGGTGCAGCAGCCCGACGCCGGGTTGGGTGCGGCGCTGGTCATCGCGTCAATGCCCCTGTGGTTCCACCTCTCGCAAGTGGCCGAATACCGCGACAGGGTCGCGGCGGCACTCACGCTGGTCGAGGAGCAACCCGAGCCCGATCTGGAGAGCGCAACCTGGTTGAGAACCGCCTTGATCACGGCACTGCTGAACACTCGAGGCTCGAACGACGACCTGAATGCCGTCTGTGATCAGGCGTTGGCGGGCGCGCTGGCGCTCAAGATGCCGGTGCTGGAGCTGCGCGCACGCTGGGGCCGCTGCACGCACGACATGTTTCGCGGCGAGTACGCCGCGGCCCTGCGGCACTCGCAGCCTGTTCTTGCGCTTGCACGGTCGGGGGAGGACCCGGCCGCACTCATCCTTTCCCACCGCGTGAGCGCGATGGCCAATCATTTCTGCGGCAAGTTCGATGTGTCCCGGCAGCACAGCGAGGCGTCGATCGCCATCTCTGCCGGCGCTGGGCGCACGCATGCCAACATGCTCGGACCGGATGCGAGCGTGGCGGCGATGGCGGTGCTGTGCCGCACATTGTGGGTGCAAGGCGATACGGCCAAGGCGCTCGAGGTTGCCCAGGCCGCCGTTTCCCGGGCCGAGTTGCTGGCCAACTCTCTATCGGTGTGCTCAGCGCTGTATGGCGCCTGTCCCGTCGCGCTTTGGTCTGGCGAGACGGAACTGGCGCGCCGGTGGGTCACGCTGATGATGGAGGAGGCGCAGCGCCGTGGCTTGCTGGGCTGGCTCCGGTATGCCGAGTGGTTCCAGCAGGGACTGCAGCTCGCGACGGCCGACGACCGGCATCCGCTCGTGCAGGACGTGTCTGCACGGTTCGCCACCTATGACGCACCGCGCAGGGAAATGCTCGTGACGTTCTGCCCCGATTGGTTCGACGACCAGTTGATCGAGCGGCTCGCGCAAGGCGAAGGACTGTGGTGCGCCGCAGAGGTCTGGCGCGCCGCGGGCTGGCGCAGCGAGCGCCGTGGCATGACGGACGAAGCCGAGGGCTTCTACCTGCGCGCGATCGAGACGGCCAGGCAGCAGGGCGCGAAGGGCTGGGAACTGCGCGCTGCCCGGAGCCTCGCCGTCATGCGGTCCGGCCTGGACCACGCATAGCAGGCCGAGCGATGGGGCGATGGGACGGCTGGTCGCCCTATGTCCATGCCCGAGGGCACGAATCGGCCAAGCGACGCGCCAGATACGCCGCAGCTTGGTCGTGGTCGTAGAAGCGGCCGTTCCGGGTGAACCCGGACTGCACTGACGACTTCAACGACAACGCCTTGCCGGTGACCGATCGCGCGACGACCACCTCGTCGGGCAGGCCGTCGATCATGTGGACCGGCGCGAGCCGGCCGTCGGCAAAGCGCGCGGCGTAGACACGACCCGTTTCCGTGTTGCGGAAGGCAGGCCGGAATCCGAACGAACGATGTTCGGAGATGACACCGCCGCTGCCCTGGTGAGCAATGCCTTCCTGCTTGAGGATTGATGGATTCATGTGCTCACCCCGTGAACGATGTTCGGAATGTCGTGACACGTGGGAGTCGATGCTAGGCAGGCGACGCATGGGGCGGAAGGCTGCTCTGCCGCATCGCGGTGTTTCCAGCCAGGCAACTGTGAGGGCGCGAGCACCCTGGTGAGAGCGGACCTGCCCGCGTGCCATTGATGCTGGCTGCGCAACCCGCTGGTTCCCTAAACCGGCCTACCGGTCGACGCGTCGGCTTCATAGCATGAGCGCCCAACAGTACCGCAGGTCGGGGCCGCGAGGTGGCAATGGCTGCCTGCGTGGCGCGCACTCGGCCGCACTCTCGTTCAAGAAAGAATCTCATGCCCATCGATGACCGAGAGCCGCCCGCGCGGCGTCTCTTCCTGCGCCGGCTCGGCGGCGCGTCCGGCGCGGCGCTTGCGGCGCCCATGCTGCTCGGCGGGGCAGGCAGTCCACCTGCTCCGGCGCGAGACGCCGCAGCCCGCGACGCTGAGAAGTCCCGCGATTCAGGCTACCTGTCGCTAGGGCCCCGGGAGGCAGCCTGTGTCGAAGCCCTGGTCAACATGATGTGTCCGGCCGACTCGCTCACGCCGAACGGCGTCGATTGCGGCCTGCACATCTACATCGACCGACAGTTGGCCGGTGCCTGGGGGCGCGGCGACCGGCTCTACCGGCAAGGCCCGTGGCGACCCGGCAAGCCGCAGCACGGCACGCAGTCGCCATTGACTCCGGAGGAGCAGTTCAAGGCCGGAGTCGCCGCATTGAGTCGGGAGATCCGTCGGCGCATGGGCAAGGCCATCGAACAACTCACCCCCACCGAACTCGACAGGCTGCTTCAGGACGTTGCGGCCGGCAGATGGGACGACGAACGTTTCGCGCTCGGCGAGTGGTTCGACAACTGCTTCTATCCGCTGTTCGTGCAGGCCTGTTTCGCGGATCCGCTCTACGGCGGCAACCGCGACAAGGCTTTCTGGCGAGCAGTCGGCTATCCGGGGCTGCCGGCCTTGCACGCACGCAATGTCGTCGAGTACCGCGGCCGGCCCTATCCAGGCGCAGCGGCGCCGCAGTCGATTGAGGACTTCAGCTGAAGGCGGATGCCATGACACTCAAGAAGCTACCCAGACGCACCGTCGTTTTCGTCGGCGGCGGCCTCACCGCGGGCCTTGCCGCGCGGCAACTGATGAACACCGGCATCGATGTGCTCGTGCTCGAACGCGGCGGCGATCTCGCCGGCAGCGCCGCAGCGACCTTGCCCAACCAGCGCGACGAGTTGCGCTGGGGCGTACGCAATGGCCTGGTGCAGAACTGGGCCACCGAGACCTACACGCTGCGCCACGCCGCCGGCGAGCAGGCCCTGCCTATCCGCCGCATGGAGGCTTTCCTCCCCGGCGACGGCATGGGCGGCGCGGCCAACCACTGGAACGGGCAGACCTGGCGCTGGGCGGAATACGACCCCGCGCTGCGCACCCACCTCGAGAGCCGTTATGGCAAGGCGGCCATACCCCGCGAGATGACGGTCCAGGACTGGGGCGTCAGCTACGCGGAGATGGAGCCGTATCACGACCTCTTCGAGCGCCTCTTCGGCATTGCGGGGCAGGCGGGCAACATCGGCGGACGGCTCATCGATGGCGGCAATCCGTTCGAAGCACCGCGACGGCGGGATTTTCCCCAGCCACCGCTGGAGATCCTGGAGTCGGGCCGGATCTTCCAGGCCGCTGCGCAGAGCCTGGGGTACAAGCCGTTCCCGCTGCCGGCGGCCAACTCGCCGCGCGCCTACACCAATCCGGACGGAGTGAACCTGGCGCCGTGCCAGTACTGCGGCCATTGCGAGCGCTTCTTCTGCGAGGCCAACGCCAAGGCCAGCCCCGCGGTGTTGCTCTATCCAATGCTGCAGAAGCACCGCGACTTCGAGATCCGGCTGCACGCGCAGGTGACCGGCATCGACTACGACCGCACGGCCAGGCGTGTGACCGGCGTGCGATTCATCGATCTCGAGACTGCGCAGGAGTATGAACAGCCGGCCGACGTCGTCGTGCTCTCCGGCTTCACGATGACGAACACCAGGCTGCTCCTCGCGAGCGGCATCGGCAAGCCCTACGACCCGAAGACCGGCAAGGGCGCGGTGGGCAAGAACTTCTGCTACCAGGTGATGTCGTCCGTGCCCGTTTTTTTCAAGGACCGCTGGATCAACCCTTTCATGGCCACGGGCGCCTCGCAGATGGTGGTAGATGAGTTCAACGGCGACAACTTCGACCATACCGGCCTGGGCTTCTTCGGTGGCGGCTACATCTACGCGAACGTGACCAACGGCCGCCCGATCAATTCGCGCCTGCTGCCGGGCGGAACGCCGCGCTGGGGCACCGCCTGGAAGCAGGCCAACGCGGACTGGTACGCGCACGCCTTCAACGTGGCCGTGCATGGAAGCAACTACCCGCACCGCGAGAACTACCTCGACCTCGACCCGGTCTACCGCGACGCCTACGGCCAGCCCTTGCTGCGCATGACCTTCAATTTCCACGATAACGACCACCGGATGAGCGAGTACGTGACAGGCAAGGCTGCGGGCATCGCGCGCGCCATGGGCGCCACCATCGTCGGCGCACCTCAACCGCGACGCGGCGACTTCGACGCGAGGCAGTACCAGACCACGCACACCACCGGTGGAACCATCATGGGCGTCGATCCCGCGACGAGCGTGGTGTCTCCCCGGCTGCAGCACTGGGATGCGCAGAACCTCTTCGTGGTCGGCGCTTCGGTCTACGCGCACAACGCCGGCTACAACCCCACGGGGCCGCTCGCGGCGTTGGCGCTGCGCTTGGGCGACGACCTCGTGCGGTATGCCCGCCAGCCGCGGATGTTGTGAGCGGCGGCCGTGTGGCTCAGGCTCCGATGTGCCTGGCCCGGCCTACCGAAAGGCCCAGCGCGCACATCGCGATGCAAAGCCCCGCGCAGACCACGAGCGGCGTAGTCCAGCTTCCCGAGGACTCGTGAAGGAAGCCGATGAATGTCGGTCCGACGGCCGCGAGCAGGTAACCGATGCATTGCGACATGCCCGAGAGAGACGCCGCGATCTTCTGGTTGGCTGCGCGCAGTCCTACGAAGGCGAGGCTCAGGATCAGCGCTGCGCCCATTCCCATGCCGAACGCGAAGACCCAGAGGGGTGCCAGTGAAGGCATCGCGAGCAGGCCGACTAGGCCGAGCGCGCTCAGCGCCGGAGAGGCGAAGGAGATCCAGCGCTGGTCGGGCATGCGCTGCAGCAGCGGCATCAGCAGCAGCGCGGGAATGGCGCCCGCCAGCTGCATCCATCCGTGCAGCGCACCAGCACGAGCACTCGAATCCCCGGCTTCCTGAAGGATCGACGGCAGCCACGCGATGGCGGCGAAATGGATGAAGCAGGTCAGCCCGAGGTAGGCGGCGACCTGCCAAGCCAGCGGAGCCTTCCATACCGAGGCACCCGGTGCCTCCGTCGCGAGGCCGGGCGCCGAGGTCGTGCGAAGACGCAGTTGCGGAAGCCACAAGATGGCAGCGGCCAGCGGAAGCAAAGCGACGCTGCCCAGTGAGGTCGGCCAGCCGGCACCGAGCGCCTGGTCAAGCGGGACGGCGACAGCGGATGCCAGGCCGGCAGCGGTGATCATTGCCAGCGCATAGCAGGCCGTGAGCCTGGCCACGTGAGCAGGAAAGTCGCGCTTCAGCAGGCTGGGCAGCAGCACGTTGGCGACGGCGATGGCACTGCCGATGACGCAGGTGCCCGCGTACAGAGCAGGCGTGGTGCCCGCCGACCGCACGGCGATGCCGGCGATCAGCAGGACCAGGGCCGCGAACAGCACGCGCTCCAGGCCGAAGCGATGCGCAACGCCGGCCGCGAAGGGCGAGACCACGGCGAACGCGAACAGCGGCAGCGTGGTCAGCAGGCCGGCCGCGGAGGCGCTGAGCGCGAAGCTCGCGCGAACAGGTTCGAGCAGCGGGCCCAGCGCGGTGATTGGTGCGCGCAGGCTGGCGGCGGTGCAGAGGATGCCGATGAGCAGCAGTACAGAGTGTTGCGAGGAGCGCACCTGTGAAGTCGAAGAATGCATGGTGTTGGAAGTGATGCTGTGTCGCTCTTGAATCTAGCGATGACGCCCCTTTCGGGATGACTGCGGACTGACAGAAGATTCGCGAATCCGGTCAAAATGAAAAACGTGAGCCCCAACCGAGCAGGCCCCTGGAACTTCGAGTTCGACAAGATGGATGCCGACGTCGCGGCATGGCGGATTCGTCCCCTTGGGCACGACGAAGCGCTGGCGATGCACGCGCATGCCCAGGGACAGCTGGTGATGGTGTTGCATGGCGCCATGACCTGTGAGGTGCCTGGCGCGCTGTGGATGGCGCCCGTCCACGGCGGGCTCTGGATTCCAGGCAACGTGCCGCATGGAAACCGCCTGACGGCCGATGCGGATGTGTGCTTTCTGTTCGTGGCGAGTGACGCCGCAGACATGCCGCGGGACTGCTGCGCAATGGGCATCTCGCCCCTGCTGCGAGAACTCATCCTCCATCTGGCTACGCCCCCCGGGGACGATGTGCCTGACGGCGAAATCGGGCGCCTCCATGCCGTTGTGCTCGACCAGCTCGTGCGCATGCCCGCGGAGCCGATGCACCTGCCGGTGTCCGACGAGCCACGCCTGCGCAGGCTGGTCGCGGAGTTGATGGCCGACCCCGCCGACCGCTCCACCGCCACGCAGTGGGCATCGCGCCTGGCGATGAGCGAGCGGACCTTCGGACGCCTAATCCGGCGCGAGACGGGCATGTCCTTCGGCCGATGGCGCCAGCGGCTGCAGCTGATCGTGGCGCTGCAGTGGCTGTCTTCGGGGCAGTCGGTGCAGCAGGTGGCCGTCGACCTGGGCTACGACTCGGTGGGCTCGTTTATCGCGATGTTCAAGAAGGCGATGGGCAAGCCGCCAGCGCGCTACCTCGCCGAACAACGCCTTGCGCACGGCCGGTGAGTTGCCCTACTGCTTACTTCACCGGAATGAAGAAGTCGACGCCTTTGTCCTTGATCAGTGTCACGGTGAATCGGGCCGGCTGCGTGCTGCTCGCGTTGCGCCCGACGGTGTGGATGTCGTTCGGCCCCTCGTAGAAGGTCTGACCCTTGGTGAGAGTGACCTCCTTGCCGCCCTTGACGCCCATGACGATCGAGCCCTCGAGCACGTACACGAATGCGTGCGCGTCGTGCCTATGGACCGGGTCGAGCGCGCCCGGGGGATACTCGACGCTGATCATCAGCACTTCCTTGCCAGGAATGTTGGGCAGGTCGTGCGTCAGCAGCGGCGTCACGATGGCCGCAGGCGCAGCCATCGTGTGTTGTGCGAGCAAGACGCTGCACGCCAGCAGGATTCGGCTTCCGGTTTTTCTGATCAAAGACATTGGTTCTTCCTTTCGAGGGCCCGTCATGTCGGGCCGGGTTGCAAACGATCGATGCGAAGCGTCGATCTTCTTGAAGGCTCACTTTGCCGGGCCAGCGCCGGAACGCCATGCCCTCGACGGGGCAGGCCGGTCTATCTCTTTGAGGTAGCACGACGCGCTAGAAGCGCCGTGCGTAACGGACCTGGATGAAGTTCTCTCCAGGGTTCGGATGCTTTATGCCGGCGTTCGAGAAGTGCTCCAGCCGCAACGAGACTTCGTGCTGGCCGCGCTCGCCGAAGCTTCGGCCCACTGCCAAGTGCGTTCCGAAGTTGAAGCTGGTCGAGAAACTCTTTTGCCTCGTTCGATAGACGGATGAAGTCGCCGTCAAGCCGATCCCCGCCTCGACAAACCACGGGGACGCTCCGTCGTCGGGCCGGTAGCGCAGCACGGGCACCAGCGCGACTTGCGATAGCTGCGAAAGCCCTGCCCGGTCCTGCGACTGGATGTGCCAGTACGAGTACGAGGCTTCGAGATAGCTGCTCACTTCTCCGGTGCTGAGCTGCCACCGATAAGGCATGTCCCAGGTAAGCCCTGCCGTCAGGGCGCGGGTGCTGTGCGCAGAGCCGAATTGCGTGAAGAAGGAAGAGGGTTGGAGCAATGAAGTTTCGGCGCTAGCCGCCAGTGGAAGGCATGCACCCAGGCCAAGCAGGGCCGCTGCCGCGGCATGGCGCGTGAGACGGAGTCGAGTCCCCCGGAGGGCAATACGGAGAGTTGGATCGGACATTTGCGTGGCAGAGGTATCGAACGGCACGGGCATCACCGTGTCGTCAAAGGCATCAGAGATTCAGAGGGGCAGGGCAGGCGCATGCGTGCCTGTGCGTGCCGGTCAATGAGGGCTAGGGAGCCACGGTGAACGCCAGCGTGGCGTCGGTCGCTGCGACCGCTGGCACATCGGTGGGCGTCTCGAAGCGCCCGTTCAGGCGATTGCCGGCCGGGTCCTCAAGGGTGCCGCGCACGACGAGCCTGTACTCGCCAGCGCGCCAAGGCGAGCGCGGGGTGAATGTCCAGATGCTCTCGCCGTCTTTCAACAGCGCGCGGCCGTTCACGCGTCGGCCGCGCCAGTCAGCGACTGCGAGGTAATCGGCGTCCCGGCCGTCGATGGGGTCGTCCAGGGTCACGACGAGCGGCTGCCTCGATGCGGCGTGAACCGGCGACAGCCGCCACGCCGAAGCCACAGGACCGTGCGTGTCCACGGGGCCGACGCGCCAGTGCTGGATGGGTCGGTCATCGAGCGTCAATGTCACGTCGTCGCCTTCAACCAGGATCGGTCCCAGGGCCTCGCGCGCGTTCAACCCGGTCTTGACGCGCCCTGGATGCAGCAGCACCGTCAGGATCCGGCCGCTGGGCGACCAGAGTTCCTGCTCGAGAAAGGGTTGCGCAAGTGGCTGGCCATCAGGATGCAGCAGCGCGATCCTTGGAAGTACCGGGCCTTCGATTCGCGTCGCGAACTCGATGGAAAGGCGCAGAAGGTTGGCCGGCACCTGGCTCGCGGACGGCTGCACGCGCACCACCTGCGCGGCTGCCGGAGATGGTGCTGGTGGCGCAAGGGAGGCGGCGTGCGAGACGTGCAGGGCCGCAGCGAGCGTCATGGCGCCGCACAGTCGACGAAAAGGCACCGCTTACTCCGATGCCTTGATCAGGTCCGGGAATCCTTCGTCCTTCAACAGCATGTCCTGCCGCGGCTTGATGTTCTGCAGCTGGAAGTCGTTGCCCTTGAAGCTGTACTCCGCGAAGGCGTATTCCGAGACATGGTCGGTCAGACGGAAGCTCAGTTCCTTGCCGATGGAGACGAGCTGCAGCGCGTCCTTCTCGAGCCGGCGGCGTACCACTACGAACGATTTTTCGTCGAGGTTGTCCAGCCGCAGCGTACCGGCCAGTGGCGCCTGTATCACCTCGACGCCCGCGAGCTGCCCGAAGGGCACCTGCTTCTCGATGCCGGGCCGGGAACCCGTCGCCTCCAGCTGCGACACGGGAATGATGTTCGACACACGGTCGAAATTCGCTAGCAGCAGGAAATCTTCAGTTTTGCCCTGCTCGGTGCGCGAGTAGGAAATCATGTCGGCCGGCGTGTTGCCATAGCCGAGCTCGGCGACGGTCTTGCCGCGGATGTGTGCGCCATCCTTGAGGTCGTCTAGCGGGATCGTTACCAGCGGAGTGCAGGTGTAGGCGGCGATCAGGTACGGCTTGCCGCCCCAGCTCGCGAAGCTCATCGCGCGGATGGGGGCCCGCGTCTCGATCAGATTGTGGCCCGCGTGGTAGATCTCCACCGAGGTGATCGACTGTTTCGAATCGAACGGGTATCGGATCCGGCGCAGCGTCGAGGCGAAGTCCTGGTTCGAAAGGCCGGCCACGAAGAGCTCGCCATCGCGCCACTTCATGTCGGTGACGGTGAAGCTGCGCTCCGGCGTTTCCTTCCAGAAGCTGTAGTCCGTGGTGGGGGCGTCGCGCAGGGCGACGGAGGTCGAGGCCGCTGCCTTCAGGTCGATGCGGCGCGCTTTCCTGTCACTGGTGACCATGATGAGCGCGGGCATCTTCGCGTTGCCGTAGCTCACGGCGACGTACACCTGTGCGGTGCCGGGCCGCACGACCATGTCCTCCACCGTGACCTTGGCGCCGCCGACCTGGGCGGAAAGCAGTGACTCGAGGTCAAGGATGTTGAAGGCGGAGCCTGAGGGTTGCTGCGGCGCCGCTGGCAACGAGATCGCGTGAATGCGGGCGGCTTTCCAGTCGGCGATGAACAGGGTATTGCCGGAACCCGCGGCAAGGCGGGAGATGGATTTCACGTCCGCGGCGTTGGCGCCGAAGGCTATGCAAAAGCCGCAGGCAAGGATGGCTGTGATGGTGCTGAGACGCATGGGGGCTCCTGGAGGGAAATGGACCCGTCGATGCTAGGAACGCGCGCGTCTCGGCGGTAGGCATGGGCAAGGGACCACGGCGTTGTCCGCAAGGCACCAATGCCGCCTTTGATTCACCACAGGCTCTGCAGCAACTCGTCGAGCTTGACGCTCGCGCTGTCGCCGAGATCGGCCACTTCATTGGGATAGTTTTTCTTCAGCAGCAGGGCGACTTCGGGGAGCTTGGCCGGATCGAGATCGAACGCGCTGATGCGGTCAGGCAGGCCTAGCGACTTCACCACCTGCGAGATCTGGTCGGCCAGGTGAGCTGCCACATCTGCATTCCGCGAAGCACTGGAGGGCGTCGCGGCGAAGACGCCGAGCTTGTCCCCGTAGAAGTCCGCGCAGGCACGGATCACCGGTGCCAGCGTGATGCAGGAGGTTACGCTGTGCGGCAGGCCAAAGGTGCCGCCCAAGATGTGGCCGATGCGGTGACTGAGGCCATAGATGACCGAAGCTGGCGAGAAGTAGCACTGCCACGCCGCGAGCTGCAATTGGAGCAGGTCGTCGGCCGTCACCAGCCCTTGCTCGAGCGCCGCACGTGTTTCCACAGCTTGTGGCCATTTCTGCAGGATGCGCAGAAACCGAGCCAGGCCGCTGGCTGCCATGATCGCGTGAGGATGCTCCTTCGTGACCTTGCGCATGCCCTCCACCGCATGGTCCATGCCTTTGACGGCCGATGCGAGCAGCAGTGAGCGCGGGGTGTCGGACACGAGCACCGGATCGATCACGACCACCTTCGGCACCGTCTCGCGCACCGCATAGCTGCGCTTGAACTTCTGCGGGCCGTCTGTCTCGGTGATGCCGAAGTAGTGCGAGAACTCGGAGCCCGACAGCGTGGTGGGCAAGGCGGCGATGGGCAGGTAGCGCCCGGTCTTCTCGTGATGCAGATGCGATACCGCCTTGGCCGCGTCGAGCACCGATCCGCCGCCGAGCGCGACGATCGATCCGGCACCGGCTTGCAGGCAGGCGTCGAGCCCTTCCTGCACGGCGACGTCCGGCACGTGGGCGGGCAGTTCCGTGAAGCTGCCCGCCTGCTCCTTCAGGTTGGGCTGGACGCAGCTGCGGTAGAGGCCTTCCAGAGGCGCCACCGTGAAAGTGATCGGTCGATGGATGCCATGGTCGCCGAGCCGTGCAACGACGCCCTGCAGGATGTGTTGGCCCCAGTAGATGCCTTCTTGCGGCAAGCAGTTCAAGTGATTCATGTCGGTCGCGCGTTGTATGTCGGACCGACAAGATAGGCTGGGCATCTTCGGGTCACAAGCCGCTGTTTGCCAGACGCAGCGTCCATGCGTGTGGACGACGGCGCGGGGCGTGGGAGGGGCTCAGACGAAGTGCGAAGGGTGGTCGAAAGCTGTGATGACCGGGATTTCCACCGCTAGGAAATCGACCAGCGAACGCACCGCGGGAAGCAATCCGGTGCGAAAGGGAATGAGCGCGGAAATGCGCGCATCCGCAGCCGACCAGTCGGGCAGCAGTTGCTGAAGGGCGCCGGAGCGCAGTTCCGAGCGGCAGATGTAGCCCGGCAGCGCGGCAATGCCCAGGCTGGCGCACGCGGCTTCCTTCAGCGCGACCATGTTGTTGCTCTGGAAGCGTGGATCGATGGGCATCACGATCTCCTCGCGGTGCGGCCCGTGCAACTGCCACTGGAGCGGGCCGTTGCGCACCATCGCGACGGTTGCGTGCTGCGCAAGATCGGCCGGGCTTTCGGGAACACCGTTCTTCTTGAGATAGGCTGGACTCGCGAACAGGTACCACGGCACATCCGCGAGCGCGCGCTGCACCAGCGTGGAGTTTTGCAGCGGGGCTGTGTGTCCGCGTATCGCTAGGTCGAAGCCTTCGCCCACGATGTCCACGTACCGGTCGGTCGCGATCTCGATCACACGCACCTTCGGATACTGGTTGAGAAAGACAGGAAGGATCTCGCGCAGCGCGAACTGCGCGATCTCCACCGCCGTGGTCAGGCGGATCACGCCGCTGGGCTCGGTCAAGCGCTGGCGTACGGCCTCTTCGGCGACCTCGGAGCTGTGCAGCATCGCCACGGCGTACTCGTAGAACTCCTTGCCGATGTCGGTCATGCCGAACTGCCGCGAGGTCCTGTTGAGAAGCCGCACGCCCAAGTAGCTCTCCAGCTCCTGGACGCGATGGCTCAATGTCGACTTCGGCAGGCGCAGTGCCGAGCCGGCGGCCGTGAAGCCTCCACGGTCGACGACCTGCACGAAGTAGAAGACATCCTTCAGATCCAACATCGGCGGCCTGCGAAGAGCGCTTGGAAGAGGGCGGTGGGATGCCGCGCGAGGCGGCCGGGTAGCCCGAGCATAGCGCCAGGCGGGATCCGCGCAATGGGCGCCATCACCACTCCTGCAGCCTGCTTCCTGGCTCCCTCAGGCCGCTTCGGCAACGGTTTTCGGCAGGCGCAGCGCCCGCGCGGTGAGCGCCACGCGACGCCCTTGGTAGGCGGCCACCGCGAGCTCTTCAGCCGCGGGCATCACCGAGTCCTTGTGGGAGACGTGCGTCGCGCCGTAGGGCGTGCCTGCGGCGAACATCGCGGGGTCTGAGTATCCAAGCGGGACGATGATGAGCCCGAGGTGCGCCATGGGGCCGTACAGGGAGAGCAGCGTCGCCTCGTTGCCACCGTGCCTCGACGAGGTCGAGCCGAACACCGAGCCGACCTTTCCGTTGAGTTTGCCCTGGAACCAGAGGCCACCCAAGGAATCGATATAGGCCTTGAGCTCTGATGCGATGGAGCCGAAGCGCGTCGGCGTACCGAAGACGATGGCATCTGCCCAGTCGGCATCGGCTTCGGTCGGCGCCTCGTACTTCGCGTTCATCGCGGTGGCGCGCTCAGACCACTCGGGCACATCGCGCATGATTTCCGGAGCGACGAACTCCCGGGCGCGGCGCAGTCGCACTTCGGCCCCTTCGGCTGCCGCGCCCTGCGCGATGGCGTTGGCGAGGCGTTCGGTGGAGCTGTTGCGGGAATAGAAAGCAATGAGAACTTTGGGTTTGGACATAACTTTGCCAGTGAGCGAGTGACAAGAAGAAAAGCGGACGCTTCCCCGGAGCTGCCTGCTCCGGGAGGCGTCGTGGAAGAGCGGGCGGCGCTCAGATAGTGATGGGTTCCAGGCGGCCCAGCAGTTCGTCCCTGCGGGCGCGCAGCCATGGAGGCAGCTGGAACTCCGAGCCGAAATGGCCGGGTTCCTCGTCGATCGCGAAGCCGATGTCGGTGGTGGCGGCCTCGAACATCACGCCGCCGGGCATCTTGAAATACATCGAGCGGAAGTAGTTGCGGTTGACCGACTCGGATGTATCGATGTGACCCATCGACATCAGCTTTTCCTTGATCTGCATCTGCTGCTCCACGTTGTCCACCGCGAAGGCGACGTGGTGGATGGTGCCCTCGCCGTAGATCGACGAGCCCTGCAGCCGGTCCGGCTCGTGCAGGAACTCGACGATCGTGCCGGGTACGCCATCGGCGGTCTCGAATCGGTGGTGCGGGCCCGACTCGCCGACATAGCGAAACGCCAGGGCGTCCTGCATGAAGATGATCGATTCGGCCACCTCGCGCAGCGACAGCGTGATGCTGTGCACGCCGCGGATCGCGTATTGGGCGGGAATGTCCTCGGCCGTGCACGGAGGGCGCGTGTCGCGGTCGGACGCTACCAGGTCGAACTCGATGCCGCATGGGTGCTGGAAGCGCTGCCGCTGCTCACCGAAGCGCTCGACCACGTCGGCATCGAAGGTCACGCCGTGGGCGCGGAAGCGATCGCGCCAGAAGTGAAGCGAGCCTGCCGGCACCGAGTAGTTGATCACCTTGATCTGGCCCGAGCCGCGACGGCCCTTCACGCCCTTCTGCCGGAAGGGGAACGAGGTCACCAGCGTGCCGGCATCGCCCTGGGCGTTGCCGTAGTAGAGGTGGTAGACCGGGTCCTCGCCGTCCAGCAGCACCGTTTTCTTGACCAGGCTCTGGCCTAGCAGCTTGACGTAAAAGTCTACGTCTTCCTGAGCACCGCTGACGCAGGCCGTCAGGTGGTGGAAGCCTTTGATGATCGACATGGGATGAGTCCTCTCTTGTTGGATGCGGATGGATGCGACCGCCGCGATGGCGGCAGGTGGTTCGTCACTGCTCGATGAATGACGCGAAACTCTCGACTTCGTGCTTCTGCAGGGTCATGCGGTTCTCGGGCAGGTCGTTGTCGGCCCAGCCCATCGACATGCCGGCGATCACCATTTCGTCGGCAGGGATGCCGAGCTCGGCGCGCAGCACGTGGTGCTGCAGCGACCAGATCTGCTGCGGGCACGTGTCGAGGCCCCGTCCCTTGGCAGCCAGCATGACGTTCTGCAGGAAGCAGCCGTAGCACAGGAAGCTGGCCCATTCCAGGCGGCGGTCCATGGTGAAGATGATGCCCACTGGCGCGTCGAAGAAGAGGAACTGGCGCTCCACGTCGCGCATGCGCCCAACTTTGTCGCTGCGGTGCACGCCCTGTGCGTCGCCAAGCTGGCCGCGGAAGGTGTTGAACCGCGTCGAATAGGGCTCGTGCAGGGGCTGCGGGAAGAACGGGTACTCCGGCGCCAGCTTGTCGTGGTTGGCGCGGAACTCCGCCACTGCGGCCTTGGTGACGCGCTCGCGGGCCTCACCGGTCACGACGTAGCAGCGCCAGGGCTGCGTGTTGCTCGAGCTCGGCGCATACTTGGCCACCGAGAGAATGTCCTTCACCACATCGAGCGGAACGGCGCGGTCGACGAAGCCGCGCTTGCTGCGTCGCTCCCGGATCAGGTCGTCGATGAACGGCGTCGTGTGCATGGGCGTGGGCTCCATCAAGAGGTTGGCTGACATGGCTCGTCTTTCTCGCTTTCGCGGTGGATGGTTGGAAATCGTAGGTACGCCCCGGCTGCCCGGGAAGACCCCATTGCTTGCACATTGGGTCCCAGAATCGCGAACGACCGGGAGCCCGTGAACGCTTTCAGCGGCGTTGTCCTGCCATGTGCGGACACACGGGCGGCGGATCGCCGATGAAGGTGCGCGACGACCAGAGCTCGGGAAACGGAATCTCCTCAAGCGTGGGCATGAGCCACGCGACGCCTTCGGTGCCGAAGTAGGCCGGCCGCGCACCGAAGGTGCGGCGCGTGGCCATCAGGTGCCGGAACTTCCAGTTGCAGAAACCTTGTGCGATATCGGCCAGCACTTCTCCGAGTTGCTGAAGCTCGGAGTGCTTGTCCGGCGCCGCGTAGATGTCGCGCCACACCTGCTCAACTTCGTTGCTCGGGGCATAAGGTTCGCTCACATCGCGTTCGAGCAGCGCGCGGGGCACGTTCATGCCGCGCCGCTGCAAGTAGGCGAGCACGTCGTCGTAGAGGCTGGGCTCGGCCAGCGCCTGGCGCAGCTGCGCCAAGCGCTGCGGTTGCGGCTCAAAGTGCTGCAGGTGCACGGCCTGCTTGATGCCGAACAGATAGACCATCTGCCGGTAGGTCCAGCCTTGCAGGGCCGTGTCCTGGCCATAGGTGCCGACGGCGCGTGAAAGTATGGCCAGCAGATCGTTGGGCGTCATCCAGTCGATCGAGCGCCAGATCGCGTCCAGCGGTGCATGGTGGGCCGAGACGCGCTGCAGCGTCCTGTAGGCCTGCGGTAGATCGCCAGCGCGCAAAAAGCGCTGGGCTGATTGCATCTCCTTGATGATGAGCATCCAGTAGAGTTCCGACACCTGTACGTGGGTGATCCATGCATGCTCGCCGGGATGGTCGCTAACAGTGCGCTGCAGCGAATGCAGCGTATCGGTCTGTATCCATGCGCTGTAGGGTGTCTGCCCGGGGGGCGTGGTGCCCGGCGTCGGACGGTCCGTGGATTGCGTGCTGTTGCTCATCTTGTGCTCCTGTTTCCGTGGGGATTTGTCAGCGCATCGGTGATGCGGGGGCTTCGGTACGAAGCCGCTGTTCCATCTGCCGCGCCACCTGCAGGAGCGCGCCGTCATGGCCCGGCTTGGCGACGATCTGCAGCGCGGAAGGCAGCTGACCGTCACGCGGTACGAGGGGTATCGAGATCGCAGGAAACCCCGCGACGTTGAAAGGCGCGGTGTAGGCCATCAGGGCCTCGCGCACGGTGCCAGTCCACGCGCCGATGCGGATCGAGCTTTCATGCAGGGCCGGCGCGGTGCAGGGGCACGTCGGGAGCACAAGGACGTCGACGCGAGCCATGGCGCGGTGCAGCCTGGCTGTGAAGTCTCTTCGGGTCTGATGGGCGATGGCATATTCGCCGAGCGTCATCGCCTTGGCGCGTTCGAGGCGCTCCGCGGTTTCGCGGCTGTAGTGCGCGGCAATCCGGTCCGCATCGTTGTGCCTGAAGTGCCAGGTGCCCCCTTCGGTCAGCACGATGTGCGCGAAGGCTTCGTAAGCGCCGTCGAACAGCCCTTCGGCTTCGACGTTCACACAGGCGAAGAGCTCGCGGAGTGTCGTGACGGCTGCATCGAAGGCCGATGCCACCTCCGCGCTCGTCGGCACGGGCGGCACCTCCCGGAGCACGCCGAGGCGGGCTCGGGAGAAGCCAAGGTCTCCGAGCGCATCGATGGAAAAGGCGCCGGCCAGGATGGCAATGTCGTCGACCGTCTCACCCAGAAGTCCCGGGTGGTCCAGCGACGGGGCCAGCGGAAATATCCCTCGCGTCGGGAGCACGCCGTACGTCGGCTTGAAGCCTGCGACGCCGCAAAGCGCCGCCGGAATCCGCACCGATCCACCGGTGTCGGTGCCCAGTCCTGCCGCCACGGCACCGTAGGCGATGGCCGCGGCCGCGCCACCGCTGGATCCGCCGGGAATGCGCGTCGGGTCCAGCGGATTCAGCGTGTCGCCGAAAACCGTGCTGGATGTGGTGACGCCCCACGCGAACTCGTGCGTAGTGGTCTTGCCGAGAACGATCGCGCCGCGCTCGCGAAGCGAAGTCACCAGGTCCGCATCGGTGGTGGGGACGTGGCCGCGCCAAGCCGCCGAGCCGTAGCTGGTTTCGAGGCCCTGTGTGTCGATCAGGTCCTTGACGCCGACGATCAGCCCTTCGAGGGGGCGCGTGCGTCCTTCCGCGTAGCGCCGCTCGCTCTCCCGCGCGGCCCGCAGGGCACCCTCCTCGTCGATGGCGGCGAATGCACGAAGGATGCGCTTGGAAGACTCCGCCGCGTCGAGCGCCTGCTCGACCAAGCCCGACACCGTGATGTGCCGCTGGGCCAGCGCCTGCAACGCGCGGCGAAGGCCAGGAGCGCGGGGGATGGCGCCTACAGGACGATGATCGCTTTTGTTCGTCATGGCAGTCGGGAGTACTGGCGGGGTAGGTGGTCCAGCGGTTTGCGAGGCATGTGCGTGTCCATCACCGTCATGAAGGCCGTGACGATGGAGGGGGCGGGAAAAGCGTCGGGTGCGGCGAAAGCGAGGCGTGCGTCGCCGCGTAGCTCAGGCTGTGGCGTCAGCCAGGCAACTGGCCACCGAATCCATGAAGCGCGAGTGCGGCATCGAGGCGATCGAGGCCCCGATTGCTTCCTCGCACAGCGAGCGCCGCTTGCAAAGCACCTCAAAGTAGCGAGCGACGGCGGGCAGGGCGCCCCACAGCGAGGACAGTCCCAGGTAGTTGATACGAACTAGGTTGACTCCCCAAAGGACATCCGCGAGCGAGAAGGGTTGGCCGTTGATACAGCCGAACGAGCCCTTGTTCAGGTCCTGTTCGAGGTCATCGAGCAACTGGATGACCCGATGGCGCGCTGCGCGCTGGAACTCGGGGTCGTGGCACACCTGTTTGCCACCGATTTCCTTTGTGATCTTGGCGCGATAGGCCGCCACGAGCGCAGGATCGCCGGCGTTGTCGGAGATCAACCGCTCAAGCGCGATGACCTTGTAGTGATAGACCGTTCGCATCGAGGTCTTCAGCGCTTCGGGCCGGAGGTCGGTGTCGGGATGGAAGCCGTAGAGAAGCGCCCCGTTGGGAATCCGGTCGACGATACCGACCTGGCGCATCACCTCTTCGCGTGCCGCGGGCTCATCGGGAATGAGTTGTACCGGCCGGCGGCCTACGGCATCGAGGTAGCAGCAGATGCGTTGCGAATCGGCGATCACTCGGCCTTCCTGATAGTCGACCAGCAGCGGCACGACGCACGGATCGAAACCTTCCGTCTCCACGGAGGTGCGCCCACTGTAGCCCGAGACAAAATTGGCACCCAGCTCCCGTGCGGCGATGAGCCGCAGACGAATATAGGCGGGGCTGTAATGCTCGGCTGGCACCAGACCGGAGGGCTCCATCGAGCCCAGGATGCGCATGTCGTTCGAGCGATAAGGGAGGGCCTTTTCGTTCAGCACTGTGCGGACCTTCTGCGAGCACAGGGAGCTTGCCGCGTGGAACAGTTCGAACCGCGGATTCGGATTGCCGCCAACAACGGTGATGCGGTTCGGGTCGAGCACGGCAGCGCGGGCAGCGGCAGCCATCTCCATCAGTGGTTTGGTGTTCGTCATCACGTTCCTCTTGATGGCCCGCAAGGCGGGCACAGCAGCTATCGATCGGCGGGTTCGCGTTCAAAATGCATTGAAGGCGATGAAATCGTAGGCAGCTTGATCAGAGGTGAGAAGGCGGCAAAGCTTGCACGCTCGGTCCTTGAAATCCGAACGATGAGTGGTGCTCAATCACGAATTGGAGTGTTCTCCGCGGGAAGCAGAGGTACCCATCCGGGCTGACCTTGCACGCGTGCCACCCATGCGTGGATGCCCGAGAAGCGCGCCATCGCGTAGCCGCCTTCTTCGGCCAGCGACACATATGCCGATGTCGCGAGGTCGGCGATGGTGTAGCTGTCTCCAGCGAGCCAGCTGTGATCGAGAAGCCATTCGTCCAACTTCTCCAGTGCAGGGTATCCATCGGCGTGATAGCGCACGATGTCCTGCATCCGGTCGTTGGCGAGGCCGTGCAAGTGGAGCACGCGTGCCGTAGCAATGCTTTTCTGAAGATCGGCTTGCTCGAAGAAGAGCCAGCTCATCACTTCAGTTCGCAGATGTGGATCATCTGGCAAATAGCGGGTGCCATCGGCGAGATGCACCAGGATGGCGCCTGATTCCACGATGGGGCGGCCATCCTCCAGCAAGAGCACGGGCACTCGTGCAAAACGGCTGATCTGTCGAAACGCCGGATCGCGCGTTTCGCCTTTGCGTATGTCGAGCGTGACACGCTCGTAGGGTAGTCCGAGCTGACTCAGGAGGATGCGGACCTTCCATGAGTTGCCGGACAGGCGACTGTCATAGAGACGCAGCATGGTGGACTCCAACGGATGGGCGCACGATGAATTGCACTCGATTCTCTCCTCAATGCGCAGCCCCTGCAAAAGAGGGATGCGATTCCCATACCAACGGCTGAAGTGCGAGCGCTAGCGAATCCTTAATGTGATTCCAGACGCCGCACTACATGTGACCGTCTGCTAAGCAAAGGGCCTGCCACTCATTGCAGTGCCCCCCTTTTTATTGCCCGTCCCAAAAGGAATATCCAACATGAACCAACCCCGACTGCCCTGGACCGAAATCTCCGCCAAGTCTTATCAAGCGATGGCGGGCGTCAACGTCTCGATCTCGAAGTCCTCCCTCGGCCATTCGCTGATGGAACTCGTGCAGACGCGTGTCTCCCAGATCAACGGCTGTGCGTTCTGCCTCGACATGCATGCACGCGATCTGCGCAAGCACGGCGAAACCTGGCAGCGCCTGAACAGCCTGTCGACCTGGCGCGAGACCAGCTTCTACAACGAGCGCGAGCGCGCGGCACTGGCCTGGGCCGAGGTCCTGACGCGGCTTGCGGACCAGCACGGAGACCATGACACGGCCTTCGAAGCGCTCAAGAAGCAATTCAGCGATCAAGAGATTGTCGAGCTGAGCTGGACGATCGCTGCCATCAACGCGTGGAACCGCATGGCCGTTGGTATGCGCACGCCTCCGTCGACGCAGCCGCTCGAATAAGCGGAAAAGCCGCCGGCGTGTCGTGCACACGCCAGCGGCTTTTTTAATCAGGAAAAGAAGTGGGAGAGGATCAGGGCCATCGCAGCCACGTACCGCCGTGCGCGGCGAATCTCAGCCGCTTTTCAGGTGTTGCGCCAGGAACGCCTGGGTCCTGCCGTTCGCGAGGCCTGCAGCCTGCGATTCATAGGCGGTGCCGCGGTGTCGAGCGAAGGCGTGACGGCATCCCGGATAGCTGTGGAGTTGCACCTGCGGACTCTTTCCCAGGGCTGCGACTATCTGCCTGCGTGCGTCGGGCGGGATGTACTCGTCTTCTTCCGCGAGATGCACCATCAGCGGGCTGCCGATGCCGCCTGCCTCCTCGAGGTGCTTGTCGGCGTTGCCGGGATAGTAGGCCACCGCGACATCGGCGGCTGCGCGAGCAGTGGTCAGGTAGCTCATGAGGCCGCCGAGGCAGTAGCCGACGAGACCGACCCGGTGGTTCGACTCAGGCAGCGCGCGGGCGGTTGCGATGGCGGCGGCGATGTCGCGCACGCCGGCATCGAGGTCAAAGGCGATGTAAAGCGCCATGGCCTTCGCCAGCTCGGCTTCCGTGCGATCGGTCATGTCGATGCCCGGCTCGATGCGCCAGAACAGGTCGGGACAGATCGCCAGGTAGCCCTGCGCGGCGAGTTCGTCGCACGACTGCCGCATGTCAGCATTGACGCCGAAGACTTCATGGATCACGACGATGGCCGGCGCGGTTGCGCCTGTGCCCGCGCTTGCGGGGCGGGCGACATACGCCGAGAAGGCGCCCTCGCCGGTAGTGATGCGGAGTGTGTCTTGCATGACCGGCTCAGGCGCTGAGCCAGAAGGCGAGGTTGCTGGCGTACTGCTTGGTCGAGCGCAATGCTTCGGGGAACCGCGCCATGCCGTCGCCGGGCGATTCGGCCACGAAGGTCGGGCAGCCGCAGGCGGGATCCCAGTTGTAGTCGGCGAAATGATGGAAGGTCGACTGCGCGATGGCGCGACCACCATGTTCCGAGCGCTCGAACGCCACGGCGATGTTGAAGCGGCGGCCCGAGACGAGGCTCTGTCCTTCAACGACCACCCGACCCGTCGAATCATCCGCCGGCACTCCGACCACCCCTTCGTGCGGGTGCGAGGGAAGGTATTGGATGACGCCGGTCGAGGACTGCCGGTCGCGCATGACGGGGTGAATGCTGCCGACCGAGCGAACACGCTGGAAATCGCCGTTGGCGCCCGAGTGGTAGTTGGGCCAGGAGATGTTCGTGGCGTAGGTGTCGTCGACGCAGTGCCGGCTCAAGTCGGGTTCTCGATTATGGCTGTGAAAGTAGTGGGCGGCCCCGATGCCGCCCAGATTGCAGATGGAGCTTCCCACGTCCATGTGGTCCCGGGTCACCATGAGTGCGCCACCAAGGCGGCGAAACCGGCTGATTCCCATACAGTCTGCGTCGGTCAACCCGTCGCCCCCGTCTACCGCAAAAAGCCAGAGTTGGTCTACGTCCGATTTGTCCAGGGTCGACAGCACCGGGTCCGGCGTACCGCGTTGGGTGCGGTTGCGGGCGGTTACCCGGAAGGCAAGGCCTCCGTCTTTGTCTCTCAATGTGGCGAGGAATGACGCCAGCCGGCTGAAGCGTGAGATGTCCCAGTCATCGGGCTGTTCTTCGATCGTGGTCTGCAGTAGGAGGTTCAGCATGGCGAAGGGGTTGGATGACTGTGTTCAGCTGCGCAGGAAGGCAAGAAGGTCCGCGTTGACCTTGTCCTGCATCGTCGCGGTGAGTCCGTGTGGTGCGCCGGGATAGTAAATTTCCCTGGCGCCCTTGATGAGCTTTGCGGACTTCTTGGCGGAGTCGTGCACCGGGACGATCTGATCGTCCTCGCCATGCATGATCAGGGTGGGGATGTCGAACTTCTTCAGGTCCTCGGTGAAGTCTGTTTCCGAGAAAGCCTTCACGCACTCGTAGGCGTTCTTCTGGCCGCTCTGCATGCTCCAAAGCCAGAATTGATCGAGCACGCCCTGTGACACTTTCGCCCCACTGCGGTTGGCGCCATAGAAGGCCACAGCCAGGTCCTTGTAGTACTGGGAACGGTCTCCTGCCACGCCCGCACGGATTCCGTCGAACACCTCGATCGGCAGACCTTCCGGATTCGATGCCGACTTCACCATGATTGGAGGCACCGCGCCGATGAGCACCGCCTTAGCCACGCGCTTCGAACCGTGCCGGCCTATGTAGCGTGCCACCTCGCCGCCGCCGGTGGAGTGGCCGACCATCGATACGTTCTTCAAGTCGAGCGCGTTGAATACTTCGGCCAGGTCATCAGCATAGCCGTTCATGTCGTTCTTCGACGACGATTGCGTCGAGCGACCGTGACCACGACGGTCGTGGGCGATGACGCGAAAGCCGTTGCGTGCCAGGAAATGCATCTGCCCGTCCCAAGCATCTGCATTGAGGGGCCAGCCGTGCGAGAACGTGACCACCGGGCCCCTGCCCCAGTCCTTGAAATAGATGCGAGTGCCGTCCTTCATCGTGACCGTGTCGCTCGTCATCTTTGGACTCTGGCTACTGGCGCCTGCGGCGGCACCGTGCATGCCGAGTGCGAGAGTACCGGTGGCGACGGCGGCAGTGGATGCGATCAGGTTTCTGCGAGAGGGGTTTGTGGCGGTTGTCATGGCTTCCTTTAGTACGAGGTGGAGATTCGGATTGCGAGCAGAGCACGTCCGCGTCGCGCGCGTGCCGTGGGATGGAAGACATCGTAGGAGCGGTATTCGCGCAGCGGTAGATTCGCGAGAGGACTCATGCTGTTTCTGAAGGCGCACCAATACGCTTGCCTCACGCTGGCGGAGCACGGTCATGCGGGCGTGTCAAGATCCGTGAGGCATTGAAGGTCTGCCGCACGGATTCGCGTCGTCATGAAGTCGATGAAGACGCGCATGCGCGAGGGGAGATGTTGCCGACTCAGGTAGCAGATGTAGTGACCGTGATCGTCGGGGACGTGCTGCGTCAGGCAAGTGACCAGCAAGCCCTTGCGCAATGGTTCACAGATCAGGTAGCCCGCCATCTGCGCGATGCCATGGCCATCGAGTACGGCTTGCAGCACCAGGTCAGCATCGTTGTAGGTGAGCTTCGATGGCGGCGTGAACCTGCGAAGCAGTCCCTCCGCCTTGAACTCCCAATCCGAAACTCGACCCGAGGCATTGCGAAAGTTGATGCACTGGTGACGCATCAGCTCGTCAAGCGAATTCGGCAGGCCATGCGCATCCCGGTAGCTTGGCGAGGCACAGACGAGCAATTGCATTGGAATGATCTGTTTGGCGATGATCTGAGCGTCTTCCATGCGACCATTGCGGAATGCGATATCCACGCGATCCGAGGTGAAGTCGGTCGGCTTGTCGTTGAGAAGTAGGTCGATAGAAACTTCCGGATATGCGGCGCGGAAATCGCCGAGCAGCGGGGCGACCACACGACGGCCGAAGCCGACGGCTGAGCTGATGCGAAGGTGTCCGCGGGGCGGGCCTTCGCGCAAGTCGCGCATCTCTTCGACTGCCTGCACGATGCGATCGACACCGGTGTGGCAATTGGCATAGAAGAGATCACCTTCCCGCGTCAACGTAGTGCTTCGCGTGGTTCGGGTAAAGAGCCTGACATTGAGCTGGTCCTCCAGCTTTTGCACGCTGCGGCTCACCGCGGAGCGCCCGATGCCCAGCCGATCCGCAGCGCGGGCAAAGCTGCCTTCGGCCACGACGGCAATGAAGGCCACCACGCCCGCATAGCTGGTGGCGAAGCTGGAGGCCAACGGATCCGCGCGCGGTGTGAGTGGAATGGAAGAGGGGCAGGGTAGGGAAGAGTTCGTCATGTGCAGGATCTCGGTTGCATGAAAGCCGTGGAGAAGGCTTTCTCACAACGAACACTCTGCGCGTGAAGGCGAACAGGAACCAGTTAATGCCTGTCAATGTTTGTTATGAACCGGGTCTGCACCTCGCCCCGATTCGTTCGGAAGGGGGAGTGCCTAAAACTTCAGCATCGAAGCCAGCGCGGCCAGTTTCTCCGGGTTTCGCTGAGCCTGGATCCGGGTGATTCTCGTGCCGTCGGTTTCCACTGACTGGACAGACTCCAACATACCGCCGACGAAGCGCAGGAATCCCCACTCGCCGTTGATCGGCGCGATACGCATGCGGACCTTGTCGCCGTAGCGCCTGTTGGTCGCAAAATAGAGTTGCGCAATGCGGTCGCGGCCTTTGAGCGGAGCTTCGAAGCTCGGTACCTTGCCGCCGCCGTCGCCGATGAATTCCGCATCGTCGGACAACAGTGAGCGCATTGCAGCAAAGTCCCCGCGTTGGGCCGCGTCAGAGAACTCCTTGAGCAGACGGATGTGCTCTTCCGGCGCGACCCGGAAACGTTTTCGCTTCTCGAGGATCTGCACCTTTGCGCGATGCACGAGTTGGCGGCTGGCAGCCTCGGTTTTGCCCAGGATGCGGGAGATGTCGCCGTAGCTGGCGCCGAACACCTCGCGCATCAGAAATGCTGCGCGGCTTTCCGGTGACAGCCGCTCCAGCACGGTGAGAAAGGCAATCGATATGTTCTCGGCCTTCTCGAGCATCTGCTCCGGTGAAGGTGAGTTGTCGGAGATCACCGGTTCGGGCAGCCACATGCCAATATAGTGCTCCCGCTCTACTTTCGCGCTCCTCAGTCTGTCGATCGCCAGATGGGTGACGGTCGCAACCAGCCATGCTTCCTCGTTGTCGATGGCTCCATTCACCGCCTGACGCCTGCGCAACCAAGCGTCCTGCACGACATCTTCGGCCTCCTCGGTCGAGCCCAGCATCCGGTAGGCGATGCCGTGCAGTCGTGGCCGCAGATTGTCGAAGACGTTATCGATCTCGTTGGTGCCATCTGTGTCGTTCATGACGCTTGTGTCTGGTTGATTCTTTCGGGGAAGCCCCGTGCCACAGAAGACGTGCCGGACTCTGCGCCCGTGACAACCCGTTTGTCACTTCGGATGGCTTGACAGATGTTGTAAGGGTACGAGCCAGATGCCCGTGAAGCAGCCTGTGTTGGCGAGAGCTTGTTCTGCTACTTTTGGGGGGGGCGGCTCAAAGTGGAACCCAGCCGCGAGCGAGGCGAATTCAAGCTGGGTGGCTTGGCTTCGCTAAATATGCCGAAGCGCTCGCTGCCTGGTTCGGTGCCACGCAAGGCATCAGCGAGACTCCATGGATCATCCGCCCGTCGTATCCGCAAGACCATCTCGTCGGCGGACCCGTTGATGCGGAAAGGGGGCCGAGCGGCTAGCGCTAGCCTTAGCCCTGAAACGGTCTTCCCATCGGTATCCAGCAACCGCTCGACGCGAGCGATGGTGGCGAGCACGCGGTCGCGATATTCTTCGATCTGAGAGGATTGAACCCAGAGGGGTGCAGAAGCTACGGCAAGTGCCGCACCGATCTCCGCATCAATTTTTGCATCCCTCTCGGCGCTGCCTTGCTGCGCAAGGCAAGCGTCGAGTGCAGCTCGCACGTCGTCCAGGTGATGCGCGTATCGCTCGGTCCATGTATCGACGTCGAGCTTGCGCTGCTGCGCCGTAGCCTCGTTCATGAGGTCTCGCATAAGTTCGGCGTGTCTTCGTCCCAAGACGAGCGATTCACCTGTTCGCGACAGGAGATTGGCCGCATAGCTCCTCGTGGTGCCAAGCAGTCGATAGGGCGCAACCGCATCAGTGTTATCGAAGGCAACGAGCGACTTGTTGGCCAGTGAGATCAGGGCATCGAAGGCTGCCTCCGTGTCCATGTCTTCTTCGGCAAGGCTCAGCGCAGAGTTGAGGTCGAATCGACCTCGGAAAACTGACAGAAAGCGGAATAGCCTGAGCTCCTGCGGGTTCAGCAGCGCGATGCTCCAGTCGAGAGCCGCCGCGAGTGTTCGATGCCGTGCGAGCACCGCGGCGTTGCCGGTGGAGTAAAGCCGCATGTGGTCATTCAGCCGAGATGCGAGGTCGTTGATCGATTGCACGCCTAGTCTTGCCGCCACCAATTCGATGGCCAGCGGGATGCCGTCGACCTGACGCGCAATCCGCGCAAGAAGTGCACCATCCGAATCGCCGAACTGGCGCGCGCCCGCGGCCAGCGCTCGCTCCACCAGCAGCTCGACAGCTGGCGAGCGCATGGCCTTGGCGAGCGTTAGCTGCTCCATCTCGGGAACAGCGAGGGCCGCCAGCCGCAATACGCGTTCGCCTTCCATGCGAAAGGCCTCCCGGCTGGTTGCGAGGATGCGAAGCCTCGGCAGGGTGGAAAGCAGTCTGGCAATCAATGGGGCGAGTGCATCCACCACGTGCTCACAGTTGTCGATAAGCAGCAGCACGTCGCGGCCTGCAAGCCGCTGTTGGATGGCCTGTGTCGTGGCGGGCGCGTCGGACGGAACTCCCACTGCCTGCGCCACTGCTCCTGCCACATGGTCCTCGCAGATCAGGGGCGAAAGATCGACGAAGGCGGTCTGCGTCGTCGTATGTGCTCGATGGAATTCCGCAGCCCGGATTGCGAGGCGCGTCTTACCGATGCCGCCGGGGCCCGCGAGAGTGACCATACGGCTGGTGTCCATCGCCGCCAGCAGGCGCTCCAGGTCGAGCTCGCGTCCGATCAATCGGGTCAGCCGCGTCGGTAGTTTGGTGAAAGGGGCGGTGACGGATGGGGACGCAAGAGGCGCCGTGACCAACGGGGAGGGTGCTCCGTAACCGGCGGTGCCGAGGTGCTCGCACAATACCTTTCCGTTGAATCGATAGCCCTTTAGGGGAATGTTGGAGATCCATTCGACGCATTCATCGCCAGCGCCAGGCTGGCCGAGGACCTTGCGAAGCATGGACATCTGCACGCGAACGCTGGCCTCTTCGACTACCACGCCCGCCCAGACGGTGGAAAGCAATTCGTCCTTGCTGAGCACTTCGCCGGCGTGCTTGACCAAGTGCAGCAGCAACTCGAAGGAGCGGAAGCCCAGTCGAACGGCCTCTCCGGCGCGCTCGAGTCGGCGCTGTGTTTCGCGCACGACAAAGGGACCGAAGCGCCATTGGACTTCGGCTATTGCTTGCGGAGGACCGGCAGGCTGCGAGGGCATGCGGAACTCGGTCAGCAGGGTTGGCCGGTGGGTCTGCGTGCGACGGCTCGGGGTGCGCTCATGGTCAATTCAGGTGGAATGGTGTTCGGCAAACCGGGTTTATCGAGGACGCCATTGCCACTTTCCCTTCTTCAGCCCAAGCCGGTGGAGGAATGAGTGCCGGCTGGACCAGCGTCGGCGTCTGTTTAACCAAAGACGTTCGAGCCGGGTACTTTGTGACAGGTTTTTTGCCCACCACTCGCTTGCTTGCCTCGCCGGAGCAACCCGGCATGTCATCGTAGGTCGTGCCGAGGCTTCGATAGAGCATCCCGCGCCGAACGAAGCATCCAGAAACGGCGAACGATGCTGCCTCGGCGGTCGGTATTGGTGCTTGCCCGACAACACCATGGGCCACGGCAAATGCCTTCCAGCGGGGACGAGCGACACCTACCATCGCGCCGCTCGCAATGCCTTCAGTCGACTTCCGAACGGATGACCAATGACTCTCCCCACCATGCCCGGCGCGCACCCGCTTGCCGCTGTCCATTTCTTCGTATGTCTGCAGCGAACATGAGTGTCCTGACCAAGTCCGATCCTCTTGGCGCGTCGAGAGTGGCCCAGGATGCTCGCGCGGCATCGCGCTTGCGCTGTACGACCCGAGACCGAGCCCTGGCTGTCGTGTCTCACGAACTCAGGCAGCCTCTGCACATCATCCAGATGAACGCCGGGCTCCTGCAACGACTGCCCGCGTCGTCTGTGTCCGGGCATATCCGGGGTATCGCCGAATCGATTCAGCGTGCCATCGAGAGACAGACTCGGGTCCTCAATGACCTGCTCGACTTCTCACGAGTGCGCACCGGCAAACTCGCCCTGTACTGCGCGGAGGTCGATGTCGGTGCCTTGGTGTCGCGCTTGGCCGATGCGCTGGATGCTATGTGGCGCGGTGGCCGCATACGCACGGAGGTGCAGGCGGCGGATCCGGTCCTTTGCCACGCCGACGCTGTGCGGCTTGAGCAGATTGTCGGCAACTTGCTGGACAACGCCATGAAGTTCTCGCCCGAGGGGGAGGAGATTGTCGTGCGGATTCGCGCAGAGGATGGTTTCGCCCGCGTCAGCGTGGAGGACCGTGGATGCGGCATCGCACCTGAATTTCTGCCACACGTATTTGGCCTGTTCAATCAGGGCAGTGCTGCCGCCGATGGCTCTTCCGGCGGATTCGGCATCGGCCTCGCACTGGTCCACGGCTTGACGGTCGCGCATGGCGGCTTCGTCAAGGCGACATCGGCGGGCATCGGCCGTGGCGCCGAATTCAACATATGGATTCCCCTTCATTGCCCCGCTCATCGCTGAGCGATGGGTATTCCTTCCTCGCGCTCCGGTGCTCGCTGACCTGTACTTCATGAAGATTTCCCTCGACCCTTCTCTGGACGCACGTCATCAGGACGTGCCTGCTTCCACGGTCCTTTCGAACTGGTACGACGCCAACGCCGCCATCCAGCGTCTCTGGGCCATCCAGCCGGAGAGTGGCGAAGGCTCTCCGGCGATGCGTGTCGTCGTGATGTTGGCGCCATCGCCCGACGGGAACGATGCGGACCTGATCTGGATGGCCCGCGGACCGGACTGGGAACGTGAGTTGCGGCAACAACTGGCAGGCGCCGTGCAACTCGAATGGATCGATGGCCCGCTGCCGGACGAGTTCGAGATCGATGGTGAAGGCGTGGTGCTGTCCTTGTTGTGCTGGCGGGACGCGACGGTGATCCAGAACTGAGCGGCACCTCAATTGGTGCGAAGGCATCAACACCGTAGTCATTGTCAAACGCCTAGTGCACGTCGATCTGTCTTCTTACGATTCGCTCGGCGCTGTTGCCATATCCCATCCTTCTGCCAGGACCCTTACCGTGAGCAAGATCCTCGTTCTCTACTACAGCATGTATGGCCATCTCGAAGAGATGGCGAAAGCGGTTGCCGAAGGCGTGCGCTCCGTTCCAGGCTGCGAAGCTACGGTCAAGCGCGTGCCTGAGACGATGTCCGCAGAAGCATTGCGCCAGGCGGGCGGCAAGACCGAACAGGATGCGGAAGTCGCTACAGTGGCGGAGCTTCCTGGCTATGACGCCATTCTTTTCGGTACTCCCACGCGCTTCGGCGGCATGGCGGGTCAGATGCGGACCTTCCTCGACCAGACGGGCAGCCTCTGGGCTACAGGTGCACTTATCGGAAAGCTTGGCGGCGTCTTCACCTCGACCGCCACGCAACACGGCGGCCATGAGACCACTATTGCTTCGTTCCACACGGCGCTGCTGCACCACGGCATGCTGGTGGTCGGCGTACCGTACTCCTGCACCGGGCTGACGAACATGGCCGAGATCACCGGAGGATCGCCCTACGGTGCGGGCACGCTCGCAGGAGCGGACGGCCAGCGCATGCCGTCCGCCAACGAGCTTTCCATCGCGCGTTTCCAGGGTACACATGTGGCGCGATTGACCAATCGCCTCGTCGTCTGATTCCGCCGCTTGAACGAGGTTCGCTGATGACGCATGGCATTGCAGCAATCGGTCGTGACGGATACCGCACGCAGATCGAGGTGGGTAGCCGCCACAGGTTGGTCGCGGACGAGCCTCCCTCGTTGGGCGGCGCCGACACCGGGCCTGCTCCTTACGACCTGCTGATCGCGGCCTTGGGGGCATGCACGGCGATCACGCTGCGCATGTACGCCAACCTCAAGAAGTGGCCGCTCGAATCACTGCAAGTGCAGTTGCATCTTGCGCGCTACGACGGTGCCATGGTGGTGGAGCGGTCCCTGCGCATCGTGGGTCTCGACGGAGTGCAGAAAGCGCGACTGGCCGAGATCGCGGAGCGCACACCGGTCACGCTGACGCTGAAGTCGGGCGTACGAATTCATACGACCTGGGCCTGAAGGAGTTCGTCATGCCTACCCGTCCATTCAATTTCCTCAACCACCAAGGCCAACGCTTGTCGGGTATGTTGGAGATGCCAGAAGGTATCCAGCGCGGCTGGGCACTCTTCGCGCACTGCTTCACCTGCGGCAAGAAGAACTTGGCCGCCGTGCGTGTGGCCCGCGCGCTGGCCAGCGGGGGCATTGGCGTGTTGCGTTTCGATTTCACTGGCCTCGGGGACAGTGAAGGGAGCTTTGTTGATTCGAGCTTCAGCCTCAATGTGCAAGACCTGGTGTCGGCCGCTGAAGCCATGAGGGACGCGGGCATGTCGCCGGACCTTCTTATCGGACACAGCTTGGGAGGGGCGGCCATACTCGCGGCCACGGGCAGTATCGCCAGTGCGCGCGCCGTGGCGACAATCGCGGCGCCGTTCGACGTCGGGCATGTACTGCACTTGCTTGATCCCGAGGGGCTGGCGCAACTGGACTCGAAGCCGGAAGCGCTCCTGCAGGTCATCGGGCGACCGATGGCAGTGAGCAAGACCTTCGTCGATGATCTGCGCGGACACGACCAAGGTGCGCGCATCGGCGCTCTTCGCCGACCGCTGCTGGTGCTGCATGCGCCGCGCGACCAGACAGTCGATATCGAAAACGCAACTCATATCTTCCTCGCGGCCCGTCACCCGAAGAGCTACGTATCGCTCGGCGATGCGGACCATCTGCTGTCCAGACGCGAGGATGCCGAATATGCGGCAAGCCTCATAGCTGTCTGGGCTCAGCGCTATCTGGCGGAGCCGGCCATCTCACCAGTTGAGCCGGCGGATGCTGTGGCTGAGGAGACCGGCTTGGGCAAATTCCAGCTGGCGCTGCGCTCAGGTGGCTCCCGCTGGCTGGCCGACGAGCCCGAGACCGCCGGCGGGCTCGGCTCCGGGCCGACGCCCTATGATCTGCTGTCGTCGGCGCTTGCCGCATGCACCACGATGACGTTGCGCCATTACGCCGATGGCAGAGGATGGCCGGTGACCCGCATCCGCACGGCAGTGAACCATCGTCGCGACAAGGACCGCTCGCCCCCGGATGTCTTCAGTCGGCAGGTTGCCATCGAGGGTGCCTTGGACGACGAACAGCGCGCCCATTTGCTGGAGGTCGCGCAGAAGTGTCCGGTCCATCGCACGCTCGAGCAGGGCTCGGGCTTCGACGCCATCGCTTTCGACCCACAGTCCTGAGTGGTGATGAAAGTGAAGACACTTGCCATGCGTGGCGAAGCTCACGAGCGCGTTGCAGAAATCGTAAACCGCTGCATCGCGGCGTCGAGCCTTCCCCAGACGCTCGTTGATCTTGCGCATCTCAGGGTGTCGCAGCTCAATTGCAACGACGTGAGGACGGATGCCCACTTCCTGGCATTGCTCGGTGCGGGCTACCCAGTCAGGAAACTCATGCTGGTCTCGGACTGGTTCGATGCCGGGACAGGCCTCACGCCGCGCGAGAAAGCCGCACTATCCTGGGCCGAGGCCTTGATCACGGCAGGCGAAGCCGGCGTGGGGCGAGCGCGATGCCTCCAGGTGGCTGCCGTCTTCGAGCACAACGAACTCGTGGCGCTCAGCCTGGCTATCGCACTGGAGAACGCCCGCAGCCGGAGGGCCTGCGCGCCGACGCGAGGGCCGTTGCAATGATCGTGCTCGCCGACGAGCTTGGTGACGCAGAAGGCTATCCCGGCGGGCATGCCCGGTTCTTGGCGCCCTACACCGGCGACGAGATCCTTCCGCTCTACACCACGACCGTTGCCGTTTCCGGCGGAGAGGCCAGGCATGCGCGCGTGTCTGGGAGAGCCGTATCCGACGATGGCAACCTCGACCTGATTCTGCGGCAGCCGACGGAGTTGGGCGGCGACGGCGGCGGAACCAATTCACAGCAGCTGTTCGCAGCCGGTTTCGCGGCATGCTTCCACGGTGCCATGGCGATTGCTGCGTCGTCCATGCGCACGCGTCTTCCGCCGCACATCGATATTGCGGCCACGGTTTCGTTCGGGCGCGATCCTGTCGACGGACTCTTCCTCATTACCGCCGAGCTTGAAGTCAGCCTGCCGCAGATGGACGCCCGCGAAGCAGCCGAACTCGTCGCGCAAGCCGAGCGCATCTGCCCCTACATGAAGATGTCGCGCGTAGGCATGCGCTCGACGATCCGCTTTGTCTGAGTCCGCTTCGATGTGGATTTGTACCGGGCAATACAGCGCGCATTGGTGAATCGAGGGCAACACCGTCTTCTGCGCCACATGTCTACCGGGGCGCAGCGTTCAAAACTACGATTTTCCTCATGGGCCGCGAGTCACGCGGCCTGACGATTTGCCTTCCGCCCGTCGCAACGAAGATGACGGGTGTCAGATTGCCGAGGCGGCTGTAATGAGGCGTGCACTTTCCATCCGTTCGTGCACGGGACGAACTCACGTCGGCGCGGAAACTCCCGCGTAAATCCGATCAGCAACACGGCGACGCGACGGGTGGAGGGCGCCTTTCAAGGAACACCGCATGACCACGACCTGTACGCACCTCGACCAGATCCACTCCGTCACCCCTTCCAGCCAAGGATGCGAAGACTGCCTGCGCATCGGCGGTCGCTGGGTACATCTGCGCATGTGCCTCACATGCGGACACGTCGGCTGTTGCGACTCGTCGGAACACAAACACGCCACCAAGCATTTCCACATGACGGGCCATCCTCTGGTCCAGTCGATCGAACCCGGCGAGGACTGGCGCTGGTGCTACGTGGATGAAGTCCACGTCCGGGGCTGAATCGTAGCCTCGCGCGCACCTGCCGTTCGCGTGTCCGTCGTGTCGAATTGATGCCCCGCATGCAACATGGAAGTACCTCTCGCAAGGCTACCGCCCGAAGAGACCGAAACCTAGCATCCAGATCGTCCCGCGATGTTCGCGGACCGGCGCTCCAGCCGTCCTGGGGTCAGGGCTTGGTGCCCTCTGGGAAATCACCTGATGCTGCGTATTTCCACTTTGGCTTCGTCTCCTGCACGCCCGCCGCGCAACGGGCAGAGGACACGGCTCGATGCGATGTCGTGTGCGTCGCGGCTTGCTGCGCGCACTACGCCGGAAGGTCCGATGGACTTCGCCTGGCGTTGGGGCTACATGGCCGTTTGCCTGCTGACGATGGCGAGCGCCGCGGCGGTGGCCAGTGGCGAAGCAGCCAGCGCGGAGTTGAAGTTCGCCACGAGAGCGGTAGCAAGTCCCGTGCTGGTGCCGGACATCTGCACCGCGGACTCCAGGCGAGCTGAGTACGACCCCGCCACTCAACAGATTTTCCCAGGGCGACCCGTCCACTCACCGAGCAACTCATCTCCGAAGGAAACACCATGACTCGACTCTTCACCCTCGCTCGCGCTTTCGCGATCGCCTGCATTGCGGCAATCCATTTGACGGCACCAGCCAGCACGGCGAGTGCGGCCGTATCGTCGGAACGGCCGACCATCGTGCTTGTGCACGGCGCCTTTGCCGAGTCCGCGAGCTGGAACGACGTGGCGCGCGAACTGCGGGCGCGCAGCTTCCATGTGATCGCCGTCGCGAATCCGCTGCGGGGCGTGAAACTCGACGCGGACTATGTTGGCGCAGTCGTCGACTCCGTGAAAGGCCCTGTCGTACTCGTCGGTCATTCCTACGGCGGCTCGGTGATCTCCGCCGCTGCGCAGGGAAAACCCAACGTCAAGGCGCTGGTTTTCGTAGCCGCGTTCGCGCCTGAGGTCGGAGAGTCGGCGGCGGACCTGTCTGGCAAGTTCCCAGGCAGCACGCTGGGGCCCGCGCTGGCACCGCCGGTCGCGCTGCCCGACGGCAACAAGGATCTCTACATCCTGCAGGACAAGTTCGGCAGCCAGTTCGCCGCCGACGTGGCGCCGAACACGACGCATCTCATGGCCGTATCACAGCGTCCGATCACGCAGTCGGCACTGGCCGAACCGGCACCCGCCGCCGCATGGAAAAACGTGCCGTCCTGGTTCATCTACGGTGACAGGGACAAGAACATTCCTCCGGCTGCGCTGTCCTTCATGGCCGAGCGCGCGAAGTCGATGAAGACCATCGTGGTCAAGGGGGCGTCGCACGTGGTCATGATCTCCAGGCCGGGCCCGGTGACCCGTCTGATCGTCGAAGCCGCCGGATCGGATGCACAGCAGCCCTGATGCCGCCGCGACGCACGGGCAGGGCATCGCACAAGTCATTGTTGCCCGTCGTGCAACACCGTGGTCCCCTGTGCCGGTCTACCGGCACTCCTTGGCGAGCACTACGCTTGGTTGGCCTCGTTGAAAGGCGCATGAGCGCCGGTGACGATGCTCTACCGCCTGGAGATTTTTCATGAACCCATTGCGACGCTCTCTCCCTGACATCGGCGGCTTGTCGCGCCGCCTGCAAGACGCCGTGGGCATCGCGGTACTGACTACGGCGGTCTTCGCCGGCTCCATCCTCGCTGCCTACGAGGCATTGCAGGACACTTCCGGTGGTATCGCCATTGCCGCGCATCGGGCCGCGGGCCCCGGTTCAGCACTGGAGCACCCGCAATGAACCCCGAGGACGCTCTCAGCGAAGCCGATGCCGTGTTCGATGCTACCGGCATCGCGGCCCGGGCTCTGCGCATCGGAACCCAGGCACCGGACGTGACGCTGCCGGACGCCTCGGGCAAGCCTGTGCGTCTCTCGGATGTCTGGCGGCGCGGCCCGCTGGTCGTCGTCTTCTACCGTGGTGGATGGTGTACCTACTGCAACCTCCAGCTTCGCGAATGGCGACAGTACACTGACGCGCTGGCCCGGCTCGACGCGAGCTTGCTGGCCATCTCGCCGCAGTTGCCCGAGCACTCGATGCGGACGGCTCAAGACAACGGACTCGGGTTCACCGTGCTTAGCGACTGCGCTCTCGACGCCGCCAACGGCTTCGGGCTCGCCTACACGCTACATCCCGACGTGGTGGACTACTACGGCAGCGTCGGCACCGACATACCCGTGCTGAACGGCAACGGGCTATGGGTGCTGCCGGTTCCCGCCACCTATGTGATCGACCACACGGGCGCGATCCGCTTTGCCTCGATTGAGGAAGACGTGCGTGAGCGCACTCAGCCGCGCGAGGTTATCGCCGCAATCGAGGCCCTGCGACCACGGGTCTGACGGCCGCACGGGCCGCTAGCCATCTGCAGAAATCCATCCAGAGCGAGCGCGTATCCGCCGAACCGGCGGCCGCTCGCTCTTTCGCATCTCCGAAAGTCCACCATGCACCTAGGCAAGACCTACAAAGTTTCCGAGTTCATCGCCTGGACGCGGCGGCAGATCTATCTGTTGCTGGCCGTCGGCACCGTGCCCGTACTGCTCTACCAGGTGCTCGGCTTGCGGTGGCTAACCATCCCCCTGACCGTGGTGGGCTTGCTGGGCACCGCGACCTCTTTCATCGTCGGCTTCAAGAACGTCCAGACCTACAACCGCACGGTCGAGGCCCAGCATCTCTGGACTTCGATTCTCAACACCAGCCGATTCTGGGGTGCGAGCGTCGGTGGCTTCCTGCGCAACCCCATCGAGGCGCGCGAGCTCGTCGATCGCCACGTTGCATGGTTGACCTGCTTGCGCTATGAACTGCGCAGTGCGAGGCCGTGGGAGACGATGGAGAAAGCATCGAATGTGGAGTACCGCGATGTCTACCGGATCCCAGAGCGCGAGACACCCATCGACGATGAGCTGCGCAAACATCTCTCGAACTCCGAGCACGCGCAGATCCGCGAGGCCAAGCTCAACCGCAAGGCGACGCAGGTGCTCTGGCTGCAAAGCCGGGCATTGAGGCGGCTTCACGATCAGGGCGACCTGTCTCTGACCACGTACATCGAACTGAACAAACTACAGAAGGAGTTCATCGACCAGCAAGGGCGCGCGGAGCGTCTGAAAAACTATCCTTACCCGCGACAGTACGCGATTATCAATACGCTCTTCGTCTGGGCGTTCTGTGTTCTCCTGCCGTTCGGGCTCCTGAAAGAGTTCGACAAGCTCAACGATGGCATCAGCGGCCTGATGCAGGGTTGCATGGTGTGGCTCGTGATTCCTTTCAGCGCCACGATCTCGTGGATGTATACCTCGCTCGAACAGGTGGGCGAAAGCACCGAAAACCCGTTCGAGGGAAGCGCCAATGACGTACCCATCACGCTCATCGCCAGGACCATCGAGCGCGAGATGAAGGAGTTCATCGGCGAGACCGATCTGCCCGTGCTGCCGGTACCGGTCCACGAAATCATTCTTTGAGGCCTAGCGCCTTGCGCGAGGCCCGGTTGCGCGTATCGGTGTGCATTGGTGCGCATCGGTCAACACAGTGAGGCCCCTTGCATGGCTACCGGCCGGGCGCGACGGGACCTAGCATCAAGTCTCCCTTTTGCGAACCCTCGTGAACGGTGGCTCAGTCGCCCTGAGCCCAGGCATCCGCCGATTCTTCAAGGACCCAACCATGACCCAACGCATCAAGTACGCTGAAAAGTCCCCCGAGATTTTCAAGAAGTTCGTCGAGTTCCTCAACGCCATCAAAGAAGGCTCGATCGAAGAGCCGATCCGCAATCTGGTTGCGATCCGCACCTCGCAGCTCAACGGCTGCACCTTCTGCCTGGACATGCATGTCAAGCAGGCCAAGATCCAGGGCGAGCGTGAACTGCGCCTGTTGCACCTGGCCGCATGGCGCGATTCGACGCTCTTCATCCCGCGCGAGCGCGCAGCGCTGGCCTGGACCGAGGCGCTGACGAAGCTGTCCGAGCAAGGCGTGCCCGACGAGATCTACGAGCGCGTGCGCACGCAGCTATCGGAGAAGGAAATCTCGGACCTCACGTTCCTGGTGATGTCCACCAACGCGTGGAGCCGCCTGAACATCGCCCTCAAGACGGTGCCCGGCTCTTCCGACAAGGTCTTCGGCCTAGACAAGGCCAAGCTTTCCTGAACCCATCGCACAAGGAGTACCCCATGAAAATCGTCGTGATCGGCGGCTCTGGCCTCATCGGCTCTAAGGTCGTCAACAAGCTGCGCGAGGCTGGACATGAAGTCGTCGCGGCTTCGCCCGCGTCGGGTGTGAACACCATCACCGGTGAAGGCCTGGATGCCGCCATGGCGGGCACGCAGGTGGTGCTGGACGTGGCGAACTCGCCGTCGTTCGAAGACAAGGCCGTGCTCGAGTTCTTCCAGACCTCGGGGCGCAACCTGCTGGCGGCCGAGGCGAAGGCCGGCGTCAAGCACCATGTGGCACTGTCGGTGGTTGGTACCGACCGCCTGAGCGAGAGCGGCTATTTCCGCGCCAAGATCGCGCAGGAGGCACTCATCCGCGATTCCGGCATCCCCTACACCATTGTTCATTCGACGCAGTTTTTCGAGTTCCTGGGCTCGATCGCGCAGTCGGGCGCCGACGGCGACTCCGTGCACCTGTCGCCGGCCTTCGTTCAGCCCATCGCGTCGGACGACGTGGCGGCGGCAGTCGCTGACTACACCCTGGGCCAGCCGCGCAACGGCGTGGTCGAGATCGCGGGTCCCGAGCGCGTTCGCCTGTCGGATCTGGTGGCGCGCTACCTCAAAGCGACCAACGACAAGCGCACCGTAGTGCCCGACGTGCATGCGCGCTACTTCGGCGCCGAATTGAAGGACGACACCCTGGTGCCGGGGCCGAACCCGCGCATCGGTGCGCTGAACTTCGAAGCCTGGTTCGCGCTGCCCAAGGCACCGCGCTGACGCTTCGTTGAAGCGATTCCGGCCTTCCCTCGATGCGAGCGCCTCCGCTGCGGCAGGTCGTCAAGGCTGGCACACACAACAGGCGTCCCCTGAGTGTGCGCAGTCTTGCCCCTCGGCCTTCGCGGCGGAGGTCGTGAGCTCCGGCCAACCAAGTGCCCCCGGCTCCATCCAGAGACATGAGCGATCCCGTCACATCCTCCACAACGACCCTGCCGCAGGAACTGAGTGCGGTACGCCGCGGCCACTACCGGCTGGACCCGGTGCACACGCGCGTGCTTTTCAGCGTGTCGCACTTCAGCATCTCCACCTACTACGGAGAATTCCTGAGCCCCTCAGGCATGCTCGACCTCGCATCGCCGCATCCCGGCGCGGGAGCGCTGACGGTGTCGGTGCCCGTCGCCAATGTCCTGACCTCGAGCAGCGTGCTCGACGAGGAACTCCGCAGTCGCGACTGGCTCGATGCCGAGCGCTTCCCGGCCATGACCTTCACGTCGACGTCGCCGGTCTCCCTGGGGTCCCGGACCTTCCAGGTGACCGGCATCCTGTCATTGCACGGCGTCACTCGCGAGATCGTGATGGATGCGAGCTTCGTCGGCGCAGGCGTCAATCCGACAAAGCAGGTCTATACGATCGGTTTCGACATTCGCGGCAAGATTCGCCGCGGCGACTTCGGCGTCATGGCTGCGCTGCCGCAGATCGGCGAGGAGGTCGGACTGATCATTGGCGCTGCCTTCGAACTGGAGACGCCATGAGGGGCCTGAAATGAACATGCGTCGAATCATTCCGCTCTTCGGCCTCGTGTGGACTCTCCTGGTCGCCTTCGCTGCGAACGCCCAGGACGTGGTCGCGGGAAAGCAGGTCTACGCCCAGTGCGCGGCTTGCCACTCGATCGACGGAAGCCATGGCGTCGGTCCCAGTCTGCAAGGCGTGATCGGGCGTCAGGCCGGTAGCGCGCCGGGCTTTCGTTTCAGTCGAGCCATGAAGGGCGCGGGCTACCCGTGGGATGCGAAAGCGCTGGATGCCTACATCGCGAACCCGCAGGGTGCTGTACCGGGCAACGTTATGCCCTATGCCGGGCTGGCGGATGCCAAGCAGCGAGCCGACCTCATCGCCTACCTGGCCTCGCTGAAATAGTCCGCAGGCGCGGTGCTCCGCGCACCGCGTCCTTTCCTACAACCTCGACCATGACCAAGCTGCAACCTCCGCCGGTTTCTCTCCTGAACAGGTACCGGGGACCGGAGTTCCAACCCCTTTATTCAACCAAGGTCACCGTGAGCGGGGGCGAGGCAGCACACGGACGCGCCTCGGGTGTTGCGCGCTCGAACGATGGATACCTCGATATAGCGCTGCGGCTTCCCGTCGAACTCGGCGGCGGAGGTGGCGGGACTAATCCGGAGCAGCTGTTTGCTGCGGCCTACGCTGCGTGCTTCCATGGGGCGCTCAATCTGCTGGCGACTCGCAGAGGCATCCCTCTCGCGGACGCCCGGGTCGAGGTGTCGGTGGCGTTCGGACGCGATCCCATGGATGGGCTCTTCATGCTCACGGCCGATGTTGCCATCCACCTCCCGGGCGTCGAGAAGAGCCTCGCCGAAGAGTTGGTGCGCCACACCGAACGGTTTTGCCCTTACGCAAAGCTGGCTCGCAACGGAATCACCAGCATCGTGGCACTTGCTACCTAGCCGCGCCTGCCCTTAACAAGGTTTGACAGGCTTTAACTTGCGTACGGAACGCCCTTTGCCCAGACTCTATCCATGGTTTCAAGAAGGACCGAGCCCATGACCGCACCGGCCCATGCTCCCAGGATCAACGTGTCGATCGCACACCACGACCCATACGTCGCCACGGGCATCGCCGCGCTGTTGCGCTCCAGCACCGATTTCACGCTGCAATCTGAAGGTTCCGAAGATGTTGACGTGCTGGTTACGGACTATTCGACCGGGATGCTCAAGGCTGCCTCGTCCACGCCGCGCCGCAGAGCAGGAAAGGTGGCATCGCTTCTCATCGTGAGTGAGCAGGACCGTGGGTGGCAGATTCGCCGTGCCGTCGACGCCGGCGTGCGCGGCTATCTTCTGCAAGACTGCTCGGCCAACGAACTCGCAGATGCGGTGCGTACTGTCGCGCAGGGGCATCGTTACCTGTCCCGGTCGGCGGCGGACCGCGTGCTGGACACGCTGGTTCAGTCCGTCCCGACCGCCCGCGAACTTGAGGTGCTGCAGCACATGGCTTGCGGCTTGGGCAACAAGAACATCGGGCAGCGGCTCGGTATCAGTGAGGGTACGGTCAAGACGCACGTCAAGACGATCCTGGCCAAGCTCGGTGAGCAGACGCGCACGGGTGCGATCACCGAAGCGATACGACGCGGGTTACTGGACTGTCGGCAACCTCTCTCCGAAACAACGCTGACGACTTAGCCTTTCACAAGCCTCCGAGTTCCTCCGCCATGGTACAAAACTCCACCATCACCGTCCGGGTCTGCCACGTAGATCCGCTTGTCATGGCCGGCTTGGTCGCGCTTCTCGGTCGGGAGCCGGACTTCGATGTCCAAGACGCTTCCGACATCGGTCAAGTCTGCGCCGATGTGGTTGTGACGGACTACGTCGGCGCAATGGGATTGCTGGCGGCCACTCCGGCGGGTGCCAACAGCGCGGATACTTTGTATCGAGGCCTTCCTCAACCTCGCATTGTTGTGATGACTCGTCGTGACAAGGAAGGCGAGATATCGCAGGCCTTGCACAGCGGCGTGCGTGGCTACCTGCTCCAAAGCTCCGATCCGCTGGAACTGGTGGATGCCGTCCGTCATGTCGCACGCGGCGGATCGCACTATCTTTGCAAGCGTGCGGCAGCATTGTTCGATAGTTGTCCTCCTCGTACCTGGCTGACCGCCCGGGAAGAGGATGTACTGCGCTTCCTCGTGAAGGGCGATTGCAACAAGGGCATCGCACGCAAGCTCGACATCTCGGCCAATACCGTGAAGGCCCACGTTGCCCGGATATGCGAGAAGCTGCACGTCAGGTCGCGCGCGCAGGTGGCAATCCAGGCCACACAACGTGGATTGATTCGTGCCTGACGCGTCGGCCGAAGGTGGTTCGAGCGTATGGCACTTCGGGTCGTTTTCGCTGCGTGAGGCGCAAAGACGGCTTGAACGCCATGGGCAGCCGATCCGGCTGGGTTCAAGGGCCTTTGGTCTTCTGCTTGAACTGCTGAAGCGCGCGGGTGAGGTCGTTGGAAAAGACGAGCTGCTTGCGGCGGTGTGGCCGGACGTCGTGGTCGAAGAAGCGAGTGTCCGTGTGCACATGTCGATCCTGCGCAAAGCGCTCGGTGAACCGGACGACGGGAACGGTTGTGTCGAGTGGATTTCTAACATCCCCCTTCGCGGCTACATCTTCCTGGGCAGGGTTCGTCGTGAAATCATCCCCTCCGAGGGCGTGCCAGTCACAGACGCTTCTCTCTCCGCAACGGAGGATGTTTCCACGATGGCCGCGTTGCCTGTGCGCTTCTCGAAGCTGATCGGACGCGACGTCGAGATGGCTCGGCTGCTTTCGATGTTGTCCAAGACCCGAATGGTCACGCTCGTAGGCTCGGGTGGTGTGGGCAAGACCAGTGTTGCCGTGCGTGTCGCGGAGCGCTACAGAGAGGTTCACGGCGGCAGCATTTGCTTCGTAGATCTGGCGCCGTTGACTTCGCAGGAACACGTTCTGAGCACTGTCGCGCGTGCCACGGGAGTACGCGGCGACGTACCAGACGTCGCGCAGGCGATTATCGAGCGCTTGGAGGGCGCGGAAGCTCTGCTTCTGGTCGATAACTGCGAACACGTCATCGAAGCGCTTGCTCCCTTACTGCACAGGTTCCTGGCGGCGTTGCCGGATCTGCACATCTTTGCGACCAGCCGCGAGGTTCTGCGTATCGAAGGCGAGCATGTATCAAGGCTCATGCCCCTCGCGGTTCACGATGACGCCGCCATCTCCATGTCTCGAGCCTTGCATTCACCGGCCGTGCAACTGCTGGTCGAGCGGGCTCGCGCTGCGGGAACCAGCACATTCGACGACGCGAGCGCAGCTCCACTCGCACGGATCTGCCAGCAGGTTGACGGCATTCCACTTGCCATCGAACTTGTTGCAGCGCGCCTCGGCGCGCAATCCCCGAGCGATCTCGCGCTCAGGCTGGATGATCACATGCGGCTTCATTCGACGATCCGACGGGCCGTGTTGCCGCGACAGCGAACCCTTGCGGCGACGCTTGACTGGAGTGTTGGCTTGTTAGGCACACCCGAGTTGATGCTGTTTCGTCGGCTCTCGATCTTTCGCGCGCACTTCGATGTCGAGGCCGCGCTCAGCGTCGTCGCGAGCGATATGGAGCCCGATGTGGCATCGGACGCGTTGATCTCGTTGGCCAGCAAGTCGCTTGTGGTCTACGACGAAGAGAAAGGTGTGCATCGTCCTTATCGTCTGCTCGACACCACACGGAGCTACGCCCACGCGCTGATGTTGAGGGCCGGTGAGCAGAGATTGGTGTCGATGCGACATGCGCGGGTGATGCTGGATCTGATGGGCAGCGCCACAGCCGATCTCGCTTCTCTTGAGGCATGGGAGTGGGTGCAATGCTATGGCACCCTGCTTGACGATGTTCGCGCCGCACTGGATGCCTGTGTGGCCCAGGATGAGGATTCGGATATTGCCGGCGCGTTGACCATCGGCTCGGCAGCGCTGTGGTTCAGGCTGTCAGAGGTCGGCGAGTACCGTGACCGGGTGAGGGCGGCATTGAACTATGTGCAAACACTGCCTCGGCCGGACCGCCTGGCAGCCGGCTGGCTTCAACTCGCGCTCTATAACGCGTTGTGGCATACCGGCGGAAGCGTGGCGGAAATGACGCAGGCCTGCGAGAGTGCCCTTGACGCCGCGCTGGAGTTCAAGGCGGGAACCCTTGAGTTCCAGGCACGCTGGGGCCTGTGCGCGCTCAACGTGACGCGCGGGGACTACCCTGAGGCGCTGCAGCACGCCGAGGCCCTGAGGGGCTACGCGCTCCAGTCGGAAAGCGAAGTGACTCGCAACCTGTCACATCGCATGCTTGCACTCGCAAGCTTTTTTTGCGGGGTGCTGGCAGAAGCGAAGACGCACGCAGAAGCTGCGATGAACGTCGATGTCTCCATCCGGCGGAACCAGGGCAATACGTTCCAGCCTGACGCGCGCATCACCGCCATGGCTATCCTGGTCAGGACCCTGTGGATCCAGGGCGATACTCAGCTGGCGATGAGCACGGCGAGACGCTGTGTGGAGGAAGCCGAGGCACTCGGTCACGCCATGTCCCTTTGCGTCGCGTTGTTCTGGATCTGCCCGGTGGCGATTTGGGCAAGCGAATGGGCGACAGCGCGAAAATGGGTCGATGCGATGCTGCGAGAGACCCGGTCGAAGGGCCTCGATTACTGGCACGAATGGGCTTTGTGCTACGACGACGGACTCAAGCTTGAGGAATTCGATGCCGCCGAGGGGCGCGACGCCCACATCGAGCAGGTGGCCGGCAAGGCTCTCGAGATGGATATGCCTCGCAGGGAGATGCTCGTGACTTTCTGCCCGGCATGGGTGGACGAAGAGTTGCTGGCGCGAGCGATGCGTGGAGGAGGTCAGTGGAGCGCGGCTGAGGTGTACCGGGCCGCCGCCCGGCGCGAAGCACTCCTGGAAAATGCCGGCGGGGCGCAGGCGCTTTACCGGCAGGCGATCGAGCTTGCTTGTGCTCAGGGTGCTCGCTCCTGGGAACTGCGTGCCGCGCGCGATCTGGCCAGCATGGAAGACGAGCGCGGCAACGTCTCTGCCTGACCTGGTTTCAGGCCAGCGACATGCCCCCGTCGACTTTCAGATTGACGCCGGTCACGAACCTGCTGTCGTCGCTGGCCAGGAAGAGGGCTGCTTGTGCGAGCTCGTCGGGTCGACCCATGCGACCCAATGGAATCGCGCCGGCCATCTGCTCGTCGAACGCCGGGCGCACGTCAGCGGATATACCAAGTTTCGCCAGGATGGGCGTATCGACCGGCCCGGGGCTCAGTACGTTCACCCGAATGCCGCGCGTCTTGAGCTCCAGCGCCCAGCTGCGTGCGAACGCCTCGACGGCCGCCTTGCTGCCTGCGTATACCGCATGGTTTTCCATCACCCTGGTGCCGGCGATCGAGCTCGTGAGAATGATCGACCCTTTGTCTCGCATGAAGGGCAAGGCCCGGGTCACGCCGAAGAACACCGCGCGGGTGTTGATCGCGAACTGGAGATCGAAATTGTCCACGGTGACGGCCGAAGACGGCTCGAGGATGGCCGTACCCGCGTTCGCCATGTAGATGTCGATGGCACCGAAGCGTTTCTCGACGGCCTTCAGAAGCCGTTCGTGGATCGAGAGATCGGCAACGTCGCCGACGAAGCCCATGGCATCCGATCCGAGATGTGCCAGTGCGGCGTCTACGGCGTCCTGGCGTCTTCCTACGATGGCGACATGAGCGCCTTCCGCCTTGAACGCCTGGGCAGTTGCGAAGCCGATGCCACTGTTGCCGCCGGTAATGACGGCAACCTTGCCGGAGAGTCTGTGCATGAAGTGTTCCTTGTTGATGCAGAAGACTTCAATCTATGTTCTTCCCTTCCAATGAAGTAGTGGGGAGAACTGGAAACACTTGTGCCCAGGAGTCCTCAATGAGTCCTCTTATTCATGCACCCGGGCTGATCGCCTTCGCCAGCGCCGTGGAGGCCGGCTCGTTCAGCGCAGCTGCGCGGGTGCTTGGCACCTCGCCATCGGCGGTATCCAAGGGCGTTGCGCGCCTGGAGCAGTACTTTGGCATGCGGCTCTTCCAACGCTCGACGCGCGTGTTATCGCTCACCCAGGAGGGCGCCGCGTACTACGAGCGAATCGCCCCCTTGCTGCGCGCGCTCGATGAGGCGAGTGATGTGGTAAGGCCTGCCAGTGGTGCTCGAGGATTGCTGCGCGTCACTGCCCCTAGCGACCTCGGGCGCATTTTTCTGGGGCCAGTGGTCGACAGGTTCTTGCCCCGGCACCCAGGCATTAAGTTGGAGATGAGCCTGGCCGACCGGCACGTCGACCTGATTCGCGAGGGCTACGACCTCGCCATCCGCGCCGGCCGAATCGCGGATTCCGACCTGACGGTGCGCCATCTTGCCGAGATGCCGCTCGTGTTGGTCGCTTCGCCCGGCTACCTAGCGCGCCGAGGCATGCCGGATTCGGTCGAGTCTCTGCGCGAACACGCACATGTACGCTACATGCTGGGCGGTAAGGCATTCCCCATCCGATTTGCCGATGGCACGGTGCTGCACACCGACAGCGCATTTGATACCGACAACAGCGTGGCGCTTCGCATTGCGGCGCTGGGCGATCTTGGTGTGGCGCAGATCCTGCGGCTGTTCGTGCAGGACGACATCGACGCGGGTCGGCTGATTTCCTTACTGCCGGATCGGCCGCTGCCACCCGTCGCCATCTCGGCGTTGCATGCGTTTGGGCGTCAGGCGCCCGCGCGCGTGCGTCTTTTCATCGAGTTTGTTGCGTCGGAAATCGCACGGCTGCCATGACCTCAGGAGCCTGCCAGCGGATCGCGGCGGCAAGGTTGCAGAAGCGTCTTGCCGCACTCCGGGTAGGTCGGGGGACCTTTGACGCCTGCCAGGATGCCCAATCGGACGACGGAGTCATAGCGGGCGTTGTGCAGCACGTACACCTTTTGCCGCTGCGTGAAGGTGTCGAATACGAGGCCGCCGGTCTGGGCAGGCGTATCGATCCAGACGCGAAGTTTGGAGCCCTTGCGGAAATAGTGCCCCATCTTGTTGATCTCGACACGTGCAAACACCGGGCGACCGGGCAGCAGAGGCATCAGTCGCCCTGGGTCTTCGAGATGGATTGGCAGCAGCGGTGTCGAACGCGCAGAGTCGAGGGCCCGATTGGACAGTCGCAGCCAGCCCCGCTGGACGTAGGTTTCCAGCCCGTCGGGTCGAAGTTCGGTGACTGTCACCTGGATGTCGGCGTCCCCGGCGGTGGCCATGATCCAGAGGTCGGCGCTTCCGGGGCCATAGACCATCATGTCCTGTTCAAGAGCGGTCGACGTGTAGGCCACACTTGCCTGCTTCCAATCGCTTGGCAACGGCCCCCAGAAGGTGGCACCTGTGACGTCGTTGACGACGACGCCGGTGCCGGGATAGTCGAATGCATCGGCAGGCCCCGGCGTGACTGTCGGGGAGAGAGCGTTGCTGACGCCTAACCGGAACTCCTTGACCGATAGGTCGCCCGTCCTGACGGGCCCGGTCTGGACCAGCCAGCGCGGCTTGGCGGAGGAGCGTCGTTCCAAGATGCTGTCACCGGTCCGGAATGCTTCCATCCACACCGTGGTGCGCGGCGTGTCGCGCTCGAATCCGTTGTCCTGTCCTTTGACGAAGCGGTCCAGAAAGCGGAGGGCCGTGCCCTGGAAGGCTTCGGCAAGGTACATGTCGTGCGGGCCATTCGTCTGGAAGAGCCACAGCCTGCCGGGATCCAGCTTGCTCTGGTAGTGACTGCTGCGTGGAGTGATGGCTTGGTCCTGGAATGCCTCGAGGGAGAGGACGGGGATTTCTATGCGGTCCGCATGACGTGCCAGGTCGAAGGTCTTCATGTACTCGTCACGCAGGGGATGCGCAACGGAGAGATGCATGCCCGAATTCGTCTCCTCGGCTTCAAGGTTCTTCTCGATCTGCTTCAGGCAATCCACGTCCCCTTCTTCCTTGGCGACCTGGGCTGCGAGTTCGCTCCAGAACGCACGGAAGATCACTCGAAAGGGCGTCAGAAATCCCGGTGCAGGTACGCCGCCTGGCGCGATGGCGTCGCGATAGTCCGTCAGAACCATGCCGGGCACGATGGCACGAAGATGGGGTGGCCGGTTTTGTGCTGTCGCGATCTGGGAAGAGCCGCTGTACGAAGAGCCGACCATGCCGACATGACCGTCGGACCAGGTCTGTGCGGCGGCAAACTCCACGGCTTCCGCGCCGTGCTGCCCGAGTTGCGGCCGGATGTATTCGAGTCGACCGTTCGAGCAGCCAGTGCCCGCTGTGTTGACGCCCATGACGGCGTAGCCTGCCTCCACGAGCCTCCTATCGAACTCGACCGACATTGACGTCTTGTGTTTCAGGTAGGGGGTGCCGCCGATCGACCCCGCGTCGTATCCGTTGACGGTCAGGATCACCGGGAACTTGCCGCTGGCCTTCGGCAACAGAACGCTGTAGCGCAGCCGCGTCCCGTCCGAAGTCGTGATGTAACCGGTGCGGCGATCGGCCCAGAACGGTGGAACGTCTCCCAGGTCAGGGAAAGCGAACGGACGGGATGCAGGCAAGCCGGTGTCGGGATCCAGGCCGGGCTCCTGGCCGTGCGTCGGTGGGACAACCATGATGGCCGTGAATGCCAGTGCGGCTGCGGTGACTCTTTTCATCTTTTGCCTTGCTGGAGGGGCGTATTCTCGAGTGGCGCTTGTGTATCAGGGGCTCACCCGAAAGCGTATCGCCTTCTGCAACGAGGGCACTGGGCGCCTTGTAGATCCCGAGGACGCGAAGGGCTGCTCGAGCGCGTGATAATTCCGCGCTTTCGACCTGTGGCCGCGGGGCCTCCATCCATGCAATACAACCCTGCGCTCGACGGTGTTCGAGCCATTTCGGTGCTCGCCGTCGTCCTGTTTCATTGCGGGATACCTGGAGCCCAGGGTGGGTTCGTGGGGCTGGATGTGTTCTTCGTGCTGTCCGGTTTCCTCATCACCTCCTTGCTGGCAGCGGAATACCGAAGCGGCATCATCGAGGTCGCCCGCTTTTACGCACGTCGCGCCATCAGGCTCTATCCGACCCTGCTGCTTCTGCTTGCGACCTACCTGGCGCTTGCTCCCTTTCTTTGGCCGTCGGACACCCAGTGGCTCGCCGCCACGCTCGCCGCGCTTTACATCTATGACTACGCGCTGGCCTTCTGGAATCCGACGAACACCGTTGGGCATACGTGGTCGCTCGGGGTCGAGGAGAAGTTCTACCTGCTTTGGCCGTTTCTGCTGCCGCTGTTGCTGCGGACGCGCCGCCCGGTCATTTGGCTTCTGGCTGCATTTGCGGTGATCACCGCGTGGCGCTATGGAGTTGCCTGGACGTGGGGATGGAAGCAAGCGTATTTCAGCTTCGACACGCGCGCGAGCGGCATCGTGCTTGGTGCGATCGCAGCGCTCACACAGTTCAGGGTTTCAAGATGGACGTTGGTGGTTGCCCTTGGCGCACTCGCGTTTGATGCCGCACTGCCATCTCTACCGATCTCGGATCAGGTCGAAGCGGTGACACTGCGGATCACCTTGGCAGAGCTCGCCGCCTTCGTGCTGATCTGCCATGCCGCTGCGAACGCGAGGAGCCGATCGCTTTCCTGGCCACCGTTGGTCTACATCGGCAGACTGTCGTACGGGATCTATCTTTGGCACTTTCCCATAGTTTCGTTATTTGCGAAGTCGACATCCCCGTGGCTCAAGCTGAGCGTGACTTTGTCGTTGTCAATCGTCTTGGCTGCGATCTGTCTTCATGTAGTTGATGTGCCACTTCGGAGGTGGCGAGCCAGCCGGAGCGAGTCGTTCCGGCTGTCGTAGACGCGTCACTGTTCCTGGGCCATGAGCGCGGGTGTCCTGCTGATGAAGTGCTTGAACTTGCCCCTTGAAACTCGAATTTGGCGGCCCCCAACACCGGAGGATATCTCTCTCTTGCGTAACGCCGGTGCTGCCGCTGAGGGCTCTGCCCTCGAGCATCAGCTCGCTGGCCCCCTAGCACCGCATCTGGCCCGGCCCGCGTCGCCACCGCCAGCGCCTGTGTCATGACCCGATCTCCTCCAGAGTGCCTGAGTACCGACTGGCGCAAGCGCAGTAGCGGCGCTGGCTGGTCCAGGAACGGTGTGCCGTCGCGTAAGGCGCCCTCCTTGCGCTGCTTCAACTTGATGTAGTGCTGCCAGTTGTAGCTGGTCTGGTCACTGGGAACCCGCTGCAAGGCAGCGCCCACCGGACTTGCAGTTTTTACGAGGCCCTGCCCGGCACCGGGCTCGTGCTCATTCCAGTTCCATGTCGTTGACCCGCGCGGCCTCCACCACGCGCCCTTCGCCTGTGGCGAGCGGCCGGACCCGGCCCTCGGCCTGCACCCTGTCGCCGACTTTCAGGTTCAGCTGCGCGAAGCCCTGGGGCCGCGTGTGGACGAAGTCTCCGTTGTCGAGCACGACGCCGTTCGCTTCGCCGTGGCGCGCATAGTGGATGCGCGCCACGCGCCCGTCGACGCTGTCGTCGGGCTGTGCTTCGGGCAGCGGCTTGCCGTCGATCGCGGCGAGCCGCTCGAAGCGGTACACCGTGTGCGCAGCCTCGCCCTTGGGAGACGGCGGCGATTCGATGCCTTCGACGACCAGTGCCTGGCCGGCGTGGATGTCCGCGAGCTGCGCAGGCACGCCTTCGCCGTGGCGCTCGAAGACGAACTGCGTGGGGATGCCGTCGGTCTCGATGAGCATTCCCTCGATGCCGCCCTTGGGACTGTAGAGGTAGTGCGCGAAGCGGCCTTCGACAGACCAGACGTCGACGGTTTCGTGGGAGTTGTGATGAGGCATGGTTTCTTCCTTTGTTGATGTGAGAGTCGGGACGAAGATCACCCCAGCCGCAGCAGCAGCGCCGATGCTGCGCAGACGACCAGGAACGGAATGCTGATGCGATGAAACTCGCTCAGTCCACGGGGCAGCTTCGCCAGCCGCAGCGCGATCAGGTTGGCCAGCGAGCCCAGCACGCAGCCGAAGCCGCCCACGCTCACCCCGGCCGCCAGCGCGGGCAGGTCGCGCACGTGCCCGTCCAGCAGGATCGCGGCCGGCACGTTGCTGATGAACTGCGAGGTGACGATCGCCGCGAGGTACGCGCGCCAGCCCTCGGTGATCGGCCAGTGGCCCAGCAGCGCCACCACCGCGGGCAGCTGCGCGAGCTGGCGCAGGTCCACGAACATCAGCGCGATGATCGCCAGCAGCGCCCAGTCGATGCCGCGCAGCACGCGCGGATAGCTCACCAGGAACACGCCGAACACCACGCCCAGGCCCGCGAGCAGCCAGTGCCGGTCGAGTGCGATCACGAAGCCGACGAACAGCAGCCCCGACAGCGCCAGCATGCGCGGCTGCACCGGCGCGGCCTCGGCCTGCGGCTTGAGCTCGATCGGCGTGCGCGGCACCAGCAGCCACACCGCCACGAAGACCCAGAACAGCATCACCGCGACCGTCGGGCCCATCATCCCCATGAAGGCGACGAAGCCCTCGCCGGAGCGGTGCCAGAGGTAGAGGTTCTGCGGATTGCCGATGGGCGTGAGGGCCGAGCCCGCGTTCACCGCAAGCGCCTGCAGCACCACCAGCCGCGCCAGCGGCAGGTGCGCCTGGGTGGCGAGCACGCGTGTCAGCGGCACCAGCAGGAACAGGCTCACGTCGTTGGTGACCAGCGCGGATAGAAAGGCCGCACTGGCCGTCAGCAGCATCGCGAGGCTGCGCTGGTTGTGGGTGCGGGCGAGCAGGCGCTGGGCGGTGGCCTGCAGCATGCCGCTTTTCTCGACGCCCTGGGTGATGGCCAGCAGGCCGGCGAGCGCGCCGACGGTCTGCCAGTCGACCAGGCGCAGCCAGTCCATGGGCGCGCGCGGGTGCAGGAAGGCGAACAGCACCGCCACGGCTACCAGCACCCACAGCAGGCCGTTGCCGCCGCCGTTCTCCTCGGTGGCGCGCGCATCGCCGGGCAGCGGCGCGTGGAGCGTGGCGGACACGGAATCCCTGTTCATGCGGTGGCTCCCTCGAGTGCGGCGGCGCCGGCTGCGGTGGCCTGGCCGGGACGACGCGTCTCCGGCATCGCGATCGCGAACAGTGCGAGCGCGGCCGCCGCGATGCCCGCGAGCAGGACGAAGGCCGTGCCATAGCCTGCAGCATTGGCGACCGTGCCCGCCACGAGGTTGCTGAGCGCAGCGCCCAGACCCACGCAGGCCGCGCCGATGCCCAGCGCGAAGTTGAAGTGCCCGCTGCCGCGCGTCAGGTCGCTGATCATCAGTGTGAGCATCACGCCGAAGATGCCCGCGCCGACGCCGTCGAGCACCTGCAGCGCCAGCAGTGCCGCAGGGCTGTCGGCCAGCAGGTAGAGCAGGCCGCGCAGCGGCAGCACCGCGAAGCCCACGAGGAAGATAGGCTTGCGTGCGAGCCGCGGCGCCCAGCGGCCCACGGCCAGCCCGATCGGGATGGTGACCAGCTGCGTGACGATCACGCCCGCGGACATCCACAGCGCCGCCGATGCGCCGGCCCGTGCGCTGACCTTCTGCGCCACCAGCGTGAGCATCGCGGCGTTGGCCAGGTGGAACAGGAAGGCGCAGGCCAGCAGCACGACCAGACGCCGGTCATACCAGCGCGCGGTGCGCACGCCTGCAGCGGTGGGCGTCGCGTCCTGCGCGTCGGCGCCGCGCGCGAGCTGCGGATCGATGTCGCGGTCGCGGATGAGCAGGGCCGCCAGGATGGTCGGCACGGCCATCGCCGTCGCATAGAAGAACATCGCGTGCGCGCCGTACAGGTGGCTCACCGCCCCTGTGCCCAGCGCCCACAGCACCGTGCCCGCGGCCGTGATGGCGGCGTTGCGGCCGATGCGGCTGTCCAGCCCCGCGCGGCCCACCATGCCCAGGCTCGTGGCCGCGAGCGCGGGCGCGACCAGCGTGCCCGCCGCGCCGATCAGCGACTGGCCCGCGAGGATCACCCCATAGCCCGGCCAGTTCGCCATCGCCACCAGCGTCAGCGCGATGAGTGCCACCGCCCCCGCGATCCAGCGCGGCTTGTGCCGCACGCTGTCGATCAGCGCCCCGGCGGGCGCCTGTGCCGCCAGGCCCACCAGGGCCGACACGAACATCACGCTGCCGATGCGCTGGGGATCCCAGGCCAGCGTGCCGGCCATGAAGATCACCAGGAACGGCCCCACGCCGCCCTGGATGTCGGGCGCGAAGAAGGCGAGGGCGTCGAGCGCGCGCACGCTGCGCGAGGAGGGAGCGGGGGAGGTCATCGCGCAGGGCCTCAGGAGTTGGCGGGAGGCTGCGGTGCGAACTGCGGTGCAGGCGGCACCGGCGGCACGGGCGCCATCGGGCGCTGGTGGCGCGGGCCGCGCGGACCCACCTGACCGGCGGGTCCCATGGGGCCGACAGGCCCGCTCACGAGTTCGCGCACGCTGTCGGCGCTCTGGCCGAGGCTGGTCGCCTCGATCGCGCTGCCGTTGGCGCCGCGCGTTCCCCAGCCGCGTGCGAAGAGCTGCGCGCCGGGCTGGAGGATCGCGCCATAGGCCGCGCCGATGTGCGGCGGGAAGCGCACGATGGACTTGTCGGCCAGGATCACGCCGTGCACGTCGCCGCGGTCGGTGTAGAGCAGCCGCTCGATACGCCCGCTGGCCGACATGGCCGACAGCGCGGCCAGATCGCGCGGGCCGGGCGGGAACATGCCCGGGGCGGGCGGCTGGTCGATCACGCTGCGGCCGTTGGCTTCGAGCGTCTGTGCGCGCACCACCGGCACGTTGGGCGCGCGCCAGCCGGCGACGCGCACCGTGTCGCCGGGCCGCAGCATCTGCATCACAGAGGCCGACAGGTGCGGCGGGAAGGCGACCTGCGTGCCGTCGGCCAGCAGCAGGCCGTCGGCCTCGCCGTTGGGGTTGACCAGCCATTGCGAGACGCGGCCTTGCGTCGTCATGCCGGACTCCGGCGCGGCGGCCAGGGGCGGCGGTGGCACAACACCCGCGGGCGGCGGGGGCGGCATCTGCGCGAAGGCGGCGCTGCCGGACAGCAGGCCGGCGATGGCGATCAGGGTGAAGCGGGGTGTCATGAAAGGCTCCTTTGAAGTGTCAGGTGCCTGAGATGAACCACACATCGTGCCAGTGTGTATTTCCTTTTAAATCAACAGCTTGCGTGATCCGGTCTGCGGCCGGACGTACGGTCTGGGGACAGCAGGTGTCCGGTTTGCGGACACGTCGGCGGCTGCAGGTGTCAGGATCGGAGGTGCGGCAGCCGCCCCTCAGCAGCCTTCGCGACGGCGTATCACTGCGCCCGCTTCAGCGCTCGCTCGATCTCGCCTTTGCAGAAATGAATGGTCTCGGCGACGGGCATCCGGGCCCAGGCCGGCTCGTCCTCCCGCCCCCGAGATAGGCCGCCGCCGCACGTTCCATCAGCGAGCGATAGGTCGGTGGCAGGCGTTGCGCTGCCCAGGCCGCAGCGACGCCCTTGGACACGATGTCGCCGGTAGAGGCGCTGAACCAGATGCGCGCGAGCGCCAGGAGGATGTTTCTCTCCTCATCCAGCCAATCCGGCTCCTCGTTCCACTGTGCAATGGTGTCGAGCAGCGATCTCCTGAAGTCGGAACGCGGCACCTCCTCGAACAGTTCAGCGGCCAGCGGTCCGAGCAGGGCCGAGCTGTGACGGCGCAGTTTGGTGATCAGGATGGCAAGGTCGTGATCGACCAAGGCGGGCTCGAAGCGCCCGGCCTCGACGTCCTCACGCAGCCATTCGCCGAACTGCATCTCGCGCCGCGGCGGATACCGCCAGGGGACGATCTCGCCCAGCGCGACGACCGTCACTTCGAGCGCCCTAAGCGTGTCGGAGTTGCCGGGCCACGCCGAATGCGCCAGCAGATCGGTCATCAAAGCGCGCCGGACCGGTTCCGGCAGCAGATCATTGATCGACACCATCAGGTCGATGTCGCTGCCGTGCTTCAAGCCGCCGTCCACAGCCGAGCCGAAGAGATGGATCGCCCGAAGGTTGCCGCCCAGGTGCGACTTCAGGACGGCCTGGACAGAGGAGACTTGAGGGATGATTTCTTGAGGTAACGCGGTCATGAAGGGGGACCAACTACAAGGCCGGGCACTTCCAAAGGTGTTCGGCTTTTTTGCTTTCGCCTCTGAAGAGCGCCTTTCTTCAGTCCGATAGGTCCGAAAAAGTTTGCCCTAACCCTACGCACCTGAAGGTATCTGGAGGAGGGGTACGTGAAATCCGGTTGCCCTCTCTCGATGAGGTGGAGTGGGCTCTGTTTTACGTTCTAGGATGTAAGCCCTAGCTCGATTGAGGCCCCCCTGCGATTTGTATGGGCTGCGCGAATGGGAGTTGATTCGTTGTCGGACTCATAATCCGTTGGTCGCTGGTTCAAGCCCAGCACGGCCTACCACCGAACCCCGTGGATACTGGATTTATTGCTATCAATTGGATAGCTTTTGAAGACGGGGAGGCTTCGTTGCCAGAACGTTGCCAGATTGTTGAAGGCTAGACCTTAAATCTGGCACGGCGTTGGTACTAGGCAACGTTGCCGCTGTGTGAGGGGAGAGGAACCGGCTATTCCACGCCCGAGAGGTACTTCACCCACAGTCGGCTGACTGGGTGACTGGGGCAGGGGACCACCCAAGCATTCTCAAGACGCAGGCGTGTCTGCCGTGCGTGCTTGAAAGCAAAGGGTGGCGGTCCAAGCCTCGACCTACATCGCCGGCTTTGCGGCTGTAGCTCAGCTGGATAGGGTACTTGGTTGTGCTCCATCAGAGTGCATTCAGCACGCCTGGGCGCGAGCGCTTGCGAGTGGCGGCGTTCGAACGCTTAAGCCGGCGCTGATCGATCCAGCCAACTGACCATGGGTTACCCGAGGTGCGTCTTGAGGGCGCAAAACAACCTCGAAAGAGGTCCCAGACATCGCGACAAAGGCCCTCGCGGGGTCATGGAGCACGTCGAAGTCGTCGCCGCGATGCGGGTAGACCTCAGCGTGAACGATACGGCTAATCGATCGGCGTGTCCCCAGTGACTCTTGAGTCCGAGGCGCAGCTATACACGGCGTTCCAGCATCCCGGTGTCAAGTTCATCCATCTCCTCACGGGGCGGGCGGTGTATCGCTACGGCGGCAAGACGGTGTCACTGGAGCCCGGCGCGACTTTGCTCTTCGATGGCCAAGCGCTGCACGGCATCGAGCAGATACTCGAACGGCCTGTGAGCTATCTCTCAGTGGTGTCCTCGGTGCGCGGCTAAGCATCGCTTTTCTGCCGCTCGCGTCATATGCAGCTTGTGGGCGGAGGCGTGGACCCTGCACAGTGCCCGTCGCACGCGTCGCCTCTTTGGCCAACCATGCGGAATGCCGCGGTCGCGTGAGCCTGAATCAGCTCTAGCATCGCCGCAGCGGGGGCGGGAACAGCAGGCTCTCCGAGGCTGGAAGCACATCGATCGAGTGGCAAACCGACGAAGAACCACTCGGTCTGGTGCTTCAATGAAGCATTGATCGTCTCGAAGGCGAGTAACGTCGTTTACGATTGACGTACATCGTTCGCATCACTAGGCTGCTTTCACAAGGGAAGTTCGCCCGCAGAGGCCCGTTTGGAGGAGGCGCAATCATGACGACACCGGCCCATCCTGGCCAGATTCTGGCTGGCGAGCTCGCCTCGACGGGCGTCCTTCCGACCCAACTGGCCCGTCAGCTGCGGGTTCCTGCGAACCGCATCACGCAGATCATTCAGGGTAAGCGGGGTATCACGGGCGATTCAGCCCTCCGCCTCGCGCACTGGTTTGGCGATAGTTCTGAGTTCTGGATCGGCCTACAGATCCAGCACGAGCTGCGCGTCGCGGCGCAGCAGGCCGGCCCGGAGATCCATTCGCTTCCTCGCCATCCCGTTGCAGCGATGGCCTCATGAAATACGCCTATGAAGACCTCGGCGACGACCAGTTCGAACATCTGATCGTGTTGATCTGCCAGCGACTGCTCGGCATGGGTGTTCAGGGCTTCGCCAAGGGCGTCGATGGTGGCCGCGATGCGAAGTTCATCGGTGTCGCGCAGCTTATCCCGAGCACCGCCGCGCCGTGGAACGGCACGGTAATCATCCAGGCCAAGCATACGAACGGCTACAACCGCAGCTGCTCGGAGAGCGACTTCTTCAGCGCAAAGTCCGAGGAGACCGTCATCGGAAAGGAGGTCCCCCGGGTCAAGAAACTGCGTGACGGAAAGCAACTCGATCACTACATGCTCTTCACCAATCGGAGCCTGACCGGCAATGCCGAAAGCGAAATCCGGACGCACCTCGCCACAAAGTGCGGCCTCGCCGAGCATTCAGTGATGCTCTGCGGGATCGAGTCCCTAGAGCTCTGGCTGAAATCATTCCCGGACATCGCTGCAATCGCGCGTCTCGATCCTCTCGACTCGCCACTGGTCATGAGCCCGGACGAGCTTGCGGAAGTTGTCGAGGCGCTCGCCCGCCATATGGATGGCGCTGCCACCACAGCCATCGACATGCCGCCGTCCCCGCGCACCTCGTACGAGACGAAGAACGCCATCAACAACATGAGCGCCGCGTACGCGAAGACCATGCGCCGCCTCTACCTCAAGGACACGGCGCAGGTTAAGACATTCCTCGCGGCCCCGGAAAACGCCGATCTCTTGCGAATGTACGAGTCAACCGTCGAGGAGTTTCAGCTCAAGATCATCGCGAAGCGCAAGGACTACCAAAGCTTCGACGAGGTAATGAACTACCTCTTTGACCTTCTGTTTGCCCGCGATCCGATACTGCGTCGAAACAGGAAGTTGACTCGGGTGATGTTGTTCTACATGTACTGGAACTGTGACATCGGGGAGAGCGAAGATGCTACGGCCAACTAAGCACTCGCATCCCGATCGGACAGTCGTGAACATGTCACTGCTGCTTTTGGCGCGGCTGCACAAGCGTCGCCTCGAAGGCTATGGACAGCTGCGTGCATACGCAAAGAAGGCCGTCGCCGGGGGCGACATTCTGTTCCTGCCTGCACTGAACTTTCTTTTTCTTCTCGGACTAATCGAGTACAGACCCAAGACCGACGCCGTCGAGTACGTGGGGCCTCAATGAAGCTATCAAAGCTCTACAGCAACAAGCCCGACCAGTTCGGTCCGATCGATTTTCGGTCGGGGTTGAATGTCGTGCTCGCGGAGATCCGCTTGCCCGACAACCGCGACAAGGACACGCACAACCTCGGAAAGACGACGCTCGGGCGCCTGATTGACTACGGCTTCCTTGTCACCCGGGACCCCAAGTTCTTCCTGTTCAAGCACGAAGACCTATTCAGCGACTTTGTCTTTTTCCTCGAAATCGAGCTCGCTGATTCTTCGTACCTTACCGTCCGACGCAACGTCGAAGAGGCGACAAAGATCAGCTTCAAGAAGCATGAAGCTTCACACCAGGATTTCACTGACTTGGTCGATGAAGACTGGGATCACTGGGGACTGCCTTTCGATCGCGCTCGAGAGATGCTGGACAGCCTCCTGGATTGGCGCGGTGTGTCACCATGGGATTTCCGCAAGGGCCTTGGATACCAGCTGCGCGGACAGGACGATTTCCAGGATGTCTTTCAACTTCGCCGCTTCGGGATTGGCGCGCACAAGGACTGGAAGCCCTATGTCGCTCACATCCTCGGATTTGATTACGCTCTCGTCCAGCAGCACTACGAAAAGCAGGAGAAGCTTGACGAGGCGAAAGCGGTTGCCGAAACAGTCAAAGCGGAGCTCGGGGGGTCCGTCGACGATGTCAGCAAGATTGAAGGCATCCTGCAGCTGAAGTCCAAAGAGGCTGAAAAGAAGCAGGGCCTTCTCGATGCGTTCGACTTCCGGCAGCAGGACAAGGAGCGGACCAAGCAAGTCGTCGAAGACATCGATGCGCGCATAGCCGCATTGAACTCGCAGCGCTATTCCCTCAGTCAGAATCGCAAGAAGATTGTTTCTTCGCTGGAGGAGGATCAGATCCTGTTTAATCCAGCCGAAGCCCAGCGCCTCTTTCAGGAGGCCGGCATCCTGTTCGCCGGCCAGATCAAGAAAGACTTCGACCAACTGATCGCCTTCAACCGCGCGATCACTGATGAACGCCGCGGCTACCTGATCGAGGAACGCGCAGAGGTCGAGGCTGAGATCAAGGCCATCACGACTGAGCTGAACGCACTTGGTAAGCGTCGGTCCGACATGCTGTCTTTTCTGAGTGCTACCGATGTCTTCGCGAAGTACAAGCAGGTCACGGATGATCTTGTCACGCTCCGCGCCGACATTGAGGGGCTCGAACGGCAACGCGGCTACTTGCGACGACTTCAGGAGTTGAGGACCAACATTCGAACCCTCTCGGAGGAGCGAACACATCTGCAGGCGCAAATTGAGGCCGACGTGGAAGCGCAAAGCGGCAACAACGACAGCCTCTTCTCATCCATCCGTCTGTACTTCAGCGAGATCGTGGAGGAGGTGACTTCTCACAAGGCACTTCTGAGTGTTCACCTCAACAAGGAGGGGCACCTCGAGTTCAGGGCGGAGGTTCTGGACGAAGCCGGGAAGGCGACCAGCGCTGATTTGGGGCACACCTATCGCAAGCTCCTGTGCATCGCTTTTGACCTTGCTGTTCTGCGGGCTCACCTCGATCAAAAGTTCCCGCGGTTCGTCTTTCACGATGGCGTCTTCGAATCCCTAGACGACCGAAAGAAGGCCAACCTGCTCGCTGTCATCCGGCAGTACGCAGACCTCGGATTGCAGCCCATCATTACGCTAATCGACTCTGACGCTCCACCTCCGTCCGACAATGACAAAACGGTTTTTGCACCGGAAGAGATTGTTGTCACGCTTCACGACGAAGGCGACGAAGGACGCCTCTTCCGCATGAAAGCCTGGTAGGACACTTCAGTAGCGCGTCCGTATCATAGATGCCGTGTCGCCCAGCGCACGGATATGACCGCGATTCTCGCCCCGACGCGCCGCCGAAGAAGTACCAACTGTCATCCCTTAGTCCAGCGCTCATGTGGCGACAAGGGCGCGGTCAAAAGAGCGCTTACGACGTTACAGCGGCACGGCGCGCTCCATGCGCATCTTCATGCGCTCAGCAGATCCGCCACAGGCGGAAATCGAGGCCGAACTCCGACCACAGCGCACCTCGGACTTCCTGAGCGGGCGGCCGTCAGCATCAACAGGCGCTGTGCGTGTAGGGTGTGCGGCCCCCTGGTGCTGGACATGCGTTCGGGCTCCGAAGCTGCGTTGGCGTGCGTCGTGTGCAAGTTCGGCGCCGGCAGGCCGCATCACGCCTATTTGTTCGCCAACCGTCGGGCTAGGGCCTGTTAACACAGCCGCTCAAGCCGACTTGATTGATCAGTTCGCCGAATCACCTCTGTGAGTAGCCGAGAGTGCCGCTTCGTCGAAGAGGAAGACCTGATGGAGTGCTAGCCGCTTGTTTTCCGACTCAATGTACGCCTCAGAAATGGCTCTGACAACGCCTTCGGGCACTCCAAAAATGTTCGAGTGCGAGAAGATCCCAGACTCTCTCGTTCGATCCGATTGCCACTCGCGATAGGCGTTGGTGTACTTCTCGGAAAACTCCAACTCCCCGTTCTCGCCTTGCACAAAGCACGCAGACACTCTTGGAACTGGCTTCGCGATGAGTGATTGAAGCTTCGCGTCAGAAACGGCGAAAAACTCTGCGGTCTGTGTGACACGAGCAAGATGAACTTGGTCGAGCTCGGCGTCAAAGCGAAGACGGTGGTGCGTCCTGCGCAAGCACATCGTGAAATCCTCGTTGGTCAGGCCAATATCCAAGAATGCCCAGTAGGTCAGGAGCAAGGCGAGTCTCGCGACGATCGCATTGATCCTCTGAAACTCGTTTTGTTGAATCTCAACGTCGTCTCCGTGTGCGATCTTGTCGCGCATCCGCTTCACCAATCTGAAGTCCTCGTCAGAAAGATTGATGATCTTTGAAATATCACTGTCGGTATGCCTGAGCGCTATTTCGTATTTTTCAACAAACGTCAAGCCGCGCTCTTGTTCGAAGACAGTTTCTGCGACAGCGCTCAACTCTTCGATCTGCGCTGCTGTAAGTGGGTTCGACAGCTCCTTGAGCTTCGCGTTGAACGTGATCAGCTTCGCTGTGTGAGCCTCTATCTTTAAAGAGCCATTCACACTTTCGGCAAGTTGCGTGACATAGCGGTCGAGCAGGCTGACGTAGGCAAGGGCTTTGTGTTCCCAGAACCCGGAGAACCGCTGCATTCCTGCGAGGCGCATCCAGGAAAGCTTGCGGAAGCTGGACCGGTAGTAACGCTCGAATATTGTTTGCCACCGATCCTCGATGGAATGCTTCTCCACTAGATACCGCAGAACACTGGCGTGCTGCTGATCAACTTTATCCCTTCTTGGCGACGGGAAGTAGGCCGCATGGAGACGCCCTTGCGGAGTGCTTATGTCCAAAGAGATCAAAGAGACCGGATGCCCAATCAGAATCGAAAGCAAGCTGGAAAGCAGAAGGGTCTTTGACTTGAGATCGCGCAACTTGAACAGGCCATTTGTTCGTTCGAACGCGAACTGGATGTGTTGATGCAACGTCCGATCTTCACCGCTTCCGCTAAGGGTGCCGCAATACTCGCTCTTTACAGAGAACTGTTCTCGACCCTCTTGGATGGTTGCGATAAGCGGTACGAGTTCCTCGGACCATTCCAGCTTTTCTCCGACTTCGCCGTCAATCCTCTGCCATTGGAAAAACCAAGCTGAAACCTCGTCGTACCGGGCGTGGATGTGCCTGAAGTCGCCGGTTTGCACATCTCCGTCGATGAGATAGTTCGCAAGCAGTGTGTAACTGAGGTATTCGCATTCGAAGAGGCTGAAGCAGCGTCCATTCTCCGTCTTAGCCTGCACGAGATCGAGCTTCTGATTCTCAGATAGGCTCTTCGCCGGAGAAGTCATCCTGAAGGTCACCTGCGGCATTTTTTCTGCACCGAAGGAAAGCCTTCCACGCCCCAAGGGCCCCAGGTCCTTGTGGAATAGGTCCACGTCGTAGGTTTGCGAGTCGGAGAGTTCGAAGCTTTTGTACATTTTTCCGATTCGGTAAGTGACTCTATACGGGACTGCTCGTCTAAGGGGCGACCAACAGCGGAGTTTCCTCCGCTGCCGCGCGGCGACGATTGCTTGGTACGACATTTTGAGCGCGGCAGTATCCGCATCTGAGGCCGTAAACTTGCATGAGTACTCTGGTCAAGAGTAACAACGGGATTCAGGCGGCGTTGTCGAAGGACTCGAATCGCACTAGGCTGTCTGGTGCCAGCATAGCCGGGGCATGTTGGGCGCAATATGCCTGTCAGATTGTCCTTCTTGATTCCCCTGCTTAAGTGAGCAAATCCGCCTCTGCTTGAGACAGGCTCTTTGCTGCAGTTGATAGGCTCAGTCTCATCCCTGTCAGTGCTGCTTCAGTATCAACCTTGATGCGGCCGAGACGCTCCGGACCGCTGCGCAACTCCGACTCCAACTTCGCCCTTTCGGTGGCAATTACCGACTTAACGCGTGCTATGTCGACCTGCAGTGCTTGCGGAGAGCCATCGAACCGGAAAGATTTTTCGCAGCTGGACCTCCACGCCACGACAGACGCCGTAAGCTTCTGCCCGAATCCTCGTACCGCCATGACGCTTTCCCAGTCGACATCAGCGGCAGTTTCGACGCCGAACGATCGCAGGGCTGCCTTCTTGGCGGGACCCAGTCCCGATATGGAGGCGTCATCGATGAAGAATCGGTCGAGGTGGTCCTTCAATTGGCGCGCGCGAGCTTGGGAGTTGACCTGATCAAGCAGCTTCTTTTCGGCTGCGGGCAAGTGGGTGTAGGTGTCGCGGATCGAGGCAAGTCCCTGCTTTTCAGAAGAAAAACGCTGCGCAGCGTTTGCCCGCTGCCAACCATCCAGCAGCCTGTCGTAGGCAGTTTGAGCAGCCTGATGGTTCGCTCGTCGGCGGTTCATTTCCTCTGAATAGGCCTTGCTCTCGGTGTCCTTGGTCGTGAGCCATATGCCAACACCCAGCAGGCAGAATAGCGGCCAGATCTGGGGAAAGACCACGATCAACAAGACCAGCACGAGGGCTGTTGCGATCCAGAGGGCAGCACGATTGCTCTTCTTGGTCATCCCATCCGGAAGCGGCGTGGGCGTAGAGGTGAAGTCGCTGGGCTTGGGAGCCGCAGGCAAACTCGGCGCCTTTACCGCTTCGATGGCCGCCCACACCTGCGCCAAGACGAACGTACTGCCCACATTCGTGGTGTAGACCGTCAGGTCGATGAAAAAGACCACCCCGGACTGATCCAGCGCACACCATGGACAAGATGTCAGATGCCCGGGAAAGACATGCATCCTGGACTTGGAGCAAGTTTTCAGGGTTCCCCGAACACGATCCAGCTCTGCGACCCATTGCGTTGCAGTGGGGCGACCATTCGGCGCAGCACCCAGCTCTGTGAATGAGCGCTGGAACATTGCCTGCGTCTGCGCAGGAACCAGGTCCATTGCGATCGAGCGGGGAGGGGGAGCAAACCCTCGCTTTCCCGCATCGATGCCATAGGCGAACCTGAAGCCCTTGATGTCCTCTTCAAGCGAGTTCCCCACCGAATCAAGTAGCGGGCGTCCAGCAAAAGGATGTCTGCCGCCGAAAAGCAGATGAAAAATCAGCAGCGATAGTCCAAAGGCATCATGATTCGGCGTGCGTGCGACCGATGAAAAATTGCTCGCACCCTGAAGCTCCGGTGGTGTGAAGTGCGAGACACCCACCTCGCACAGGTGGATTTGGCCACCGGCGGTGATCTGCATCGAATCGCTGTCGATCAGCATCACCCTGCTATCGGTTCCCACCAGGACGTTGCCTTGATTTACATCGCCAAGGACATGACCGTGGCGATGAATTGCTTCGAACGCCGACGCGGTGTTTCGGGCTGCGTAGAGGAGGAAGTCCCAGGCGGCCTTCGGATAGTCCTGCTTTCTGTGCGCCGGACCGTAGAGCATGTGAATCGGCTTGCGATTGGCCACACGCTCCATCAAAAAGCCAACGACGGGGCCGCCTTGACTTGAATGGAGCGTCTGACTGGGCCAGGCTGAATAGGCGAGCAGTTCCTTGTCAGCATTCGCAACCATGAAAGCGAGCTTCTGCTGCTTCTTGGCGTCCAACCCTTGGTGGTAGATCTTCGCAACCGACTTGCCATCAGCTGGCACCTCGAACACACTGCCTTCGCCCCCTTTTCCGAGTTCAGCCCCGAGTTCGAGGATCGCGCCGGCGCCTGTCCAAAGCTTGCGCCTCATCGTCATAGTTCGCTTGACGTGGGCGTTTCAGCCATCGTTTTCAGACTGTCACCACCGATCCAGGACGCCAGTGCCAAACTCTTATCGTCGTCCGTCCGCTCGTTGACAGCTTTGCTCTTCAAGAACTCCGCCAGTTGGACCTGGAGTGCATCCTCTTGCTCCAGCGAGGCTGCGGCAAGTACATCAAAGAAGGGTCGGAAGAATGGCGCATGTGCTGTGCCCGCTGACATATTCAGCGCCAGACGTTGAAGACCATCACTGAATGCAGCTACATGCAGCGCAGGCGCTGGATAGACGCGCGCAACGAGCACCTTCGCATGATCTGCCTGCGTCACGAAGTTAGTCATGTTGGCGTACTCGCCTGTCATTGGTTCAACGGCGACCTCCAAGCCGTTGCCGGTGTCCAGGACGATGGCGCCATCGCCGATCTGAAAGACGAGGGTGGAATCCCTGCGAGAGATCACTCCGAGAAGGGTGCAGGCGTAGTCTCGCGGCGTCAGTTCGCGCGTTGCCGCCTCTGCCGCGATCGCATCATGAACCGATTGGGCGCATGCTTGTGCCAATGCTGTCGTGAGCGGCAGGTGCGGCTCGGAAAGCGCCTCAGCGACAAACCGGACAGCCGCCTGGATGGCCAAGTTCGCACCCTCGCCGCCCTTGGGCGCAGATCCTGCTCCGTCAGATACAAAGACGGTTAGAACGTCCTCGCCGCCGAGGCTCTCGACAAAAGCCCAACATTCGTCCTGGCAGTCCGTTCCGTTGGTTTGATGAGATGTTCCAATCGCCGTTGCGCTGACTACTCGCCAGGTCACACCGAGCTCCAGCCCGAGGGTGGAGGGAGGGCAACAAGTTCGCCAGGCGTTGACTGGGAGACCGACTTCAGGGAGGAGGAAAGCCAGCTGAAGAGCTCGCGGAATTTCAGGCCCTGCAACGAGAGCGGTGCACGACTGCTGATTTGCCTGAGGACATCCATGTTGGCGCCCTGGACGCCAATAGAGAAGAAGGCGAACTTCTTGCTCTCCTCTCCCTCCCGCACCTGTGCCGCTGCCGAGTGCCATTCGTCGGTAAATCTTCTTTGCGCTGGCGCACGAGTTCGACGCCTTGCCTGATGGCCTCACCCATCGGCGTGTCGCCTTGCGCCGTCAGCACCGGTGGATAGAACGAAGACGCGCTCGTGAACGGCGTGTGGATCTGCGCAGGACCGAACGTAACGATGGAGATCTCGACGCGCTTCATGGCCAGAGAATCTGCAGCCAATTCATCTTTCAACGTCACCAGGCCTTCGTTCAGCGCCTGTAGCGGTGCGCCCGACATCGAGCCCGAGACGTCGAGAAGCAGCACGAGCGGACACCGCGGCTCCGCGTTGTCCGCAAAATTATTGTTGGGGTCGAAACTGAACTGGCCGAAGCTGATTTGATCTGTCATGGTGGCTTGGAGGCAATTGATGAATCGATGGAGGTATTCGTCAGGCAGCGTCTATCAAGCGGGTTGTCAAGGACCTTCACCCATCGGACCAACATCTGACTGATCGCGCGCATTCGGTTGATCTGCGGATGCGTTGGCGTTGGATCGCAGCGCCCCCCGTGCGTAGGCAGGAGGAAATGGAATTTCGCTTCGAGGGCGTACGCCAGGAATCCCTCGTACACCTGGTCCGAGCAATCCCCGTGGACTTTCAGCTACGCGAGCCGACGATTCATCCCCGTCTGCATCATCTTCATCGCGTGCGTTCGAACCCGGTCTGGCTACAGGCACTCGAGTTGGCGCCGGTGCTGTATGTGTCAACGGCATGGGACTCGGCGAAGATGTCGCTAGAGACTCCCCGGAGGGTTGGGGTTCTGGCGTGGGAGGAGGCGTGCGGCGTTGCTCTTGTGGCGCCGCTGCGGCGACCGGGGGCTTAGGGCGGACTGTCGCGGGTGTCGAGGCGGTTGTCGGAGGCACTGCAGTAGACGTATCCCCCGTCGACATATTCGACGCGGCCTGAAAAGCTGTATACCCGGCCAGACCACCGATGGCCAAGGTCATCGACGTTCGCGCGGCAAGGAACTTCGCATTTGAGGTGCCGTTGCGCTGGTAGCGGGACCAGAACTGCGGATAGAGATGCCACGTCGCTATTAGGCCCACCAACGCGGCAGCGCCACCAGCCAACGCTACGAGTGTGCTTGGCGCAGCAAAGCATAGAAATGCCAAGCAAGCCAAAAATCCGGCTCGCCTCAATCTGCTGCTCCAGGGCGTATGAACGGGAACCTCGTTGTTCTTGTAGCCCGTTCGAAACCGCCGATCAACCTTTGCGGTGGTGGGATCCAGAATCACCACGACCGCGGCCAAGCATGCAAGGAGGCCAACAATTTCTTTCATCACTCCCTCCCGAGGAAGACAAATGGTAACAAACCTCCCTTCTCACTGCACGTGGAGGATTTGGGAGCGAGCTACGTGTTGATCGGGCTCGTTATCTGAGTCGCGATCGATGAGGGCGCTCGAGTCGCTGGGGGGACGTTGTCACTGTCAGCAAGGACCGCGACCCGCGTCTGAGCGCTCGCGGATGACGAATTCGCAAGATTTCAACGAGTGACGGCACAAATACTTCGGGACGGACTCGAAGTGCATGCCCTTCGCCCGACTGCCCCGTCTGCAGAAGCAAAAGTTGCGATGAGTCAATCAGCGGTATCTCGCAAGGATCGCCTGCAGGCGATCCTTGGCTGCAGGCTTAAGCCGCTCTGATCTCGCAAGCTCACCGGCTTTGGCGAGGATGCTATTTTTCGCTTCGCCTTGAGATGTCTTGTAGAACCGAAGAAGTTGCTGGGCGGTTTCCGAGACAGGCGGGGGGACAGCTTTTGACGCCCCGCGATAGATCATGCGCTCCGGACCTGGCAGAGCGTTGGAAAGCTTGGGCTGAAGCACGGTCAGCATTGCAAGCTGGATGCCGACCGTCTCGACGTATTCGTCCTGATACCACTTGCCCTGGCTCTTCTCGAATGCCGTTTCGTAGCGCTGCAAGATCGGCGGCAGGCCGTTGAGAATCTCGTTCGTGGACTTTTCGCTGCCGACATCCGCTTGCGCGAGGCCATAGAAAATCATTGCCGCGTTGTCTGCATTCAGAACCGTATCGACGCTTCTGCCACCTTCATCGCGCAGCCACAACGGTTCGTCAGGGTAGGCAATCTGGCGCTTCTCCATCGCACGAAGGGCGAGCACGTACTGACTCAAAAGACTTGAACTCTGGACGGCAGGGTAGGGAAGCACCGGAAGCGTTGCCCGACCGCATGCGGTCACCGTCACGATTGCACAAAGAGCGAGCAACAACCGGGTTCGGAGCAGCAGTTTCATGCGCCCGAATGTAATCTTTGGTTACTCGCGCGGCATCCCATATTCAAGTGATCGGGAACTCTCTGTGTCGCCGCGTGGTGGGACCCGGCGCGTTGATGTTGCCGTGCGTTTGAGCGATCTGCCCCGGACCCCCCCTTTCGGAAACCGCTCGGCAAGCATCACTAACTCGGCAGCAGCGGTGATCTCCTACTATCCATCCCGTCGGCGGATCGCTCGACCAAATGGTTCGAGAAGTCCAGGGCCACGCTAGGCGGCGATTGCTGGCTATGCTTCACAACCAAACTCCATGTGATCTCTCGCTGAAAAAATGCAACTGCTCCTGTTTATGCTGCCCGTCATCGGATTCTTGTTTATCTTTTCTTGGCGCTCAAGAATTGTGGTTGGTCTGGCGATGGCTGGTAGCTATCTTTTCATTGCAAAGGCGGCACAGAATCCATCGAGTTCGGCGCTTGAAATCAAGGCATCATTTGCGCTGGTCTCCCTGAACATCGGGTTGGTCGTACTGGCGACCGTGTTCGGGCTGATGAAGAGATTCGGACGCGATGCCGAACTCTATGAGCGGAGAAAGCGCACTCTGCTCATGTTTCTCGGGAAATGGGCCGTGATTTACTCCGCTTTCGGATTCGTTGCGCAGAAGGTCCTGGAGTTCACGATAGGTGGAGGAGTTGGGTGGGCGATATGGCAGCTCAATGGACTTCCAATTTTTCTGACCGCCTTGTGCATCTATAAGATCAAGACTTGGCGCCGCTAGGAATGCGGATGCCGGCGCGCCTTTACCGCCAGCCCTTACCGTCAACACGGTTGTACGGTATTTCTGAAGCAGTGATCGGTTTTGGCCGTTGGTCTCTGCAACCGATAGGCGATGCCGGAGGCCGTTGTGTTGTGGCCGCAAGCTCGGAGCCACTATGGGCTTCTTCGAGACGCGGCGACCCAGCTTGACTGCCAAGCCAATGCGTCGATTCGGCGGGGGAATGAAGCCAGACCGGTCATGCCAATCCGGGCCTCTGTTCTGTCTAGATCCGACGGCCTTCGACGAATCTGCCGACCCCTGCCACCTCTATTGTCTTGCGCCAGCCGAGTTGTCATCGAATCTGGCGGTCCTCAGTCAAAACCCTTCTGCCGCAAAGGCACACTCCGTAGTTGAAGAGGTCACATTCGCCCATGCAGAAATCAAAGCAGACAAGTTCCCCTAATCCGCGAACTGTCGCGCCGATTTCACCGCTGAAAGTGGCGGCACGCGAGCATTGGCTTCCGACTTTTCTGCTCTGGCGCAGGCCGCGCACTTTTGAGATTCAACCTGGGCGTTCTTGGCCAATCCTCAAAGGTCCCGGCCTGCCGCCAGATGGTCTCTCGGTCCTGTTCACCCGACGCGTAGTCACAGATGGCTCAAGCTGGTGGCTGCGGCTCTTCGGCCTTTCAACCTTGAGCGTCGAAAAGCGCGAAGGGAAGGGTTGGGAGATAGTCCGAACCTTTGTTGGAAGCGCTCTCCGGGTTCAAGAACTGAGAGATGCCGTTCTCGATGCCACTCAACTGGCCTTCGACAAGCTGCGAAACGAGTTGACATCGCTAGTCGACGCCTTCGAACTTGACCATCGATCACTGTTCTTGCCGTCGCACTATGTTCGACACAGCCAACTGGCTCGTCTCCTGGCGGCACATGAGCGGCTGGCCAGCGAGCCCATTCGAACGGCCGCCGGTGTGTGGCTGCGCCATCCAATGCATGCGCCGGGCCCCAATCGTCTGTCGCTAGACCTCAGGATTCGCGACGCCTATGCCTTCCTGGACTCCGCTGAGAAGACGCGGACCAGACACAACGCTGTGTTCGTGACAACGCAGGCTGCTGCGTATGCGAAGTACTTCGCCAATGTTGAAACCAGCCCGCTCACTGCCGAACAGATCGCGGCCTCGCTGCATTTTGACGATGCGAATGTGACCGTAGCGGCGGCCGGTTCGGGCAAGACCTCCGTCATGGTCAGCAAGGTCGGCTACGCCATTCAATCTGGGCTGCTGCAGGAGCACGAGATCATCGTGCTTGCGTATAACAAGGCGGCTGCGAAAGAGTTGAGGGAGCGCATCAGCAACAGCTTGGAACAGGTGATCGGCCGCAAGGTCAAAGTAGAGGCTCGTACCTTTCATTCGCTGGGCTTGGGCCTTTGGCGGAAGCAGCAGAAGATGCAGGGACTTCCGAGCCGTCCTCGACTCATTGATTTCGAGAAAGCCGAAGGTGTTGCCAAACCCACTAAAGACAATGGCACCAAAGCCCTGAAGGGCAAGCGATTGCTTCGCTCAGTCCTGCTGGAATTGGCGGAGGACTCTTCTGACCGCAGCTTTGCCAAGGCGGTGATGGCTTGGGCCGACGCTTATCGATTTCCTGCCCCCGAACTCGATCCGTTCGACGATCAAGCGCTAAAAGAACGGGAGGCGCGGTACGACCAAATGTGCAGACAGATGGCGCGTCGCAAGGGGGCTAAGGCTTATGAACCGAGTATTCCAACCTTTGACCCGAAGCTTTGGGTCCGGTCTGTCGAAGAAGCGCGACTGTGCAACTGGCTCTTCTTGCGAAGGGTTCCTTTCGGCTATGAAGAGGGCGCCCCCGGTTGGTTGAAGAAGGAGATCAATGCGGGACTGCCGGTTGCCGAGCACATCGAAGTCTACCGGCCTGATTTCACCTACCCGAATGCTCAGAACGGGGCGAGGAAATTCTTTCACGAACACTTCGGCCTAGACCGCAATGGCCGAGCACCGGCCTTTATGGGCCGACCCTACGAGGAGCGCGCTCGCCACAAGCGGTCTGTCCTGCTCAGAGCGCTGAAGTCGCCAACGGCCAGCGAACCCTCACGCTTTATCGAAACTACCAGTGCTCAGTTCGCCGACGGGACGATCTTCACGCAGCTTGAACAGGCGCTGAGGTCACGCGGCATCCCAGTCGGTGCCCCAGATACGGAACGATGGAACGCAGCTCTGAAGACGTTCCTTGATGAAGATTCCGTGGTCGACCTCATCGCCAGCTTCCTTGTGAAGTTCAGGGACTCAGGTCTCACAATGGAAGAAGTCGAAGCTCGAATGCAGCGGTTGAACGCCGAAGACCGTCTGCGGGCCACTTCGTTCCCGCGATGGATGAAGCCGCTGCGAGTTCGTCTTGAGGAACGCATGGCGGAAGGGACGAGCGGTGGCCAACCCCGGCCGCTGCTGGACTACTCGGGAATGATCGGCGGCGCCGTCGCGGCGCTGAAGTCCTGGCCGGTAGGAACGATCCCGTTCAAGCTGGTGCTCGTCGATGAGTTCCAGGACATCTCGCGGCTACGGGCTCAGCTAGTGCAGGGGCTGCTTGACCAGCACCCCGACGAGTCGATGTTGTACTGCGTCGGCGACGATTGGCAGTCGATCAATCGCTTCGCAGGATCGGACGTGGGGATCTTTCGGCAGGTTTACGACGGCCTGTCCAGCCCACAAGCTGGAGCGCCGATTGCGACTCGTTCGTCGGCTCAGTCGATGCTGAAGAAAACGTTTCGATGCCCGCAGGGTATAGCTAACGTCGCACGCTGGTTTGTCATGAAAGGTGGCGGGAACACCGAGTTGATCGACAAACCAGTGTCATCTAACAAGGCCGGCAAGGCGGGTGTGGTACGCGTAGTCGAACACGGCGACTCCGGTGACGAGCGCTGGGCTGCGCTCGAATCGCAGTTGGACCGAATCGCTCAGCAGCACGCCGGCAGTGGCAAGGCGACGGCCGATGTCTTCATCCTCATGCGGAACAAGAAGGATGCAAGCCTGCCTGATGGCGTCAACCCCGAGAACATCGAGTGCCTTGCTGAGCAATTTGCGACCCGTGGCCTCAACTTACGCCGCGATTCGATGCACGGCTCCAAGGGTTTGGGAGCTGAGTATGTCATCCTGGTCGGCATGGACAGCGGCTACAAGGGCTATCCAAGTGATCGTTGGGACGAGCCCCTGATCGAGGCTCTTTTGCCGCCGCGGCGTAGCGCGGTCGATGAAGAGCGACGACTCTTCTACGTTGCGCTTACCCGAGCGAAGGTTGAAGTCACGATTTTGTGCGTCGGTAGCAGACCGAGCCCATTCGTCCACGAGCTGGAGCTATACCCTGAAGCGGGCGTGATCGTCTTCGACAAACTCCCCGGTGTGGTCCGTTATCAATGTCCGAAATGCAAACAAAGCTGGCTGAAGCGTCAGCACCGTCCGGGACGTGTGGAGTGCATGCGCACGCCCTTCTGTACTTTCTCTGGTTCGGATCGAGGCTACACGGGGCTTCCGCCCAATCCCTACCGAGCGGCCTGAGCCACGCAAATGCCTGCTCAGCGGTCGGGTAGGTCATCTCTCTGTCGCCTGGAAAGCGCTGGCGGGAATCAGCAACGGTTGGTCGCAGGGGACAAGTCGCAATGCTCGAATGGGTCAAGTGCCTGTGTGGGTGGACCGGCTTAAAGTATCTCTTCCACCTCCTTCGGCGCTACGCTGGCAATCTGTCAGCAGTTTTCACCTCAACTCCGAGTGCTGCTGCGACCGTCCTGTACTTGTGCGGCAGATCACTCTCGAGCACCAGAAACACCTTCACAGCGGGCGGGTGAGAGGGGTGATCGATTGACGCCTGGGCCGTGAGCACAGCCTTGTACTTGACGACCTGGTAAAGCCCACGCTCGTAGTCACGCTCAAACCCATCGGAAACGGATGACTTCACCTCTACGCCAATCCATGTGTGATCGGATTTAAAAAACACGTCCAACTCGTCCCCCGAGCGCAACGCATACTCTTCTGTGGCTGCCCAATCCTGGTGGGCACCAACCAACTGAGGATTGGCTCTGATGAACGATTTGAGGGCCTTGTGTTCATCCGATTCGCCGCCGCCCCAGCCGCCGCTCGCAGAGTCAGCGGAGGCACTGGCTAGGTCCGGCGGGAGAACGGGAGGAAGCCCAATCAGCTTGAGCAAGTCATTCCAACGGCTTCCAAAATTCAGGATCCGTTGATATTCAGCCATGACCTTCCACTCTTTCTCGGAGCGGGTGAGCTTGTCATAGCCATGCCATTTGCCGCGGATGCCTATACCTGGCAGACCTTTGCCGGTGCCCTGTGATGCAACAACGACGGTCGTCAAATAGGGTATGGGCTCCGCCCAGACTGTCGTCAGGTTGTCGATCAGCGCAGTTACGCGGCCAAGGACATGCCCAAGGCCGCGAGCCCAAGCCACGCCATTCTTGTTGCGGCGACCAAGCCGCTCAGCCAGCTCTTTGTATGTCATGGGCCGAAGGACATCGTCTTTTTGACACAAGACGTGCTCTACAAGGATGGGCAGAGCCTTCAGCGCATATTCATCGAAGGTCGAGGCCTTCTCGTTCGCATCGTCAAACAGGTCTTCCTCGTCGTCCGCGACACCTTCGCCGCCCGATGGGGCGAAGGTATCGACAATCGTGAGTTTTCCTGGGAACTCGCCTTGAGGTTCGATAAGCTCGAACAGATAGCCCGCCTCGAGCTTCTGGTTGTCGGCGCCGTTGCGGGCAGATCGGAATGCTTCATCAACTTTCAAGCGCTCTAGCATCTGGCCGCTCGAGAACGCGAATATGCGCTTCAGTTCATGCGCCCGATCCATATAGAAGTGCGCCACTTTGCGATCGCCTTTTTGAAGCGCGGCGGCATCTGGCTCTGCTTCATAGCCGACCACTCGCCGCTTTTCCGCGGAAGCTCTGCGCAAGTTGTCGTCGGCTTCCTTGCCGTGGGCGACTGCGGGACCCCTCCAGCCCTTCGCTTTCCCGCCAATCTCGACGAATCGTCGGACCCGATTCTCCAAGTCATCGAAGATGTCGACGATTTCATCGAGCCAAAGAGTGCAGACCAGGACGCCTTCCTGGCTGAATCCGTTCCAAGGAGTGTCGTGGCGAGCGTGAGAGGTGCTGCGGCGATAGGTATCAATGCCGCATGTGTTCATCCAGAACGCATGCGGGCTCTTTTCGATTCTCTCAGCGTCCAATTTCATCTCTCCACGTTGCTTCTACTTGCGGCGGATAACTCTTCGGCGACTTCCTAACCTGCTTCTTGCCGAATGTAGCTCGCAAGCGCCTCCGGACGGGTGCTGCAGACAGGCCGCCTTTTCTTGTGTCCTTACTTTTTCAGCGGGCATTCGCGTCACTCGAACTCGGTGGAGACGGTCCTGTGCGCGTGAAGCGCTTCGAAAATCGGGGCGTCACTGAAACGGAACAGGTCGAGTGATCCGGGGAAGCCCTCATCGCAGGCAGCCGAAAAAGCTTGCCATGACGGCACGACGAACATGTCGCCGCGCTTGACAGCCCAGGTGTGCTCGCCGACCCTGACCTTGCCGCTACCTTCGAACACTTGGTATACCGACGAGCCCACCTCGCGCCGTGGCAGGGTGGTGGCGCCACTTCGGATGCGGTGCATCTCTGTGCGGATCGTGGGCAGCACGTCGCGTCCGTTGCTCGGGTTGGTGAATCGAACGGCTGCATGACCAGGGCTGAGCGTGGCGGCATGGCCCTCGGCTTCCAGCACCAGCTGGTCTGCGAGCGCCTTGTCCGTGTCGGCCCAGCGATAGGCAAGCAGCGGCGTTGCCACTGGGGAGTCGGGCTGGGACAGCGGTCGCAATCCAGGGTGTCCCCACAGATGCTCCGATCGCGAACGCTCGGGCGTCGATTGCTCGGCCGTGCTGACGCGCTCGCGTCCGAACTCGAAGAACTGCGACTCGGTGTAGTACGAGAATGGGATGTCCAGCCCGTCGATCCAGGCCATTGGCGCGCTGGCGGCGTTGTGATGCGAGTGCCAGTTCCAGCCGGCCTGCGGCAGAAAGTCGCCGCGCGACATGCGCACGGGATCACCGTTGACCACAGTCCAGACGCCTTCACCTTCAACTACGAAGCGAAAGGCATGCTGCGTGTGCCGATGTTCGGGGGCGTTTTCGCCCGGCATGAGGTACTGGATTGCAGCCCAAAGCGTGGGTGTTGCGAACGGCCTGCCGCCAAGCGCGGGGTTCGCCAACGCTATCGCGCGGCGTTCCCCGCCGCGGCCGACGGGCACGATGCGTCCGGCTTCGGCCGCGAGTTCGACGAGCCGGTCCCAACGCCAGAGATGCGGCGCTGCCTTGCTACGTGGGTGGCGCGGCATCAGGTCGCCAATCTCCGTCCACAGCGGAACAAGCAACTCGCGCTCGAAGCCTCGGTAAAGCCGCTCGAGCGCCGGAGTGGGATCAGGCTGCGACGGGCCTGCGACGGCTTTCAGGCGCACAGGGGAGGGGACAGTATCGGCGGTCATCGGCGGTTCCTTTGCGAGGCCGCGAGCGTGGCGGGTGCCCATTCGCAGCGTGGCTGTTCAGTGGTCATGCAGGGGTGGGTTGTTGCGTGGGGCGTGGCTTCACTCGGCGGGGCCGACCGTCAGTGCGATTTCGCCGACACCGGCCACGCTGCCCGCGACGCGATCGTTAGGCTGCAGTGCGCCCACGCCTTCGGGGGTTCCCGTGAAGATCAGGTCTCCCGGCTCCAGGTGATAGAACTTGGAGAGATCCTCGATCAGTTCGGGGATGTTCCAGATCAGCTTTGAGAGATCTGAGCTTTGGCGCTCCTGGCCGTTCACGCTGAGCCTGAGGGCGCCCTGGTCGAGCACCTTGCCGGCCATCGGCACCACCTCGGATACGACGGACGATTGCTCCACGTCCTTGCCCAGGTCCCATGGGCGGCCCTTATCGCGGGCAACCAGTTGCAGATCTCGGCGCGTCATGTCGAGACCGCATGCATATCCGAAGATCAGTTTGTGCGCGTCGTTGCGACTGACACGAAAGCCTGGCGCCCCGATTACCAGCACAAGCTCCATCTCGTAATGATAGTTCTTGGTCTCGGGTGGATAGGTAACGGTCGCGCCCGACTCGACCAGCGTCAAGGGGCTCTTCGTGAAATAGAAAGGGACCTCCACGGTCTTGTCGACGGGGCGCCCCATCTCCACCGCGTGAGCGTGGTAGTTGCGGCCCACGAAAAAGAGCCGGTTGATTGGCAGGCGCTGCGAGGTGCCGCGAACCGGAAGAGAAGGAACGGGGGGGGGATTCCAGAGATAAGGAGAGTTCATGATGTGTAACTGTTGAAAACAAAAACCGTCTGGTCGTTGTCGACCGTCAGAGCTTGGAAAGCGGGGCCTGGAGATCGGCGAGCTGACGAGGATCGACGCTCGTGCGGCGCTCGATCAGCCGGCGTGCAAAGCGAAGGTCGCGTGCCGCATTCGGCCCGAGCGCGGCGGCAACCCTGTCTGCTTCGAGGAAGAACATCACAAAGCTGTTGGAGTGCACGTCGCCGCGAACGACCACTTGATGCTTAGGCGTTGGAACGCCGAAGATCTGCAAATTGACGTCGTACTGGTCGGACCAGAACCACGGCAGTGGTTGATGGTTCACCTTGATGCCCAAGGCGGCGCGCGCAGCGGCGATCCCTTGTTCCTGGGCGTTCTGCCAGGACTCCAGTCGCATGCGGCGCGTAGCCCAGTCGCAGTGCCAAACCGCAACGTCGCCGGCGGCCAGGATGTCCGGGTCCGAACTGCGGCACTGGGAGTCGACCAGCACGCCGCCTTCGCATGCCAGGCCCGCCTCGCGCGCGAGTTCGTCGTTCGCAATCAGCCCAATACCGAAGAGAACCAGGTCGCATACCAGAGTTCGCCCATCACGCAAGGTCGCCGTCAACGCCTCTCCAGGTCCCTGGGTCAACTGTTCGACCCCCACATCCAGCTCGACCTGAACGCCGTGTGCAGTGTGGAGCCGCAGCAGATAGGCGGAGATCTCCGCCGGAACTGTGCGCTCGCACAACCGGCTTTGCACCTCGACGACGGTGACGTCCAGTCCCTTCTTGCGGGCCGTCGCCGCTACCTCCAGGCCGATCCATCCCCCACCCACGACAAGCAGTCGCTTTCCGGAGACGAGCGCCGCGCCGAGTGCCGCCGCATCAGCAATGCTGCGCAGGGCGAAGACGCCGTGCAGGTCGGAACCGGGGATACCCGGACGGCGCGCTCGCCCTCCGGTGCAGAGAATAAGGCTGTCGTAGCGAAGCGGCTCGCCGCGACTCAGATGCAACTGCCTGGCGGTTCTGTCGATGCGCGTTGCGCTGACATCGGGCCGCCAGTCGAGCTTCAGCGCATCGAATGCTTCCGGTTTCTGCAGGTAGGTCGTCTCCACATGTGCTTCGCCTGCGAGCACCGCCTTAGAAAGCGGAGGCCTTTCATAAGGGCGGTGAGGCTCGTTCCCGATCAGCACTACCCGGCCGTCAAAGCCCTCGTGGCGCAGCGTCTGTGCAGCCCACCCTCCGGCCTGCCCGCTGCCCACGATCACGATCGTCCGATCACTCATGGAGTCTCCGGACTGCTGGGACGCGGTGTGTCTGCGCTCGGGGCGCGAGCATCGCTATATGCCGCATCGATGTCTCCATTCTTCTTGGGTGAGGGGAGTCGGAGCGTCGTGCTCCTCTTGGCGTACTGCTGTCTTGCACCGGCACTTCACGCCGCCGCAAGGGGATTGCCATGCGGCTGAATCAGGCCAGTGAAAGAAACACCCGGCCGCCCTCGATCTTCACCGGGTAGGAGCGGATCGCTTCCGTTACGGGAGCGCAGGTCGGCGCGCCATTTCGCACGTCGAACTTGCCTTGATGGAGGGGGCATTCGATCTCATGACCCTCCAGGAAACCTTCGCACAAGCGGGCGTGTCCGTGGGAGCAGAGGTTGTCGGTCGCGTAGATCTGGCCGTCCACGCTGTACAAGGCGATGTCGCGTCCATCGACGAGCATGCCCACGACATCGTCTGCAGGTACGTCATCGACCGGTGCCGCATCGGTCCATAGGAATTCGGAATCGCTCACGGGTGACCTCACAACGGATAGATGACGGAGTTCGGGATCATTTCGCTGTCATAGACGACCTGGCGCGAAGCGAACTTCAGCCCCTGTTCGGTCCGCACGACGACGTCGATGTAGCGCCCGACGCTGAAGACCGTCGAGAGCTCTGAAAGCTTGGTGCGAAATACCGCGTAGTTGGCTTCCGACTCGAAGCAATCGGCTTCGGCTTTCAGCACGACCGGCGCGCCGACGACATGGCGCTGGTAGTACGGGTCGTGAAACAGGGTCTCGCGAATCCCGTAGACGCGGTCCTTAAGCATTCCCTTGCTCTCGAACGAGAGCGTCGCCAGCGGAAGGCCGCGGTCGTAGTTCTCTCGCGGCTGAAGCCTGTAGCTGCAGTCTTCCGTGAAGAACTCGGGCCAGAGTTCCCATTGACTGGAACTCACGGCCTGCGCGTAGCTTGCGTAGAGCTGAGACAGCTCGAAGTAGTCCTTGAAGTCCACGTCAAGCCTCCATCACCTTGCGCCAATACTCGTACATTCCGCGGATCAGAGTCTCAGTGACCATGTGGTCCGTGTCGCCCACTTCGCGTCCGCCGAGTTCGGCGAGCGTGCGATGGAATGGCTTCTGCTCGAATCCTTTTTGCGACAGCTCGATCACTTCGCCGTCGTCCGCTGACACGAAACCCGCGGGTCCGAAGAGATTTGCCTGACGCAGCCGGCGCTGGGTCATTTCCTCGGTGTCGTCCTCAAACCCAAAGTGCGTCCACACAAAATCGAAAGCGCCTGGGCCGCTCGGCTGGATGTGGCGCGTGGAGACGCTGTTGACCTGCTGCTGAAGGATCACGCTCGGGAAGAGCGTCATCATCACTGCAGTTGGCCCGCCCCACCAGGGCTCGGGCACGATGTCCAGGAAGCGAGGGTCATTCAGTTGCATGCTCTCCTTGAAACTGGAGACCTGCGTTACCTCGTCGGCCTTGCCGCTCGCTCCGCGCGTGGAGATCATGGCGGCATGGCGATGATGCCGATCCATCCTGAGTTCCGACTTGTTGTCTGCGCGCCAAAGCCCGAAGGTCACGAACCACGTGTGCAAGAGACCTGGGTGGTACGGGTCCTTGATGTTCTCCTGCATCAGCTTCCAGTTGCCCGGGATTCGCTGGCGGTTGTATCCCAGGATCTTCAGCTTTCGCCCGTTGAACAGCCGATCGAAATAGCCCAGGATCTCCGGGCCCATAAAGTCTTCAAGCGATTCGACGTCGGGATCGAAGGATGCGAAGACAACGCCCCCGCGGGTTGCGACCTTGAGCTTGTTCAGGCCGTGCTCGGCGGGCTTGAAGTCGGCGGGCATTCCGCCGTTGACCTTGCCGTCCTGCTTGACGCCCCGGCGAAACGGCACGCCTTGCAAGTCGCCCGTGAGCGCGTAGTTCCACTGATGATAAGGACAGGTGAACCCCTCCGCCTTGCGGTTTCCATGGCGCTCGCGGCAGAACTGCATGCCTCGGTGGGCGCACACGTTTTCCACAACGCTGATCGAGTTTTCAGCGTCGCGCACCATGATCACGGAGCGTTCGCCGACAACCGTTCGCTTGAAGTCGCCCACTTCCGGCACCTCCGCTTCCAGGCCGACGTAGCACCAGTGGTTGCGATAGAAGAGGCGCTCCAGCTCGCGGCGATGCTGCTCCACCTCGGTGTAGGCCATGAAGGGGATTCGGCTGGTGCCTTGGCCTTCCCAGTGGATTTTCTGAGGGAAGACGGCTGATATGTCATCCATGCTTTGTGTTTCCTGTGCTGTCGTAGAGGACGACGTCCTGTGGGTGCCAACAATGATGTCTGTCGGCATGCCATTGCTCAATAGAATGTTGTAAATAGTCCGTATTGATTTGAGGAATGTGAATTAAATCGCGCAGGGACATCAACCTGAAAACCTCGTCGTTGCCGTGCTTCTCGTCGATCAAAGCGCCCCGACGGCGGTCGCAACTTTTCGGTTTTATTCGGGGTGGGCGAGCAGTCGTTGCCGTACCCGCTTCGAAGCTCATACAAGGCGAGCGGCGCGTTGATCGGCATCCAGACTTGCGAGAAGGCAGTCGGCCCGCCCTAAGCACCCGGCGGCAGCTTGAATAGTCGGTGAGGTGCACGACGTCGATTGCGAGCATCCATCGTTTGGCGCGCGCGCTCCGATGACGTTCGCCGGCCCCCTGTGATTGAACTGACCGCCTACGACGACGCCGCATCGTGCAGATGCAGCGGCTGTACGCACGGGCGATTGCAGCATGCGGCGTCCTGATCTCGAAGTCCCGCAAGCGATGAAGGACCTCAGATGCGCGAAGGATCAGGACTCAACGAACGCATCGAAGAGCAGTCCGCGCAGCCATTGGTTGCCTGGCTCACGCTGGAACTTGGCATGCCAAAAAAGATTGATGGCGACTTTCGGCAGCTTCACAGGATGGCTGCGCACCACCAATCCGAAGGGCTCGGACAGACTTCGTGCCAGCCGCTCGGGGACCGTGGCGATCATGCGGCTTCTGGCGAGCAAATGTCCGACGGCCACAAAATGAGGCACCGTGGCACGCACACGCCGAATGATTCCGCTGGCGGCCATGACCTCGTCGGCCTTTCCGTGTCCCGTTCCCTGGGCCTGCACAAGCAGATGGTCGGCCGCACAGAAATCCTCCAGACTCACCGAGCTTGCACGGGCAAGAGGGTGAGAGGCACTAAAAACACAGACATAGTCCTGTTGGAAGAGGCGCCGCTGGAAAATGCCCGCTTTCAGTTGCGGGAGCAGGCCGATGGCAATGTCCACTTGCCCTGACTCCATGTCTTCCTTCAGATTTACGGCCGTGTTGCGTACCGTACTGATGGTGACGCCGGGAGCCTGCTGTTCAAGCAGTTCCATAAGACGAGGTAGAAAGTAAATTTCCCCAATGTCAGTGACGGAAAGTCCGAACCTTCGGGTACTCGTCGATGGATCAAACACGCTTCGGTGATTCAAAGCACCTTGCAGCATGCCCATCGCATAGGCGATAGGCTCGGCAAGCTCCAGCGCGAATGGCGTGGGTTCCATGCCGCGCGAGGTTCGAAGAAACAATTCGTCTCCGAGGATCTTGCGTAGCCGGGACAGCGCGTTGCTAATGGCGGGCTGGGAGAGTCCGAGCGTATGCGCGACCGCAGACACCCGTTTCTCAAAAAGTAGCCGCTCAAAGACAAGCAGCAGGTTCAGGTCGATATCACTCAGTCGCATTTCGATCGGCCGTCACGTCCAATAGGCACTTGCATGCGAGGCGCGATGGTCGCGCAAAGCCCCCGGCTCAAGGCGGCAGGACGAGTGGACCGCAATTTTCATCGGTCACGAACGTCGCCAGGAGCACCGCTGGATTTACGGGGTCCGGGTTCTCCGCGAACATATGCAGCGCCTTCGGAGGTTCGAACCATGTCTGGCCGGCCTTGTAGTCAACCGGCGGGCCTCCTGCTAACTGAGAGCGGATGGTGCCACTGACCACAACCGCCTGGACCGACCCCGGATGCCGGTGCGCTGGCGTGTAGGCGTTGGGCGGATAGTCCACCAGCAACGTCGTGATTGATTTGCCTGGCACGTTGGGCAGAGGCTCGCATGACAGGGGAGTCAGCTTCGTGGATGGGCGTGCCGCCGCGCCCTCGGGCGCCACCCCTGAGGAGAACATGGGCCCGGAGACAGTGGTGCAGATGTCGTCGAACCACTGCACGGCGGCCTGCTTGCCGCCATGCGGCAGCACGGCCCATGCCACCGAGGCCACCGTGAGTGTGGCCAGCCCCGCGGCCGCCCAAGCCTGCCTGGGATTGATCCTCGCGCCTCTCATACGCGCCCCCCCCCGTCGATGCGCATCGCTGGATTCCAGTCCAGCAACCGCTGGATCTTGGCGCTGTCGACCGCCGGATTGTCCTCGGCCACATTGAAGATACCGCCTTGGGAGCGCTGATAGGCCAGCAGCGCCGCCCAAGCGGCCGCCTCCACATGCAGTGGGCTCGCGCCGGCGGCTGCGTCCGTACCGGTGCCCGGGCCGTAAAGCTGGCCATATCGGAGTACCGTGCCGGTCAGGCCAGGGGTCTGCAGGACGTAGCGCTCCAAGGCGGCCACGCCACCCACGCTGATGTGCCGTGCGCCCTCCGCGTCGATGTCCAGCGGGTGATCCTCGGTGTGGGGTGTGGGGCCTTCGGCGTAAGCCCAGGCGATGCTCTGCGCGACGATCTTCTTCGCGCCGGCGGCCAGCGCGGCGTCCACGAGGTTGCGGGTGCCTTCGTTGCGGATGCGCGCGTTGCGAACGACTGCCTCGGACATGCGCGAGGGAGGCAAGCCGCGCGGCAGGTCGGTCAGCTGGTGGATCACGCCTGCGGGGGCGATGCTCACGAGGGCCGCCTTCAGCGCCGTGGCATCGAAGACGTCGACGACCACCGGATGAACGCCTTGCGCCTCCAGCGCGGCCGTGCGATTGCTGTCGCGAGTGCCGCCGTAGACGGTGTAGCCTGCCTTGATCAGTAGGGGGCTCAGCGCCGAGCCGATGGCTCCGGTTGCGCCGGCCAAGAAGATTTTTTCGCTCATTGCGGTGTGCTGCCTATAAATCTCTGGACACCAGAGCGTAGGTCTTTGCGCTTGTGAGCTAAAGCGCCAAGATCCGCAGAAAACAATGAACCATCGGCCTCGCTTCACAGGACGCTTCGCGCGGCGAAGGACACCGATGATTGCCCTCAACAGTTCCGATCGCCAGGACGGTGACCAGCATCATTTCGGCGCCCCAATACAGGTGAAGAAGAGGGTGCCGCCCACTGCGCGGCGCTGTGAAGCATTCTGAAGTTGGTCATCGTTGCCTTCCTCCCCACTCGAAGCCGCATGCGCAGGAATATTCGCGACAGTGATGCGGCAGATTCAGCTCGCCGCCTGTTGTCGACGTCTCATTGTCTTTAGAGTGCACAGCAGCTTGCCCAGCTTCGAGGCAGCGCCAACGAGATTTACTTTGGAGACAAATATGACCCTCATTTCCCCCCATCGCTCTAGAGCGGGCTTGGTCGATCGAAACGTGCGAGCAATGCGCGGTATCTCGGCGGCCGCCACCCTATCGCTTGCTTGTGCAGCGGCGTTCGCGCAGTACTCGGATGGCCGAATCCGTATCGGCGTGCTGGACGACATGTCCGGCACGTTCAACGACCAGACCGGGGTAGGCACAGTCATCGCGGCGCGAATGGCCGTCGCTGACTTCGGTGGAAGCCTACGTGGCAATCCTATCGACGTGATCTCCGGCGATCACCAAAACAAATCGGATATCGCCGCAAACACTGCTCGCAAGTGGTTTGATGTGGACCAAGTCGACATGGTGGTGGGACTTAGCAATTCCTCGGTCGCGATCGCGGTGCAACAAATCGCGCGCGACAAAGGAAAGGTGAGCGCCGTGACTGGCGCGGGGTCGGTGGCGTTGACTGGCAAAGAGTGCTCCCCCACCGGATTCCATTGGGTATGGGATACGTACGCAGTGGCCAGGGGAGCCACCGTGGGCAATCCAGACAGCAACGAAAGCTGGTTCTTCATTACCGCGGACTACGCATTCGGTCATGCGCTTGAGGCCGACATGAGCCGCGGCGTGACGGATGGCGGGGGAAAAATCGTCGGCAGCGTGAAGGCGCCAATGGCCACGCCGGACTATGCTTCGTTCATCCTGCAGGCGAAGTCTTCCAAGGCGAAGGTCATCGGATTGGCTACGGGCGGCGGCGACTTGATTAATGCCATCAAGCAGGCGCGTGAATTCGGGGTGGTCTCGGGAGGGCAGAAACTGGTGAGTCCGCTGATGTTCATCACCGACGTGCATTCCCTGGGCCTGCGCACGGCGGCGGGCCTGACGTCGACGACTGCTTTCTATTGGGATTTGAACGAGGGAACACGGGCGTGGTCGCAGCGCTTCTACAAGGAGCGCAAGGCCATGCCGACAATGGCGCAAGCCGGTGTGTACAGCGCGGTGATGCATTTTCTGAAGGCGGCGGATGCAGCGGGTACGGATGACGGGAAGCAGGTTGCGCAAAAGATGCGCGAACTGCCGGTGAACGATTTCATGACCAAGGACGGGCAGGTGCGAGCGGACGGGCGCGTGCTGCGCGACATGTACCGGGTGCAGGTCAAGCAGCCTGCGGAGTCAAAGGGTCCATGGGACTACTACAAGGTGCTTTCGACGATTCCTGCCGCAACCGCTTTCCGCCCTCTCGGCGCGGGGGGGTGCACGTTGGCGAGTACGAAGGCGGCCTGAGGTGATTTGAGGGCGAAGCGATTCGCCCGCGTTGCATGCATCAGAGTTCAGGCGCGTGCTGACGAACGCGCTCGTAGAGGCGGCATCCTTCTAGGCACCATACGCAGCGGTACGGTGCCTGGTCAACCACAACACCAGAATGACGTGGCCGCCGAGCATTCACACAAAGAGCTTGCCGCCCGCGCCCCCCTGGGGGGGCCAGCGGACGTTCCGCTTTGAGTTATCGCAGATTTGCGGGAGTCGCTGGATGGTTGCAGCATTGATGCAGTCAGGTGGAAAGAGCGACTCTGGCCGTCCGAGGCGGCCGAGCTCTTTCCGGTTCTGCAGCCATGATCGCGTCGCGGCTGATGACCGCGATCGCGACCGTCAATGACACTGTTTCTGCTTCGCTGAATGTCGCGAGCATGGCTTGAAGCGCTCCATTTGGCGCGGGGGCCTGTTCGGAAAAGCAAAGGAAGTCCACCCACGCCAAAACGGTTGCCTCGCCGCGCCGCTGCCATTCCCCTGTGCTAACCGGCGGGCCGAGCCTGATCTTTTCGCCGATGTATCGCTCTGCAGCCTCGGTGGCGAATTGTTCAGGCGCTGCATGGCAGAGAAAGACGCGGCGCGCCACAAGCACAAGCAAGGAGGGGTCGATCGGCACCAACCCCTGCTCGAAGTCCTGCCGTGCTTTGTGGGCACGCAAGTGATCCGATTGGCTCGTGAACTGCTCGGTCATTCTTTTCGATCCCTTTCCTATTTGAATTGACGAGCATTCAGCAAGCTGCTGTGTTTGTGAAGCACCAAGAACTGTCTAAAGACGCATACCATCCGCTGCCACCTTGACGCCACTCGTATAGGGGCGGGCGAGGGCATTGGGTCGTGGCGAATGCAGTCGATATGACTTTACTGAGTCGATCAGACTTGATTTTGGGCAAGTCGTTATGACTTCAACCAAGGCCAAGTCATTGATCTAAAACGGATCCCAAAGCGGCACGGGGGTTGCGATGGAGAAGGCTCCATTCACTCTCAAGTTGAAGCAACATGATTACTGCCGCCCAGCGCGCTATCGTTTCCTCCACCGTACCTCTGCTCGAGGCGGGAGGGGAAGCCCTGACCACCTATTTCTATCGGATGCTGCTGGCGGAGCATCCGGAAGTCCGCCCGTTCTTCAATGAGACTCACCAAGCCAAGGGCGACCAGCCCAGGGCCCTGGCGAATGGTGTTCTCACGTACGCGAAGAACATCGAGCGGCTCGAGGCCATGGGGCCGCTGGCCTCACAGATCGTCAACAAGCATGTGGCGTTGCAGGTGATGCCCGAGCACTACCCGATCGTCGGCCGTTGCCTGTTGCGGGCCATCCGCGACGTGCTCGGCGCGGAGATCGCGACCGACGAAGTGATCGAGGCATGGACCGCCGCCTACGGACAGTTGGCCGACATCCTCATCGGCGCCGAAAAGCAGATGTACGACGCGCAGGCCGCCGCGCCCGGCGGCTGGCGCGGCACGCGCGATTTCATCGTGGTGGCCAAGGTGCCCGAGAGCGCCGAGATCACCTCGTTCCATCTGGCGCCGGCCGATGCCGGTCCACTGATGGATTTCGTGCCTGGACAGTACATCGGTCTGAACATGGACGTGGACGGCAAGGACATCCGCCGCAACTATTCGCTGTCGGCCGCGCCCAATGGCAAGACCTACCGCATCAGCGTGAAGCGCGAGCCGGGCGGTGTGGCATCGAACCACCTGCACGACGAGGTGCAGGTGCACGACACGCTGCGGTTGGTGCCGCCCTCGGGTGAGTTCGTACTGACGCAAAGCGACCGGCCGCTGGTGCTCATCAGTGGGGGTGTCGGCATCACGCCGACGCTCGCAATGCTCGAGCAGGCGCTGGCGGAGGATCGGGAGGTGATCTTTATCCACTGCGCGCGCAACGGTCAGGTGCATGCCTTCCGGGAGCAGGTCGAGGCGGCCGCTGCAAACCATCCGAAGCTGCAGCGCTACTACTGCTATGACGAGGCGGACGGCGAGTCGGAGAACGCGCCACATGCGGTCGGACGCCTGGAGCTGGCGCGCCTGCATGCTTGGCTGCCTTCGGAGACACGCGACGTTGATGCCTACTTTCTCGGCCCCAAGCCGTTCATGCAGCAAGTGCGCCGCGGATTGCGCGACTGGGGCGTGCCGGATGCCCAGTCGCGATTCGAATTCTTCGGGCCGGCGTCTGCACTCGAATAGCGCGGCGCCTGTTCAGTTCCGCGCGATGCCCAGCCGCTTCGCCAGCCGCGCGAGGTTGGCCGGGTCGATATGCAATGCGCGCGCGGCGGCGGCCCACCGCCGGCCGTTCTCGGCCAGTGCCTTCAGTATCATGCGGCGCTCCAGGTCGGCCACTGCTTCGCGCAGACCCACGCCCGGCGTGCTCTGCACGGGCATGTCGGGCACTTTCACCGCTACGGCGACAGGCGCCGGTCCGGTGACTCCCGCGACGAGGCCGGCACCGAGGCCGAGATCGTCTGCGCTCAACGTGAGGATGCGCGGGCGCTGCACATGCTGGCCCAGCGCCCTCACCACACTGCGTCCCAACAGGTGCTCGAGTTCGCGCACATTGCCGGGCCAGTCGTAGCCCAGCAGTGCGGCCTGCGCGTCCGCATCGAGCCGCACCCCGCCTAGGCCCATGCGCGAGCGTGCCTCCTCGAGGAAGAAGCCGCCGATCATGAGTGCGTCGCGTCCGCGCTCGCGAAGTGGGGGCACCTGCAGCGGATAGACACTGAGCCGGTGATAGAAGTCCGCGCGCAGGCGGCCGGCGCGTACTTCCTCGGCAAGGTCACGATTGCTCGCGGCGATCACACGCACGTCCACGCGGTGCTCGCGGTCGGAGCCCAGGCGCTGCAGGTAGCCGCCCTGCAGCACGCGCAGCAGCTTGGCCTGTACCGGCAACGGCAACTCGGCCACCTCGTCCAGGAACAGCGTACCGCCGTCGGCCAGTTCGAATTTTCCTCGCCGGTCGACGACTGCACCGGTGAACGCGCCGCGGACGTGGCCGAAGAGTTCGCTCTCGACCAGGTTGTCGGGCAGCGCCGCGCAGTTGATGCTGACCAGGGGCCGTCCCGCGCGGCCCGACGACGCATGCAGTGCCTGCGCGACCAGTTCCTTGCCGGTGCCGGTTTCGCCCTGGATCAGCACGCACAAATCGGTGGGCCCGGCCAACGCGATCTCTTTCGACAGCCGCTTGTGAGCGGCGCTCTGGCCGATCAGCCGGCGCGGCCCGCGTCCGACAGCCTGCGCGAAGCTCTCGGCACGAAGGCGCTCGTCCTCTGCGCGCTCCGCCAGTCCACGCATGCGCGTGGCAAGCGCGACGGTGGCGGCCGCCAGGCTCGCAAACGCCTGCAGCACGTCCAGCTCCACGTTCGAGAAGCGGCCGACCTCCAGCGCGTCGAGTGTGAGCAGTCCCCAGGGAAGCCCGTCGATCTGCAGCGCGCATCCCATGCAGTCGTGCACGGGAAGATGTCCTTGAACGCCTTCCACTAAGCCGTCGAAAGGGTCGGGCAAGCCGCAGCCGGCCGCGAAGCGTACGGGGCCTCGGGCTTCGAGCAGCTGCATGAACCGCGGATGCTCGCTCGCGCGAAAGCGCCGTCCCAGCGTATCGGCGCTCAGTCCGTCGACGGCCAGCGGCACCAGCCACTCGCCGTCGAGCCGCAGCATGGCAACGGCATCGCTGGGCAGCAGCGTGCGCAGCGTTCCGAGCAGGCGGCGATGGCGTTCGCCTTCGGGAAGGTCCTGGGCCAAGTCGCCCATCAGGGGCAGGAGGGCGGTGAGCAGGCTGGGGGATGTCATGGCGGATGCGGCGCTTCTCGCCGCTTGCGCGCAGTCGGGCGGCGGTAACTCGGCGCGCCGGACGAAGATCGGATGGCTGCTTCTATCGCTCCGCATGGCGGCTTCGTGTCGGTGTCCAGGATGCTACCGTGAAACCGATGACCTTGATGAGCCGGCGCCAGTCGGCCACATCGGCCTGGCGCGTCGACGTAGCGATTTTGGGTGGCGAAGACTGGATTTTCAGACCCATCGTCGCGGCCTGCGCGACTACGTCCGGCTGTGCAAGCGCGGAATGCAGGTGCGCGGCCGTGGCTCGCCGGGTCTGTGCGCTCGCCGGTGCATGCCGTACCTCTCGCCGTCGGCCAGGCCCTTGAGTTTGAGCGAGATGCGCAAGCGGTGCGAAGTGCCGCTTCGGAAAAGTCGTAGAGCTTCATGGTGGCCGATATCTAATCGCGCGATCATTGGGCTGCTGGATACACAAGCCGACGGCATGCGGTGAATACGGCGTATGCATCGCGCGAATGTCGGCTTCGTCATTTGCCCGCCTGGCCGTTTGGGGCCGAGCTGGCAGCAAACGTGGGGAGTTTGTCTATGGCGGGCAGTCGTACGACATAAGAATGGCATAGACAGATTTCGTCCATTCCTCCACACGTTCGACATCCCATGACCAATTCCAAGGCTTTTTCCCCCGAAGAACCGCAGGCTCGCGGAGGCCATAGAACAAGGCGCCGCGCACTCGCCGGCATGCTCGTGGCAGGCGCGGCATTCGCGATGTCCGGGCTTGCAGCCGCGCAGGACCATCGTGGCCCGATCACCCTGGTTGTCGGTTATCCGGCGGGCGGCTCGGCCGACCTCGGTGCCCGCATCCTCGCTGAGAAGCTGCCTGCCCTGCTGGGTCAGCCAGTGCTGGTCGACAACCGTAGCGGCGCTGGCGGCCAGATTGCTGCGCGCTATGTGAAGGAGGCGCCCGGCAACGGGTCGGTGCTGTTCTTCACCAACAGCCATACGGTGGTGACGGTGCCGTTGATCCTCAAGACACCGGGCTTCGATACCGCTACCGACTTCAAGCCGGTGAGCCTGTACGCAGGCTACGACCTCGTGCTGGTGGCGCATCCGAAAACGCATGCCGCCAACCTGAAGGAACTCGCCGCGTTCTTCGAACGCACGCCTGGCGAGCGCAGCATCGGCGTGCCCGCACCGGGCAGCGCGCCGGAATTCATCGCGGGGCGCCTGGCCCAGATCATGAAGAACGATGTGCAGACCGTGCCCTACAGAGGTTCGGCACCGCTGATTCAGGATCTGCTTGGCAGCCAGGTGCCGGCCGCAGTTGTTCCGATCGCCGATGCACAGCAGTATCTGCGCAGCGGCGCGCTCAAAGCCATCGCGCTGACCAACGCCTCCGCGCTGCTGCCGGGCGTTCCATCGTTCGCCGACTTGGGAATTAACGATCTGGCCGTCGGCGAGTTCTTGGCCGTCTATGCGCCGCCCAGCCTCAGCGATGCGAACGTGCAGCGCTTCAATGCGGCGATCCGACAGGTGGTCGCGGATCCCGAGGCGGCGCAGAAGCTGCAGTCATATGCCATGCAGCCACAGTCGAGCACGCCGGCGGAACTCGCACAGCGCCAGAAGCAGATGACCAGCACGATCCGTGGCCTGATACAGGCCGTGCACTACGTGCCCCAGTAAGCCGGCAACGCAGCGGTCAATAAAGAAGCCGCAATAGCCGCCGTTGAAGGTGTCCATTGCGGCTCTATCGCTTCCGGCGCAAGTTGGCGATAGTTTCCTGCGGCGGGCCGAGCAGCGAGAACATGCCTTCGGATATCGGACATCGGACGCGAGGGCGGGGTGCACTCCCTCTGGAGTTCTAGACGGAACGGTGGGACGTCTGTATCAGGTCCTGATGCCGCCGTCGGATCGCCCGCTGCGGTCGATCCGGCATTCAGCGCGCCTTCAACCGGGCCTCGAGCACAGCCCGACGGCCCTCGACGACGGGGCTGATCTTCTCTCGCATGGCCTGCACGATATGCGCGGGCGCTTTCTCGGGCGTGCCCGCGTCGAAGGGGGGCTGTGGATCGTATTCGGCGAAGAGCTGGATCGAGCGAGAGGTGTCGTTGTCCGCGAGCAGCGAGATCGCGCGCAATGCGCAATCGATGCCCGAGGTGACGCCGGCGCCCGTGATGCGGTTGCGATCGACGACCACGCGTTCGTTCTTCCGCTTGGCGCCGACCAAATCCAGCAGTTCGTGCGAAGCCCAGTGGCAGGTGGCCTCGTAACCTGAGAGCAGGCCGGCCGCGCCGAGTAGCAGCGGGCCCGTGCAGATGCCGACGATCCATTCGGCGGCGGCGCCCTGCTTCGCGAGGAAGTCGATCACTTCCTGGTCCTGCAGCAGCTTGCCGACGCCGGGGCCGCCTGGCACGACGAGTACATCCAGCGCAGGGCAGTCGGCGAAGCTGATGGTGGCGTTGAACTTCCAGCCGAGTTCCGTTTCCATGGTGGCCGTGTGCTTCCACACCAGTTGAAGATTGGCGCCCGGAATGCGCACAAGCAGATCTGCCGGTGCGGCGTAATCGGTTGCAGTGATGTCTGGGAAAACCAGCATGCCGATGTTCATTTGCGGGTTCGCTTTCGTGTGAATGGTGAAGGGCCAGTGTAGGATTCGGCCTCGCGTCCGATGCGACAACCTCCCCACCATTGCTGCCACATGCACACGGTCTGGTTTCTGCTCTTCGATCGCTTCCAGTTGCTGGACGTGACGGGTCCGCTGCAGGTGCTCGCCACGGCCAACGAAGAGCTGCGCAACGCCGGTCGCGAGCCGTTCTACAAGATCGACCTGTGCGCGATCCAGCCGGGCCCAATGACCAGCTCAAGCGGTGTCCAGTTGCAGGCCGTCGCGCTGCCGCAGCGCATGACGCGTCGGCTTGACACCCTGATCGTTCCGGGCGGTCCTGGCGTATGGGATCCCAGGAAGCCGGCGTCCTTGGCTGATGTTGGTCCTCTTGCGAACTGGATCCGCATGGCGGCGCCGCGCATCGAGCGAATCGCCTCGGTCTGCACAGGCGCGTTCGTGCTGGCGCGCACGGGGCTGCTCGACAAGAAAGGGGCCGCTACCCATTGGGCCGCCTGTAAATCGCTGGACGCGGCGTTTCCCGAAGTCGATGTGCATCACGATCCGATCTATTTCCGCGACGGCCGGTACTGGACCTCGGCCGGCGTGACCGCGGGCATCGACATGGTGCTCGCGATGGTGGAGGCTGATCTCGGCCGCGAGATCGCTATGGCGGTCGCCAAGAAGCTGGTCGTCTTCTACCGGCGCCCGGGTGGCCAGTCCCAGTTCAGCAGTGCGTTGCTAGAACAATCCGTGGGCAATGAGCGCATCGCGGCGCTGCACCGCTGGATCGGCGAGCACCTGAGGGAAACCATCGACGTGGGCCGTATGGCCGACCACCTGTCCATGACCCCGAGGACCTTTGCGCGCTTCTATGTCCAGGCAACCGGCGTGACGCCGGCAAAGGCGGTCGAGAAGCTTCGGCTCGAGAAGGCATGCCAGTTGATCGAGACCAGTCAGCAGTCGATCAAGCTGATCGCTCAGCATTGCGGCTTTGCTTCCGACGAGGTCATGCGGCGCAGCTTCATTCGCCACATGCGCGTGGCGCCGCTCGAGTATCGCCAGCGATTTTCAGTGCCTAGGAAGGTGGGCGCCTGAGACATGCCGATCCCGGACCTGCAGGTCGGGATAGCGAATCTCAAGCCCGAGAGCGCCGCATCGACCTGCTAGAGGTTGCTGGGGCTGATCGACGCTGGCCGGTGTTGATGCGGTTTCGCCAAGGGATGCGAGGGATGCGAAGGGCTATCACGCGAGAGATGGCAGCGGTTCGTCTGCCACGTCACTGCGGAAGATGGCGGCGAGCGCATTCGCCCATAGCAACGCCACAGAGAACCAGAAGCCTGGGTATCAGGCGATCGATCGCAGTGTCATTTGTCTACTTGACGTGCGTTCGTCGAGCTTTTTGTGGGCCCCGAGCAATGCGGAGGTTGATCCGCCCCTAGTTGCATTGCCAAACTACGATCAATATACTCCTAGTTAAACGCATCATTTTCATGCGTGCTTGCTGTCACATACTAAGGAAAAATACGCTGTGAAGTTCCCATCGCTTGCACTTGCCACGTTGTCGTTGGTCATGACCTGTGTCGCTGCTTCCGCACAGCCTGCCGTACAGCGTGAAGCGATCACGCCCGCGTTCGCTCATGCCATTGCGAATGTGCCCGGCAAGATGCTCACCGCGCTGGTTGTGACTTACGCACCCGGAGCCAAGACGCCCGCGCATCGACATGGTCAGGCCTTTGTCGTAGGTTACGTGCTCGAGGGATCGATCCGAAGCAAGATCGACAACGGAAAGGACGTCGTCTATCGTGCAGGTGAAAGTTGGACCGAAAAGCCGGGTGCCCACCATGCTGTGAGCGAGAACGCGAGTGCCACCGAGCCCGCGAAGCTGCTGGCGATCTTCGTTGCGGACTCCAAGGAAAGGAACCTGGTGACGCTCGACAAGAAGTAAGAGACCTTCGCCCGAATCCCGTGGCGGATGCCTCTCGGGCGAAGGTATCTGGCTACGATCCGGCACTGATTTCGCTGGGAGAGTGCTTGAGTCACATCAGCGTCGGCGTCGAATGCGGGCTGCACTGTTTGCTCTAGGGAACGTCTGATCAAGTCGTAAATAGGCCGTCAGAATAGGGTACGTACGGTCTCGCTGCACTCGCAAGCTCGTTGCACTGGGCGTCCCGCGTGTTTGAGAGCCTTTGTGGCTCCGTCATGCTGCCTGCAGGCGCACCTGTCTCATCATCGCAATCAGGTTCCCTCTGACCATCCACAAGTTCGACAGCGCAAACAGCGTGATCACTTGCGCCGTGTTCTGGGCCAGTCCCCTGAATCTCACATTCGCGAGACCGAATTGCTGCTTGATCACCGGATCGGGTGCATCAGGTGCACCCGCAGCATGGTTTGCAAGGAGTAGGGTCGACGGCCTCGCATGCTACCGGATAGTGGGGTCCGATGGCCTTGAGCAGCGCTTTTCACGGCACTACCGGTTCCATCTCGCCAAGGAAGACTTCACGCCTCGTATCCTATTTCCCGCTTGCTCCGCATCCGAAAAACTGATCTGGCTCATCGCTCGTGCTCCTTCGCAGGGTCCATCCTTCACGCGAGAAACGTGCTCTTGATCAGACCTTCCCTAGAGAGCAGAAATCGCTACTCTGCCACGTCGCTGAAGACTGAGCGCCCCCCCCGCTTCTCCACTTTTGCTGCGCGGGGAACGCTGGAGAAGAAGTTTTCTTCGTCCTCGTCTTCATTTGGATTCTCATCTGCCTTATTGGCTTTGACGCTTTCCTTGGCTTGTGCTATCTCCTCCATGAGCTCAGAGCACTTGTCATTGAAGAAGCTGTCTTCTGTCAGGTCGCTTGTGTCGTAGAGAAACTCGACGAGAGCGTTGAACTGGTCGTCAATGTCGCCGTCCGGGTCGGCGTTCTCTGCGCATCTGGCGATTTTTTCGGAGAACTTCGTATGCAAAAAGGCCAAAACCTGTCCGGTCAGCCGCATCAGTTCTCGTGATTCGAACAAGGCGAGGATGTCGTCACTTCTGAGAAATGACATATCAAGCGAATAAGTTCCGTCGTCTGTCAGCGTGTACACCGTGTCCCTCCGTGCCTCTTCGCTGAGCAAGGCGAGCTTGTGCGCTGAGGCACGCAAAAGAACTTCTTCGCTTCGTGCAAACCTGTACCAAGACGGCGGATCGCCATTTCTCTCTGCGATACTGGGATCGCGCTCAAGAACCAACTTCAGGATGTCGTTAGGCAGACGCCTGTTAAGGAATGCGAATAGCTTCTCATTCATTGCTGGTTCGTCGGGCGTTTCCAGAAGGCGATCGACGAGCTGTTTGGCGCCACTGCGTGGTATTACTACGGCATCTTGAACGCTAGGCGCACCGTCGCAAACTACCTCGGACAGAAGCGTTTCAATGCGTACGCCTCGAACGTAGACGTCGACGAGGTCGGGGCGCTTGCTCAGTATCTCGCTGATAGCATCCGCGAAAGTTGGATGCCAGAACGCCCAGTACTCTCTATCGCCGTCGCTCCGACGAATGACCAAAGAGCCATCAAGCTGGCGAAGACTTTCAGTCATCGCCGCCCTGGTGACCCCGTAGTTCTTGACAACTAGCTCAGCATCGTTCTCGGGCAGAAGATGGACGGGAAGCCTTGACTTCGCCAGGAACACCAAGGTCAGGGCGGCACGCTTCTCGTCGCTGAGTTCCTCAAACGTCTGGACAAGAAACTTTTGAGGTTGTGCAATAAAGCGAAGCAAGTCTTCCGGAAGTTTCTGAATGTGCCCTGTGAAGTCCTTGTCTGCGAGGCGACGAGCCAATTCAGGCAACAGTCTTTCCTCCTGCGCAAGGTTAGGCATGTGATCTTTGATGAGCTCCTTCCAGAAGGGAGGCTGCGTTCCAGCCTTGAGGTGGTTGTAGAGGATTTGCTCTCGCTCTGACGAACTCAATCTGCCAACATCTACGACGGCGGCGCGATTTGCTAAAAGTGGGTGATTTCTTGAACCAATACGTGGATGAGCTTCATTCCAAATGTGGGTGCGTGAGGTCAGGATGAAATGGCAGCCTTGCTCTAGCGCAACTTTGAGTTTGGGCATGAACTCCACCCAAGTGTTCACGTAATCGCTCATCAGCAAATTCGCACCAAACGCATCGTCTACCCAGAACAAGCGTTTAGGCTCATGGGGGTTCCAGTGTTGCTTCAGTTCCAACGGGCCATCGCACTTGAACACTTGCAAACCGCCCTTGTCGACAGCCATTGTCGCGAGGATGGCGGCGAGGGTAGTTTTGCCCGTTGCTGGGGCACCGAGGAGTAGTACGAGCCTGTGCCTCGAGAGGATGTCGACTGCGGAAAGATGCGACTCCGTGGGTACGTAGACGCTTAGCGCCTTGCGATGGTCGCCCAGTAGCGCATGTGTTTGTGCTGCGCACCGTTCGTCGATGATCGTAGAGAGATCGCCCAGCCCATACACTCGAGGTACCAGAGCCCTTAGGCGAGGGGACTCTTTGATCTTGAGAAGCAACCACTCCTTGCCCACGACCACTGGCGTGGTGACGCCCAGAGCACGAAGCTGCGTTCTAATCTGGTACGCAACGTCGGCGTCAACGCCCATGCTGGTGATGAAGTAGTAGACGGACGCCATCCCCTTGGCGGCAAGTTGCCCGACGTTTGCTAGCTCGGCGGTGATGTCCGAAGCTCGTAAACGTTGATCACGCTTGCTGGAAAACTTGCACTGCGCTGTTCCAACAGACTCGAAGGCGCTCGAGTTAGCGAGCTGAAAGACAGCATCTTGGCCTCCATCCTGAGCCTCTCGATAGACGGCCACAGTGCAGCGCAGTTCCTCCTTGAGCACCTGCTCGCATAGATCCTGAAACGCCTTCCATCCGAGCGTGTGCAGCGCGAAGTCGACGTGATACGCCTGTGCCTGGAATGGCGGGTGGGATGGGCTTGTCGGAGTGCACTCGTCTATTGATTTCATTGACTCATCTTAGTCCTCGTTTGGACTCTCGTAACGCTCTGCCGAATTGCCAGATGTCTGCCATGCGACGGGTTTTCCCCTTTTCTTCTGACGGATTGTCGTGATGGCGTATCAGACTCCGTTACGCCAATGATGATCTGACGAGCGACGGCCGCACGAATAGGACGCAGAAGGCTTCTCGACTAGCGACGACGGGAGCGCAGGGCGGTACAACTAACCACACTCGATCGGATCCGATGGGCCGCCAAGATCAGCTTTCCGGGATTAATTTCCTCACTTCCGTCTCCGCCAGGCTTGCAAAGCCCTTGCTTTCAAGTGCTCGCACACTCGCAACTAAGGCCTTTGCGCGGGCCAACTTATCTTTGCGCCATTGCGGTTGGTTTGAGCCGAGCGTCATTCCATCAAAGGCTGAGAAGACATATTCACGCAGATTGTTGACGCCCCAGAAGCCAAGGGAGGCCATGTATTTTTCTAGCCCGAACGAATCGTAGATATTGCCCCCGCTGGCGTTCCAGAACTTCACAAGTCGGATGGCGGGTTTGAGCAGATAGGACTCGCGCGCGTTTCTCTCATTGAGCGTCTTGTTGAAGTCGTTCGGATCGGTGTCCTGCCAGTTGGCCGGGCCGTCCGGGATTCGGTATCCAGACCACCACCAATCTTGTGTCAGTGCGGGGACCAGATCGAACTTGATGTGATTGAGCTGCAGCACAACGCTGGGCGAGGATTGCTTGATTTCTGAGCGTGCGTAGTATTTCTCCGCAAAGCGCTTCAAGCGGTCAAGGTAAGTCTGCGGTGTGCAGTTCTTCTCCGTGAACACGATCATGTAGTCGATGTCGGATTTCGGATCCATCGATCTCGGCAGAATGGTTCCTCGAGTGGACGAGCCGAACCGAAAATGCTTGGTAACGTCGTTGCCGAAATGGTTGCTCAACCTTGACTGGATCGTGGCAAGGGATGTGTTGATCGAGGCTTCTTCCGCACTTGATAAAACGGCGCTGCTTGCGCGTGCTTGAAGATAGGTGATGACGGACATTCAAGCGTCTTTCTTATCGACACGATGTTTCGTCTCGCCGGCATCGATCCCCTTGCGAGCTTGTTCGAAGTCCGCGCGCGAAAATTGTGCACTGGCCTGGTTGAGTTCGTTGCGACGTTTGGTGAACTCGTCGAGGCCGTCAATGGCCGCCTGCTCGTCAGTGACATGGGCCAGCTTGATTTCGCGAAACACGCGCGCGTCGTTTCTCAGCGTGAGATATTGATCGCCACTTCCCTTATGACCTGCTGCCCGCTCCGACGGCTTCAAGAACGTCATTAAAGCCGTCAAGATTGCAACGACGGCAGACATGACGCCGGCAGCGATGCCGAAGTCCTTCAGGAATGCAGTTCCCGCCAGCGCACTGAGCACAACAGCCGGCAGACCCAGCCCATAGTGGTAGCGAGCCCATCGGTCTCCGGCATTGAAATGTGCCTTGCCTGAGTGTTCGCAATCTTCCTCGATGCGTTGCAACTCGGCTTGGATCGAGGGCCTAGGGTCGGGTGCATCAGTCATGGGTGGTCTTTGAAAAATAGTTCAAGCATTGCAAAGTCGAGCGAGGGCCGGTTGCTGAAGTGGTCTGTCATTGGCGGCTTCCTCAGTAGGCTCACGCCCATCGTTTTCTCTTTGGCACGGGGTGTTCGCCGCCCCCGGACCACTCGTCGGTCACCAGCCACTCCTCGAAATAGTTCAGCCACTCGCTTGTCCAGGGGAAATACGTCTCGCGCAGAGGCATCTGCGGCAGCCATTCATTCTTACGGGGAAGCCAGAGACAAAGCTTCGTGCCAGCTTCATCGTGGCGGTACACATGCGGAAGCGGGCGACCTTCTGCCAGCGAAGGAAGATCCGGTGACATGACAAACATTTCCGGAGAGCGTGCCGGCCGTAGCCGAAGCATGCATTGATACTGGCGAGAGAAGACAGAGGGAGCAAGTGAGAAATGAAATCGAAGCTCTCGGCCTTGAACGAGTTGGACCTTCGCACCGGGGAACCTCAGCGCGCGCAGTTCGCATGCGCGCTCGGCGAGCGTCGGCAGGCGAACGGGCGGTACGCGCTGCATTCAGTCCCCAAAGTTGGTGTGGGCGCGGCTCGGTGTGGAGATCGCCGCCGCGCCGCCTACGAGGAAAACTCCCTGGCCTGCGGCTCGTTTAACCTCACGGCGCTGGGCGTTGTCCAGCAGGACGGCGGACTTCGCCCGTTCGCCGAAGGCTCGTTCCGCTGCGCGTGCAATGACGTCCATGCCTGCACTTTGATCGATCGCGTCGACCAGCGCGGCCAGGTCGCGCGCCAGTCGCTCTTGCCAGGCGTCAAATGCCCGCTGCCTAGCGGGCGTATTCATGCATGCCGCGAAGTTATCGTTCTGGGCTGTCGGATTTTCGAGGAACCAAAACTCGCTGCCATCGGGCATCTGAAGGCGCTGGAAAAGCTTGGGCATCAGCTGCACGATGTCTAGGAAAAGATCCATCGGGCCGTCGTGCTGTTTCACAGCTTCAATGGCGTACGCATTCGCGACCAGTGTGGTCAGAAAGCTCGACGGCGGCGCCAGGTCCACGCCCCCGCTAGGGGCGCCAAAGGTAAGGTTGCGGTTGATCTTGACGAGCTGGACAAGGCGCGACAGCAGTCGACCGAAGACTTCGTTGGCGGCGGGAAGTGGCACGAGCTCCGATTTGCGGAGCGAATCGAATGTCATGTGCATTTCTTCGAGGCGCTCGAAGACCGGGGCAATCGACGCGATATTGTCGAAAGCCTTGCTATACCCGCGCGGATTGGTCGATACGTAGCGCCGAAGATCTCGGTCGGGGATGCGTCCATGGGTTTCACCGTGCAGTACCACATGGGACAGGTCGTCGATGATCGGGGCGAAGTCGGCAGTCATGCCGCCGGCATAGGTCATCGTGACGCACCTGTCGTCCCGCCGAATCTTCAGGCCGTGGCGGTCTGCGTAGCGCTTGAGGGCGACATACAAATGCTCAATGAGCAGTGCGGGCCCGTGGGTGCCACCATAGCGCTGCAGGCCGGCACGCTCGAGGCAGGCGGCGAGATCGATGTCGAAGCCCTCGCGGAACTCCTCGACGGGCCGCACCATCGTGCCCAGTTGACGCGAACCATGAGCATGGACCCGGTAGAGCAGGCCGTCGAACTCCGGACAGCTTGCCAGGTATTCGCCGGTGCTCTGGTAAGAGCGGTCCACCTCCGCAAGTTGAGTGGGCGTCGGCTCGTAAACCCGGGCAATCGTTTCGGCCAGGTAGAAGAACTTTGCCGAGGAACCGGGCGAGAAGCGGCGTCGGTTTGGACGCTGAGGCAGGTCACGTTGCATGTCCAGTCGTCTCCAGAGGATTGCAGGAAGCTCCCGCAGCTGTTGCCCCGCGAGTCTTGCTTTGTGGGGTTCTGCGTTCAGGCGCAGCGCTGCTCGCAAGAAGGGGCTGCAAGCACAATGCAGGTCGCCAGCCGAAACTAATCGGTGCATAGCAGTGATGGCCACACGAGATGATCAATTCACTTCCCGTGTGGCCATCCACGCTGCTACCGGTTGTTGTCCGGCGTCCGCTTCACCGGCACCCAGGTGCTGCCAGGAGTCGTGGTCGGCGGCAACGGTTTGCGATCCGGCACCGCGACGAAGTTGTCGCGTGCGCCACCCCTCGGGCCGACCTCACGGAAGATGCCGCCACTGTTGCCGGTGTTGGTTCCGGGCTTTTTACCTGCTGTCATTGACACTCCTTTTGAACAGCTACTGACATCCCGGTACGTAAAACCCCGTAATGACCAGGCTGGCTCGCCTGGGTTACGCTCAACGTTCCGAACGTGAGTTGGGAGCAGATGTCGCCGGGTAACGGTTCTCTGCCAAGGTCGTCTTGAGTTGCAGCTCTCGACGGCCTTTTTTATTTCTTCTCCCTCGCGGTCGAAGTGACCCAAATGTAGCACAACGAAAATGTCTTAAAACGATTGTGTTTTGTATTTGTGTTGTTTTAAAACGACGGCAGAATACCCAGAATCAGTGTTGGGTGCGGCGCGGTGCGTTATGGTGGCCAAATGAGTGAACTGCTGAACCTGTCCGTTTACAACCCGGCGTCATTAAGCGACGACGACTTTTTGAAGAGCTTCGTCGCCAGACAAGGCGTTGCCAGCCACTTGATCGAGCGGCTGGCTGAGGTCGCACCCGACAGCCCTGCAAGGCATCACCTCATCGTCGGCCAACGTGGAATGGGCAAGACCAGCATGCTGCGCCGCTTGGCGCTGGCTGCCTCTTCCGATGAGCGCCTATCACGCGTATTGATCCCGCTGAGTTTTCGCGAAGAGCAATACAACGTCCACAGCTTGTACGTCTTTTGGGCGAACTGCTTGGACGCATTGGGGGATTGGTTTGATCGAAGTGGTCAGCACGCCAAGGCAGAGCAACTCGACAGAGAGGTGGCCTCGCTCTCGGATGCGTCGGATGCGAGCCTGAGCCTTTTCGAGAAATGGATCGCCAGGGAGGAGCGGCGTCCTCTCTTGCTTCTGGACAACATCGACTTGATCTTCGCGGGTTTGAAGAAAGAGAACGTCGCGTTGATCCAGCACGTCCAGAAACCAGGCGGAATTGTCATCGTAGGTGGCTCGGCGACTCACGTCGAAGCCATATCGGACCCCAACTCGGCACTGCACTCGCTATTCGAAGTCACGAAGTTGGACCGGCTGAGTCAGGAGGAGCTTCTTGCTTGCTTGCGCAGGCTCGCTCTTGCACGCGGAGTTGAGGGGGAGAAGGTCTTGCGACTGGTCGACACGGATGCAGCGCGCATCCGGACATTGCACGATCTCACTGGCGGAAACCCTCGAACACTCACTCTCCTATACATGCTCCTGGAGCTGGACTCCGGCGGGGACGTTTTCAGCGATCTGGAAAGGCTTCTTGATCAGGTCACTGTCTTGTACAAGGCTCGAGTGGAAGATCTGCCCGCCCAAGCACGTGTCGTCCTTGATGCTGTAGCTCTAGCGTGGAACCCCGTGCTCGCCGCTGAGGTTGCGACGGTCACCATGCTCGAAGTCACCGTCGTCTCATCACAGCTCGACCGATTGCAGAAAGAAGGTGTCGTAGAGAAGGTTGTCGTTTCCAAGACGACAAAATCTGCCTTCCAGATCAGTGAACGCTTCTTCAATATCTGGTACTTGATGCGCCATGGTCCCCGGCGGCAGCGTAGCCGCTTGCGCTGGCTGACGATATTTCTTCGAAGCTTCTACACGCGCGCGCAGCTGTTGGAGCGCGCAAAGAGGCTCGTTAGTTCCAATGGGGAGCTGGGTGCCGACGGCGGTCAATTCCTACTCGCGTTGAGCGAAGCCATCGACGACGAAGACTGGCGATCCATGCTCAAGAATCATGCGAGAGATGAGTTGGAGAAGTACGCGCTCTCACTGGGGCGCACCTTGGACGAAATCGTCGATCCGTCTGATGTTCCTCGCCCACATACAGCTACCGAATGGATTCGGCACGGCAACCTGTTGAGGCAACAGTTGAAGCGTGCGAAAGAAGCCGAATCGGCTTTCCTGTCGGCACTTTCGCAAGAGCCTCGCAATCATGCGGCCTGGTTCAATCTCGGCGCGGTCCGGTTTGCGGATCTGGCTGACTTGGCCGGTGCTGCCGAGGCACTCAGAAAGGCGGTCGAGGTAAAGCCTCGAGATCTAGCTTCGCTATACATGCTCGGAGGCGTGCTCGCGGAAATCGGGGACATTGAAGGGGCGAAGAACGCATTCCGTGCCTGCTTGCGTCTGAAATCAAATTTCTATCTGGCCTCAATCGCGCTTGGCGACCTTCTCACGGAAGAGGGAAAGCTCGCAGAAGCCGAGTCGCAGTACAAGCTGGCTTCCAATCTGGCCCCGAAGGCGGACACGGAGATTCTTCATGCAGGTGCCTTCTTTACTGGCTACATTCTTGAAGACTTCGAGCGTTCCGCGCTCGCGTACAGGCGGGTACTCGACCTCGATCCCTCGGACTTTGTTGCTTCGACGAATCTCGGAGTCCTGGAGCTTTTCACTGAAAGAGCATCCCCGACCGCACTTCTGAGCGACGAGTTAATTGCGCGGCATCCTGCCTATGGACGTGCGCTGATACGAATGCTCGTGGCGATGCGAACGGGCGACCGTGCTGCCGCCATTTCGCTGATTGGCGCAGTGTTTGAGGACAACGACGATCAGGTATTCGAAACCTACCGAGGCTTCATACTTCTGCTGCTGCGAGAGGCCAAGCGTCAGGGATGGGGAGATCTTCTGGTGCGGACTTTGGATGAGACGGGGGCAAGCGATCGCCATTGGCCACTGCGGGCTGGGTATGACGCATACCTCTTCGGCGCTGAGCGATTGCTCAATGTCAATCCTGAAGTCAGGACAGCCGCATCGAAGATTCTGAGCCTGCTGCTCGCGCCGGAAACTTACAAGATCGAGCTTGCAAAACAGGAGGCCCGCGCGTCAATATTGCCGCCGATCAACTAAACCTCTGCGCGCTCCCAGCCGTCGGTATAGACCGTGCCCCAGGGGCCGAGCGACAGGCAGGTCACTTACTTGGGGTGGCTGTATGCCGCGGTGGTCCTCAGGCCCAGTAGGCCCGCAGCCACGTTGTGGCCCGCCATACGTCCGAAATTCATGGCGTGCTGGCTGGGCATCAGTGCACGATTTCCAAGGTCGTCGGTTTCCCGCTCCAGCACGCAGGCCTTCTCCCCAAGGTACCTTTCGGTCGTTTCGAGTGCGAGTTTCGCTGGTGCCGAGTGGCAGCGAAAGACGAGCTGCGCCACAGGAACCGCCAGTGAGGGATCGCTCGACCTCGCAAGCGAGTAAGGGTGCTGCAGGCTTCGACTGTTGACGGCTTTCGCTGTCATCTTTTCTTCTTGAGTTAGAAGAAGACGGAAGATCTGCCTGCCCTGCGAAATTGGAAAGTACGAAGATCCGTTGCCCCGGCATCTACCATTGCCGCATGCGCGATGTCAAAGAGTGATCTGCGTTCGCACACTCACGCCGGCTGCGTGGTATTGATGGGGGTGATACAGATGATTTGGCTTTGTCTCTAGTTTGCCTTCGAGTTCGCACATAGAGTTGCGGCCATTCGCCCGATGAGAGGCGATCTCACTGGAGACAGATTCATGAAGACGAGACCGGGCGTCCGTGTTGCCGCGACGCCCTGCATTCCGCGCCCGCACGCGGCGCATCCACCCATCCTAGAAACACGCCAGCTCACCAAGGAATTCAAGGGGTTCACAGCGGTCAGCAAGGTCGACCTGTCGGTGGTGCGCGGCTCAATCCACGCGCTCATCGGCCCGAATGGCGCGGGCAAGACGACCTGTTTCAATCTGCTGACGAAGTTCCTCGAGCCCACCACCGGCACGATCCTCTTCAACGGCCAGGACATCACGCGCGAGCGCCCCGCGCAGATCGCGCGCCGCGGCATCATCCGCTCGTTCCAGATATCGGCCGTGTTCCCGCACCTCACGCTGCTGGAGA